>MDTE01049140.1_pt1 | contig 83021 bp, 57 predicted proteins | sample 811231 | NCBI WGS metagenome assembly MDTE01 (sample SAMN05326651, study PRJNA326480) | marine metagenome | isolation source: seawater | place: Indian Ocean: Red Sea | collected 2010 | reverse complement strand
CGGTCTTGTCGAGGACGGTGCCAGCGACCGTGAATCCGAATCGGGACTTCAGCGTTTCGATGTCCACGGCCAGGTCATCGCACTGCCTGATCGGCAGCGTGAAGGCGGCGCCTGTTGAGACCCTCAGCGTCCGGCGTGAAAAGGGGTCCGCCGTTCCTGGATCGGCCAGGATCGCGTCGATCCCAAACGCCGCCGCCAGTCGGATGATCACGCCCAGGTTCTGAGGGTCGCTGACTCCCGGACAGGCGAGCAGTGAGCAGCAAGTCTGCTCACCGTCAACCAGCTCATTGAGCAGGAGCGATGGCGGTCTCAATGCACACCCCAGCAGTCCGGCGTGGAAGTCAAAGCCGACCAGTTCGGAGGCCATCGACTCGTCCAGGACATAGACCGGGAGGTCTGAGGGAATCCAGTCCCGGCAACGCGACAGCTTCCGGTCGCTGGCCAGCAACGAGACCATTTCGCAATCGCTATCGATCATTCTCCGGATCACGCGATCGCTCTCGGCGACCATCATGCCGAGATCGCGAGTGCGATTGGTTGATCGGAGATTGCGGTAGATCTCGATCCGCTCGTCATCCAGGGACTGAACCGCAAATTCGGGCATGCCTCAGAATGCGAGCACGCGCTGGGGATTGTCGACGAGCATCGTGTGGATCTGCTTGTCGGTGATGCCCAGCTTTTTCATCTCGGCTACGAGACCGGTTGTCACGACCGTGTAGTCACTCTCGGTGATCTTCCATTCGCGGCCGGTCCCCTTGGCTCCCGTGTAGTCGTTGTTGAAGTAGGGGCCGTTGTCGTGACTGAAGTAGATCTGCTTGACGTGACCGGAATCCACCAGCGCTTTGACCTGGCGGGCGATCTTGTCGTTGTCGTAGTCCTTGGCGTGTCCGACCCGATCGAACTGGACGCCGATTCCCATGCCGACCAGCCGCCGGTGATACTCGTGCGCTTCGCTTTCGGTGCGGTCGTCCAGGTTGCCCTGGTGCCCAATGATGACCTTGGCGGGATCGACGCCATGCTTGAGGAACAACTGGGCTTCCTCGAGTCCTCCCCCGTCGGTCGTGTGCGTGGTGATCGGGCACCCGGTCTCCCGACTCGCGATCGATGCGGCGATGTGACAGCGTTTTTCACTCGGTCGCAGGTACGTGCTGGTGGCGCACTTGATGATCCCCACGGGGATGTTGGTGAATTCATCGCCCCAGTCCCCGTGGGGATTCTCCATCCCGCGGGTGATCTCCCGGATGTACAGCTCGGCAATCTTCTTCACTCCGTTACGCCGCCGTCCGAGAGCGAGTGCCCAGGGATGCTGCGGCGCCATCGCCTCGCACCAGAACCCCGTGCACGCGATCACGTGGATCGGAGTCTTCTTGGCCAATTCCACCAGAAGCCGCGGATAGCGGCCGACCCGGATCGGGGTGCACTCGACGATGGCGCCCGGCCCCTGTCCGGTGCCCAGGGTCTGGTGAAATCTGTCCAGCAGCTTGATGGTGAAGTCGAGCATCTGCTTCTTGACTGGCTCAATCGGAGCCGGCGGGATCTCGTAGAGCTCGGCCCAGTCAATCGCCGGGGCGTGCTCGTGCATCAGTGTCACCCCCAGTTCCGACGCCGGGACCGGCCCCAGCACGGTCCGTACCTTCGGTCCGTCGCCCGACTCCTTCTCCTCAGCACCGGTGGCTGAGCGCGCTGCGACAGCGGTGGTGGCTGCGGTGGCGAGAAACTGGCGGCGTGAGAGCGATTGGGTGTTGGAGGTCATCGGTGCGGCTCGAGGGGGATGGCTATGTATTGGGACGGACGTCGAGGTACAATGGTGCCGTGATGGACAGGCGTGTGCAAGTTTTGACGCTGATCGCGTTTTGGGTGGCGACTCCAGCCGGTTGGGTTGCGTCTTCGGAACCGGACACGAACAGGCCGGCGACACGCAGTCGGTCTCGAGCCAGCTGGGACTTTGAAACGGACCTCCAGGTCGGCAGCGGAGCCGAAAATCCGCACGGGGATGCTCTCGGTTTTGACGACGTGTGGCACTTGCTGAGAACGAGCCGGTCGACGGGCTCGGTGGAAACTCGAACCTGGCATCGTGACGGTCGCTATGTGCCGTTGACCAAGCGGAGCGACCGCCTGTTCGATGAGGGCATCACGGCAGTCGCCTACCAGGTCTCACCCAAGCCGCTGGCACCTTTCGCCGGTCGGTGCACGACGGGACGAACGGGAGGGTTGGCGTTCAAACCAGGCGACACCCTGGTGGCTCCGGGACCCGATCACGCGTTGGTGGTCGGCTGGCGCAGCCCGGTTGCCGGGGTCCTGGAAATCGAAGGGGAATTCCGGCACGCCCAGAATTGCTGCGGCGGAAACTCGCAGGTCAACTGGTATGTCGAGCGTGGTCCGGCACCGGACCCGGTCGGCGGGTTTCAGCCCGAGTCCCTGGCCCGGGGAGTTTCCGATTTTGGCACGCCGACCGAGCGAGGTCGGTTTCACATCAAGGGACTGAAAGTCCAGCCGGGGGACTTTGTCTATTTCATTCTCGATGCACGGGCCGACGGTTCTGGGACGCCTCATCATGGAGACGCGACGAGGCTGGTCGCGCGTCTGACTGTCGACGGCGCTGAAATTCCAGACGCGCCCAGTTATGAGACGGGGATCCAGCCGCTGCTCGCGAGACATTGCACCGGCTGTCACGGCAATGACACGCAAGAGGGGAAGCTCAACCTGTCTTCGCTGGCCGGGATCCTGGCGGGCGGTGAGAGTGGTCCGGCGATTGTGCGTGGCGATCTGAAGCGGAGTTTCCTGGCCAAGCTGGTGCAGGCCCGCGAGATGCCTCCGAAGGGGGAAACCTCGCTCAGCAAGACCGAACGCCAATTGCTTCGGCGTTGGATTCTCGCCGGGGCACCCGCTGAACAGGACCCTGGCGATGTCGCCCCGTTGCGATTGGTCAGCGCTGAGGACAGGACCCACTGGTCGTTTCAGAAACTGAAACGCCCCGGCCTGCCACCGGTATCGTCCCCGGCCCGTGTCCGGACCCCGGTCGACACGTTTGTCCTGAATCGGCTTGAGTCCCGGGGACTTGACCTGGCGGCCGATGCTGACCGCATGGCGCTGTTGCGACGAACGAGTCTCGACCTGCTGGGCTTGCCGCCTTCACTCGAGATGCAGCGGTCATTTGCCCGAGACACATCACCGGGGGCCTACGCGAGGCTGGTCGACCGTCTTCTTTCCGATCCTCGCTACGGCGAGCGTTGGGGGCGTCACTGGCTGGATGCCGCCGGCTACGTCGACGTCCGGCTGTTTGATGGCGATGCGGGCACGATTTATGTCAACGAGGGTATCTGGAGGTACCGCGACTACTGTATCTCGGCGCACAACGCGGACATGGCCTGGGACCGTTTCATCACCGAGCAGTTGGCCGGAGACGAACTGGTGGCCTGGGACACGATGAAGCGGTGGACGCCCGACGTGCGGCAAAAACTGGTCGCGACCGGTTACCTGAGAAGCATCGAGGACCCCACGAGCGAAAAACAGTACGGCGTGAAGGAACGCTACGACGTGCTGTTTGACACGATGAAAACGGTCTCCTCGAGCCTGATGGGGCTGACTCTCGAATGTGCCCGGTGCCATAGCCACAAGTATGATCCGATTCCGCAAAGGGACTTTTATCGCTTCATGGCCTGTTTCGAGCCGGCCTTGAACGTGCACGACTGGCGGAAGCCACAGCAGCGGAAGCTCCAGACCGTGTCTTCGGCCGAGAAGGCAGAGATCGATGCTCACAATGCCAAGATCGATGCCGAAGTGAAGACTCTGTCCGAGAAGCTGAAAGCGGCCGGGAATGCCGGGGCTGCCTCTGAAGACGCGAACGGTCTCCAGCAGCAAATCGAGATGCTGAAGCGGTCGAAGCGTCGCTACGGGATCATCCAGGCGTTGTGGGACGTGGGGGCTGATTCCCCGTCGACGATGCTGCGGCGCGGTCAATGGAACAAGCCGGGCATCCGCGTCGACGCCGGATTCCTCGAGGTGCTGTCCGCTGGTCGTGCCGAGTTGGCCAAGAGACCTGTTGACGCGCGGCCGGGCAGCAGCGGTCGCCGGCTGGCGTTGGCCCGCTGGTTGACCCGAGAGGACCATCCGTTGACGGCGCGTGTGATCGTCAATCGCGCCTGGCACCACCACTTCGGTCGCGGCATCGTCTCGACCCCGGGCAACCTCGGTCGCAACGGCGCTCCGCCATCGCATCCGGATCTGCTGTCCTGGCTGGCTGCGGATTTCGTTGAGCACGGCTGGAGTCTCAAGCATCTCCACCGCCGTATCCTGCTCTCGACAACCTATCGCCAGGCGTCTCATCGACCCACGCCCGAGGAGGACCGGGCGATCTCATTGGATCCGGACAATGTGTTGCTCTGGCGATTTCACCTCAGGCGGATGGAATCCGAGGCGATTCGGGACGCGGTGCTGTCGGTGGCTGGCCAACTGGACGCTTCACCCGGTGGCCCACCCGTGATGTTGACGACGCCGGCGAGCGGTCTCTCGATGGTCAAGCCGGGCCCGGCGCCCTTCAGCGTGCGGCGGCGGAGCGTCTACTTGTTGGCCAGGCGGGTCTATCCGCTGAGATTCCTGGAATTGTTCGACTCGCCGATCGTACCGGTCAATTGCACCAAGAGGCCTCTGTCGGCCACCGTGCTGCAGTCGCTGGCACTGTTGAACAGCCAGTTTCTCACCGATGCCGCCCTCGCTATGGCCGAGCGCGTTCGTGGTGAGGCTGGTGGCGATGTGACGGCCCAGATCCAGCTGGCGTTCCGGCTGAGCCTGTGCCGCGATGCTGACGCACACGAGATCCAGGTGTGTCGCGAATTCCTGGTGGCCCAGGCCCAGGGAGGAGGGGGTGGAGCCGCACTGCGTGATCTCTGCCAGATGCTTCTGTGCACCAACGAGTTTCTCTATTCCCCATGACCTATAGGCGGACGATGGCTGCGACAGCGAATGACATGGTGCCAGGAACCCGCCGGCGAATGCTCGCGGACGCAGGGGCCGGGTTTGGCGCGTTGGCGCTGGGCGGTCTGCTCGACCGTGATGGCCTACTGGCGGACGGACCCGAACCCACTGACCTGGTTCCCAGGCCGTCTCACCAGTTTCCACGGGCCAGGGCGGTGATCCAGCTGTTTCAAAACGGCGGCCCGTCTCAGATGGATCTGTTTGACGAGAAACCCGAGCTCACGCGTCAGCACGGTAAGGTGCCGAGCCAGGAGATCGAGACGTTTCAGCTCGACAACAACAACGTGTTGCTCAAGTCGCCCTATCGCTTTGGCGAGGCGGGGGAGTGCGGGATGCGTCTTGGGGAGCTGATTCCTCACACCAAGTCGATTGCTGACGAGATCTGCCTGGTTCGTTCGATGCATACCGGGCACAACAATCATCCGTTTGCCATCAACATGATGCAGACGGGCAAGACATTTGCCGGGCGCCCGGCGATGGGATCGTGGATCTGCTATGGGCTTGGCAGCGAGCGTGATGACCTGCCGGGTTATGTCGTGCTGCGGAGTCCCAAGGGCTACAACACGTCAGGGAAGATGGTCTGGTCCAGCGGGTGGCTGCCGGCGGTGTATCAGGGCACGGAATTCAATTCGACCGGCGACGTGGTGCACTACCTGTCGCCGCGCCCCGGCACCAGGCTGGCCGGTCGGCGGCGGGCGCTGGATCTCCTGGCGACACTCAATCGGCGTCACCAGCGGAAGTACCCTCGCGAGACCGAGTTGGAGGCGAGGATTCAGAATTACGAACTGGCGGCGCGTATGCAGTTGGCCGCCTCGAGTGCTCTTGATCTCGGCCAGGAGACACCAGAGACGCGTTCGCTGTACGGGCTCGACAATCCCACCACCGCCGCGTACGGATCTCGGGTGCTGATGGCCCGGCGACTGGTCGAGGCGGGCGTGCGGTTCGTCCAGGTATTCCCGCCCGTGACGCCGAGTTTCCAGCCATGGGACAATCACAACAACCTGCCGAAGGACTTGCCGAACATCTGCAGCCAGACGGATCAGCCAAGTGCGGCGCTCGTGAAAGACCTGAAGCGGCGGGGACTGCTCGACGACGTGATTGTGATGTGGACCGGCGAGTTTGGTCGCCTGCCGATCTCCGAGGCCAAGGACGGCCGCGACCACAACCGCAATGCCTTCAGCCTGTGGATGGCCGGCGGCGGCTTCCGCGCAGGGCACGTGCACGGTGCCACCGATGACTTTGGCTACGCCGCGGTCGAAGACCGTGTCAGCGTCGCGGATCTCCACGCGACGATCCTGCACCAGCTCGGATTGGACCACACGCGGCTGGCCTACCAGCACAGCGGGCGACCCGAGCGATTGACGGACCCCGAGGTCACCGGGGCCCGTGTGCGGTCAGAACTTCTTGATCGCTGATCAGGCGCGGTCGGGGATCGCCATGTCCGGTTCTTCGCAGGTAATGAACTCGACCAGGGCCGGCTTGCCCTCACGGGTTGATGCGATGGCCCGTTCGAACGCGCCACGGATGTCGCCGGGTTGCTCGACACGTTCTCCGTGAGCTCCGAGCGATCGGGCCAGGTCAGCGTAGTCGCCGGTGAGGTACTTGGTCCCGTACTTCTCGACCGAGATCGGGATGTACTTCTGGTAGTTGCCCATGGCGGAGTTCTTGAGAACGACGGTCAGGATGGGGATCTCCTCGCGGACCGCGGTTTCGATGTCCATCCCCACCATGCCAATGGCGGCGTCGCCCATGAAGTTCACGCACAGCTTGTCTGGAGCAGCGAGCTTGGCGCCCATGATGGCGCCGAGTCCGAATCCGAGTTGCGTCGAATGCCCCCAGCCGAGATATCCCCGGGGCGTGGTCGACTTGTACATCGGGACAAGCTGATCTCGGGGATTGCCCGAATCGTGGGTGACGATGGTGCTGGCGGGCTCGGTGATGGCCATGAACTCCGCCATCACCCGGTAGGGATTCAGCGGTGTCTCGTCGCTGGAGAACTTGGCCTGCCAGCGGGCGTCCCAGGCGGCGGTCTTGTCAGCCACGTGAGCCTCGACTTCAGACCTCTCCGGTCGCCCCTCTGCGTTCCCCAACTGGCTCTTGCACTCCTCGAGCAACGCCACGGCCGCGATGTGGCAGTCCCCGAGCAGAGGCACGTCGGCGATGTAGTGCTTGTTGAGGTCCCGCGGGTCGATCGTGTTGTGGACGATCCGCTTGCCCGCCGGGATGTCCGGGGCGAAGACGCTGCGGGTGAGACTGGAACCGAGAGCGAGAATGGCGTCGCAGCGGTCGAGGTAGTCCAGTGACATGTCAGTGCAACTGTGCGAGCCGGTCCCCAGGGCCAGTGGGTGGGTCTCGTCGAACCCACTCTTGCCCAGGAGCGTGGTCATGACGGGCGCGCCGAGAAACTCGGCCAGCTCGGTCACTGCGGCGGTGGCCTCACCATAGAGCACGCCCTGGCCGGCCCAGATCATCGGCCGTTTGGCGGCCAGGAGCAGCCTGGCAGCGTCCCTGGCGGCATCCGGATCCACCCCGGCGCGTCCCCCCTTGGCTGGTGTGTAGTCGAGTTCTCCGGAGAGTTCCTCGACAGCGACGTCGGTGGGAATCTCGAGCATCACGGGGCCCGGTCGGCCGCTTCTCAGGGCCGTAAACGCCCGTCTCATTCTCTGGGGCAATGCGTCGGCGGTTGGCAACCGGTCAGCCCACTTGGTCGTGGCGGTGAAGTTGGGAACGGCATCAAAGCTCGGCGGCGTCCCGGATTCCTGCCGACTCATGCCACCGGGCAGAAAGAGGACGGGGCTGGAGTCGGTGTAGGCCTGTGCGATTCCGGCGAAGGCGTTCTCGGCACCGGCAGCCTGTTGCACGGTGATGGTGCCGATGCGTTTGCCGTTGGAGACTCGCGAGAATCCGTCAGCCATGTTTTCGGCCACTCGTTCCTGCCTGGCCACGATCGGGCGGATGCCTGCGGCCGAGACGGCTTCGAGGATGGGGGTGAAGGGGAACAGGAAGATCTGTTCGACGCCTTCTCGCTTGAGAATCTCGGCGAGGGCCTGGTCGGTGCGCATGAGGTCGGCTTTCGTTGTGAGGGAATTAGCGGTCGGCATTCTGCTCGGAACCGCCGTCAATCTCAACGCAGACGGCCCTCGTGCCACGATTCACCTGGCGAGACCGTGTCTCCGGATTCTCACCGTCGTGGCCGACTGGTGTCATGCCGGGCATGGCTGGAGACCGATTTTGACTTTCAAGCGACGCTGGAGTACAAAGTGGCATCGCCGCGGTCACGGGATCACCACATGGGAGTGTCCGGGCGTTCAATCGGGAGGAGGTCACTCGATGACCAAGACGCTGAATATCGTGCCCAACCGGTGCACGGGGTGCATGCAATGTGAACTGGCATGCTCATGGGTCCAAACAGGGACATTCCAGCCATCGCGGTCCTTGATCCGCGTGAATGTCTTTGACGAGGAGGCTAGCTACGCACCGTTCACCTGCCTGCAGTGTGACGAAGCCTGGTGCATGAATGCCTGCCCGGTCAATGCGATCGGAGTTGACGGCGAGAGCGGGGCCAAGATTGTCAGCGAGTCCCTGTGTATTGGTTGTCACCTGTGCACGGTCGCATGCCCCTTCGGTACGGTCTACACGCTGCCGGTGACCGACACAGCGAGCAAGTGCAACCTGTGCGGAGGCGAACCGGCGTGTGAGGCGGCGTGCCCCACGGCCGCGATCGAGTTTCTCGAGGTGGACCAGGGTGGCAGTTGGCTCGAGCCCTGGGCCGAGACGGTCAATTCCAAGTACGTGGCGGCGTCGAGTTAGCTCGAGGCGTAGCCGGACCCGGTCGAAGGGACCAATCGCGAATCACCACGACGCATCCCGACGTCAGCAGGCGTCAGCAAAAAGAGCGGAGAGAAGACAATGGGTGGTTGGACAGGCAAATTGCTGCGGGTGGACATGACTGCGGGTACCGCTGTGGCGGAGGATATCCCGCAGGAGTGGATGCAGGAGTACATCGGTGGCCGTGGGTTGGCCGACCGGTACCTGTACGAGGAGATGGACCCTGCGGTCGACGCGCTGTCGCCTGACAACGTGTTGATCTTTGCCACGGGTCCCCTCACAGGAACCTGTGCCCCATGCGGATCCCGGTACATGGTGATCACCAAGGGGGCCTTGACCAACTGCATCACCACGTCGAACTCGGGAGGCTTCTGGGGTCCGGAGCTGAAGTTTGCCGGTTACGACCTGGTCCTGATCAAGGGCAAATCCGAAACGCCCAAGTACCTTTTCATTTACGACGACAAGGTCGAGTTGCGGGATGCAGAGCACCTGTGGGGCAAGACGGTCAACGAGACCGAGGACGGGTTGAAGGAGGAACTCGGGATTCCCGGACTCCGCACCTGTTGCATCGGCCCGGCGGGCGAAAACCTGGTGAAGTTTGCCTGCATCATGAACGACAAGCACCGCGCAGCGGGCCGCAGTGGCGTCGGCACGGTGATGGGGTCCAAGGGACTCAAGGCGATCGCGGTCCGGGGAACCGGAGGTGTCGAGGTGTCCGACGGGGACGCCTTCATGAAGGCCCTCTGGGACATGCGTGGCGAGATGATCGTCAATCCGACCTACGAGGCGTTCGGAATGTTCGGCACGGCGTCGACCATCGACCTGACCCAGGCCTTCGGCGGCCTGCCGACTCGCAATTTCCAGCAGGGGCAATTCGAGGAGGCGGAGAACCTCAACGGGAACACCATCCGTGACACGCGACTGACGACCAATAAGGCCTGCTTTGCCTGTACGATCGCCTGTGGTCGGGTGTGTGAACTGGGTGAGCACTCCGACAAGTTCCTGGTGAATACGCATCCCAAGAACTGGAAGCAGGCGGGAGAGGGGCCCGAATACGAGGCGGCCTGGGCCCTGGGGGCCGACACGGGTGTGGGAGATCTGGACGCCGTGCTCAAGGCCAACTGGCTTTGTAATGATCTTGGCATGGACCCGATCTCGATGGGATCCACTCTCGCCAGTGCCATGGAGCTCTATCAGGATGGGCAGGTCACCGACGAGCATGTCGAGATGCCCTTGGATTTTGGATCGGCCGAGGCCCTGGTGCGGATGACCGAGGCCACGGCGTACCGCGAGGGATTCGGCGACGAGCTGGCCGAGGGCGCAAAACTGATGGGCGAGAAGTGGGGCAACCCGGACGTCTTCATGGGCGTGAAGGGCCAGGAATTCCCCGCCTACGATCCTCGTGGCTTCGTCGGCATGGGCGTCGCATACGCCACGTGCAATCGGGGCGCCTGCCACCTGCGGGCGTGGACACCCGGCTTCGAGACGTCCGAGAGCACACCGCACACGACCGATGGCAAGAGCGAGTGGGTGGTTCACGAACAGCACCGTTCGACCGCACACGATGCGACCGGCCTGTGCCTGTTTACCGGGTTCGCCGGTGGGACGCTCGAGACGTTTGTACCGCTGGTCGCTGCCGCGACCGGGGTGGATTACACGCTCGACGACTTTGTGGCGATCGGTGAGAAGACATGGAATCTCGAGAGACTGTGGAACATCAAGGCGGGGCTGACCAGGGCTGACGACACGTTGCCGAAGCGGTTGCTCAGTGAGCCCCACACCGACGGGCCTTCGGCGGGCGTCACCGTCGATCTCGACGCCATGCTTCCGGTTTACTACCGGGAGCGGGGATGGGATGAGGAAGGTGTTCCGACTGATGAAAAACTGGCGGAACTCGGCCTGGCGTCTCTCTAGGACGCGGAAAGCAACACCCAGACGATTAGACCGGCGAGACGAGCAGCATCCGATGGGCCGGACCGGCCATGAGCGGCTTCCGGCCTTGAGCCAAGGAAATGACAGACCATGACCAAGCACGTGATCATTGGCGGGGGACCCGTCGCCACCAACGCCATCGAGACGATTCGCCAGTACGGAGGCGGCGAGGACACGATCACACTCATTTCCGATGAGCCGGCGCACTCGCGGATGGCCCTGCCGTACTGGCTCTCGGGCAAAGTACCCCGTGAACACACGCACACGGCCGATGATGCGGAATTCGCTCGCCTGGCCGTCGATGCTCGGATCGGATCCCGGGCCACGGCGATCGACCCTGGCGGCCGGACTGTCACGTTGTGCGATGACAGCACGGTGGAATACGACAACCTGCTGATCGCGACCGGATCCTCTCCCGCGGGCTTGCCAGTGCCCGGGATCGATCTCCCGGGAGTCCAGCCACTCTGGACCCTGGAGCACACGGCGAGCCTGCTGGCGGCGGCCGAGGGCAATGACGCACCGCGAGTGACGATGATCGGGGCCGGCTTCATCGGTTTCATCATGCTCAACGCCATGCACAAGAAGGGCTGGAACCTGGCGGTCGTGGAACGCGAGTCGCACGTGCTGCCACGAATGCTCGATGGCACCGGCGCCGGCCTGGTCGAGAGCTGGTTGGCGTCGAAGGGCGTCGCCGTTCATGCCGGCGCCTCGGTGGAATCGATCACGGAAGGTGAAGACGGGTCGCGCGTCGTGAACCTGGCCGGCGGTGGCGCGATCGAATCGGATGTCGTGATCGTGGCCACCGGTATCAGGCCCAACACCGATCTGGCGACGGCTGCTGGGATCGAGACCGACCAGGGGATCCTGGTCAACGCACGATGCCAGACCAATGTCGAGGGGATCTACGCGGGCGGCGACGTGGCACAGGGCCCGGTTCTCGGAGGTGGGGCCAACGAGATCCACTCGATCCAACCCACGGCTGTCGATCACGGTCGGATCGCGGGAGCCAACATGGCCGGCCACAACGCCGAGTACGGCGGCAGCCTGTCTTTGAATATCCTCGACGTGTGCGGTCTTCAGAACGCGAGCTTTGGAGACTGGGGAGATGCGAGCGATGACAATGTCACGGTGGTCAACGCCGCAGACCACATTTACCGCAAGTTCATCTTCACCGGCGATCAGATGACCGGAGCGGTGTTCGTCGGCGAGGCGAACGACCTCGGGATGCTGACCGACGTCGGAATGATCAAGGGAATCATGCAGACCCGGTCGTCGTTGGGTGCCTGGAAGGACTACTTGAAGAACAACCCGTTTGACGTGAGGCGTGCCTATATCGCCAACGGCGTCGCGGCGCAGTTGGCCAAGACGACGCTGCTCGGCCAGAAGGCCCAGCCCCGCGGCTATCACTTTGGCGGTCAATCGCCGACTTCGGGAGTCGATGGATCGCACTCACAGCTTGTTTCGCCCAAGGCAGCGGCGATGCAGAAGGCGGCCGAGGTGGCCGCCGCGATGGCAGCCGAAGCGGCTGCGGAATCCGAGGCGGGCGGCGAGGCGGGCGAGTGATGCGGATCCGGGTCAAGCTGATGGCAGCCCTCAAGGACAAGTCTCCCGAGGACGATGTCCTCGATCTGCCCGATGGGGCGACGATCAACGAGGCGCTGGCCGCGATGAAGGTGCCGGGGAATTTCGTTCACCTGGTGATGGTCAACAACCAGATGGAAAAGGACCGGGGCCGCAGCTTGTCGGATGATGACGAATTGATGGTCATGCCACCGGTGGGTGCTGGCTAGAGGCCAGGGTGTCTCTGACCCGGATCGAGACCGCTGCGAAATCCTAGGCCAGAAGACCCTCGATAGGGTCACCATGGTAGACCGCGTGAGGCCGCTTGAGATTGTCGGGCCACGTGGCATGGCGGTCGATCCCGAGCGCGTCATAGATCGTCGCCGCCATGCTCTCGGGAGTCTGCTTGTTCTCCTTGGGTTGCCCCCCCTGGGCATCCGACGAGCCGATCACCTTGCCACCGGTCGCACCGGCCCCCGCAAAGAACACGCTCTGAACGGCCCCCCAGTGGTCACGGCCAGGCAGCTCGTAGTACTGCGGCAGCGTGAAGACACGTGGCGTCCGGCCAAATTCGCCAGCCGCAACGACCAGCGTGTCGTCGAGAAGCCCCCGCTCTGACAGGTCATCGAGCAGTGCTGAGAGCGCCTGGTCGGTCGGGGGCAGCATGAGATTCTTGAGGTGATCAAACGCGTTGCCGTGGGTGTCGAAGCCGCCTCGGCCGAGATTGACCTGGACCATGCTGACTCCGACCTCCACGAGCCGTGCAGCCATCAGCAACGAATACCCGAAGAGATTTCGGCCGTATCGATCAAGTGCGTGGGGATCTGCATTTTCGATGTCGAAGGCACGTCGGACCTTGCCAGAGGTCAGCAGGCTGAGAGCACCGGTGCGATAGCGATCGAGCGAATTGACCGTGGCGTAGCGGTCGAGAAAACGCTGTTGCTGTTCGATCGTGCCGAGCAGGGCCTTGCGGTTGTCGACCCGTCCCTGTGACAGCCCATCGGCCAGCGTGAGATTCGGGGCTCGGAAAACCGGGTAGCCGGTGTGCCGGGCTTCCGGGCGTCTCTGGTGATCCCAGCAGTTCGGGCAGGCCCCGGACCACCGGCAGTCGCTGGCAGCCTTGATCATCCAGGGATCAAACCGCGGTCCCATCCGCCCGGCGAGTGTTCCGGGCGTGGTGACGGGGTAGGGCAAAACGGCCGCCCCTGGCAATCCATTCCGCCCGGGGGCCATCCGCCCGGCCATCGAGGTGATCCCGGGAAAGTCGGACGGCTTGGGAGTTGTGCTGAAACTTGGTGGCAGCATGCTGCGGCCGGTCAGCATCAGGCAGGTGCCCTGGTTGTGCTCGTTCCACCCGTGAGACACCGAGCGACACAGCGCCCACTTGTCGCTCCGTTCGGCCAGCAGGGGCAGGTGCTCGCAGATTTGGAGTCCCGGGGTGCGTGTGGAGATGGGGGCAAACTCGCCCCGGATGTTCTCGGTCGCCCCCGGTTTCGGATCGAAGCTCTCGTGCTGCGCCAGACCACCGGTCAGAAAGATGAAGATCACCGATCTCGGACGTCTCGGTGTTCCCGATTGGGCCCTCAGTCGATCGACGTCGGCCACGGACAGCCCCATCAGTCCCAGTGTGCCTGCCTGCAGGATCTCTCGTCGTGACCATCCACTGTGAGGCGGCGTGGTGTGTGCGGAAGAAGGCATGCGACTCTCTTGTTTGTCCCTGGGTTCACACGAGGCCGGTGGCGTGAGACCCATGTTACCACGTTATAATCACGTGAACCAAGTTGGATGTGTTGTCGAGTGATGGGAGAGTGGCTGGTGTTGTGTCGTCGAGCGTCGTCCGCAAATGTTTGGTTGGCGGTCACGGGAGCCTGTGCGGTGTTGTTGACGGCGGGGCTCGCTGCCGGACAGGCGCCCAAGCCGATCGTCTTCAAGGGACACACCAACAGCGTCTCGCAGGTCGCTTTTGCTCCCACGGGACGCGTGTTGGCCAGTGGCGGCTGGGACGAGACCGTACGGTTATGGGATCCCGCTGGTGGCCCGTCGCGTCAGACCCTGGTGGATCACCCCGACTGGGTGCTGGCCGTCCAGTTTACAGCCGACGGCAAGTCGCTGATGACCGCCACGCAGCGAAGCGTGAAAGCCTGGCATGCCGAGACGGGGGCCCTGGAGCACTCCTGGCAAGGATTGCCCGGCCAGAGAATCTCGATGGTGACAATCTCGCAGGATGGCAGACGATTGGCCTGTGGGATGCGAGACGGGGGTGTCCTGCTTTACGAGCTGAATCGGGCTGACGGTGGCGTGCTGGGGAAACCCAGGGCTTGGCGCGCACACAAGAGCTGGATCGACACGATCGTGTTTGACCGAAGCGGACAACGGCTTGCCACGGGCTGCCGGACGGGCGAAATGGCGGTCTGGGATGCCAAGACTGGACGAGTGGTGTCGAAACCGGCGGGCCATGGCGGACAACAGGTGTCGGCATTGGCCTTCGCTCCCAAGGGAGACCAGTTGGCTTCCGGGGGCTTCGATACGATCGTCCGGATCTGGAACACCGACGATGGCAAGGCGGTCGCCCAGTTGAAGGGGCACAAAGGCCTGGTCCTCAGCCTGTGCTACGCCCCGGATGGTAAGCAACTGGCATCCGGTGAGCGTCATGGCCCCATCAAGCTCTGGTCCTTGCCGGATTACCAACTCGACCTGACACTCCCGGGGCATGCCGGAGGCCAACTCGGATTCAGCGTGCATTCGCTGGACTATTCTGCGGACGGCAAACTGCTCGCGTCATCGGGGCGAGACAAGCTGGTTCGCGTCTGGCGGCTGCCTGACGAGTGACGTGACAGTGGCTACGCGTCGTCGGCCAACACGTCGGGATCGCCCAGGGGATCCCCATCGAGAATTTGAAACAGCTCGTCGAGGCGGGTGATCGAGAGAACGTCGCGCACATCCCGAGACGGATTGAACACCTCGACTCGAACATCGTGCTGCCTGAGGGATGCCAGGACGCCAAGCAGGCCGCTGGGAACCAGCACGATGCCATTGAGATCGAAGGCGACAGTCTTGATGTCGTGTTCTTCGATCAGGCCTAGAAGGTGGTCTCGATAAACGGCCACGTTGAGTTGGGTGAGAATCTCCTGCCCACCGAAGCCGAGCACTGTCCGTGGGCCGAGGGAAATCACCTTCAGTTGCTCGTCAGCCGCTGACATCGCCTCACTCCCTCTGCAGGTGCTGTCGGAGTCCCAGGTGGCCCGTCGGTGAATGTACCTTACCTCGCAATCGGGCCCGCTTCCAATCCGAGCGGTGGCGGCGTGCTGAATTGTCGCAGAGCGGGTACCGGGTGCGCGAAAAACCAACTCAAAACGGGTTGCTTCCGCCCCGAGATCCGGTTGAACGAGTGTTCGGATACGAACTCTGAGCCGATCGTAGCGATTGCGTGAGATGGGACGGTCCATTGATTCGCTGCGGTCGAGCAACGATAGCTGCATCTTGTGAGACAGTTTCTCGGCAGTGGGTTTGGCGGGTACCATGCGGTTCAATTCGTGGTCGGAGTCTGTTCGTTTTCATCTTCGGCATCAGGCCAGGCAGACGCGACGCGGGACGCGTCGACGACGATCGTTGCGTCCGGCCATTGAACCACTTGATTCAAGAACGCTGTTGAGCGTTGCGTCGTTGTTTGACCCGCTCACAGGTGATCTTGCCATCACCTCAGACGCCGATGACGCAATCGTGGTGTCGATGGATGCGGCGACCAACGAGGTGCTGGTCAACGGCGTGGTCGTGGACGACAACGGTGGAGGTGAGATGCCCACCTAGCGGGAGTTGTGCGGGCTCTTTTTTGACACGGGCTGCCGGTTGCTTGGACGCAATCGGCAGCCCGTTTTTCATGTGCAAGAGCTCTCGGCCGCTGCGTATAATGCCATCGGCGGGCTAGAGACACGAAAACAACAGGGTCGACCACATGCTGTTTCGCTCGCTTGGGTTCCCGTCCCGCCATGGACGAACCGGCACGCGGCGTGCCGGTTCCAGGACACAGCGTTCTGTGCCGGCCATCATGGTAGAGCCGCTCGAAGATCGGACGCTGTTGAGCGTTCAGTTCGTCTTTGATTACAGCTACGACACATCGGGATTCTTCGACAGCCAGGACCGTCGCGACGTGCTCAACCTGGCTGCTGCTGACCTGGGACGTCGCCTTTATGATCGGCTCGAAGCGCTGGACGCCACTGGCTCCAACACATGGTCTGCCAATTTCGTGGATCCCTCCACGGGCGCTATTGTCAGCGAGGTGGACTTGCTGGTGCCGGCAGACACCCTGGTGGTCTTTGCGGGCGCGCGTGCGCTGGACGGTGGTGATGTCGGGCGTGGCGGTTATGGTGGTTTTTCCGCGTCGGGAGACGTGTCGTGGCTCGAACGCGTCCAGGCGCGTGGCCAGGACGGGGCCCTGCTACCGGCCCCCACCGATTTTGGGCCCTGGGGAGGATCGATCACGTTTGACACGTCGACCGACTGGCATTTCGGTCTGACCGAGACGGGGTTGGGTGCGTCACAGATCGACTTCTATTCGGTGGCCATTCACGAACTCGGCCACTTGCTCGGGATCGCGGGCAGCAATCCGTCCTGGACGCAGTGGATCGTTGAAGGGGAGTTCGAAGGTCCAGCAGCGTTGGCCGCTTTTGATGGTCTGGGCAGTGTGCCGCTGGCAGCCGATGAGGGGCACTGGGGCGAAGGCGTCACCGACGGCGGGCAGGAAGTGTCGATGGATCCATCACTCAACAACGGAGAGCGCAAGAATTTCACCGAGCTCGACTTTGGTGGCCTGGTCGATCTGGGCTGGGCGGTTTTGCCAACGACTCACACGATCAGCGTTGACCCCGGAGGTGATCATACGATCCTGATCGAAGACGACACGATCGACTCGGATTTTCGCGCTCGCGTGACGATCGATGGGACGTCGACCACGACATTTGTCATCCCGTCCGATCTTCTGACCATCGTCGGTGCCGATGGCAATGACACGGTCACAATGGCCGGGTTGGATGCCGAGTTCTCCGCGAGCATCTTGATCCAGTTGGAAGATGGTGATGACACCGTGAGCGCCCTGTCGGGATTCACTTGGGATTTCCAGGCCGAGGGCGGAGCAGGAGAGGATTCGCTGAGCGGCGGCGACGGTGATGACACGCTCAATGGTGACGAGGGAGCTGACGTGCTCCTGGGAGGAGATGGCGATGATGAATTGAATGGCGGAGACGCCGCCGACCACCTGGCGGGCGGCAGTGGCGCCGACGTGCTGGACGGTGGTGCGGGTGACGGTGACACTCTCCTGGCGGACGGCGGGGACGATACGCTCGACGGTGGTGCCGGAACCGACCGTGTCGAGGCTGAGCGGGATGTGGATTTCACGATCAGCGACGCGTCTCTGACCGGGTTCGGCAGTGTCGTACTGTCAGGCATTGAGGAGGCACGTCTGACTGGTGGGGGCGGGGCTAATGTTCTGGACGCCACTGGTTTCAGCGGCTCCACGACGCTTGTGGGGGCGGCTGGTGCGGACACTTTGCGAGGAGGAAGTGGCGCCGACGTGCTGATCGGAAACGGTGGCCAGGATGACCTGGAGGGCGGAGCGGGTGATGACCGGTTGTTGGGAGGAAGCGCGGCCGACCGCTTGGATGGTGGTGATGGCAACGACATGCTGAAGGGACAGGGCAACAGTCTCGACTCGCTGGTGGCCAGCAATGGGGATGACACGCTCGACGGTGGACTTGGTAATGACTGGGTTGTGGCTGCTGGCGGAGTTGACTGGGTGCTGGCGGACACGTTGCTGACGGGCACCGGCAATGATGTGCTGCAGTCGATTGAACGGGCGGAACTGACCGGAGACGACGGCGACAACTTGATCACGGCTGCTGCTTTTGATGGCAACGTGACCATCCTGGGAGGTGGCGGCCATGACACTCTCAGAGGAGGAACCGGGGCCGACCTGCTCAACGGCAACCAAGGGGACGATCGTCTCTTTGGAGGTATTGGCGATGACCGCGTTTTTGGTGGTGCCGGCAATGACAGCCTGGAGGGCGGGCCAGGCAACGATCGGGTCAAGGGGCATGGTGGAAGCGAGGATACGCTCGTCGGCGGCCCTGGAGATGATCAGTTGCATGGCGGCAGCGGCACAGCTGACCGAGTGCGCGAGACGCACGACGGGGACCTGGTCCTGACCGAGGGCCAACTGACGGGGATCGGCACCGATCACTTCAACGCCGTGCAGGTTGTGGAACTGGTTGGCGGAGGCGGGGACAACCTGTTCAATGCCGGTGCTTACACCGGTGACGTGATCCTTCGGGGTGGACCGGGGGACGACACACTCCTCGGTGGGGCCGGGGCCGACCTGCTTGTTGGAAATGGCGGCGACGACGAACTGCTGGGTTCCTCCGGTGCTGATCGGCTGTTCGGCGGCAGCGGTTCTGACCGGCTCGAGGGTGGAGCCGGCAATGATCTCGTCCGGGGACAAGCCGGTGAGTCGGACAGCGTCAGCGGGGGTGTTGGGAACGACACGCTGCGGGGTGGAGACGGATCAGCTGATGTCCTGCTCGAATCGGGAGACCTCGATTTCGTCATGACGGCTGATGGTCTCCAGGGGCTGGGATCCGACACGCTTCTCGAGATCGAGGGGGCCGTCTTGACCGGCGGCGACGGGGCCAACGACATCGACGCGAGCGGAGCGGTCGTGGATGTGACGCTCGTTGGTGGAAGTGGCGATGACACCCTGAGAGGGGGCGTCGGTGCCGATCAACTGTCCGGCGAGGCAGGTGACGATCTGCTGGACGGCGGTGCCGGGACAGATGCGATCATCGGCACCGGTGATGTCGACTGGACGCTCATCGACGGGGCCCTGTCAGGTGATGGGGCCGACGTGCTGGTCGCCGTCGAGGGCGCGATTCTGACCGGCGGCAACGGCAACAACCTGCTGGATGCCACGGGATGGTCCGGCAATGCCACGCTCATTGGAGGACGCGGGAACGACACTCTCAGGGGCGGTGCCGGCAGCGATAGCCTCGACGGTGGTGAGGGCGACGACCGCATCGCCGGCCAGGGGGGAGACGACCGGGCGAATGGCGGATCCGGCAACGACATCATCCTGGGCCAGGCAGGAAGTGACACCTTGCTCGGAGGTGCGGGTGCGGATTCGATCCTGGGCGGAGATGGGGACGATACCGTCAAGGGACAAGCCGGTCTCGACCGTCTCTGCGCCGGTGATGGAACCGATCATGTGGTGGGGACGCTCGCCGAGATCGACAGCTGCTTTGGCGACTGCTTCGACGACATCTGCCTGGATGTCTGACCCGGCGTGAGCGTTTGGCGACAAGTGTAGCTGAAGTGGTCACACTTCAGGTGGCTGCTGGCTGCTCGCCCAATCTGTCACCAGATTGGCGACGTGTGACCAGGTTGGCCCCCCACGATCAGTCTCACCTGTCGACGCGGCTCAGATCTGGTCAAGCAGATCGAGGATGGACCCGCCGAGCACGAAGGCTTCATCGATTTCATTGGCGAGGTTATTGCCGAGACGGTCGTCACCCTCGTTGCCGGCGACGATGTCGCTGGCTCCATTGCCATTGATGAAGTCATCACCGTCGCCGCCCACGGCGACATCAGCTCCGCCGCCACCGAGCAAGGTGTCGTGGCCGTCTCCGCCCACAAGCGTGTCGTTTCCGGCACCGGTGTTGATCCGATCGTTGCCATCGTGACCGCCGACGAGGTCATCGCCGGTGCCACCCGTGATCGTGTCGTGACCGTCTCCGGCGTTGACCACATCGTCGCCCGATCCGGCGTCGATGACGTCATTGCCGTGTCGGCCGGCGATCGTGTCGTCCCCGGCCTGGCCATTGAGCGTATCGTCGTCGACGCCACCATCGACGAAGTCATTACCAGTGCCGCCCTGGAGCGTGTCACGACCGTCACCGCCGAGGAGCGAGTCGTCGTCGGTAGACCCGTTGAGGACGTCGTTGCCATCGGCACCCCGCAGGGTGTCATTCCCGCTCCCGCCATCGAGATTGTCGTGGCCATCTTCTCCGTTGAGATCGTCATCTCCGCTGCCGCCGTTGATCGTGTCGTTGTCGAGGCCACCGGTGATCCGGTCGTCTCCGGCATCACCCGACAGGATGTCGTGGTTGGCCCCGCCATCGATGGTGTCCACTCCGGCGCCACCGTTGATGACATCGTTGCCCGCGTCTCCGCGAAGCAGGTCATCATTGTCGCTGCCGGTGATCGTGTCGTGGCCGTCACCACCCTGGACGAGCATGCGGACGTCACCGAGGTCGGCTCCGGCCGCATCGATCGTGTCACTCCCGTTTTCCCCGTTGATAGAGAGCAGGACGCCGGCTGCCCCGTTGACATCCTCGACAGTGATCCGGTCATTGCCAGGACCAGCATTGATTGTGACGCGTGTCACGCTGGAGGCGGCCGAGATCTGGTAGGTGAGATCAGAGACGAGGATATTGCCGACCGGGCTCTCGCTGACGACCAGCTTGTTGTTGGCACTGGTGCCGGCGACGATCAACTCGTCGAAGCCCTCGGTGCCAAAGAACGAGTCACTGCTGGCGCCGACCTGCCAGATGAGGGTGTCGTCGTCCTCTTCTCCGTCAATCGTATCGACGCCGCCCTGGCCGTTGAGCGTGTCATTGCCGGCGCCGCCACCAAGGGTGTCGCGTGCACTGCCACCGTAGAGCAGGTCATCTCCGCCGTTGCCGCTGAGCAGATCGTTGCCACCTCCACCGTTGAGCAGGTCGCTGCCCAGTGCGCCGCGGAGTGTGTCATTGCCAGCATTGCCGATGAGCGTGTCGCCGAGGAAGTCAGCCGCCTGCTCTGTCGGAGGATCTGTCGGTGGTGTGGGTGGGCCAGGTGGAGCGGCGGCACACGAATGAGAGTTCCCGGGATCGACAAGTCCGGACGGCAGGTCGAATCCGTTGGTGACCGTGTCGTTGTTGCCGGCTCCGTCATCGGCACTGAAGCCCATGCCTCGCTTGGCGAAACCGGTCCAGATGTCGAACGCGTTTTCTCCGCCAGTCAGGTTGGCGTCGGCCTGGAGGATGGCATCTCGTGCGTCCAGGAACGACGGGGACTCTGGTGTCAATTTCAGCCCGTCAATGACCAGCTGCATCAGCGTGTTGTTGCCACCGGTGCCCTGGTAGAAATCAGAGTCGAACCCGCAACGGCTGATCATCTGCCAGTTGACGTCCCACAGGGCGCTGGCCCAGATCTCGCCCGCGTTGTGAATCTGGTTGCCCGCGTTGCCGTTGGGGAACGTGCCGTTGTAGTCCTCGTACGTAAGTGGATTGGCTGTCATGTCCGACGTGTACGGGTAGTTTCGCACACCGGCGGGGTCCTGGAGATAGTAGTCTCCGCTGACCTCCTGGGTGTCGGGTGTGTCGGTTGCTTTCTGGTTGAGCATCAGAGCGTGGAAATCAGCCCATCCCTCACCCATACCGCCGCCCTGGCTGTTGCTGAGAACAGAGACATTGGATGGGCCGCCGACCAGGCGTATGGTCACGCCGTGGGAGTACTCATGGATGATGATCTCGTTGGAGATGGACGTCATCGTGTCCGGGTCTGGAAGTGTATTGGGGCCGATGTTCATCCGGGGGGATGTACCCTCGGCGTTCACGAAGATGTGGGGACCCCCAGCGGTCGGCGAAATGCCGCCATCCGGGTCGAGGGTGTCAATGATCATCGGGTCGCCGCCGGTCCCCTGGCCGGTGAAGTTGGTTTCCTGGAAGTTGCCCGCAGCCTCATCAAATCCGTAGTGGTAGAAGACATCGTGGAGGATGTTGGCCCAGTAAAAGGCATTCGTGGTGGCTGCGTCTTCGTTGGCGCTCGGGGCCTGGGTCAGGTCGAGCGGGAAGATGAAATCACCGCTCGCCCCGCCGTCCGGTCGATTGCCTCCGGTATCGTTGGAGTTGGCATCTTCCTGAACCGTGGCATTGTTGCCGCGCGTGTCGGTGTAGACGGTCGAGCCGTCGTCATGCCAGCCGCTGGGAGAGGCGATAGCATCCTGGGGGTCGACCACGACTTCCCGGGGCCCATCATTCGGATTGGCCACCGGCATCGCGAAGACCTCGTACGAAAAGTGGTGCACGTGGTCGGTTTCAAAGAGCACCTCGCCCGTGGTGGCATCCGCCGAGATCTCGTAGACGTGCGGACCCTCAGCGCGATGCACGGTCATGGTCCACGCCAGAGTCACGGATCCGCTGCCATCCTTGATCCACTCGAGGTGCATCGGGATCGGCTCATGGGAAACGGAGTACGCCTGAAGCACGTGTGGCTGTGCGACGGGTGCCTCGCCGTGAGGCAGGTCTTCGGGTGTCTCGAGCAAGTCAATCGAAGGAGCCGCCAGCGACCATTCGTAGGCGTCGGCCACGAGGAGCAGTGTGTCGGTAGCCGCCAGTTCCGGGTCCAGATCGGCCACGGTGACGGTCTGGTCTGCCAGTCCTTCGACGAATTGGCTGTTGACGGCCACGAGTTCGCCGGTAGAGGACATGTGCACGCCGATCGTGCCACCACGCACGTCCAGCCCGGCGTGAGTCTGTTGCATGTAGACATGGGTGATGCCCGATGTCTGGCTGACGTACTGGTCGGTCACGCGGGCATTGTCGAGATCCGACGGGGTGATTCCGATCTCAGAGGAGTGGCTGGCCAGAAAACTGCTGGCCGCAGCAAGCGCTGATGCCGCATCGTCGTCATTGATCGTGCCAATACCCTGGGCGTTACCGATCGCCGCATTGGTCGGGTTGCTCAGATTGAGTGCGAATGTCTCGGTAGACTCCGAAGCCGTGTCGCCAATCACCGTGACGGTGACGGTCTGCTGAGTTTGACCCGGGGCGAAGTGGGCCGTTCCTGTCGTCGCCACGTAGTCGTCACCCGCAACAGCCGAGATATCGGCGGTTGCGAAATCGACGCTGACGTTGTCAGAAGTGGCTTGTGTGAGCGAAAGATCAAAGGTTGCGGTGGACTGAATGGGGACTCCGTTGAGAGTCACCTCGACGTTGTCGATTCCCCAGGACTCGTTGGCTCCGCCTTCCCAGCCGGTTTGAGCGAACCACTCGATCGTCAGTGTCGAACTCGTGTGAGGGATCGCGTCGAACGTGGGGTCCAGCCCCATGTTGTAGGCCGAGTCATTCCGTTCGAGCACTCCCGATGGACCGGGGAAGCCCAGGTCTCTCAGCGGTGGTGGTGTGAGTGCGACACCGGCAGGCGGTTGATAGCCCTGGCTGGAGCCATCGATATTCCGGAAGTTCTCGTTAAAGATCTCGGTGCCGTCGACGGTGACGACAAAGTCATCCGGGCTCCAGGTGACGTTGTCTCCGGCGCCATTCCACGAGTTGATGATGGCCAGCAGGAAGTCCAGGTCCACACTGTCATGAGTGGGCAGGTCAGTGAGCGTCAGCCGCGTCGGAGTCTGGGGCGTCGTCGGAAGACCCTCACAGCAGCCACTGTCGTTTCTGAGGAAGTCACCAGCGAACACGTTTGAGTTGGTGCCGATGCCAGCGAAACCGTCCACGGACGTGACAGAGGTGAAACCGCTGAACTGGCTCGGTGCCCCTGTTTCAAAGTCGGCACTGAAGACGGACAGCGAGGCCACGTCGCCCTCGTTTTCGACGGTGGCATCACTGATGAGAATCAACGGCAATTGGGGCAGGAAGCTGTCGATGAGGTCGTCGCCCTGTCCGCCCTCAAGACGGTCGGAGCCACCACCACCGTAGAGCGTGTCATTGCCGGATTGTCCACGAATGATGTCATTGCCATCACCCGTGACGGACGGATCGGAACTGTCGCCATACAACTCGTCGGCGCCGGCGCCTCCGAAGAGCGAGTCGTCTCCGGTGCCTCCTTCCAGGAGATCGCTGCCGCCTGATCCGCTCAACCGGTCGTTACCGGCATTGCCATTGAGCGTGTCCTGGCCACCGCCTCCAATCAGGCGATCATTGCCGACATTGCCGTTGATCGAGTCGTTGGCGCCTTGTCCATTGAGCACGTCGTCGCCGTCGCCACCCTCGATCAGGTCGGCTGCTCCACCACCGCGGATCGAATCGTCGCCGTCTTCACCACGAAGGGTGTCGGCACCCGATTCTCCATTGAGCGTGTCATTTCCGGCATTACCGGTCACCAGGTCCGAGTGGTCACCGCCCTGAATGACGTCGTGACCATCACCGCCGGCCAGCGTGTCGGAGCCGTCTCCACCATTGATCTCGTCCAGGCCATCCCCACCAAAAATGAGGTCGCGGCCGTTGCCTCCGTCCAGTGAGTCGTTTCCGTCCTGCCCATGGATCTCGTCGTCTCCGTCGTTTCCGGAGATGACGTCATTGCCGCTGCGACCGACGATGAAGTCATCGCCGTCGCCGCCCGTGATGATGTCGTCCAGGCCAACAGATCCGTAGATCGTGTCGTCACCGTCGCGACCGTCGATTTGGATGCTGATCGGTTGACCAGTGATGGCATCGACGAAGCTGAAGTCGCTGGCGTCGACACCTCGCAAGTCGAGCACGTTGCCCTGGTCCCCACCCTCGACGATGAGTGACCGGACGTCGGCAGCAGCAATCACCGGAACACTCGTGTCCTCGATGCCATCCACGGTCACAACGACTTCGAGACTGCTGTTGGTTCCGATGGCAATCTCGTCGCCCGCATCCGAGCGGACCGAGAGTTCACCGTCCAGCCACAGTGATGTGACCGACAACAGGGTCCGGTCTTCCAGCGACTCGGCAGCGGCGGCTGCCGCTTGAGGCCGACGGGCCTGAAGACGGTTATGACGACGGGTGTTTCGAGATCCCAAACGGACCCTCACGGAGTCCAACCATGATGTGAGGTGCACGTTTCCAGCTCCTGGTGAAGACAGCGCATGCGCCGGACGACGTCATACAATCGTCCTTGTGGTCTTCATCAGCACGACCGGGCCGCGAGATTCACCACAATCGGAGCAATCGGAGGCATCAGCAGCCGTTGCTTCCGTGTGACCCGCAAGGTTTGACTGACCGGACCCCTGTTTGGAAATCTGGGCAAACTGGGATGAGTTTGCGGGCAACAGACGCGGACGTGTCTGTTGCGGCATTGGGAACAAACCACAGGTCGCCGCGCTGGTCACAACGCGGATGGTCGCAAGGGGCTCGTCGACACTGTTGCCAGTTTCGCGACCCGTGGGGCAGGCGGTGGAGAGCGACGCTCCGAAACGGTCACCAGTGCGACGTGCTGGGAGGCGGATCCTATGCCAGGATCTCCTGCACCACGTCACCGTAGACGTCGGTCAGACGGAAATCACGACCGGCGTAGCGGTAAGTGAGTTTCTTGTGGTCGAGCCCGAGCAGATGGAGCATGGTGGCATGCAGGTCATGGAAATGGACCTTGCCGTCGACGGCGCTGATGCCGTGCTGGTCGGTGGCCCCATGCACCATGCCTCCCTTCACTCCGCCTCCGGCCATCCAGAAGGTGAAGCCGGTCGCATTGTGGTCTCGACCGTCCGCCTTCTTCACGTGCGGCGTGCGGCCGAATTCACCTCCCCAGACGACCAGTGTGTCCTTGAGCATGTCTCGCTGTTTGAGGTCAGCGAGCAGGGCGGCGATCGGCTTGTCCACGGCCTGGCAGTTGGAGGCCAGCCGCTTCCGCAGGCTCCCGTGCTGGTCCCAGTTGGCGTGTGACAACTCGATGAACCGCACCCCGGCTTCCGCCATCCGGCGTGCGAGCAGGCACTGGCGGCCAAAGTTGTCGGTCGATCCGGCGTCGATGCCGTAGGCCTTCTGCGTCTGCGCGGTCTCCTCGGAGAGGTTGAGAACCCGGGGCAATTCGGACTGCATCCGGAATGCCAGCTCGTAGGATTCGATGACACTCTCGAGCTGCTCGTCGGACTGCCGTTTTTCGATCAGTCCACGGTTGAGCGATTGCACAAAGTCGATTTGTCTCCGTTGCAGTGACTGGTCGAGCCGCGGGTTCTTCAAATTGCCCACCTTGGCCGTCTTGAGGGACTGACCCAACTGGCCAATCCTGGTGCCCTGGTAGACGGCGGGAAGGAATGAGCTGCCGTAATTCTGAGCTCCTCCGACCCGACTCGGCGGATTGAGCGTGATAAAGCCGGGCAGGTTGGCGTTCTCTGTGCCCAGCCCATAAAGAACCCAGGCCCCCATCGACGGACGGACGAACTGGAAACTCCCGGTGTGCAATTGCACAAAGCACTCGGGATGGCTCGGCACATCGGCGTGCATTCCGTTGAGGACACACAGGTCGTCGGCATGGACCGCGACGCCCGGAAACAGCTCCGAAATCCACTGACCACTTTCTCCGTGCTGCTTGAACGACCACGGGGACTTCATCAGCTTCCGGCCCTTCTGCTTGTTGGCCGGCTTGCCGTCGTCAACCGTCAGTTGCGGCTTGTGATCAAACGTATCGACGTGAGACGGACCACCTCTCATGCAGAGGAAGATGATCCTCTTGGCCCGCGGGGAGAAATGCGGTGCGATCGGTGCCAGCGGATTCTGACGCCTGGTCTCGTCTGCGGCCGCCTCGCTGGTCAGCCCGGCCAGGGCGGCGTAGCCAAATCCACAAGAGAGTCTCTTGAGGAGGTCGCGTCGCGTCGAGAAGGGCATCGTCATCGATTCAGGTTCCGTCGCCAGGAGTTGTGTGTGATGGAGTTTGCGCGCGAGGTGTCGCGTGAACCTACTGCAGGTATCGGAATTCGGCACAGGCCAGCAGAGACTGGCAGAGTCCTGACCAGCTGCGGAGTTGCTTGTCGGAGTTCTGTCCTTCGGGAAGGCTGGCCAATGTGTCATTGACCAGGTCGGTGGCCGCTGTGGTTTCCCTGACGCTGGGAGACCGCCCGAGTGCGAGCTGGTAGGCGAGGTGGACGCGGGCTGTGATATCGGTCTTGTGGGTGTCCAGCAGCCGACTGGCCATCCGATCGGACATCTCGAGGATGAAGGTGCTGTTGAGCAGGAACAGTGCCTGGGAGGGGACCGTTGTCACCTCGCGGCGCCCCACAATGATCGAGGGTTCGGCAAAGTCGAACAGCCTTAACATCTCTGGCAGCCGGTTTCTCACGATCGGGAGATACACACTCCGGTGTCGCGACGCGGCTTTCAATTGCTGGTCCAGTTTTGGATTGCGTCCGGCATTGCCGTCGCCAATTTCGGCCACCGCAGAGCGTTGCCGCGGTCTGGAGTTGAGTTGGCCGCTGGCGGCCAGCATCGCATCCCGGATCGCTTCCGCTTCAAGACGTCTGTGGTTCATGCGCCAGAAAAGTGTGTTATCCGGGTCACCCTCGGTCCCGGCCGTGTGAGGAGTGCTTGAGAGCTGGTAGGTGCGGCTGAGAACGATCGAACGGACGAGAGACTTGACCGAGTACCGGTTTTCGCGGAATGAAACGGCCAGGTGATCGAGCAACTGGGGGTGCGATGGGCGTTGGCCCATGGCACCAAAGTTGTCGAGCGTGTTGACCAGTCCGCGGCCGGTGAGGTGATACCAGACCCGGTTGGCCATCACCCGGGCTGTCAACGGGTTACCGGGGTGCGTCAGCCAGTGGGCCAGTTCGAGCCGTCCGCTCTGACGGGTGTTGACCTCGGCTGCGCCACCGAGACTGACCACTTGCAGGTAACCTCGCTTGACGCTCGCACCAAGCGTCCTGGTGTTTCCGCGGATGTGGACCTTGCAGTCGGCCGGCTGGCCGTCTCGCACTCCCATCGCGACCGGTCCACTCGGCTTTCTGGCTCCTCCGCCCTTCTTCTTTTTCTGGGCTCCGGCGCCCCCACGAGCCTGCTGCAACTGCTTGTTGAGCCGTCTGATTTTCTGACGGACCGGTTTGAGCGCCTGGTTGGCCTTCTTCTTGTTTTTCTTTTGAGCATCGGTCAGCTGTCCCTGCGCCGTCTTGAGTTCGGCGCGGGCCGCGGTTAATTGAGTGGTCAACTGTTTGATCCGCTTGGCGTTCGGCTGGCGGGCGACGGGTGTCTTCGGAGCTGGCTTTGCGGGCTCGGAGTTCGCGCCGACGGACTCGAGCGAGGCGAGTTTGCCGGGTTGGCGATTGCCTTGGCCGCCGGACGTGCCGTAGAGCGTCTCGGTGCTGCGGAAAATCCCGGCCAGGGCGTAGTAGTCTTCGGTGGGGAACGGATCAAACTTGTGGTCATGACAACGAGCACAGCTGACGGTGAGCCCCATGACGGCCCGGGTGGTGACGTCGATCTGTTCGTCGACGATGTCCATCCGAAAGATCGCCTTGTTTCGCTGGTTGAGCGACTTGGGGCCCATGGCGAGGAATGCCGTGGCGATCTTCTGTCGGTTGCGGTCCGCAGTTGACCTGGCAGCCATCAAGTCGCCGGCCACCTGCTCGCGAATGAACTGGTCAAACGGCATGTCCTGGTTGAAGGCCTCGATGACATAGTCGCGGTACCGCCAGGCGTGTGGAAACGTGTAGTTGCGTTCCATTCCCGTCGACTCGGCGTAGCGGGCGACGTCGAGCCAGTGTCGTCCCCAGCGTTCACCGAAGTGAGGAGAGGCGAGGAGGCTGTCGACAAGTCTCTCGATGGCCTTGGGGCTCTTGTCAGCCAGAAACTCGGCCAATTGGCGGGGCGTGGGCGGCAGGCCGATGAGGTCGAAATGGAGTCGGCGTGCGAGCGTGGTCCGGTCAGCGTCATTGGCGGGTGCCAGGCCGGCCGCTTCGATGCGAGCCAGCACAAAGTGATCGATGGGAGTGGTCGGCCAACGGCTGTTCTTGACGGCCGGGATTGGTGAGCGGACCGGCGGTTGAAAGGCCCAAAATCTCTTGCCCTCCTCAATGTTGATCTCGCGTCGGATCAATGACGCGGTGTCTCCGCGTCGCGGATCCGGGGCACCCATCTCGACCCACTTGACGAGGTCGGCGATTTCTTGATCGGTCAACTTTTCCTTGGGGGGCATCTCTAACCCCTCGTACTTCACTGCTTCAATCAGCAGGCTCTCGCCGGGCTTCCCCGGCACAATCGCCTCGCCACTCTCTCCACCTCGAACCCAGCCGGCTCGGCTGTCGAGCAACAGCTCAGCCTTGACCGACTTGGCCTTGGCTGAATGGCAGCTGTAGCACTTGGCAATCAGCAGCGGCCTAATCTTCTTCTCAAAGAACGTCAGCCCGGCCGACGTCGGCTTGGTGGCTGGCGTCTTGGCATCCTCCTGAGCCCATCCTGGATGTGGCGATACCAACAGACACGTGAAAGTCAGCAGTGGGAGAAGACGCGTCATCTGTATGGCTCGGTGTGCTGTGTGGGGGCGGTCCCTTGTCAAGATGCGCCAACCGCATGGGTTATTTGGCTGTGGCTGACTGGACCCCCGGGGTGTTTGGAGCATTCTACCATTACGTTGGGCCGATTCTGGTATCATGGCTGAGCCGGCTGATTCGACTCGGATTGAAGCGAGGAACACGATGTCCGAAGCGGGCGGGATGCAGGGCGCCGACGAGACAGCGTCGGCCGATTCGGTTGCGATCGAAAACCCCTACCAGCGGAGTGCGGAGTCTTTCCAGGAGCCGCCTCGTGGATTCCTGTCCACGTTGAAGCATCTTGGCCCCGGCATGATCCTCGTCGGGTCCATCGTTGGGTCTGGCGAGTTGATCATGACGACCAAGCTGGGAGCCGAGGTCGGGTTCCTGTTGCTGTGGTTCATCCTGGCCTCCTGTTTCCTGAAGGTCGTTGTCCAGGCCGAACTCGTGCGGTACACGATCTCCAGCGGCCAGACGTTTCTCGAGGTCTACAACGGATTGCCAGGGCCAAGTCATCAACGGCCGCGCTGGCTGCAGCCGACGTGGCTCGCCCTGGTGCTGATTGGTTTCATCAGCGGGGTCGCGTTGCTCAACAACCTCCCCGATGCCGCCACGGTGGTTGGCCTGCAGCCTTCCTCGTGGGTGCCGGCGTTGATTCTGTTGAGCCTGGTGGTCGCGGCGATGGTGTTGTCGAAACGGTCGTCGCAGGGCGACGCGAAAGAGTCGTCACGGCCGCGGATCAACTGGTTCATGTGGGTCTACCTGGTCAGCGTTCTGCTGATGTACATCAACGGGGGAGCCATCGTCGGGGGAGCCGGCCAGGCGGTCGAGTTGGCGTTACCGGGCAAGTTGGTGTTACCGGGCAAGTTGGGTGAGCATGGATCGACGGTGTGGACCATCGTCGTGGCGATCGGCGCCGCCGCGATTCTCCTGTCCGGTGGATATCGTGTGCTCGAACGCGTCTCGATCGGGCTCGTCTTCTCGTTCACCCTGATCACGATGGTCTGCACGATTCTGCTTCAGTGGACCGGATACGCGGTGACCTGGGATGACATTCGCGAGGGGCTGCGATTCGAGGTGTTCCCCGAGACGCTGATGCCCGGCCTGGCGGCTTCGACGATTGTCATGACCGCCCTGGCGGCTTACGCCGGAACGGGCATCGGCCATTACGAGATGATCACCTACACCTACTGGTGTGTCGAAAAGGGCTACGCACGCAACGCCGGTGAGTGCGTGCCGGGTCCCGAGTGGGCGCGGCGTGCCCGTGGGTGGGTGCGGGTGATGTACACCGATGTCTTTTTGACCATGGTCGTCTACACAGTCAGCACTATCTGTTTCTACTTCCTCGGCGCCGCGATTCTCAATGAGAAGCAGATTGATCCGAATTCGAAGCAGACGCTGTCGACGTTGCAGGAGATGTACACGTCAGTGATCGCTGAGTTTTCGACCGGGGCGCTGGCTAGTTGGGCTGCGACAGGGTTCATCGTGGGGGCCTTCTTCGTACTGTTTTCGACGGTCCTGGCGGGTGCGGCTGGTGGAGCCCGGTTACTGACCGATGCGCTCTGCGTGATGCGAGTGATCGACCCGGCCAATTACCCGGCACGGCAAAAGTCGATTCGCGTCCTGATGTGTGTGGCCCTGTTGACCGGTACGGTCATGTATTCGCTGTTCACCAATCCCCCCTTCATGTTGATGATTTCCAGCCTGGTGTCGGTTGTGTTCTACCCGGCACTGGCACTGGGAACGATTTGGCTGAGGCACCGGGGAGTCGATGAAAGAATACTCCCGTCGAAGCCGACGACGGTCTTCTTGTGGATCTGCGGACTGGCGTTGGCCCTGATTTCGCCGCTGGTCGTGTTGTACGCCCTGGCGTTGAAAAACGGGTGGTTGCCGTCGCCTGTGTAGGCAGCCGGGGTGAAACGTGTGCCGTTTTTAGGGGGCAGCAGCGTCTGGATTGCGAAGAAACCGCGGTTTCGTTCAGGCGGTGCGGCCTGATGGATCGATATCTGTTGATAGGTCGGGCAATCGGCCTATAATTGATGGAGACGAGCTGAGGCAGTCTGGAAGCTGTCTCGCACGTAACAATCAAACGAGGAGAGGCTTGGAATGCTCTCAATTCACGGTGGTTCTGGACACCAGTTCTGTGACGGCGTGTCGCGTCGTTCGTTCCTGCAGATTGGCGGACTCGGACTCGGCGGCTTGACGATGGCCGAGATGATGCGAGCGCAGTCGCAGGCGACCAACGGCGCTCACGGCGACACCCAGAACAAGGCCGTGATCATGATTTTTCTGGCCGGTGGTGTCTCGCACCAGGATTTCATTGACCTCAAGCCGGACTCGCCGAAGGAAGTGCGGGGTGAGTTCAATCCGATCGCCACAAACGTACCGGGAATCGAAATCTGCGAGTTGGCGCCTCGGATGGCGAAGATGGCCGACAAGTTCTCGTTCATCCGTTCGATCGCCGATTCGGATGGCGCGCACGCGGCGACCCAGTGCTGGAGTGGTGTCCGCCGGGGTGACCAGGTCCGCATGCAGCAGCCGTCGATCGGCTCATTCCTGGCCAAGGAACTGGGCAGTCGTGACGCCACGGTTCCGGCCTTCATGGGTCTGACCAAGACCTGTGGCCACAAGCCATGGTGCGATGTGGGCTTTCCCGGCAAGCTGGGCCGGGCTTATGCCCCGGTCAAGCCGGATGGTGAGGACATCAAGGCGATGACGCTCAAGGGCATCACGCTCGATCAGCTCAACAACCGCAAGAAGCTATTGGCGGCCTTCGACGGCTTCCGCCGGGCCAGTGACAACGCGGTGCTCACTGGCGCTGACGCCATTTACGAACAGGCCTTCGACGTGTTGACGTCGAGCAAGTTGCTCAACGCGCTCGACGTGTCGAAAGAGGATCCCAAGATTCGCGAGCGTTACGGCAAGGGATCTGACAAGAATGTCAATGATGGTCCCCCGGTCTGGAACGAGCAGGTGCTGATCTGCCGTCGCCTGATCGAGGCGGGCGTACGTTGTGTCACGCTCGGATTCGGCCGTTGGGATTATCACGGCAACAACTTCGGCCAGATGCGTCAGCGCCTGCCGCTCGTCGACCAGGTGCTCAGTGCGCTGGTGACCGACTTGCACGAGCGTGGTCTCGACAAGGACGTGACGCTGTTGGTCTGCAGTGAATTCGGTCGAACGCCGAAGATCAACAAGAATGCGGGTCGCGACCACTGGCCGCCGGCCAGCTGTGCCGTCATGGCCGGTGGTGGCATGAGAACCGGCCAGGTGATTGGATCGACCACCAAGGACGCCGGTCATCCGGACCAGCGACCGGTCAAGTACCAGGAGATCCTGGCCACGGTCTACCACAACATGGGGATCGACCCGAAGGGCTTCATCCGTGACGACGCCGATCGTCCCGTCAAGCTCCTCAACCAGAATCCGAACCCGCTGCACGAGCTCGTGTAGTTCGAGCCGCGGCGGGCGCCGGGTTGCGAGAGCGGGGGATCAGCGCCCCGACAGTGCGGGTGGCCGTCGCGACGGTGTGGGGCTGCTCAGGCGATCGCGTCGAGGAGCCCCTTGATGTAGCCGGCTGTCCAGGCGCGGCCCCGGTGATTCCACCCCTCGTCTCCTGCCATTTGGGGGACATGATCGGGGATCAGGAAACCCTGGAAGCCGACTTCTTTGAGTGCTTTTAGCGTGTCAACGGGGTTGCAGTTGCCGTCGCCGAGGAAGCACTCTGTGAAGTCCTCGATCCCTCCCTGTACGTCGCGGAAGTGGACATAGAGGATCTTGTCACGGCTTCCGAAGTACCGGATCGCGTCGAGAACCCCCTCACCGGCACGCATCTCGGACCAGCATCCGTGGCAAAAGTTGAGTCCGTGCATCGGTGAGTCAAAAGTCTCGAGTGCCTCGCGAAAGCAATCAAAACCGTGGAAGAGCCGTGGGACACGACCAAGAGGAGCATCGACTGGAGGGTCGTCCGGGTGCAGAGCCATCCGGACTCCTGCTGCCTCGCACGCCGGAAGCATGCGCTCCATGTACCAGCAGTAGTTGTCCCACATTTCCTCGCGGCTGTAATCCCGTTCGGCCCGTGTGGGCCAGTTCTTGTGCTGGTATCGGCCCTCCCGGTCAGTGGCCGCGAGATGATGTTCGTAACGGGTGGCCAGCGCGCCACCTCGCACGGGCGTGGTGTGACTCGTTCTCCAGACACCGGTGGGCATGAAGTGATATCCGAGGATGGGGATGCCGGCCTGCCCCATGTGGGTGACGGTGGCAACCATGTTGTCGAGCTGTTGGTCGCGACCCGGCTGCCCGAGCATGATCTTGTCATAGAATGACACCGGGACGTTTTCGAGCGACATCAGTCGAAGTCCCGCGTCGTTGACCTGCTTTCGGAGCGTCACCAGGTCCTCGAGTTCCCACTTGCCCGTCCCGGGCAGGGTGGCGGTGTTCATCTGGATGTCGTCGACGCCGCATTGCTTGATGTACGCCAGTCGACTTGGGTCGGCCACCTGAAATTGACCGATGCCGACACGCATCGGCAATTGCTGAAAATCAGTCGCGGGAATCATCAGAGGCTCTGTCCTGGCTGGGTCGCATGGAGTCAGAGCTTGAATAGTGAATTGTGGAGGTGGGTGTGGCAATCCAGCGGCAGTGGGAATGCCACCGTTCAGAATCCAGGCTCTTGGACCTCGTGGCTGTGCGGTTGGCTGATTGACGGTGAGGTAGGGCAGGCATACAGTTGATTCGCGATGTCCGATGAGTTGTTCGGTCGGGGCGAGAATTGATGTTGGCCAAGCGGATCATCCCCTGTCTCGACGTGCACGCCGGTCGAGTGGTCAAAGGTGTCAACTTCGTCAACCTGCGTGACGCTGGTGATCCGGTGGATATCGCCGAGGGTTACGAGCGGGCCGGCGCTGACGAGCTGGTGTTTCTGGACATCACGGCCAGCCACGAGGGCCGTGATATCATGCTCGACGTGGTGCGCCGGACGAGCGAGGTCGTCTTCATGCCCCTGACTGTCGGTGGCGGGATTCGCACGCTCGACGACATTCGCAGCCTGCTGGAGGCGGGTTGCGACAAGGTGTCGATCAATTCTTCGGCGGTCCGGGACCCTGAGCTTGTGCGTGAGGCCGCTTTGCGGTTTGGCAACCAGTGCATCGTGGTCAACATCGACCCCAAGCGGGTCGATCGCGATGGCAGCGAGTTCTGGGAGGTGCACGTCAACGGAGGGCGGGTGCCGACGGGTCTGGAGGCCGTGGAATGGGCGGTGGAGGCTGAGCGGCTCGGAGCCGGTGAAATTGTGCTGACATCGATGGATGCCGACGGCACCCAGAACGGGTATGATATCGCCATGACCAGTGCGGTGGCGCGAGCTGTCAACATCCCGGTCGTGGCCAGCGGAGGGGCCGGAGCCCCGGAACATCTCTGCGAGGTCGTGACGACCGGGGGGGCCAGTGCGGCGCTGGCCGCCAGCATCTTCCATTACGGGACTTATACAATTGCCGAGACCAAGCGATTCCTCTCCGAACGTGGTGTGGAGGTGAGAATCGATGGCTTGGCGGCATAAGACTGAATAACTCCGGGTGCCCGAGCGTCTGCAAGGACCTCGCAACCATGACGGAGCAGGACAAGGGAGCAAACAGACCCGATGGCCACAGAACTTGAAATTCCGCCAAAGTCCGAAGCCGAGGGTGTGGATCTGGAAGTCGACAAGATCTTCCGGCAGCTGATCAAGCACGAGGGGTCCGACCTGCACATGCAGGTGGGAAAGGCCCCGATCCTCCGCGTGAAAGGGTCGCTACGAGAGCTGCAGATGGAGCCGATTGATCGGGAACATATGCAGCGGTTGTTTGGCCCGATGATGGACAAACGCAGCCGGGAGATCTTCGACGAGGATGGTGGGTGTGACTTCGCCCACGTCGTCGAATACGAAGGCGAAAAGTGGCGGTTCCGCGTGAACCTATTCATCCAGCTCGGCAACTGGGGCATGGTGGCCCGGAAGGTCGAACGCTGGATCCCCGACTTCGAGGGGCTCTATCTGCCCTCCGTCATGGAGGATCTGTGCAAGTACCACCAGGGCATGATTCTCCTGGCGGGCGTGACCGGCAGCGGCAAGAGTACGACGATTGCCTCGATGCTCAACTGGATCAACACCAACTATCGGAAGCACGTCTTGACGATCGAGGATCCGATCGAATTTGTCTACACGCCCGACAAGTGCCTGATCAATCAACGCGAGGTCGGACTGGATGTGAAGGACTTCGAGATCGCCTTGAAGCACGCGGTGCGGCAGGACCCGGACGTGATGTTGGTCGGTGAGATGCGTGACGCGGAAACCTTCGAGACGGCGATGCACGCGGCCGAAACCGGTCACCTCGTGTTTGGGACCATCCACGCCTCGACCGCCCCCAGTTGTATCGGTCGTATTCTCGATCTGTTCCCCCAGGACATGCACAAGGCGCTGCGGAGCAGCATGGCGTTCAACATGCGCGGCATCATCGCCCAGAAGCTGGTCCCGACCGTCCGGGAAGACCCCAAGCGGGTGCCGATTGTCGAAATCATGAAATTCACTCCGACGGTCCGCAAGTTGATCCTCGACGAGGAGGACGGCAAGCTGGTCGATGCCATCCGCATCGGCAAGGACGACGGGATGCAGTTGTTCAACGACAGCCTGTACAAGTTTATTGATGATGAGTTCATCAGTCGGGCGACGGCGTTCGAGGTGTCGGGTGCGGTCGAGGAACTGAAGATGATGCTCAAGGGTATCGACGTGAAAGCCGCCGCCATTCTGTAGTGGTCGCGTGGTCAGACACGGCCGTTTTGAGTTGTGGAGGACACGTCGCGGCGTGTGTCCGGCGAGGCGTTTGAGACTCGTGGTGTGGATGCGGAAACGGGGGATTCGGTTGTGCGGCAGCTGACTAGACAGTCGACCCCGCGTGGCGATGAACGTCTCTCTTGGTGGCCCCGAGGAGTCCTGGTCGCGGCCGTCGTCCTGGTGCTGATTGTACCTGCGTCGAGCTCGGCCCAAGACCCGGCCAGAGCCGGGGGAGCGGAGGGAAGCGCTGCGGTGACTGGCGGGGCAGTCGATACGTCCCAGGCCGTGGCGGTGGGAGGGCGCGGCTTGCCTGATTTTCCCGAGCCATTCTCTCGGGGCAATGTTCTGCCGCATCCGAGGTCGCCGATTCGCCAGGGGGGAGGCCATTATCTCAATCCCTGGCTCTACGTACCGCTGCTGGGCATGTTTCTGCTGTGGACCTGGACCTGTTACTGGGTGGATGACGACAGCGAGTCTCTCCAGGTACGCAACGAGTTTTGGACGTCGGTGGTGATTCCCGTGGGTTGGGTGGGATTCTTATGTGCGTTGTGCGTGCCCAGGCTGTTGGGCTACCCCGTGATGTTGCTCTGCTACGCATTGCCTGCTGGCATGTATGTGCTGGAGCGAAATGCCAAGGTGCCCGATTCAGCCAAGGTGATGACCCCGGCTCATTTCCGCCGGATTCTCAGGCGGCTGGGCATGCCGGTCAGTGGAGGGCGGACGGCCGAGGTGGTGGCGGGGCCGGACATCCAGTTCATCGGCAAGTCGGACGGACGCGGTGGTGACGACGGAAGATCTCGGCAGGTCGAGAATTCCCGCGGCTACATGGCGACCAAGGAACTGGTCTACGACGCCATTGTTCGTCGTTCGACTGATATCCACCTCGAGCCGAAGAACAGCGAAATCTCGGTTCGGATGCGCATCGATGGTGTGCTCTATGCGATGGAGCCGTTCGACATTTCCGTTGGCAACGCCGTGGTCAACGTCTGCAAAGTACTCGGCGCGATGGACATTACCGAGAAGCGCCGGTCCTTGGACGGCAGTTTCCAGGCTCTGACCGAGGGGCGGCGGATTGACTTTCGCGTCGCGACGCAGGGAACCAATTATGGCGAGAAGATGAGCCTGAGAATCCTGGACCAGGCAAACTCGGTCAGCACCCTGGATGATCTCGGCCTGCGCAAACAGATGACCAACGGCTTGGGTGATGTGATCCACCAGCCTCACGGATTGCTGTTGGTCTGTGGTCCGACGGGTGCCGGCAAGTCCACGACGCTCTACGCGGCCCTCAACGAGATTGACACGTTTCAGCGCAACGTGATCACGATCGAGGACCCGGTCGAATACCGGATCGACAATGTCAATCAGATTGAGATCAACTCACGGGCCGGGAATTCGTTTGCGTCGAGCCTGCGCAGCGTGCTGCGCCAGGATCCCGACGTGGTCATGATTGGTGAGATCCGGGACGCGGAAACGGCCAACATTGCCTGTCAGGCGGCCAATACCGGACACATGGTCTTTTCGACCGTTCATGCCAATGACACGATCACGGCGCTGTACCGCATCATCGATCTGGAGGTCGAGCCTTTCATGCTCGCCAGCTCACTCTCGGGAATCCTGGCCCAGAGACTGGTGCGACGCCTCTGTTCGAAGTGCAAAGAGCCCTACAGGCCGAAGCCCGAGTTTCTGCGCCAGGCGAATCTGCCGGCCGAGCGGATCAGCAAGTTCTACCGGCCTCCGAAGAACCCTGAGACCGAGTGCCCGGCGTGCGGTGGGCTGGGCTACCGCGGTCGGATTGGCGTCTTCGAGTTGTTGCCGGTCAACGAGCGGATGCGTGACATGATTCGGGATCAGTCGGCCATGTCGGCGATTCGGGCCGAGGCGAGAAAGAACGGGATGCTCTACATGAAGGAAGAGGGGCTCCGGCTTGTGGTACGGGGTGTCACGTCGGTTGACGAATTGTTGCGGGTTGTGAAATAGAGAGCATCAAGCCAGGTCACTGTTCATGGGTGGAATCGACGTTCTGCTGTTGATCGTTCTGGGGCTGGTCACTTGGAGTGTGGCGAGCGAAGGGGTGTGGGGAGCTGCGCTGACAAGCCTGGCGGTGATCTTTGCCGGTCTGCTGGCGATGAATTTTTTTGAACCGGTGGCCGAGCTGCTGGGAGGATCGGGAACCAGCGTCTGGTGGCGCAGCCACTGCGACATTGTTGCCCTGTTGGGGCTGTTTGCCCTGTTCGTGTTTTTGCTGAGGCTGGCAACCGATCGCATCTCACCTCGCTTTATCACTTCCGGACGCCTGGTGTATGAGTTGGGCCGCTGGTCAGCGGGCCTGTTGGCGGGATACGTCACGATGGCGTTTTTGCTGACGTCGCTTCACACGGGTCCATTTCCCCGGGACTTCTGGGGGTTTCAACCCGAGCGTCAGAACCTGCTGGGAGTCGTGGCGCCCGACCGCCAGTGGTTGGGGTTCACGCAATGGGTGTCCGAGCATTCGCTCGCACGAGGTGGAGGCGGCAAGGTGTTTGATGGTCCTCGAACATTTCGCGCGTCGACCAGCGAGGGGATTGGGCCTCGCAGCAATACGACGTGGCCGTCCTTCATCATTCGATATGCCACAAGGCGGGGGCAATTGGCCAGCGGGTTGGTCCCCGGTGGAGGCGCGGCGACTTCGCCCAGTGGTGGTGTGACGGTCGAGCAGGGGGCACCCACTGGTGGTGGCGGTGGGGGGCCTTCCTTCTAGAGCGAAGAGCCCGTCGGAAGTCGTCGGCTACCCGATGCCGTGCTTCTTGAGCTTGCTGAAAAACGTGCTGCGCGGGATTCCAAGAGCGCGAGCGGCGTGAGCCTTGTTGCCGCCCGCTTCGTTCAGGGCCGTCAGCAACCAGCCTCGCTCATCGAACTTGGAGTCCACGCCATGTCCTCCGAGTCTCCTGGCGACTGTCGCCGGAGCGGACGACGGCGTGCCATCTGCGCTTCGGATCTCTTCGGGCAGGTCCATCAACCGGATCACATCACCGTCGGTCAGCACAGCCGCTCGCTCGATGGCGTTTTCCAGTTCGCGAATATTCCCCGGCCATTCGTAGTGCATCAGCGCCAGCACGGCGGCCTCATCAATGCTGGTGATGCTCTTGTTGAGTCGGCGAGAACTTCGACCCAGGAAATGCACGGCCAGCTCGATGATGTCCTCACGTCGGTCGGCCAGCCCGGGTAATGCGATTGAGATCACATTGAGTCGGTAGTAGAGGTCTTCGCGAAACGAACCGGAGGCGATCAGGGACTTGAGGTCCTGATGCGTGGCCGTGATCAGCCTGACGTCGACCTCGATGGTTCGTGTTCCGCCAACAGGTTCGAAAGACCGGGCCTGGAGGACGCGGAGCAGCTTGATCTGTGTCTCCAGCGAAATGTCGCCAATCTCGTCAAGAAACAGGGTGCCACCATGTGCTGATTCGAAACGGCCGACGCGGTCCCGGTGCGCTCCCGTGAATGCGCCCTTGACGTGTCCGAAGAGCTCGCTTTCCAACAGGCTTGGGCTCAATGCTGCACAGTGAACACGAACCAGGGGCCCCTTGCGGCGTGAGCTATTGTCGTGGAGGGCTTGAGCGAGAAGTTCCTTGCCTGTGCCACTGGGGCCGTGGATCAGGACGCTCGATTCGCTGCCCGCCACTTTCTTGACCGTTTCGAGCACCTCGGTCAGCGCCGGAGAACTGCCCACGATCGGCTCGCGATGGAATTCCTCGTCTTGAGCTGATGTGACCGAATGGGCCATCGTGGCCGCCGCACCCGGCTCGTTGAGTTGCGACTCCATCACCGCTATACGCCGTTCCTGCTCGGCAATGGTCTCGACTTTGCTCTGCAATTCGTCGTTGAGACGGCCAACGTCGCGGTGGACCCGTGCGCTGTGCAGGGCCACGCTGGTGATCTGGCCCAACGCACCCAGGAAGGTCAGGTCCTCGGCCGAATACGATGTCTCATCGGGCTTGGTGCCCAGGGCGATCAACACTCCCAGCTTGCCGTCGAGTTCGAGTCCGAAGAGGAGCTCGGCGGAGAGTTTCTGCATCACGGGCCACGCGGCGCCCGATTCGGCAGCTGAGCCTCCCTGCCTCGGGCCAAGAATGTGGGCGTGAGTCAGGAGCTGTTCGATCGAAACGTCTTTGAGTGTCACTTCCAGTGGCACGTCGCGATTGGGAGTGCCTCGGACGGCAGCCAATCGGAATCGGGATGCGCCGTGCTCGAGCAGATAAATCGATGCGGAACGAACCTGAAAGACGTCTTCACAACTGCCAAGCATGCGGTCAGCCAGCGACTCGGGATCACCCACCCGCACCACCGCCTCGTTGATTCTCTCCAAGGCCGTGTGCAGCCGGTACTTCTCGCGAAAGAATTTCCGGTCAATCGTCTGCTGGATTCGGCCTCGTAACCAGAGCAGGATCAAGGCGATGACCACCAGGATCGTGCCGAGTGCAAGCACGCGCTGGGCACCTGGCGGTGACCCCTGCGGATGAGCCAGCCGTTCGATGACCAGCCAGACCGTGGAGACGGCAACTCCAAACCCTATGGCCAACGCCACACGGGCCACGTAGTACATCACACCTCGGCTGACCAACTCATCGATCAGCATCAGCTTGTAGCGGATGATCCCCACTGCGTAAGCGCAGAGGAACGCCAGGCTCGCCAGGAACATCGAGAACCGTGTTGTCCAACCCAGCGCAAATTCGACACGGTGGTCGTTATTGTTCGACAGGGCCAGCACGAGCGTGTAGCCGACCGGGATCGCGGCTAGCAAGCCGGCCCAGAACAACCACTCCAACTGGTTCTTCTCGATCGGGTGCCGAGACGTCCGGCTGCTGTGGGAGACGACCAACAGCAAGGCGACAAAGCAGAGACCGGCAAAGGCGAGGAACAGATCGATCAGCACCCGCATGCCGCCGAGCCACCATCGCATCGACGCCAGATCTGACGGGGAGGACGCATGATGGCTGTTGAACCGTGCCATCTCCAGGACCAGTAACATGGTCACTCCGGCGACCGATGGGATCGCGTAGCCAATCCAAAGTGTGCGGCGACGATAAGGTGAAGACAGCGGAAAGCGTGGCTGTGGGTAGAGCAGGAAGAAGTGCAGGGAGATGACCGGCAGAAATACACCGCAGGCAATGAACGGCGCGTTGAGCAGAGGTTGCCCGGCCACCAGCCACCAGTGGAAACCACCCAGAAACGAGACCAGGGTGATGATACACATCCCGAAAAACAGTACCGCCGGTCCGTCGCCCGGGCGGCGCCAGACTGCCAATGCCCCGACCGCGAAAATGGCCAATTGCAGCAGGAACCACAGGAGCGACAGAATGATGTCAGCCGCCGGTATCTCCTGCACGATCACGTAGGTCTCACGAGCCACCCACGCTGCCGCCAGTGAATCGGCGCTGTTGGTGCGCGTGTAGAACTTCAAGCGGACCCACCGCTGACCGTCCGAGTCCTCAAGCAACCCGGGTACGTTCGCCATCAACTCGGAAATGTCGGCACCAACGGCCAACTGGCCGTTGTCCTTCAGACGCGCCGCATTCAATTGATGAACCTGGTGCGAAAAATCAAAGAACGACCGTATTGGGGCCCCTGCCAACTCAACCAAGACGTCACCGTTCTGGGGAACCGGCAAGTGAGGGGCGACCGACCCCTCGAGGCTGACTTTTCGCATGACGACCCCGGTGGCAGGTGCACCTCGGGAGGAAGGCCATTCCGAGGGGATCGAGTCCAACAGCAGGCAGCGGACACGAATGTCCGGACTGGTGACCACGTACGACAGCACGACGATGCAGTACAGGAGCGCCAGCGTGCCAAATGTTGAGAGCCATTTGCGTGACGACATCTGCGGCAGCTTCATGTCTTTGCTCTCAGCCAGAATGGCTGCGTCAGGAGACCTTCATGTTCTGATGTCGGCGCCGAAAACACAAGAATCGGCGCCGAATACGGCCTGTGCGCCGACATCCGGAATATTCGGCGCATTGCGGACCATCAAAACATAAAAGTCAGAAACCCAATAATAACAATGGTTTGTGGAAACGAAACTCTGTATTTCCGGTTGGTTTCAGATGGGACAGTAGGAATGGTACGTGTTTTGCATTTTGTGGGGTCAGGCGCCTGAATGGGCGCTGGAATTCAGCCCAGCCAGGGCCCTTGAAGAGTACCGGATTAAGAGACGAGCAGGAGATTCGACAGAGCAGGTCCCCTGAAGGCAGCCTGACCCACTTTCTGCCATTCAGAGTCCTCCAACGCGACAAGCGCTGTCGGTGTCCGCTTCGTCTCCCGCATGCGATTCAAGGGCCCTTTTTTTGCGCGCTGGCCTGCTTGGATTCAGGCCGTTGGGAGCGGCTGGGCGTGCTCTGCGGGATGGCGGCTATTGCCGGGGCGAGGTGTCTTGACCCGCTGCAGATCGGGTCGATCGGGCGGGAGCGGCGTCAGGAGTCCGTCGAGTTTGTCGTGGACGTCGCGTGCGTCCAAACGGGGCATTCAGCGGAGGCGGCTGCCGGTTGCGGTTGGGGGAGTTGAGTGCTCCGAGAAATCCTCGGAGTGCGTCATCGAGTACCGGTGCCGGGCGGATCTGAGCGCGAGGGTTGTTCGTTTTGCCATCGACTCGGACTGCGACCCAGCCGGTGGTGAGTGGTGCGATGAGAGGTTGGATAAACGGAATGGGGATGCGTGAACTGGGGAGCATGGAATAGAAGTCGAGACCGACCTGTCCTGCGAAGCTGGCCTGCCCACGTCCTCGTAGTTGCAGCGAATTCCCGACGAGGTCGATGCTGTTGAAATGAAAGCGTGAGCGAGCGATGTGAAAGTCGCACTGTGCGTAACGGAAGGCGGTCTGTTCAGGCGGTCCGAGGCTGAGGACGTCAAAGAGCTGAACGACGATCGGGAGTTCATAGAGTTCCGCGGGGCTGACCTGAAGTTGGCCACGTCCGGAGACGGTCTGTGGGGAGTCACCGGCCCCACGCAGGTCCACCCAGCCTCTCATCAGTCCCTTGAGTTTCTTGCGTCCCTTGAGATAGAGCTTGGCAAAGTTCTCGAGCCGTGCTTCGGACATGTTCATTTTGACGTGGTAGCTCGACTGTTCGTCGATCCGAGCCTGGGCATCGAGTGTGAAGAGCCCTCCCACGGCCCGAGCGGTGACGCGTTGATCGAGCGGAATGTCCGGGAAGTTCCGGTTTCTGTTTCGAGATGTGTCAAAGGCCTGCCCCGATCCGATCACGAGGTCCTGGTTCTGGAATTGGTAGGGTCCACTGATGTCCTGGAAGGCGTAACCCCAGACGCTGGCCGAGTCGAGCTGGATACGGCCAGTCATCTCGGCGTGTTTTCCAAACCACTTGCCGCGACTGGTGATGTGTCCGGTCACGTGGTCGAGCTGGACTCCGGCCCTGAGACGGTTATTGGGCAGTTCGGCTTTCAAGTTCCACGCCGCGGTGATCGGGAAACCGGGCTCGCCCGCTCCGCGGAGTTCGATCAGTCCACCAAGGTGGAAGGCACCTCTCGGGTCCAGGTGGGCCAGGCTGTCGCGGAGCTTTCCGGGGAGGGCTGACTTGAGGTGCTGATCGGCGACGAGCCCCTCGTATCGAATGGGATCGAGTCTCAGGGTCCAGTCTCGTCTCTGGTCAACGTCGAGAACGGCCTGGGCCGAGACCCGGGTGGTGAGGTGTTGACCGGACAGCGTGGTGACGGTCAGGCGTCGGTGATGATCGTCCGTGATGGCATAGTGCCCGGTTGCGCGGACTCCGGTCAGTTCATAGGGGAAGCCCGACGGGAGCAGTGTGCCGTTGGAGATCGTGAAGCGTGGCAACTCGATCCGCGTCGGTCCTCGACCGTCACGGCGCATTTCGATGCGCCCATCAAGTCGACCAGCGAGTCCGGCTCGGTCCCAGAGCTGTTTGAGTTCGTGAGAGCAGGCTTCGCGGAGACCCGAGTCGAGCGGGATATTTTGGGCGTCGATATTGAGTTCGAAGTGGCCGGGGGTCTCGGGTGTTCCATCCAGTCTGCCCTGGCCCTTCAACACGGCCTGTTGGTGTCGCGCCGTGAGCTTGCTGAATTGCCAGGAATAGCTCGACGGCGAGACACGGGCCTGAAATTCCCCCTGGATGTCGGTGATCGGCCATCGAAATGAGTGGTAGAGCGTGTGTGCGTCGACGAGGCGTCCAGAGATTTGTGTTGTGAGTGGCTGTTTGGCGCCGGGTGGTCTTGTCAGGCGGGCCCTGAGGTCGGCGGTGCCACCGAGTCCGAGCAACTCGAGTGTACGGCGGACACTGGGCGAGACGGCCTGTCGGAGTTGTTTGTCGAGCGGGAAGCGGTCGACCGATATGTCGATTTGGGATGAGGCTGTCGGCCCCACATTGTGAACTCGGCCCCGGAATCTTATGGGCCGTCCGCCGGCGGTGCCGTCCAGGTGTACCAGCATGTCGTGCGCATGCCCTTGCTGTGTCAACGTCCCCACGAGTGATTGGACGGGGTAAGGGAATTTGGCGTGGCGCCCCTGACATTTTCTGGCTGTCAGTACCGAATCGGTTGGTTGCCATGACGTCACCGGGTCTCTGTCGGAACGGGGGCGCAGTGTGGTGGAGAGGTCGACGATTCCGACCGGGTCATACATGTCAAACAGCGTTTGCCAATCCGGTGGCAACTGCTGCCTCAGCCGCTCGTCAAGACGCAATCCTGTGACAGAGAGGTCGATCCGGCCTGGATTCGGCCGCGCGTCGGTGTTTCCGGCGAGAGCGACAAGCCCGTCGACCTGGATTTGTGTGTCGCGCAAGCGACCTCGCAGTGTCTTGACCTGGAGATGACGTGGGTCGAGGTAGACTTGGCCCGTGACGTCTTCCAGGGCCATGAGTTCGCCTGGCGTGCCGGTGGGCGTGGGCGAGGCGAGAGAGCCCTGTTGCAGAGTGATGAGGGTCTTGTAATCCCAGTCCGGTTCAGTATCGGACTTGGCAAATCGGAAGTCGATCCGAGCGATGGCATCGATCTCCATCCCGTGCCAGGTCAGATGTGCAGGTGGGCTTGCTGCAGTGCGGCCAGCCGTCTGTTCGTCCGTCCGTTGCGCGGTCTCCTCCACCTCGGGGACCAGCAGACGCTGGATAAAGGACCGGAGCTCGTCATGGACGCGGAGAGACTCGATGTTTCCCTTGAGACTGAAGCTTTGCGGATTCATCTGCCAGTGGCCGGAGACGGAGAACTTGGTGGGATCTTTGGCGCGGGACGTCTCGGTTGCGGACCCGGGCGTCAGCAGGGCTTGTGCGTCAATCAGCAAGCGGTCCTGCCCGGCGGGCACCAGTTGCAGGTTCAGTTGAGATAACGAACGCGTGTCACGCGATGACCGTTGTGTGGTGCCGGCGATCTCGCTCGTGGTCGTCTCACCTGGTTGCCCGGCAAGCGTGACGTTGATCGACGCATTTTCGACTGTCCACGCGGACAGCATCGAAGGAGCCGTTTCAGGGACGACGACATCCTGCCAGTTCCACCGACCGCTCGCGTCGCGAGAGAGCGTGAGCTGGGGATCCTGGATCGAGACTCTCTGGATGACCAATTGCTGGTGTTCGGCGAGAGCCTGGCGATCGATGGAGACGACGAGGCTGGGCACGTGTGCGATCTCGCGTCCATCTTGTGTGGCGATAGCAACATCGTCGATCCGGACACGGCGCATCAGATCAAACCGGCAGGTGCGGAAGGAGACACGCAGTCCCGGAGCCAGTTGATCGAGCCGTGACCTGACAACTTGTTCGAGCAATTGGTCACTATGAGACCAGACGTGGTGGATCCAGATAGCGGCTGCAGCCCCGATGACCAGGATCAGGCCGAGGAACCCCCACAAGGTTCTTGTCCATTCGCTTCGGCGACCTGTCACGACGGTGTTCTCCGTCGGAGGCCTGCGGTGGCGAGGATCCAGAGGGGGTATTCGGCGGGTACGCGGTATCTGAGCGACCCGACAAAGACCAGGTGCAGAGCGGCCAGGTAGAGCAGTGGCCCAGCGAGGATCAGCCAGGACCACGGGGTATGGCGGACCTGCCAGCCGCCGCGGACGGCGAAGACATACAGGAGGGTGGTCGGGAGAGCCACCAGGGCCATCTGCCACCAACTGGAAAACTGTTCCGCACTCGGCCAGGGTTTGAGCAGCCGGAAGCACTTGGTGCAAGCCAGGCGAGCGACGGTGGCGGGGTGGGCCATGGCAAAATCCCACGCCTTCTGTCGATAGTGCTGGTCAATTTTGAATTCCGTCATATCGCTTCGGGCAAACAGCCCGTCGTCGATCACGAAACGCATGTCGCTGTCGCCGGTCGCACCTGGGCGGAGGCCGTCGTACAGGCTGGGGCCGACCCAGAGAGTGGTGAGCACAGCGTGTCCGGTGGTGTGGTAGTTTCTCCACATCCATGGCCCGAGTCCGACCAATACGACTCCGATGACGATGAGCGATTCGCTGATGGCACGCCGACGGTCGGCGGCCAGGGCGACCAGCAGCAGGCAGAACAGCGGGATGGCGGCCAGCCAGCCAGGCCTGACATAGACCGCGAGGCAGCCGGCCAGACCCGTCAGCGTGGCGGCGGCCAGGCTGGGGCGTTGGGCAGGAATGTCGTCGACGTGACCCAAGTCGCCTGGACGCGCAGTGACGCGACAAGGGACCAGCGGGACCGCTGCCAGCAGGCAGGCCAGCAGGGCCACGGCAAAGAGGGTCTCGCCTAGCAGCAGAACGCTGAAGCCAACGATTGTCGGTGAGACGGCGCAGCAGGCGGCGGCCAGCAGCCCGGTGGACTCATCGAAGAGTCTTCGCCCGAGTCGATAGACCAGCCAGCAGGCGATGGTCCCGACGACGGCCAGGACCAGCCTGGCTGCCAGACGGCTGTCGCCAACCACCCCTCTCACGCCCCCCAGCAACAGCGGAAAGCCGGGCATCCGTGGGATCTGCCGGGGGAGAGACGCCTGGGCCAGCGGGTCTTGTGGCTGACCACGGATCTCGTACGGTTCCCCTGCCGCGATGCGTCCGCCGAGTTCCCAATATCCCTGGGCGTCACCTGCAATCAGAAATGACCGGTCTCGAGACGCGAGGTAACTGGAGAGGCCGAGGGCGGCGACGGCGCGTATTGTGAGCGCAAAAAGCAGAATGCAGTAGAGAGTCTTGCGGGCCGACATCGGTACCCCCCGGCCGCAGCCGTTCCGTCGCGCGGATAGTATGGGTGGCCGGGTGGGGTGGTCAAGATCGGTCGACGGGATCTCAGCTGAGGGCCGCACGGGGCCCGACCGCGTGCTAGAATCACGTGTCTGTCTCATGTCCTTGGTACGTGTCAACACAGCGGCTGATGACTCCCGAACTGCACAATTCGCGTTTCTTGAGAGCCACGAGGCTCGAACCGGTGGACACCACGCCGGTCTGGCTGATGCGACAGGCCGGTCGTTACCTGCCGGAGTACATGGCCGTCCGGAGCCGCGTGACGTTTCTCGAACTGTGCACAAGGCCGGACCTGGCGGCCGAGGTGACGCTGACGGCCCAGGCAGCCCTGGGGGTCGACGCGGCGATCCTGTTTGCCGACCTGCTGCCGATCCTGCGCCCGATGGGCTTGAACCTGGAATATCTGGCAGGTGAGGGGCCGTCGATTGACAATCCGCTCAGGACCGCTGCCGACATCGATCGCCTCACTGCCATCGAGGACATCGAGGAGATGCACTTCGTGTTTGAGACGGTGCGTCGCGTGCGGAAAGACTTGCCTGCAGATTGCCCGCTGATAGGTTTTGCCGGTGCGCCCTTTACATTGGCCAGCTATGCCATCGAGGGGGGCGGGTCTCGGAACTACGAGCACACAAAGACGCTGATGTACGGCGACGAGGGGGCCTGGCAGGCACTGATGGATCGCCTGGTTCCGACGCTCACACGATACCTGGTCGCCCAGGCCGCAGCCGGGTGCCAGGTCGTCCAGATCTTCGATAGTTGGGCCGGGTGCCTCTCGCCGGCCGATTACCGACGATATGTCTTGCCGTCGACCAAGCGGCTGATTGACAGCCTTCCCGAGGGCTTGCCGGTCATCCACTTCCTGACCGGCAACCCGGCCCTGTACCCGCTGCAGCGAGAGGCGGGAGGCGATGTACAGGGGCTGGATTGGCGAATCGGCCTGGCCGACGGGTGGGACCTGGTCGGGCATGACATCGCTGTACAAGGAAATCTCGACCCGGTCAGCCTCTTTGCTGACCTGTCGACCCTGCGTGCCCGAACGCAGGAGGTCCTCGATGCGGCGGCCGGTCGCCCTGGCCACATTTTCAATCTGGGGCACGGGTTGTTGCCCACTATGGACCCGGACAAGGTCAAGGCGTTGGTCGAGATGGTCCACGAGATCGGGGGGACGGGGGGCGGGGCGTGATGCCCGATCCTGGTGCAAGGTCCCCCAGGCGGTGTGTCGTCATCGGGGGAGGCATCAGTGGCCTCGCCGCCGCGGTGGCACTCTGCGATGACGATGGGGGCCGCTGGGATGTGACCCTGGTGGAAGCCAGTGATCGGCTGGGGGGTGCCATCCAGACCCTGTCGCTTGGGGACTACCTGGTCGAACGTGGTCCCGACATGTTCATCACCGACAAGCCGAGCATCACGGAGTTCTGTGATCGGCTAGGCGTTTCCGATCAACTGGTCGGAACAGATCCGGACTTTCGTGGTGCGCTGGTGGTGCGGCAGGGGAAACCGATGAGGATCCCTCCCGGCTTCCAGCTGCTGGGGACGCCGAGGATCCTGCCGGTCCTCCGGTCGCCGGTGTTTTCTTGGCGTGGAAAACTCCGAATGGCCTGCGAACCGTTGGTGAGGCGTCGGCGAGATGAGGCGGATGAGAGCGTGGCTTCGTTCGTCCGTCGGAGGCTCGGTTCTGAGGCCCTCGAGCGGTTGGTCCAGCCACTCGTCGGGGGCATCTATACCGGTGACCCGGAGCGATTGAGCCTGTCGGCGACGCTGCCGCGATTTGTTGACATGGAACGCGACCACGGCAGCTTGTGGCGAGGCCTGAGGGCTCGGGCCTCTCGACCCACATCAACTGGGGCTGGTGCAGCGACGAATTCGGCCGGTGCGCGGTATGGCCTGTTTGCGTCATTGGCTGGTGGACTGGGTGATCTCGTTTCAGCGGCGAGCCGACGGTTGGAGGACCGATGCGAGACCAGGCTCTCGACGTCGGTGACGGCTCTGCGTCGGGCCGTCGACGAGGGTGCAACAACCGTGTGCCTGGATGGCGGTGAGACGCTTCAGGCCGACGCGGTCGTCCTGGCCGTGCCTCCCGTTGTCGCAGCGGACCTGGTCCAAGGCGTGTCGCCGGAGTTGGCCGCGAGCCTGCGGGCGATTCACTCGGCGTCGAGCATCGTGGTCACAACCGGACATCGACTGGATCAGGTGGCGCATCCTCTGGATGCCTACGGGATGGTTGTTCCTCATGCCGAGGGGCGTCGGGTGCTGGCGGTTTCGTTCGCCAGTCGGAAGCTTGCGGGCCGCGCTCCTGAAGGCCGTGTGCTCCTGAGGACGTTCGTCGGCGGAGAGCTGCAGCCGGAGTGGCTCGAGCGTGACGATAATGCGGTTGCGGAAATGGTACGAGCTGAACTGCAGGAGCTGCTAGGTGTGAAGGGGATGCCCGAGATGCTGGATATCACCCGTTATCGCGGGGTCATGCCGCAGTACGAGGTGGGACACGTCCAGCGTGTGGCGACCATTCGCGCTCGCGTGGAGGAGTGTCCGGGGATCGAGTTGGCCGGGAACGCGATGGACGGCGTCGGTCTGCCGGACTGCGTGGAAAGCGGACTGGCGGCTGCCAAACGAGTGATGGCCGGCAATCGGCGTGACGGCGGTGACTGAACCGGCCGCGATGGTCGGCCGTTTTGTGGTTGTCAATTGGCTGAGGCTTGCCGCGCGTGGTGCATCAACCTTTGGCAGTGGGCCGCTGAGGCCTTGGCGAGGCCATCGAGGTTGTAGCCGCCCTCAAGGACACTGACGAGTCGCCCCTCACAGTGTGTCCGAGCGATGTCGCAAAGGACGTCGGTCAGTGACTGGAAGTCGTCGTCGGTGAGACGGAAGTGACCGAGAGGGTCACCGAGACGCGAGTCGAACCCGGCAGAGACGAGGACCAGGTCAGGGCGGAATTTGTCGGCAGCGGCCCGGAGTTCCTCAGCGTACGCGGGGAGCAGTTTCTTGCGGTCGGTGCCCGCGGGAAACGGGCGATTGAGTGTCGCACCGAGGCCTTTTCCTGTTCCTGTTTCCTGCCTCGCCCCGGTGCCGGGATACCAGGGCGACTGGTGCGTGCTGAAGAAGAAGACGCTGTCGTCGTCATAGAAGATGTCCTGGGTGCCGTTGCCATGGTGCACGTCCCAGTCGGCGATGAGAACCTTTTCGATCTTGTGCTGGGCCTGGGCGTGGCGGGTCGCGACCGCAACGTTGTTGAAAATGCAAAACCCCATGCCCCGATCCGGCGTGGCGTGATGTCCGGGGGGCCTGACCGTGCAGAATGCGTTAGCCGATCGCCGGGCCACGACCTCGTCAACGGCCAGGCAAACGGCACCACACGCGCGGCGGGCCGCTTCGAGTGAATAGGAGCAAATGATCGTGTCACCGGTGCTGAGCATGCCCAGCCCAGCCCGGATTTCCCGTTTCACCTGTTCCACGTATCTCGGCGCATGGGCTCGTTCGATGCCCTTGTCTTCACAGGCAGCGGGTGCCAGGTGCCAGACCGCGTCGCGGATTGCCGGGGCGGCCAGCGCGGTTGTGACGGCCTTGTGACGCTTGGCCGACTCGGGGTGTCCTTCCCCGGTCTCGTGCTTCCCAAACACCGGGTCATTGACGAGGAGTGTCTGCTGGGCGGTCCGCGTCAATTCGCTCATCTCGCTGTCCCCGCGGAAGCTATGCGCTAGGCGGCACGGCGACCGGTGCCAGTGGCTCCGTGCCGCAGGGCCTGAGCATACCGGCCAAGGGCCATGAGGGGAAAGGAGATCGGATAGAGGTGGTAGCGGAGATAGAACACCCGCGGGAACCCGGTGCCGGTAAATGAGGTCTCTGGCCACCGTCCGTCGGCCGCCTGTGACCGCAAGAGGGCAGCGATACCGTCTGCCACTTCGGGTGAATCGGCCTCGTTGGCAGCCAGCAGGCCCATGACCGCCCACGCGGTTTGAGACGGGGTGACCGGTCCGGTGCCGCGGAGTGACGGGTCGTCGTAACTGGCGGGCGTTTCGCCCCAGCCGCCGCACGGCTGCTGGTGCCGCTTGAGCCAGGCAACGGCACGCCGGACCCGTGAGTCACCTGGAGGAATTCCGATGGCAGCGAGGCCAACCAGGGTCTGCCAGGTGCCATAGATATAATTGACGCCCCATCGCCCGTACCAGGAGTCGTCCTCCTCCTGCTCCTGCCAGAGAAAGTCGAGAGCCCGCATGACCGCCGGGTGTGTTTCTCGAACCCCGAGCGCCCCGAGCATCTCCAGCACACGGGCTGTGAGATCAGCTGTTGGCGGGTCGATCATCGCGTTGTGATCGGCAAAGGGGACGCGGGTCAGCCATTCCCGGGTGTTGTTCCGGTCGAATGCGCCCCATCCACCGTTTCGACTCTGCATCCGCATGGCCCATCGGGCGCCGCGGCTCATTGCCTCGAGAACCGGCCGCATCGATTCGATCACGTGGGTGGCGCAAATGGGGTCGGCTGTGCGGCCGCTGAGAACTGCGGCGATCTGAGTGTTGTCGGCTAGCGGACCGGGTTGTTGATCGAGTTCGGTGTCGAGGAAGAAGTCGGCCGACCAGGGCAAGTTGGGGAGACACCGTCGGAGCGCCAGCACGACCATGGCGGTGTCATCGACATCGGGATAAAAACGGTTTTCAAATTCGAAGAACCACCCTCCCGGCGGGGTGTTCGGTTGCGAACGCGACCAGTCGCCAGGCCGGCTGACCTCGCGGTCAAGCAACCAGGAGACCGCCTGGTTGATCGAGGGATGGCCTGCGGACAGCCCGGAATCACGAAGCGCGATCGTGGCGATCGCCGTATCCCACACCGGGGAGTGGCAAGGCTGAAGTCGGTCGTTGTCGGACTCGGGAATGACCAACTCCTCGAGTTGTTCGAGGGCGTTGGTGAGAATCGGGGCGGAATCGGAGTAGCCGAGGCACTTGAGCGCCACGACACTCCAGACCATCGGTGGGAAGATGGCTCCCAGGCCATCGCTGTCGGTGAATCGCTCGATCATCCACTCCGACGCGCGTCGAATGGCCCGTCCTCTCAACGGCAGGACCTGGAATCTCTCGATCTGTTTCCACGTGGCATCCAGGCATCCAAACAAGCGATGCCAGTTGATCAACGTGTTGATCAGGGTGGGTTTGCTGAGATCATCGAGCTGTTCATTTGGCGGCATCCCGGCCGGCAGATTCTTGGGTTCGTCCAGGAAGATCTCGTCGATGCACCATTCTTCGGGAGTGGTGATGCTGGGCCGGAATGCCCACAGGAGGCTCAGGGGAACGAAGATGGTGCGTGACCAGGCCGACATCTCGTAGATGTTCACCGGACACCAGTCGGGACACAGAACCAGTTCCGGCGGAACGGCGGGGCACTGGTGGTATTCGAGAATGCCGAGAAGCGCGAGGAAATACCGGGTGAAGCTGTTGACCCGCTCGGCGCCGCCGGATGCACGGATCGCCTCGGCGGCCCGTAGCATTTGCGGTTCGTCTGGGGAGTGCCCGGCGATCTTCAGGGCCAGGTAGGCCTTGACGGAGGCGCTGATTTCCAGCGGTCCCCCGGGGAACTGTGACCAGCCACCGTGTTGTTCCTGTTGCATCGTGAGCCGCTTGGCGCATCGTGCAATCCGCTGGCGGGCCCAGTCCGGGGCCGACCCGGTTTCGGTCAGCCAGGCCAGGAGCAACAGGTATTCGGACTGGAGGATCGAATCGCCCTCGAGTTCACCGACCCAGAATCCCGCCGGGTCCTGGTGTTCGAGGAACCAACGATGTGTTCGCTGGATAGCGTCATCGACCTGTTGGAGCGTGTTGTCCGCCGAGGTTCCTGTTGTGGTCACCGAGGCAGGAAAACGTGATGGCTTGGGCAGAGGACCAGTCATCTGGTGAAAGAGATTTCGTGAAGGGTGTCGTGGAATTGGTCCGAAGAATGAGAATGGCCGGGACTGTAGGAGTCCTCCTGGGTCTCGGCAAGTTCAATCGGACCGGCGGGCAGAGCCTGTCGGGTGTTGCCCATCGGGGTGACCGAATCGGCCAGGCACGGATGGAGGCCAGAAGATGACCCGAACGCAGGTGGCTCCCGCGCGGTCCACGACCCCCCAGTTTCACTCGGCACTCATCGCCGGGTCTCGTTGGCCGAAGGCCGAGGTGGCCGAACTCTCCAGCCACCAACTCTCTTCGATGAGTGATGGTGAACTGGTTGAGGTGATTCGATCAGTCCACCAGCCGCATCGTCCGGCAGATCTTCGTGGACCGCTGGGATCGCTGTCGCGTGAGCCGCTCGAGCATCTTGCCGAGCAGGCGCGGCAGTACTGCCGGAAGCAGGGTTACTAGTTTCTAACCGGTGCCTGGTCGACCACCGCCTGTGGGGGGATGGTCTCGTGTGAGACCACGCGGAAGCCGAGGTCCTTGATCATCGCATGGTCTTCGCTGGCCGGCTGGCCGGCGGTGGTCAGGTAGTCGCTGACAAACAGCGAGTTGGCGGCGTAGAGGCCCAGTGGCTGCAGGCTTCTCAGGTTGACCTCGCGTCCCCCTGCGATACGAATCTCTGTTGAGGGGTGAGCCATCCTGAAGAGGACGAGCACCTGTAAGCAGTAGCGAGGGTCGAGGTCGCGGGTGCCTTCCAGAGGGGTTCCGTCGATGGGGTTGAGAAAGTTGACAGGAATGGACTCGACGCCCAGGGTCTGCAATTCTCCGCAAACTTCGACGACATCGTCGTGCGATTCACCCATACCCACAATCATCCCACAGCAGAGTTCGAGTCCCTGGTCGCGGCAGGCGCGGAGCGTATCGATGCGTTCCTGGTAGGTGTGAGTCGTGCAGATCTCGTCGTAGAACCCACGGCTGGTATTGAGGTTGTGATTGATGCGGTCGACACCTGCCTGCTTGAGATGCCCGGCCTGCTCGGGGGTGAGCAGTCCGAGGCAGCAGCAGATGTGCATCCCGGTGTCCGCCTTGATCTGTCGCACGGCATCGGCCACTCCAGCCACGTCGGCGTCACTGGGGCCGCGTCCGCTGGCAACGATGCAGTAGGTCCGCGCCTGGTTGTCGGCTGCCTGCCTGGCACCGGCGACGAGTTGCTCGGGGGACTTCAGCCGATAGCGGTCGATCGGGGCATCAGAAACCGCTGACTGCGAGCAGTAGCCACAGTCCTCGGGGCAGAGTCCACTCTTGGCGTTTTCCAGGTAGTAGAGGTGGACGTCGGTGCCAAAGTGCTGTTTGCGGACGCGGAACGCCGCTGCCAGCCACTCGGGCAACTGTTCCGGTTCAGCACGAAGAATGGCCAGGGACTCTTCTCGCGTCAACTCGTGCCCTTCAAGGACACGGTCGGCGAGTGCGAAAGGTGAGAGCGAGTTGGGGTTCAAGGGAGGGCCTCTTGTGTGTGATCAACCCTGGCCGTTGCCATTGCGACGGCGGTTGCCGGTGTGGAATTCGAAGTCGGAGTCTCCGAGGACCTGGCTGAGCTCGGCCTGGAGTTCGCCGGAGCAGGAGACGCGGAGGTCTTGTGGAGTCGACATGATATAGCGAACCGGCGTCTTGTCGTCATCATCCCGATTCGACTCGATGATGACCACGACCTCGACGCGTCCCGGGTGCCTGCCGAGCACATCACGTGTGCGTTTCATATCGGCTGGTGAGTGCACCCCACGACGGAATTTGATGGCCAACTGCCTTGTGAACTCGCGCTCGGTCTCCTCGAGAGTGAGCACGTTGTGGACGACGACCGAGGGCTCACGACCGCGTCGGTCGACCCTGCCCGCGACAAACAGGCACTCCTCGGCCACCATCTTCTCGGCCAGGCGATGGAAGTCGTCTGGCCAGCTGATACAGCGGACGTTGCCGCGGAGATCCTCGAAGTTGAAGTTGGCCATCCGGCTATGGCCATTACGACTGGGACGCTTCGTCTGGGTTGCTCGCAACGTGGTGATCATCCCGCCCAGGAGCACTTCGGTTCCTTCCTCGAGGCCACCGACTTCGAGGACATCGTGGGTGGCGTGGCGTGCAATGATGGCGCTGAAATCGGCCAGGGGATGCGAAGTGAGATAGAAGCCCAGGACTTCTTTTTCAGTGGCCAACTGCTGGCTCTGTGGCCACTCGGGGGCTTCGGGGAGCACACCGGCATCGGCCAGAGGGGCGTCGTGATCTTCTGCGGAGTTGCCAAAGAGGTTCTTCTGGCCCCGGGCCTTGTCCCGGTGATGTGCGACGGAGGCCTGCACTGCGCGTTCGACCACCTGCAGGTGCTGGTTGCGGTGAGGGCCGAGTGAATCGAGGGTACCGGCCTTGACGAGGGTCTCGAGGACACCCTTGGTGAGTGCCTTGGGGTCGACACGTTCGCTGAGCTGGAAAATGTCGCGGAACGGGCCGTTCTCGCGCCGCTCGGTGGCAACGGCCTGGACGGCATTGGTCCCCACTCCCTTGATGGCCGCGAGCCCAAACCGGAGGCCATCGTTTTCGACCGTGAATTCCACATCCGAGTGGTTGACGCACGGAGGAAGAATCTCGAGGTCCATCCGCCGGCAGTCATCGATGTGCTCGGCGATCCGGTCGGTGTCTTCCATTTCGCAACTGAGCAGCGCGGCCATGAACTCGAGCGGGTAATGCGCCTTGAGATAAGCGGTCTGGTAAGCGACGGCTCCGTAGGCGGTCGAGTGGGACTTGTTGAACCCGTAGCCGGCAAATTTCTCGATCATGTTGAACAGGTCGACCGCCTGGGATTCGGGCATGTCACGCTCGATGGCCCCGGCGACAAACTGTTCACGGAATCGCTGCATCACGTCGAGCTGCTTTTTGCTGATCGCCTTGATGCAGCGATAGGCGCTGGAGAGCTCGATACCGCCGACCCGATTGAGGATCCGCATCACCTGTTCCTGGTAGACCATGACGCCGTAGGTCTCGTCGAGCACCTCGTCGACGATGGGGTGCACGCTGGGCACCGGCTCCCGTCCGTGCTTGACGTCGACGTAGGTCATGACCATCCCACCCTCGAGCGGACCCGGTCGATAGAGCGCGCTGGTGGCGATGATGTCGTTGAAGCAGTCTGGCTTCATCTTGGTCAACAGGTCCCGCATCCCGGCACTCTCCAACTGGAAAATGCCCTTCGTCTCTCCGCGTTGCAGCAGCGCGTAGGTCTCGCCGTCATCAAGCGGTAGCTCGATGGGGTTGATCTCGATACCGCGTGTCGCTTTCACATTCTTGACGGCCTTGTCGAGAATCGAGAGGTTGCGGAGGCCGAGGAAATCCATCTTCAGCAGCCCGGCCTGTTCAACATCCTTGTCACGCCACTGCGTGATCACGTCGTCCTTGCCGGTGATCTTCTGCAAAGGGACGTAGTTTTCGAGACTGTCCTGGCCGATCACCACTCCGGCAGCGTGCGTGCCGGCGCTGCGAGCGAGACCCTCGAGCCTCATGGCGATGTCGAGCAGCCGGGTGATCTGGGGGTCGGCGTCGTATTGCTCCTTGAGATCCGGGCTCTCCTTGAGCGCGTCTTCCAGTGAGATCCCCAACGTGTCGGGCACCATCTTGGCAATCTCGTCAACACGAGACAGGGGGACATCGAGAGCGCGGCCGACATCACGGATCGCGGCCTTGGCCTTGAGCGTGCCGAACGTACCGATCTGGGCCACGTTGGCTTCGCCGTACTTCTCCTTCGTGTAGTCGATCACCATCTGCCGGCGGTCGCGGCAAAAATCGATGTCGATATCCGGTGGCTCGTTGCGGCTGGGATCGAGAAACCTCTCGAACAGCAGGTCGTATTGCAGTGGGCAGACATTACTGAGTCCCAGCAGGTAGGCGACCAGGGACCCGCAGGCTGATCCACGTGCCTGGCAAGGGATGTCCTTCTCCATCGCAAACCGGACGAAGTCCCAGACGATCAGGAAGTAGCTGGAGTACCCCATCTGCTCGATGATCCCGAGTTCATCGTCAAGTCGTTCCGTGACCGCATCGCCGATCTCGTCCTCGTAACGCCATGAGAGACGATCCTGGCAGAGTTGCCGGAGGTAGTCGGTGTCGGTTTGTCCGGCGGGCGGTTCAAAAACAGGGAAGTGCTTGGTGGTGAAGTCGAGATCGATGTCGACACCGTCGGCGATCTGTTGAGAGATCGCCACGGCGTCGGCGTGGTCGGGAAAGGCGTCATACATTTCAGACGGAGACTTGACGAAGAACTCGTTGCCTTCCATCTGCATCCGCCGCTCATCGGAGATGACGGTCCGCGTGTTGACGCACAGCAGCACGTCGTGAGCCTCGGAGTCGGAGCGATCGAGGTAGTGCGAGTCGTTTGTGGCGACCAGCGGGATGCCGCGGCGTTGTGAGATGTCGACGGTACCGACGAGGCACTCCTGCTGGATTCTCAATCCCGCATTCTGAATCTCAAGATAAAGATGCTCCCCAAAGACGCGCTGATACCAGTCGACCAACGCCTCGGCTTCGGCGTCCCGCCCGGCGAGGATATGGTGGGAGAGTTCACTGGAGGCACATCCGGAGAGACAGATCAGCCCGTCGCTGTGCGCTTCCAGGATCTCCTTGTCGATCCGAGGCTTGTAGTAGAATCCCTCGAGGTAGGCCTTGGAGGCGAGCACCATCAGGTTCTTGAAGCCGGTGCGATTTCTCGCCAGCAAGGTGAGATGGTAGGAGGCCTCCTTGTTTTTCGACGGCGTGCGATCCGAGCGGTGTCCCGGCGCGACGTACGCCTCATAGCCGAGCACCGGGTTGACGTCCTGCTTGCGGCATTCGTTGTAAAACTGAACCGCTCCGAACAGGTTGCCGTGGTCGGTCAGCGCGAGGGCGTTCATGCCGTCGGACTTGACCTTCGAGACCAGTTGCGGGATGCGGTTGGCTCCGTCGAGCAGGCTGTAGTGCGAGTGGCAATGCAGGTGCGCAAAGGGCAGGGCGTCAGGCATCGTTACTCCTTTAACTGTCCCGACCGGTTGGTCACGCGGCCGACCTGAAACACCCGCCCGCATGTCACCGGGGGCGGCGATTGTAGCACGAGAGGTGTCGGCCCGTCACCGAATCGTCACAGGCCATCAATTCGACAGGAGTCCCCGATGCGACCACGTTTCCCCCACGGGGGCCGCCTCCCGGACCGAGCTCAATCACGTGGTCGGCGGCATCGATAATGTCGAGATGGTGCTCGACCATCACGACCGAATGTCCGACATCCAGGAGTGACTCGAGGCAGCTCAGCAACGTGCGGATGTCGTCGAGGTGCAAGCCGTTGGTCGGTTCGTCCAGCAGGAATAGAGTCTGTCTGCCGCCCGTCGCCGTGAGGTGAGAGGCGAGCTTCAACCGCTGGGATTCTCCTCCCGATAGCGTTGTGGTGGGCTGGCCGAGGGGCAGGTAGTCGAGACCGACGTCCCGGAGCGGCTGCAACCGTCGACGGATCGCATGTTCGCCACGAAAGTACCCGAAAGCCTCTTCAACCGTCATTTCGAGTACGTCGGCGATGGAACGACCGCGATGCAACACCTCAAGCAACTCCCGGCCGAATCGGCGACCTCCACACTCGGGACAGGTCATTCGAATGTCGGCCAGGAACTGCATGTCGACGTCGATCTCGCCGCTGCCTCCGCAAGACTCACACCGGCCTCCCGCAGTGTTGAAGCTGAACTGTCCAGCCGCATAGCCTCTCTGGCGAGCCTCTGCTGTTGATGCAAACAGCCGCCTGATCTCGTCGAAGGCCTTGGTGTAGGTGGCGGGGATCGACCTCGCCGAGCGGCCAATGGGTGACGCATCTACCATCACGACCTGCTCGATGGACTCGTGCCCAGACAGAGCCCGCCAAGTGCCGATTCCTGAGCGTGGTTCCGGAGCTGTGAGATCCAGGGCGTCACACAGCGCGGGATACAGCGTCTCCTCGACGAGACTGCTCTTGCCGCTGCCGCTGACGCCGGCGACGACGACCAGTTGGCCGAGGGGAATCGAAATGTCAAGGTCCTGGATGTTGTGGTGCGAGACTCCCGATAGGCTCATCGCACCGGAAGCTGATCGGCCTGGTCTTGAGGCCATGGTCCTGCCCGCGTCTCCGGACGCAGCCGGGACGATGTGGGCAGCCGTCCGAGATGCTCTGCTCGTTGAGATGCCCTCGGGAGAGCCCTCGTACACCACTTCGCCACCCTGGTGTCCCGCTCCGGGGCCGATGTCGATGACGTGGTCAGCAGCGGAAATGACAGCCGGGTCATGTTCGACCACCACGACGCTGTTGCCTCGAGTGACCAGGGCTTCGAGGACCGAGACCAGGGATTGCGTGTCTTCGGCGTGCAGGCCGGCGGTCGGTTCGTCGAGCACGTAAAGCGTGCTGACCAACTGGGAACCCAGTGCCTGGGTCAATTGCACCCTCCGAGACTCTCCTGAGGAGAGAGTTCTGAGCGGTCGGTCGAGCGTGAGATAGTCGAGTCCCACGCGTTGGAGGCACGTGAGCCTGTTGGACAACGGGTCGAGAATGCTCGGAGCAAGACCATCATCAGGGGCCCGTGCCAGGACATCTGTTTCCTGCCACCCGGTGACCAGGTCGGCGAGAGTGCCCACTTCACAGGCGGACAGGTCGCCCAGGTTGACCGACGTCGACGGGAAGTCGATGTCTGGTGGGACCGGCAGATGTACGGCGAGCGCATCTGGCTGCAATCTGGCGCCCTGACACGCCGGGCACGGTGTGTAGGATCGCCAGCGGTTGAGAAACACACGGACCGACATCTTGTATCGGTTCCGCTGAAGCCAGTCGAAAAATCCGTCGAGTCCCCCGAACTGCCGTTCGGGCACACCGTGAGTGATCAACTCAAGATGGCCTGGGCTGAGGTCTCGGAACGGAACATCCACCGGGATCCCGTAGTCAGGTGCCAGGGCCAGGAGTTCGTCGAGTTCGTGGCGATAGGCAGGTGTGGTCCACGCTGCAATGGCCCCATCACGGAGGCTCATTGATGGGTCGGGGACGAGTTTTTCCAGCGACATCGTGGCAATGCTGCCGAAACCACGACACGTGGGGCAGGCGCCAAGCGGGCTGTGAAAGCTGAACAGCCGGGGCTCTGGCCGAGTGAAGGCACGCAGGCACTGCGAGCAAGTCGTGCCCGTCGCCACCGGGTGTACGTGCCAGGTCGCCCCGTCTATCTCGACCGGCTCGTGCTGTCGAGACGGAGACCAGGACGAGTCGGACTCGTGAAAAGTGTCGTGGCCGCCGGTGTATTCTGCTTCCGGCAGCAGTAGCAAGGCCACACCGTCTCCACAGGCAAAGGCCTGCGACAGACTCTCCTCGATCCGGCTGCACTGATCGGCACCAGTGGTGAGACGGTCGAGAATCACCCAGGCATTGGTGAGAACGCCCTCACTCGAATTGGTCAAGGACGTCGTTCGCCGTCCTTGGGGTGAGGGGTCAGCGATCGCCAGCCGTGAAAAGCCCTCTTCGGCCAGTCGATCGCGCTGCTGATCCGGATCCGGTTCGAATGCACTCACCTCGAAAGCGACCTGGTAGCGGAGCCCGTCGGGGAGTGTCTCAAGCCACTCGGTGATGGACTCGGGTGAGACGGACGAGACGGGGAGTTGGCAGTCGGGGCAGATGATCTGGCCGCGTCGGGCGAGCAGCAGTCCCAGCAGGTCGTGGATCTCGGCAGACGTCCCCACCGTTTCACGTGCTCCAGCGCGGCCGGTCCCCTGGCGGATGGCGATGGTGGGTGGCAGGCCCTCGATGCGGTCGGCGTCGGGGCGATCGAGGCGATCGAGCAGACCACGAGCGGTCGGAGAGAGTGTCTCGATGTAGCGCCGACGTCCCTCGACCGCCAGCGTGTCGAAGGCCAGGCTGCTCTTTCCGCTGCCGCTGACCCCGGTGACCGCGACGAGTGATCCGAGCGGGACCCGGAGATCGAGGTCCTGCAGATTGTGGACCCGGACTCCCTCGAGCACGATCGCGTCGCGTCCGGTGGGGTGGCTCATCCCGAGGTCGTTAGGCCGCGTCGTCGTAAAAGGCGATGCGGTTTTGAGGCTGGAAGGGGATTGTATCGCTGGCGGTCTCGTACAGACGATACCGCATCACGTACGCGTCCTCGACCGTGTCGTCGTAGTGGTCACGGATCACGCGGACGGCCCGGAATTCTCGGGCTTTGAAAAACAACTGGGCTTCCAGGTTGGACTCACGGACCTCCAGGAGAATCTCCTGTCGCCGCTGTTGCGAGAGCTTGTCGATCAGCTTGGTGACCATCTGCTGGCCGATTCCCAGTCGACGGTAGTCAAGTGAGACGGCAAAGTTGAGCAACTGGAGACGGGCCTTGTGGAGCTCGTAGATCATGAAGCCCACGATCTGCTGGTTGTACTCGGCCACCATGCCGATACAGTTCCGCTGCCTGAGGTGGGCCAGGAAGTCCTCTTCGGTCCACGGCTGGTCAAAACTGGAACGCTCGATCGACAGGACCTCGGCCATGTCGCGACGGATGAGCCAGCGGATCTGGACCTTGAGCTCTCCGTCAGTGTGACCCGGGATCTCGGCCGGATGCTCGCCCGGTCGACCTGCGGGATGAGATGGATGGCTGTCCGCGTTGTCGGACGAGTGGCTTGACGGTGGATTGGACGAATGTCCCCAGCTCACGACGGCCTCCTTGCCGTTCGTCCCCGGAATCACTCGGGTGTGTCGCCTCACCCCTGTGGTGAGGAGCGGGAAATTAGCACAGTCGGAAAAACGCGTCGAGACCGATCCGTGAGGATATGACGGTCGGGTGTGCCAAGAGGTCCCCTGTGTCAGGGCCCGGGCTTGTTGTCCACTCGCGGCATCACCGCTAGGATGCCGTCGACCCAGGCAGGCCGGTCCCCAATATGCGATTGCCCATGCGACGGCCCACAGGATGGCCCTCCACCTCATTGCTGTTCGCCACCAGCGTGTGGCTCCTGGCCGGGCACCTTGGAGTGTTATCGGGTGGGCGATGCCAGGGGATGGAACCGACTGACGGGCCGCCCGCGATCCTGGATCCCGAGATTTTCCGTCCGGTGCTCTCACCAGCGGGAAGCCTGGTGTCTCGTGGGATCCGTCCGGGCGAATCGGAGCTGTATTATGAAGTGCTCGATCACGCCCGGAAGGTCGACCCTCTCGTGTTGAGGCGGGCGGCCGAGGCTTTTTTGTCGGAAAGGCAGGTGGCATCCCGCAATCCTGCCACGAGGCGATTGCCTCTCAGTGAGTTTCCCGTCTTTGTCGATCTCTATAACAACGTCAAGACGCCTGAGGTCTATCTCGGAAGGCCCGTTCTGATGCGTGGTCACATTCGCAAGCTGGTCGAGATGCCGGCCGGTGAGAATGATCACGGGCTGGAGACGCTCTACGAGGCCTGGCTCTTCACGGCCGACAGCCAGCAGCATCCCACGGTTGTGATCTGCTCATCCGTGCCCGGTGAACTGTTGGAGGCGGTCCGGGAACAGAAGCGCGCCAACCGTCCGATCCTGATCAACGGCGTGGTCACTTGTGGTTACTTCTTCAAGATGTATGGCTATCCCGCCGGCGATGCCTACCGGTTTGCTCCCCTGGTTCTCGGCGACAGCCTGCAGTGGACACCACCTCGGTCCTCTGGCTTCGATCGCTCTCTGCCCTGGGCGTTGGGGATCGGGCTGTTGGTGTTTGGCACTCCGATCGGCTGGTTTGTCTGGAAGAGCCGCAGGGAAGACCTTCAGAGGCGGGCGCGTGAGGCGGCGAGCGTTCCCCAAACTCTCGATTGGCTGGACGGTGGGCTCTCATCGCCCGAGGATAAGTGTGATGCAGCTGCGGGTGATCCCGCCACGGGTGTCGGGGATGCTGACGAGGAGACGATGTGAGCACCGAACACGTAATAGGCCCCCTGGATCGGCCCATCCGGCTGGCCGTCTTTCTCTCAGGCGGTGGCCGCACACTGGTCAATCTGCTGGAGGTGATTGAGCAAGGGGATCTGCGGGCTGAAGTCGTGTTGGTCGTCTCCGATCGAGAAGGTGTCGGCGGGATCGATCGTGCGGCCGCGGTTGGGTTGCCAGTCTCGGTGCTGCCCAGACGTGAGAGCGTGTCGGCCGGGGCGTGGAGTGAACAGGCGTTCGCAGCGTGTCGAGAGGCCGACGCCGACCTCGTGGTGCTCGCCGGATTCCTGTCGTTGATTGAAGTGCCCGAGGACTTCCTACTGCGGGTAACCAATATCCACCCGTCACTGATCCCTGCTTTCTGCGGTCAGGGGTTTTACGGTCACAGGGTGCACGAGGCCGCACTTTCGCGAGGTGTACGGCTGAGCGGATGCACGGTGCACCTGGTCGACAATGAGTACGACCACGGCCCCATCCTGCTGCAGGTGGCGGTTCCGGTCGAAACAGGCGACTCGGCCGATGACCTGGCGGCCCGCGTGTTTGAGGCCGAGTGCGAGGCCTATCCAGCTGCCATCCGCCTGATCGCTGAAGGTCGGGTGAAGCATGTCGACGGCTCTGTCGTGATTGACTGACACGTCGCTGCGCGTCTCGGCAAGCTCATTCTGGGAAGGAGCTTGCCAACGCGGCTCAATCCTGCGTCAGCTCCGTTGACCTGACGACGGCTCAGCCTGCGTTTCTCATGCCGCGTTCATTCGTTGCTTCTGCCATGAATGATAGAAAATGAAAGATTATGACAAAATATGATTGATGGAAGTCGTTTCGTAGTTGAATATGGGTAGTAATCAGTCACTTCTTGTGAAGAGAGACATGAGATGCTGGTGGATCAGCGACGGAGTCTCATTCTTGAAATAGTTGAAATGAAGGGTTTTTCTGCGCTTCAAGACCTGGTCACGGAGGTGGGTGTCAGTGAGTCGACGATTCGCAGAGATCTGGACAGTCTTGATAGAAGTGGGCAGGTTCGGCGGACTCGAGGTGGGGCCGCGTACGTCGGGGAGTCACTGACGGACTTTGAAGATCGACGTCTGACAGCTCGATCTCAGAAACAGCAGGTGGCTCGGACGGTAGTAGAGATGATCGGCACAGGTGAGACGGTCTTGTTGGACGGTGGAACGACGACCCTCGAAGTGGCTCGTCAGTTGCAGGGGCGGTCGTTGCAAGTGGTCACGAATTCGTTGCCCATCGTCAACGTGCTGCTGAACCAGCCAAAGATCGAGTTGATTCAGATCGGCGGGTTTCTGTACCCGAAGACGGGTGTGGCCTTGGGAGCCTTGGCGGTGGAGGCGTTGGGGGGGGTCCACGCCAGGCGGTTGATCATGAGCGTCGGGGGCATCACAGAGCGGGGACTTTTCAACAGCAACGCGCTATTGGTGGAGACGGAGCGAGCCATGATGGCGGCGGCCGAAGAGGTGGTGGTGGTGACCGACAGCGGGAAGTTGGGACATGCCGCACTGGCTCGTCTGTGCCGTCTGGAGGACGTGGATCACGTGGTGGTCGACGGCGGGATCAGTATGGAATGGCAGGACAAGATCCGGTCAGCGGGAGTGGAGTTGACGGTGGTGGACCCGGAGGGTGTGGCGACAGAACGGGATGCGAGGGGGGGGCAAGCGATATGAGCCAGGCGACAGGAATTCCTGCAGGGCTGGGACGCGTGGAGATCGAGCAGGTGGTGCGTGAGGTGCTCAGGCATCACGGCACGACGACATCAGAGGGTGCCGCAGAATCTGGAGCGCCCCACCCGTTGATCGTCAACGTCTCGGCACGCCACGTGCATCTCTCGCAGGAGCATCTCGAGGTCCTGTTTGGCCCTGGCGCGTCGCTGACGGTGGACCGCGAGTTGTACCAGGGTGGATTTTTTGCGGCCGAGGAAACGGTGGCGGTGGTAGGACCTCGACGCCGGATGCTCCCGAGCGTCCGAGTGCTCGGTCCCTGTCGAGGTGCCACGCAGGTCGAGTTGTCATTCACCGACGGGGTCTATCTCGGACTGGACCTCCCGGTGCGGATCAGCGGTGACCACCACGACACGCCTGGTTGCCTGCTGGTGGGGCCTCGAGGCGTGGTCGAGTTGGACAGTGGTTTGATCCGTGCCATGCGGCACGTGCACATGGGGCCCGAGGACCTGGCCTATTACGGGGTCGAGGCGGGCGACGTGATGGACCTGCGGATCGAATCGGCGGGTTGTTCGACGGTGCTCGAGGACATGGTCGTCCGGGCCGGTGACGACATCAAGCTGGAGGTTCACATCGACACCGACGAGGGGAACGCCGTCAACCTGGCGGCTGCCGATCGCGTCGAGTTGCTCAAGAGATCGCCCTGTGCCTGCCACGAGCCGGGTTAGAGCGGTCAGCCGGGGGAGGCGGGACGGGGTTCACACAACGACACAACGACACAACGACAGAGTTGAGCGGCGACGTAGCCGTTCGAAGACACCTGGAGAGAACGAGGAGAAGTGAGCGATGGCTAAGAAAATGGAAGCGCTGGGAATGATCGAGACGCGTGGGCTGGTCGGCCTGGTCGAAGCGTGCGACGCGATGCTCAAGGCGGCCAATGTCGAGATGAAGGGATGGAAGCAGGTCGGTGGTGGCCTGGTCACCGGATTCGTCGTCGGCGATGTGGCGGCGGTCAAGGCAGCTGTCGATGCGGGTGCGAGTGCTGCGAGCAAGGTGGGCGAGGTGGTCAGCGTCCAGGTGATTCCCCGGCCGCATGACGAGCTCGACTCGATGCTCCCCTCCGCCGGCTAGTCCGGTGCGAGTCCAAGTCCCTCTTGCCCCGATGGTGGGGCCCAGCGGAGAGATGCACTCATGAGTGGTGAATCGATTGGAATGGTTGAAACCCGCGGCGTGGTTGCGCATGTCGAGGCGTCTGACGCGATGGTCAAGGCGGCCAACGTGGAGCTGACCGGCAGCGTGTCGCTGGGGGGTGGCTGGGTCACTTCGATCGTCGAGGGTGACACGGGCAGCGTCCGTGCCGCCGTCGACGCCGGTGCCCAGGCCGCTTCCAACGTGGGTGAACTGATCGCGGCCCACGTGATTTCACGGCCCTCCGACGGTCTTGTTGGGCTGTTTGTGACCTGATCACACGGTCGGGTCAGGCAAGCTGATTGTCATGGGTGGCCGCCGCAACCGGCCGCGTCACCTGCCAGAGGCGAGGCCCACGGAGGGTTTCGCCCGTCAACCTCAACGGAGAGTTCGAAGGACCGAACCATGAAAATCCTCGTAGCCAATCTCGGGTCCACCAGCTTCAAGTTCCGGCTGTATGACCTCGACGGCGAGCATCAGCTCGCCCGTGGTGCGATCGATCGCATCGGGGGCGAGTCAAGCACGGTGTCCATTGAGATCGGGACAGGCGAGGAGGCTCACGCAGCGACCTCAACAAGGGAAATCCCAGATCATGCGGTTGCTGTGAAACTGTGCCTGGAGGCGTTGACCGACGGGGAATCCGGGTGCCTGGTGAGCGTGGACGAGGTGGCGGCGATCGGGTTTAAGGCGGTGTTCGCTGCCGAATTGTCCGGCGTCCGCCTGGTTGATGACGCGTTGTTGGCTCGCATGGAATCCCTCTCGGACGTTGCGCCGGCACATAACCCTCCGTACGTCGCAGCGATGAGACAACTCACGTCGGCCTTTCCAGAGATTCCTCTCGTGGCGGCCCTGGAGACGGGTTTCCACGAGACGATTCCGGATGCGGTCCGCGCTTACGCGGTCCCCGCGAGCTGGCAGGAGTACGGGGTGAGACGCTGGGGTTACCACGGTGCGAGCCACCGTTTTATCGGTATGAGGATGGCGGAGTTGACTGGCCGTGACGATCTGAAGGTGATTTCGGCTCACCTCGGCGGGAGCAGTTCGCTCTCGGCAATGATCGGCGGTGTATCACAGGCGGCAAGCATGGGCATGAGCCCTCAAAGTGGGCTGCCTCACAACAACCGTGTCGGTGACTTCGACCCGTTCGCGTTGCCGGTCCTGATGAGAGCCACTGGCCGGAGTCTCGAGGAGCTCCTCGACGACCTCGCGTGCCGCAGTGGACTCCTGGGTCTCAGCGGTCTCAGCGGGGACCTCCGGGACCTCGAGGAGGCGGCGTCCGCGGGCCACGGCGGCGCCAGGCTGGCGTTGGATCATTTCGTGATTGCGATCCGCGGCTACCTGTCTCAACAGATGGCCACCCTGGAAGGGGCCGACGTGCTCGTGTTCACCGGGGGCATCGGGGAGAACAGCGTTCGGATCCGCAGCGAGGTCTGTCGTGGTATGGAGTGGGCCGGCTTGGCGATCGACGAGGAAGCCAACTCCCTGGTGTCCGGGGGCGAAGCGGAGATCACCGCATCGGGGAGCCACGTGGCGACGTGGGTGGTGCCGACCAATGAAGAATTGATCGTGGCTCGGCAGGCGGCCGAGCTGATTGGCGAGGGAACCACAGGCAGCGTCTGAAGACCGCCCGGCGGAGATTCACAGCATGTTCATCGCACAGATCACAGGCAGCATCGTCTCGAGCCAGAAGGTCGAGTCGATGGTGGGGCAGAAGCTGCTGATCGTCGAACCATTGCGTGTCGACGAAGAGACGCGGGCCCGGCTGCGAGCCACCGGTCGCACCTTCATCGCGGTCGACACGGTCGGGGCTGGTGAAGGAGAAGTGGTCCTGTGTGTACAAGGCTCCAGCGCGAGATTCACAGAGCAGACCGAACGCCTGCCGATTGACGCGGCCATCGTGGGCATCGTTGACCAGGTGCGAGTCGACGATCAGGAGGTTGCCGTCCCGCAGTGACGGTCACGGGTGACAACCACCGGAGATTCCTGGCGACGGGCAGACCCGTCATCAAACAGGCAAACACTGACAAACACTGACCAAGCTCAAGACGAGGTGTCGCGATGATCCAAGCCAATGAACAGGCCGTTCGCACGGTGGTCGAGGAAGTGCTGGCGCAGTTACGTGGCCCATCCGCCACTCCGGCGGCCGCGTCCTCGGCTCTGTCCAGCGTCCCGTCTTCCGGGGCCGACGGAGACTGGGGCGTCTTCTCCCAGGTCAACGACGCGGTCGATGCGGCCGAGCGGGCGTTTCGGCAGTTGCAGGACAAGACGATCGAGGACCGGGCCCGTGCCATCTCGTGCGTCGTCAAAATCTGTTCGACGCAGTGTGACGAGCTGGGGCGTGCCGAGCTGGAGGAAACTCGGATCGGCCGCCTGGACCACAAGATCGAGAAACTGCAGATCATCAAGCTGGTGCCCGGCGTCGAGTTTCTCAGGTCCGATGCCCTGTCGGGAGACCGCGGGTTGACGGTGACCGAGTACGCCCCGTTTGGCGTGATCGGGGCCATCACACCCGTGACACACTCCTTGCCGACTCTCGCCGGCAATGTCGTCAACATGGTGGCCGCCGGCAATACGCTTGTCGTGAACCCGCACCCGTCGGGAGCCCGGATCGCGTGCGAGGGAGTCAGGCGTTTCAACCGGGCGATCCGCGACGCGATCGGAATCGAGAACCTGGTGACGATCGTGAGCGAGCCGACGCTGGAGACGGCCAATGAGATCTTTGAGCACCGCGGCGTCCGCCTGCTGGTGGTGACCGGAGGCCCGGGCGTTGCGCGGGCGGCGCTCGCCAGTCGCAAGCGTGCGATCGTGGCCGGGCCGGGCAATCCACCGGTGGTCGTCGACGAGACGGCAGACCTGGACAACGCCGCGGCGTCGATCGTCAGCGGAGCCGCTTACGACAACAACCTGCTTTGCATCGGTGAGAAGGAGGTGTTTGCGGTCGAGTCGATTTTCGATCCCCTGCTCGAGGCGGTGTCTCAGAATGGAGGCTACCGGTTGTCCGCTGACCAGATGGCACAACTGGCCGGGATCGCGTTCAGTCCGCCGACCGAGCCGGGCGGCCACCTTGTGCTGAATCGAGATCTTGTCGGTGCCGATGCCTCGGTACTGGCCGAGCTGATCGGCGTCCGTGTGCCGGTTGGGACGCAGTTGCTGTACGGAGAAACCGCGGGCGACAGCCCGTTCGTCTCCGAGGAGCAGATGATGCCCTGCGTCCCCTTTGTTCGTTGTCGGGATGCGTCCGCGGGGATCGAGATGGCGCTAGAGGCCGAGCACGGGTTCGGTCACACCAGCATCATCCACTCTCGCAATGTCCGCACGATGACCGAAATGGGGCGGGCGATGAACACGACGCTGTTCATCAAGAACGGTCCGTGCACGGCGGCACTGGGCCTGGGAGGAGAGGGGTATCTCTCTTACAGCATCGCGACGCCGACCGGCGAGGGGGTGACCAACCCCCTGACATTCACGCGGCAGCGACGCTGGGCCATGGTCGATGATCTGAGGCTCATCTGATGCGTTGGGGGCGAGTCATCGGCCGCGCGACGGCCACAGTCAAACATCCATCGCTGGATTCGCAGCGACTGGTCCTGGTCCAGCCACTGGCGACCGGCCGCCAGGCCGAGGGCGATCCGATGGTGATGATCGACACTGTGGGGTCGCGCCACGGAGACCACGTGTTGATGACCAGTGACGGGCGAGCCGTAAGGCGCATCCTCGGCTCTGACAACGCACCGGCCCGCTGGGCCATCATCGGCATCGTCAACGACTGACCCATCTCAACGAATGCAACACGTCTGTTCTCCGACACCGAAAACTGTTTCCAAGCATGGACTGGCATCCCGATGACAACCGTCCCGGCTCAGCTGCAGGACCCGGCCCTGGTCGAAACCCTGGTGGCAGCCGTCATGCAGAGACTCACGACCGGAGCGGTGGGCGATGGGGGGGCCGCCTCGTCGGGCCAGGGGGCGGCCGTCGCCGTGCCGGGACGAGTGGTGACCGGCGACTCGCTGCTTGCAGTGATCACCGAGGACACCAGGCAGGTCCTGTTGCATCCTGGAGCGATTCTGACTCCCACGGCCCGCGAGGTGCTTGCTCAACACGGGTGTGTCGTTGGGGAGCACCGGGACGAGCCGCACACCGGCACGTCGGAGGAGACCTGGCCGGTTGTGGTTGCCGACGCTTCGGTGCCGGGGACCTGGGCCGAGCCGGCAGTTCGGACGTGCGACGATGCCGAAACGGCGATCGCCTGGTGTGGCGAGAGACTCCGGGGCTTGCCGGGATCTGGAGTCGTCCTGCTGGCGGGCCACCCGCATCGGCTGGCCTGCCTGGCCAACCGAAATCCTGTGTTGCGGGCGGCGGTGGCGCAGACCGGCGAGGAAGCCGGTCAGGTGCTGGCCGGCATGGGTGCCAATCTCATCGTCCTCAATCCTCATGTCGCGGGTCCGTGGCAGTTGCGGCAGGTCATCGAGGCGTGCAGACGTCATGGACCGGCCGTGATGCCCGGGGACTGGACTTCAGAGGGAGTTCGGGGTGTTTCAAACCGCGGGCTGAGGATGACGTCATGAATCGTTCCGTCGCACACGGTCATGTGATCCCCAACCGCGAGAGGATCGTCTGATGCGGATTGCCGAGGTGATTGGCAACCTGACGCTGTCGGCTTCTCACGAGAGCCTGCGGTGCGGCACGTGGCTGATCGCCGTGCCGCTCTCGGCCGACGCTCTTTCTGGCAAGCGGTCGCGGTCGGGTCGAGGTGAGCCGCTGGTCCTGCTGGATGAGTTGTCCGCCGGACCGGGGTCTTGGATTGCGGTCGCCGAGGGCCCGGAGGCGTCCAATCCGTTCCGACCGGATGCCAAGCCGCTCGACGCCTACAACGCGGCCATTCTCGACACTGTCGATATCGAGTGACCATCTTCTCAACCTTTTAGTCAGCCAACGCCACTACACGGGGCCATGTCTCAGACCGGTCCAACCGGCCGGTCCCTCATCACAGAGAACACGACGCCAAGAGCGAAAGGACGGACAATCATCATGAGTAACACCCAATGGGGACGTGGAATCCACGACTGGTCGTTGAAGGAGGAGATCTGCGAGATCGGCAGGCGGGTCTACGACAAGGGCTTTGCTGCGGCGAACGATGGCAACATCTCGATCCGTGTGGGTGAGAACGAGGTGCTGTGTTCGCCGACAATGATCTGCAAGGGATTCATGCAGCCGGAGGACATCTGCGCGGTGGACCTCGACGGCAACCAGATCGCCGGCCAGCGTAAGCGGACCAGCGAGGTGTTGTTGCACCTGACCATCATGAAACATCGACCGGACGTGAAGGCCGTGGTCCACTGCCATCCTCCTCACGCCACCGCCTTCGCGGTTGCTGGTGAACCGATCCCGCAATGTGTGCTTCCCGAGGTCGAGGTTTTCATGGGCGAGGTGCCATTGGCTCCGTACGAGACACCCGGCGGGCAGAAGTTCGCCGACACGGTGATTCCCTTCCTGGAGGGCACCAACACGATCATCCTGGCCAGTCATGGCACGGTCAGCTTCGGCAAGGACCTGGTCGACGCCTATTGGAAGACCGAGATCCTCGACGCCTACTGCCGCATCCTGCTCCTGGCCAAGCAACTGGGCAACGTGAACTACTTTGACGAGCGACAGACGCGGGAACTGCTGGATCTCAAACAGAGACTCGGCTTTGACGACCCACGATTTCACAACGCCGACTGCGATCTGTGTGGCAACACGGCGTTCGTCGACGGGTACGGGGGACGCGCCCCGGTGCAGCAGGCGTTTGAGCCGGCTCCAACGTACCCGGGTTACCTGCAGAGTCCGTCCACGGCCGCTGCGGTCGGGACCGGCGGTGTGAGCGATCCCGACGAGAACCTGGTGTCGGCCATCACCGATCAGGTGATGTCAGCTTTGGGGCGTTGAGCGGAGGACTCAAAACCAGTTCGAATGGGCGTGGCCCGTGTTCGGTGGCGCCGGGAGAGATGACCAACATGAGTGAACAAGGTGTGAAGGCCCTGGATCGGAAGCTGGCAGCGATTGCCGCCGACCCGCACGGGAGTCGCGAATTCATCCTGGCGGACGCCAAGGATGCCGACATGGCATTTGGGATGGGGGCCCCGGGCCAGTCTCCAGAGCGACACGGACTCGACTTCCAATTCCGCTCGTTAGAGGAATACCGAGACCAGATGCGGCAGATCGTCCAGGCCGGCTTGGTCGATATCATGCTGATGTCGGCATCGACGAACGAGGAACTGACGATTCGGGAGCGGTTGTTCGAAGCAACGGAGGTCACGCCGGCGGTCCGGGCCAATGACACGACAGATATCCACGTGGTACGTGGAGGCCGGGTCCACCAGGAGGCCTCCCGGCCCTTCCGGAGTGCATCCATAGACCACATCCAATGCGGTCACATTGACTGCGAGGTGTCCGAGCGGGACACGGGATCCAACCTCGGGCTGTACTCCGTCACCTTTGCCAACAACCGGGACGATGATCTCCGCACGATCGAGGCCTACCGGGAATTCCGGGACGAGGCTGAACGTAAGGGGTTTCGTCACTTCCTGGAAGTCTTTGATCCGAATCTCAAGGACTGCGTCGCACCCGACGTGCTGCCGGGTTTCATCAACGACCTGATCGCCCGGACCCTGGCAGGCGTCACACGTTCGGCGCGGCCGTTGTTCCTGAAGATGGTCTATCACGGTCCGCGAGCGACCGAGGAACTTGTCAACTACGACCCCAACCTCGTGATCGGCATCCTGGGCGGTTCCGCGGGCACCACGCTTGATGCCTTCCAGTTGATCCACCAGGCGCAAAAGTACGGGGCCCGGGTGGCGTTGTTTGGACGGAAGATCAACAACGCCGAGAACCAGCTCGCCTTTGTCCAGTTCCTGCGACTGATTGTCGACGGAGAACTGGAACCGGTCGAGGCGGTCAAGGCTTACCACTCGGTCCTGGACAAACTCGGGATCCAGGCCCGTCGTTCTCTCGAAGACGACCTCGTGCTGGAGACCGGGGTGATGAGTTACGGTGGAGACAGCTCGACAACGATCAGTCTGCCTCCTGCCGACCCCGCGATCTCCGACGGTGGCAGCACAGCAACCGGCCAGTTGGCAGCAAGAGACTCCGCACCGCTCGAGGCCGTGGCACCGGCGACCGCCGCGGACACGGCTCCGGATTTTGCGGCCATGTCGTCGGAGGAGCGATTGGCGTATCATCGCCAGCGGCTCGCAACGCTACTGGGGCCCTAGCCCGTTCTGCGGGGTGTTGATCCCGGTGGTCCACGGCGAGATAGCGGTGGCGTGGTCGCTGGTGGGGAGAGTCCCGAATGTCAGAAGAGTGGTTGGACGATGAGTCGGGACCCGAGTGGTCCGAGTCTGACCAATGGGACGGGGACTGGGACGACGACGAGTCCGTGACGGTCACGTGTGCGTCCTGCGGGGCGGACGTCTACGAAGAGGCCGAGCAGTGCCCGTCATGTGGCGAGTGGATCACGCGGTTTCACTCGCCGTGGCAGGGACATTCCCCGTGGTGGGTCATCCTCGGGGTGCTGGGAGTCCTGGCAACGATCCTGGCGCTGGTCGGCGTCTGATGTGTCCGGGCTTCAGGCGGCCGCGGAAGATGGCGCGGTGGCCAGCGGAAAACGCAGCGTGAATCGCGTGCCGCGCCCAACAGCGCTCTCGACCCGGATCCGCCCCTGGTGAGACTCGATAATCTCCCGACACAGTGCCAGTCCCAGCCCGGTTCCTCCCTGGCCCTGGCTGTCGGCGGTCTTGGTCGAGAAAAACGGATCAAAGATCCGGCCCAGCGTCTCTGGCGACATGCCACACCCGGTGTCGGCGACCTGGATTTCCGCCATACCGTCCTCGGCGTGACACCTGACCTGGATGGTCAACTGTCCCCCCTCGTCCATGGCCTGCCTGGCGTTGATGACGAGATTGAGCAGAACTTGCTGGACCTGGCTGGTGTTGATGGCTGCGAAGATGTTGTCGTCGAGTTGCGTGTCGAGTCCGACCCGGTGCTTCTGCAGGTCCTTTTCGACGAGTACCAGGAGGTCGTTGACGAGTTCTGACAAGTTGATTGGCTCGAGACGGTCTCCGGAATTCCTGGCATATGACAGCATCCCGGTGGTGATCTTGGCGGCTCTTTGTCCGGCCGCGAGAATCTTGGTGAACGCCTTTTCTCGTGTCTCCTCGTCCGTATTCCTCAGCCCCATTTTCGCGTAGTTGATCACCGTGGTGAGAATGTTGTTGAACTCGTGGGTGGTCGACGCAGCGATCGCCCCTATGGTGCTCATTTTCTGAGCCTGGCGCAGCTGCTCCTGGAGCGTCTCGATCAGTTGACCCACATCATCCGGGGTGGTGTGTTCGGTCATGTGTACGAGGTCCGGGCTGACGTGAATGTGGCTGGGGGAGGGTGGAGGCGCGTAGGGGCTCTCCCTCTGGATATCGGACAGCAGCAGAGCCTCTCTCCACCGGCAAACCGCTTCGAGGGTGATGTAGGGTCTCGGTCGAGTTTTCCCATATGGCAAATGGGGCAATTGGGAATCTCTTGTGGAATCACGACCCGGGGAGCCTCTTGCTCCCCAGCGGCGCCACTGTGGGTTAAACTGGTGCCGGGCCATCAGGAGAGAGAGCGGTGATCGAGGTAAAAGACCTCAACGTGACAGTCGGAGAATTCTCGCTGGAGAACATCTCGTTCGAGTTGGAGGCGGGGGAATACGGCATCCTGATGGGCCGCACCGGCAGTGGGAAAACGACTCTGCTCGAGTCCCTGTGCGGCCTGAAGCCGATCACATCGGGGCACATCCTGATCAACGGCGAGGACGTCACCCGTTGTGCCCCGGGGGGCCGTGGCATTGGCTTCGTTCCCCAGGAAGGAGCCCTGTTTCACGGGATGACGGTGCGAGACCAGGTCGGATTCGCATTGCAGATTCGAAAACAGCCCCGGACGGTGGAGACCGACCGGGTGGAGAGCCTGGCCGAACGCCTGGGGATTTCGCATCTGCTGGATCGCCGGCCCGAGGGACTCAGCGGCGGCGAACGCCAGCGGGTGGCGCTGGGGCGCGCCCTGGCCGCATGGCCGAGCGTGCTGTGCCTGGACGAGCCGTTCAGCGCACTGGATGACGAGACGCGTGCGGAGATGTACGAGTTGATTGGATCAGTCACGCGGGATGCGGGCGTGACGGCGATTCACATCACGCACAGCCAGGCCGAGGCCGACGTGCTGGGTGACCGCCTGTTTCGGATGGACGCGGGGAGGCTCGCGTCGACCGGCAACGAGATGGACCCGGCGCCAGTTGCTGGGGTGGGCGTGGCTGATGACCAGGCTAAGAACGGGGCGGACGATTGGGAGAGAGATGGACCGGATGCCAGCGATGTGGTGGAATGCGATGAGCGGGTCGCGCCGGAGGAAGGCAGTTGAAATGTCGCCAGCAAGCAACCGTTACGACGCCTGACGGGCAGGTCGGGCTGGCGTGGTGTCTGCCGGTCCTGCTCTGCTGGGTGGGAATCGCCTCTGCCGCCGAGCCTCACTGGGCCTACCAGGCTCCTGGCGACGTCGACGTCCCGTCGGTCTCCCTATCCCCCTCGGGGATGTCCGCGGTCGAGATCCGCAATCCGATCGACCTGTTCGTATTGAGCCGGTTGCAGCGGGAGGAGATCGTCCCCCTGGGGCCGGCCGGACGTGAGACGTTGATTCGACGTGTGACCCTGGATCTGCTGGGAGTCCCCCCGACACCTTCAGACATCGATCGCTTTCTGGCTGATCGGCGGCCCGGGGCCTGGGAACGGCTCGTCGATCGGCTCCTCTCCTCGCCTCGCTATGGTGAACGTTGGGCACTGCCCTGGCTGGATGCTGCCCGTTTTGCCGACAGCAACGGCTACCAGCGTGACGGCCGCCGCGAGGCATGGGGTTGGCGAGACTGGGTGATTGCAGCGTTGAACGATGATATGCCGTTTGACCAGTTCACGATTGAGCAACTGGCAGGCGATCTGTTGCCCGGGGCCGGGATACGTGAGCGAGTTGCGACCGGATTCCATCGCAACACGATGGCCAACGTGGAGGCGGGGGTGGATCCGGAGGAGGAGCGGTTCCTGGCGGTCGTGGACCGTGTCAATACGCCCGCAACCGTCTGGATGGGAACCACGTTCGAGTGTGCACAGTGCCACGACCACAAGTACGATCCGTTCTCACAGAAGGAGTACTACGGGCTGTTTGCCATGTTCAACAGCACCGAAGCTGAGATTGCGACCGCGGGATCTCGACGAGACTTCGGTGGGGCGATGGTGCGCTTGCCGAGAAGTCCATACGAGACTTCCCGGGCACGGGCCGCCGCATCAACCCTGCAGCGGCTCACGGCAGACCGAAAACGCCTCGCGGCCGTGCTCGACGATGAACAGCCGGCCTGGGAGTCGCTGGTGGCCGAGCGTGCAGCGATCCCCGGGTGGTTGAAGAAGATCCTGGCCATCGGTGCCAAGCGACGGAAGGCTGCCCAGGTCAAACGGGTCCGTGATTACTACCGAGGACTCTCGGCTGATTGGACACGCCTGGCGTCCGAGATCAAGCGGTGGGAAGCGGTCGTCAAGCGGCTGGCACCTGCGACGACACTGGTGATGTCGGAGCTTCCTCGCAAGCGGCCGACACGGCTGTTTGAGCGAGGCGACTTCTTGACGCCGGGAGAATCCGTGTCGGCTGGCGTCCCGGCGGTTTTCCCCACGCTTGAGCCTCGAGCGGGACAGGCCGAGATCGATCGTCTGGACCTGGCCCGCTGGCTGGTCAGCGGTCGGCATCCCCTGACGTCTCGGGTCATCGTCAACCGCCACTGGTCAGAGTTCTTCGGACGCGGGCTCGTCGCGACGCGGGAAGATTTCGGGACCCGAGGCGCCGCACCGACACATCCCGGCTTGCTGGATTGGCTGGCCAGTCGCTGGATCCGATCGGGTTGGAGCACCAAGTCCCTGCACCGCCTGCTGGTCACGTCGGGGACTTATCGACGTCGGTCGGATGCACCGGTGACGCTGAGAGAGCGGGACCCCGGCAACAGGTTCCTGGCCCGGGCGAGTCGTCGCCGGCTGCCCGCGGAGTTGATCCGGGACAACGCCTTGTCGATCGCCGGGCTGCTCAGCGACAAGATGCACGGTCCGCCGGTCTTTCCCGTCCAACCGTCCGGAGTCTGGAATCACATCGGCGTGGCGAGCAACGTGTGGAAGACGAGCCAGGGAGAGGATCTCCATCGCCGCGGAGTCTACGTGTACTGGCGCCGCACCGTGCCTTACCCGAGTTTCGTGAGTTTTGACGCACCGAGTCGCGAAGTGTGCATGGTGGCCCGTTCGCAGTCCAATACGCCGCTGCAAGCCCTGGCATTGCTCAATGATCCGGTGTACGCCGAGGCGGCCGGTGGGCTGGCCCGTCAGGCGGCTGCGCGCCATGTCGAGACCGACCCCCTGCCGGCTGCTCGCTGGCTGTTTCGCCGCGCAACGGGCCGATTTCCCGAACAGGCTGAAGCAGACATTCTGGTCGGACGTTTTCAGGCCGAGCGTGCGAGGCTCGTCGGCGATCTGCAGACCACGCGGGTGTTGTTGAAGTCGTGGCTCGGAAGGACGAAGGGCAGTGTGGAGCCAGCTGATGTGTCGCTGGTCGCCTGGTGGCACGTGGCCAACGTTGTTTTGAATCTCGACGAGGTGATCACGCGAGAATGATCGATTGGGAGTGGCCATGCGCGGTACGACGTCGTGCATTCCTGGGCCAGGGCCTGGGGGTGGCGGGGCTGGCGGCTGCGCTGTGCGCGGATGATGCGGCGGCGGGCCTGCAGGCCCGGGCGACGCACAGTCGGCCGGAAGCCAAGCAGTTGATCTTTCTGCACATGGTTGGCGCGCCGTCCCAATTGGACCTCTTTGACAACAAGCCGGCGCTGCGGAAACACCACGGCGAGGAGTGTCCGGCCGAGTTGCTTGAAGGGCAGCGGTTCGCCTTCCTGGGAAAGAAACCCCGGCTGATGGGGTCTCCATTTGGATTTCAGCGTTTCGGCGAGAGTGGTCTGGAGTTGTCGGAATTGCTGCCCCAACTGGGTTCCGTGGCGGACAAAGTGTCTCTGGTCAAGACGGTCTACACCTCCGAATTCAATCACGGACCAGCCCAGGTGTTCGCCCACACCGGATTCGGACAGCAGGGGCGGCCGAGCCTCGGGAGTTGGCTCTCCTACGGACTGGGGAGTCTCGCACAAGATTTGCCGGCCTACGTGGTGCTCGTCACGGGTTTGACGGCAGGAGGCGGCAGTTCGCTCTGGGGCAACGGGTTTTTGCCGAGTGTTCACCAGGGTGTGAGATTTCGCACGAAGGGCGATCCGGTGCTATATGCGTCGAATCCGTCGGGCGTGGATCGCCGGGCACGCGGTCGCATCATCGAAGACGTGGTTTCCCTGAACCGCCTGAGGCTGAACCGGGTGAGTGATCCGGAGATTGCCACGCGGATCGCCAATTACGAGTTGGCCTATCGCATGCAAGCGTCGGTCCCCGGCCTGATGGACCTCTCGCACGAAACCGCGGCGACTCTCAAGGACTATGGTGCCGATCCCGCCAAGCCAAGTTTTGCCAACAACTGCCTGCTGGCACGTCGTTTGATCGAGCGGGGGGTACGGGTGGTGCAGTTGTTTGACCAGGGCTGGGACCATCACGGCGGCATCGCCACCAACCTGCCTCGGAAGGCGCGAGCCACTGATCGTCCGATCGCGGCGCTGATCCGAGATCTCGATCAGCGTGGCCTGCTGGACCAGACGCTGGTGGTCTTTGGTGCGGAGTTTGGTCGGACGCCGATGCTGCAAGGAAACCGAGGCACCTCGGGACGGGATCACCACAAGGACGCCTTCACGTACTGGATGGCGGGCGGCGGCATCCAGGGGGGGCGCGTGTTGGGTAAGACCGATGACCTGGGCTATTTCCCGGTCGAGGATCCCGTGGAGATCCATGACCTGCACGCCACGATTCTGCACCAGATGGGGGTGGACCACGAGAAACTGACATATCGCCACCAGGGTCGAGAATTCCGGCTGACCGATGTCAGTGGCCGACCGCTCGATCGTCTCTTCTGAACAGTCACCCAACCGACGACTCATATCTGCCACGGCGGGTCCGGGCTCCCGCGTTCCTGTTGACCACAAACCGACCGGATTCCATGACTGAAGTTCATTCCTCCAACACGCTCGATCCCGGTGCCTCGGACGACCGGATCGTGGGTATTGATCTGGGAACCTCCTATTCCGCTCTCGCGATTCTTGGCGAAGACGGTCAGCCACGGGTCATCGAAAACTCGAGTCGGTCCCCGCTGACCGCATCAGTGGTATTGCTGGGCGATGCTGATCGCGCCGAAGTCGATCCGGCGGTTGAGATACTGGCGGAGAGCGATCCCGAGCAGCGGGTGGTGGCGATCAAGCGAGAGATGGGGAATCCACGCTTTGCCGTTCGCCATGGGACACGGCGATTGACACCGGAATTGTTGAGTTCGCTGATTCTCACAAGATTGCGCCAGGACGCTGAAAAGTCCCTGGGCACGATTCGTCGTGCCGTGATCACCGTCCCGTACTACTTCAATGAGTTGAGGAGACGGGCGACGCGCAATGCTGGCCAGATTGCCGGGCTGGATGTGGTCGACATCATCAATGAGCCAACGGCGGCGGCCTTGACGTATGCCTGGACGCAGGGGGCCCTGGGGCCTGACGGGGCCCGGGGAACGAGGTCGATCCTGGTCTATGACCTGGGGGGCGGCACTTTCGATGTGACACTTGTGGAACTGACATCGATGCACCTGCGGGTCAAGGCGACCGATGGCGATACGATGCTCGGTGGCATGGACTGGACGGCGCGACTTGTTGATGCCATATCCGAAGACATCATTGGCCTGGGCGGTACTGATCCACGTGAGTCTCCGGAGTCGTCCTTTGCGCTGTCGCAGGCGTGCGAGGAGGCCAAGCGGGTGTTGAGTACGCGGATGGTGACCACGCTCGTGCTCGATCACGACGGTCGAACGTTTTCGGTGGACCTGACGAGATCACGATTCGAGCGTGTCACCGCGGACCTGTTGCAACGGACCCGAGACACGACGGAACTCGTGCTCGAGCAAGCGGGGGTTGACGGGAACGAGGTCGATGACATCGTGCTGATCGGCGGTTCCACGGCGATGCCTGGAGTCCGGACGATGCTCGAGATTGTTGGCGGCAAGCCACCGAATGCGGTGCTGGACTCTCAATTGGCGGTGGCCCAGGGCGCGGCGATTCACGCGGCAATTCTGGAGGCTAGGATGCTGGGGCCTGCCGCGGGGGAGGCCGTGCTGGAGCGTCTGCAGGCGGTCAGCACATCCAATGTCAATTCTCATTCCCTGGGAGTTGAGGTGACCGAGCGGACGGACAAGAGCCAGAAGTGGAATCACATCATGATTCCGAAGAACACCCCGGTGCCTTGCCAGGTCACCCAGCGGTTTGTCACCAATACGGATAACCCCCGCGCGATCCACATCAGGTTGCTCGAGGGCGAAGTCAGGGACATCGAGTCGTGTACGTCGATCGGGGAGTTCCGGGTGATCGGTCTCCCGGACGGTCTCCCGGCGGGCTCACCGATCGAGGTGCACTACGGCTATGATCGCAGCGGCCACATTCACGTGGCTGCCCGGGAACTGGTGGGCAACACCGAGGCGTCGATCGAGATTCACTGGGGGGACGGCGTGGATCAGTCAGCGCTCGACAGTTTTGCCCAGTTGGCCAGAGACTATCAGGTCGACTAGCGGCATCAAGTGCGCGTGGTGACGGGGGCCGGGGTGTCGTAGGTTCGCGTTCCCGTCGCATGCCCGTCGCTCCCCTTTGCGATCTGGTAGAGCTCGGTGCCGGCGGTTGTGGGGTAAGTGCCGTTGATGCAGGCCTGGCACAACGCATCTGTTGGCAGGTCGATCGACCGGGCGATGGAATCGATCGGCAGATATCTCAGGCTGTCGGCATTGAGGCTCTTGGCCATCTGCTGTTCGGTCTCAGGAGTCAGCTCGGTGTCCTCCATGAACTTGGGGGCAAACAGCTCGGAGATTGTCGACATGTCGATGCCGTAGAAGCACGGGGCGATGATCGGCGGGCAGGCGACCCGGACGTGCACCTCACGGGCTCCTCCGCGTTCACGCAGTTGAGACACCAGGGCTCGCATCGTGGTCGATCGGACAATCGTGTCCTCGACGATCAGCACCCTTTTCCCACGCAGGACCTCTGGCAGCGGCGTGTACTTGAGCCGTGCCTTGTCGGCCCGGTTGGTACCCTCGATGAACGTCCGCCCGACGTAGCGGTTTCTCATGAGTCCCTCGAGGCAGGGAACACCCAGTTCAAAGGCCATCGATGCAGCGGCCGCTTTGGCGGTATCGGGGACCGGAACGACGATCGTGTCGTCATCGACTGTGACGGTCTCGAGCCGGGCGAGCTCTTCACCGAGAGCCTTGCGAGTCATATAGACGCTGCGGTCGTCCAGAGTACTGGCGACGTTGGCAAAGTAGATCCACTCGAAGAAGCAGTGCGATTGTTTCGGCGAGGGAGCAAACTGCCGGATGTCGATTTCACCATCCTGGATGATCACCGCGCCACCGGGAGGCAGGCTGTGAATGTCCTTGTCTCGGAATCCGAGCTGTGAGAGTGCCACGCTCTCGCTCGCTGCAGCAAAGAGCGGTCCGTCGATGGCGTAGCACAGCGGCCTGATCCCCAGCGGGTCGCGGGCGACAAACATGTCGCCCTGGGCGTTGAGGAATACGATGTTGTAGGCGCCGTCCAGCCACGGGGTGATGCCGCTGATCACGTCGAGCAGATCCGGGGTCTGGTCCCCGGACAGCTCCTGGCACAGCAGGTGCATCAGGATCTCGGTGTCGGTCTCGCGGGCCAGGTGGAAGTCGGTCTGCGAGAGGATCTCCTGTCTGAGTTGTGGGTAGTTGGCCAGTTGGCCATTGAAGGCGAAGCTGAACCACTTGGATTTCTGGATGTGGTGGCGCTCGAATGGCTGGGCATAACTCCGATCGTCCTGCCCGCAGGTCGCATACCGCACGTGGCCGATGGCCGCCGGCCCCGCGTACTTTTGCATCAAGGATTCGGCCGGTTCAGGGTGACTGAGATTGAAGACCTCTGTCACCGTCCCGACGTCACGGTGGGTGTCGATCAGCTGCTTTCGGTCGGGGCTGAACGTGGTCATGCCGGCAGCCAATTGGCCGCGGTTCTGGATGTCCAGCAGCAGCCGTGGCATCAGACGTGACGTCTCGTGAGCCCCCTGCGACGGAGCCATGCGGCTGGTTTCGCGGTTGGGCAGGTGGTACACCGCGGCGATACCACACTCGTGAAAGAGATCGGCCATGGCGTCGGGCGTCCGTGCTCGTTCTGAGTCGGGAGTCTGCGGGGTCCCGGTCCCTGATGGGCCGGGACCGTCATCATAACGAGCCGCCGTGGTCAGAGAAACGGGGGCTGTGGAGTTTCCGCCCGCGTGGTTCCATTGCTGGCCCTATCCTCGTGATGGAGGATGGACTAGAAGAGATGGACTGGCAGAGGCGGCGGAGATGAGACGGTCTGCCCGCAGCGTACTGACGAAACCGTCGTGGTGGCGACATGCATTCTGACCCTCAATCAGTCGACCTTGTCCGTCGAGAGGTGATCGAGACGGCCGAGACGCTCGTCGTGAAAGTCGGCACGAATGTGCTCAGCCGAGATGATGCTACGCTGGACGTCGACCGCATCGCCGGGCTGGTCGAGGCGGTCAGCCGGGTGAGAGCGACGGGACGCAGGGTTGTCGTGGTGTCGAGTGGCGCCGTGGGAGCGGGCATCGATGTGCTGGATCTGGGCGGGCGTCCGGATGATCTG
>MDTE01159422.1_pt1 | contig 83372 bp, 74 predicted proteins | sample 811231 | NCBI WGS metagenome assembly MDTE01 (sample SAMN05326651, study PRJNA326480) | marine metagenome | isolation source: seawater | place: Indian Ocean: Red Sea | collected 2010 | reverse complement strand
TCCACTAAGCTCAGGTCAAAGAGCACAGGCTCCAGTAGTATTTAACTAATCGCCTTTGACAACGACTACTAGGATACTAGGCTTCCCACTCGCTCACCAAGGATGGCTCTCGCTACAGCACCCTGCTCTTCCAGGTTTAGGACAATGATAGGCAAGGAATTTTGCTTACAGAGCGCAACAGCTGGCGTATCCATAACTGCAAGTTCACGCGCCACAACGTCCTGAAACGAAATCTCCGGAATGAACTCCGCATTGGGATCTGTGGCCGGGTCAGCTGTATAGACACCTCTAACTTTAGTTGCTTTTATTACAACATCAGATCCCATTTCAATAGCACGCAGAACTGCACCTGTATCAGTAGAGAAATAGGGGTTTCCAGTACCTCCAGCAAAAAGCACAACGCGTCCCTTCTCCATGTGCCGTAATGCTCGCCGACGGATATATGGTTCCGCAATCTCCTCCATCCGGATAGCAGTCATAACTCGGGTTTCAATTCCCTTGTGCTCCAGAAGGTCTTGAACTCCCAGAGCATTTATGACTGTGGCGAGCATCCCCATGTAGTCGGCTTGAACTCGATCCATTCCGGATCGGGAAGCTATTGCACCCCTCACAATGTTGCCGCCGCCAATCACAACCCCCAAGGAGACACCCATTGAGGCAACGGACCCGATTTCTTCCGTTAGGCGATCAACAACTTCCGGCGCGATACCAAAACCCTTGTCACCTGATAAAGCCTCACCAGAGAGCTTCAACATAACCTTCCGATATCTAAGCTCTTGAGAGGGTTGGTTCATCGAATTGGGTTTAGAGATCCTTTGTTGTCACCGGCAATTTGAAAAACAAACTTACGTGGGTTCCTCGCCTACCTTTATCCGGGAAAATCGACCGACGCCAATCTTCTCCCCCGTTCTGGCCGACACTTCTGTGATCAAATCCTCGATGGTCTTGTCCTGATCCTTGACGAACTCTTGAGCAAGCAACGTGTTTTGCTTCAAGAACTTAGACATTTTTCCTTCGACTATTTTATCGATGATATGATCGGGCTTAGGGTCCCCTTCTTTAACTTGCTCTAGGTAGACACTTCGCTCTCGCTCAAGAACTTCGTCTGGAATTTGTTCCTGAGAGACGGCAATTGGTGCAGATGATGCGATATGAAGAGCGAGATCCTTCGCGAGTGCCCTAAAATCATCGGTGTTCGCAACAAAGTCCGTCTCACAGTTCAACTCAACAATCACGGCAGTCTTATTATCAAAATGCACATAACTTCCGATCGTCCCCTCATTCGCAGCCTTTCCAGCACGCTTTGCGACTTTGGCAGCACCCTTTGCCCGGAGAAGGTCAACCCCCTTCTCAATATCACCCTCCATTTCCATCAATGCCCTCTTGCACTCCATCATACCTGCGCCCGTCATATCACGCAGTTTCTTAACATCCTTTGCGGATACCACCGTACCTGACTCACTCATCCTTTTCTCCCTTAGCTGCATCCTCTACAGCAATTGGCACATCAGGATCTATACCGACTTCATCCGCTTTGCTGGAAGCTTCCGGAGAGCCTGTCCCTTCATCCTGGGCTGAATCTTCCAACTCAGTTTCAGCAACGGAGTTCTCCTCATCCGCAGTTGATGCTACTCGGTCATCTGAACCTAAGTGCTGGGCAATCACATCGGGTCGGGGCCGACGCTTTCTTTTTGGCCTCCTGCGCTGCGGACGTTGTTTCTCCGTGGTCTCTCCTGTCTCAGTCGAATACGTGGTCGCCTCAAGGTCATCGATCCGTCGACGCTCACTATCTGGAACTTCCTTGCTGGCTACCGAAATTGACTCGGCAATCGCGTGCGTAATAAGAGATACCGACCGTATTGCATCGTCATTCCCAGGAACAGGAAAGTCTATTAGATCAGGGTCAGCGTTAGTGTCGGTAATCGCTATGATCGGAATGCCAAGCTTCGCAGCCTCGCGAACAGCTATGATTTCTCTCTTAGCATCAATTACAAAAACTGCTCCGGGGAGCCGTCCCATATCCTTTACCCCGGCTAGATACTTATCCAGCTTGATCCGCTCACGATCAATCATAAGGCGTTCTTTCTTGGTATAGAACTCAAAAGCATTTTCTTGTTGACCCCGCTCGAGTTCCTTCAATCTCCTAATCTGCTTCCGAATCGTCTGGAAGTTAGTGAGCATGCCTCCGAGCCAACGTTCCGTCACGAAAAATGCTCCTGACTCCTCCGCTTCCGTTTCAATTACTGAACGCAGCTGTTTCTTGGTGCAGACAAAGAGAACCTTATCCCCACGCAAAACGACCTCACGAGCTGCCTGCTGAGCAAGCTTTAAGCGGTCAAGTGTTTTTCTGAGGTCAATTATATGAATGCCGTTTCGTTCGGTGAAAATGAACGGCTTCATCTTTGGATTCCAGCGACGGGTTTGGTGACCGAAGTGAACTCCAGCCTCCAAGAGTTGTTCGAGGCCTACGTCAGACATACCACCTTCTCTGTTTTGGGGGGCCGATTACGCCCCGATCAAGATGCCGACGGCTTTATTCGCACGCCGGTTACTGACAACTAACGCTTAGAGAACTGAAAGCGTTTACGAGCTTTAGGTCGGCCAGGTTTCTTCCGTTCAACCTGACGCGCATCTCTTGTAAGCATCCCCTTACCTCTAAGAATTGGTCGCATTTCCTCATCGTGCACAACGAGAGCACGCGATAGACCCATTCGCACTGCGTCGGATTGTCCAGTAAGTCCTCCGCCATGAACACGTACTGTCACGTCGAACTGACCCTCTAACTCTGTAGTTCGTAGTGGCTCAACAGCCCGTAGCTGATGCGCTTCCCTTGGGAAGTAATCTGTCATGGAACGTCCATTTACAGTCCATTCGCCTGTGCCGGGGCGAAGCATCACCCGAGCGACGGATCGCTTACGTCGTCCCACTGTTTGAATCTGACTCTGCTCAGTGCTCATCTAGCGTTCGATCAATCCTCATAGATTTAAGGGCTTAGGATCCTGTCCATCATGTGGGTGTTCTGCCCCGGCATACACCCTGAGCTTCTTCCGCATTGCTCGCCCAAGGTTGTTTTTCGGAAGCATACCTTTAACTGCCAGTTCAACTACCCGCTCGGGATGAGACTTGATCATACGACTAAATGGAATGTGTCTCTCACCACCCATGTAACCCGAATGACGGAAGTACGTTTTTTGGTCAGCCTTTCTGCCTGTCAGCCAAACTTTATCGGCATTTATGACAACGACGTTGTCTCCCGTATCAAGATGGGGAGTAAAAATTGGCTTGTGTTTGCCACGAAGTACCGTTGCAATTTGAGTAGCTAGGCGTCCGAGCGGCTTTTCAGCAGCGTCGACGATCCACCAGTCTCTAGATATGTCTTGGGCTTTCGGCGTGTAAGTTTTCATGCCGGACAATGTAAGATTTTTCCGATAAAATATAGCCAAAAATGATATCTGTAGTGCGAAATGGTGTCAACGGAAGTTCGGGTCTACTTGACTGTGATTCTCAATAATCCTGACTCCTCTCTGTTTCCCAGTATAGGCCCTACCTAAAGGTCTCAAGAAACTTAGCTCGTGAAGCGTGGCGCAGCCGTAACAAGGCCTTTTCTTTGATCTGCCGCACTCGTTCACGCGTGACGCCAAGAATAGAGCCAATCTCCTCAAGAGTCATCGGTTCTTGATCATCAAGTCCAAAATAGAGGGTTAGGATTTTCGCTTCCCGCTCCTTCAGAGACGCGAGTGCTACCTCAATCGTATCACCAAGCGCACGCTCATAGGTCTTCTGTTCAGGACCGGGTGAATACTTGTCAGGAAGATAGTCGAGAAGGCGACCGTTCTCTCCTGGTTTTATCGGAGAATCGAGAGAAAGATGAGAGTGTGACACTCCTAAGGTCCCGCGTACTTCTTCTTCGCTGAGCTCCAGTTCCCGTGCAAGCTCTTTAACCGTAGGTTCTCTTCCAAGTTCTTGTAATAGTTCTGAACTCCGCCGACCAATACGATAGAGTGCGCCAGCACGATTCAGAGGGACTCGAACAATCCGGGCCTGTTCTGCAAGCGTCTGAAGTATCGCCTGCCGTATCCACCAAACGGCATAGCTGATGAACCTTATTCCTTTCGTCTGATCAAATTTTTGAGCCGCTCGGATTAGTCCTAAGTTGCCCTCATTTATCAGATCTTGGAGCGGAACACCTTGGTTCTGGTACTTCTTCGCAACCGAGACAACAAATCGAAGATTTGAGCGAACTAGTTTATCAAGTCCATCCGTATCTCCATCTTCGATGAGCTTTCCCAGCCGAACCTCTTCTTCACGATCGATAAGAGGGTAACGTCCGATCTCCTTGAAGTATTGGTCCAACGATCCTTCGTTCAAGAATCCACGGCGGCTGGAGGAAGTCATCAATAGCGCGGTCAGCTTGAGGACAGGACCAACTAACTCCTGCCGTTCCAATCATTCGCTCGACAGGGAACTTGGTTCCGGTGAACAGAATCAGGGTTGATTGACTGGGACGCAACCAGGGCTCTCCCTAGAATCACCCTGGAAGGACATCGAAATTACGTCCTAGTCCTCTCTCACAAGACCATACTTTTCAATTTTCTTATAGAGGTTGGACCTGGGCATTTCAATACGGCGTGCAGTTTCAGCCACATTCCAATCATTTGCTCGAAGCTTTCCTAGAATGTAGGCGCGTTCGGCCTCTTCCTTGAACGCACTGAAATTACTTAGCGCCAATAGTTCTCTTCCTGGATTAGCAGATCTTGCTCCTGAGATCGTGAGCGAATCAACATCATCAGAGGTGATTTCACTACCATCCGAGAGGATCAACAAGCGCTCTACAGTATTGCGCAATTCGCGAACATTACCAGGCCAAGTCAATGTCTTTAATCGCTCTATCGCCGCATCGGAAAAGACACGTGGTGCACTTCCCTCACGAGTAGACATTTCCGTGCTAAAGTGAGTTACTAGCATTGGTATATCTTCTCGGCGCTCACTCAAAGATGGTACCCTGATCGGCACTACATTTAGCCGGTAAAACAGGTCTTCTCGAAAACCTCCATCTTCAATTTCCTGTTCAAGGTCCTTGTTAGTCGCCGAAAGAACTCGAACATCGACTTCAATCGGTTCCGATCCCCCAATTCTGGTTAAGACTCCCTGCTCCAGTACCCGGAGCACTTTAGCCTGTGCATCCGAAGACATATCACCGATTTCATCAAGGAAAAGTGTACCCCCATTCGCTTGTTCAAACTTCCCTGCTCGATCAGAGAAAGCCCCAGTGAACGACCCTCTCAAGTGCCCGAACAATTCAGATTCAATTAACTCTGATGGAATCGCGGCACAATTAACTTCAATGAATACGGCATCGGACCGTGATGACAGTCGGTGAATAGCACGAGCGACAAGTTCCTTCCCGGTACCATTGTCGCCAGAGATCAATATTCGAGCATCTGTCGCTGCCACCTTCTCAATCCGCTCAAGAACACGACGGAGCGGTGGTGAATCACCCACTATTTCATAGCGACTCTCAACCTGGCTCCGGAGTTCCTCCATGCTTTCTGTGAGACCCTTCAACTCCAATGCTCGGCGAAAAGTGACTAAAAGGCGATCCGTATCCAAAGGTTTCTGCAGGAAGTCATAAGCACCCTTTCGGGTCGCCTCCAGCGCGGTATCGATAGTCCCATGACCCGAAATCATGATTACCAGAGACTGTGGACTTTCATACTCAAGCCTAGCAAGCACTTCCAGGCCATCCATTGCTGGCATCTTTACATCCAAGAACACTAGGTCTGGCTGGAATGCGTTAGCCAGCAGAAGAGCGTCTGGCCCATCCTCTGCTACACGGACTTCTTGACCCTCATACTCAAACACCTGTGCAAGGGCGTCACGAATTCCCTTCTCGTCATCGACGATCAACACTCGGGCCATCTAGTTTTCCCCATCTTTAGCAAATTCTTCTATTTCAGGATTAGCTGATAAAAAGAGACTATCGCCTTGCACAAACGCCGACTCTATGCCGTCGGGTTTCGGTATCAATAGAGCATTCCGAGGTAGGGCCTTTCGTCCTTCTCGTCCGAAGGCTGTCAAGATTGCGGGTATCAGACTTGAGGGCATCGGTATCTTGACCATCCAGAGTTTATTGATGATCAAAGAAAAATAGCTTTGATCTAGTGACGCGATTACACCCTGCATTTCAACCGTCATGGTATCTGGTAGAAGCCCAATGATTTCATCCAGTTTTGGCAGACCCGGAAACTCCCCCGCAATAACAAGCCCAGATAACCTGACTTGTCCTTCTTCAAATCCTACTCTCGGCTCTAGTAGGCCTGGAGGTATGATCCCCGGAATCGCATAGCGGACCACTGATGATATCTCGACGCTACTTAGTGCAAGCTTGTCATCTGATTCACCCCAGCGCAGTTGCTCAACACGATCCATCGTGAGATCAGAGAGGGCTAGGCTAGGGTGGACATCCTCTATACATCCCTGACAGATATCTGCATCTAGAAAACGATTGACTGGGATGAGGCCCCATCTCAAGCCTGCGTATGTAGCGGGAATGAGAAGGCCTAAAAGCATCAATTTCTTCATACACTACCTAGCCTTCTCAAGCAGAGGCCAGCTTAGCACTGGAAACTACATTATAACGGGCACCATTCTTGGATAGCTGACTACGGATAAGATTAATCCTATCTACCTTCAATGCCCCAGTGAAATCCAACTCGGCGAGCAACTTATCAAGTCCACGAAACATACCCGCGCCATCCTTTCCCTTTGCTCGAGCAAGTGTGATATGCGGATGGAATCTCCTCATTTCAGACTCGAAACCACACTCGGCCAAAGCCCGCTCTAGATCCTGCTTCAAGCACCTGAGTTTGGGGCTTGCGCCGAGCCCAAGCCAAATCAGATTTGGAGAACGAATACTCGGGAAAGCACCAAACCCACCCAGAACAATCGAAAATACTGCGTTCTTGTTCGCCACCTCGGACATTGTTTCCTCGATTTGCTCTACCCGCTCACTATTCACATCTCCAAGAAATTTCATTGTAATATGGAAGTGTTCTTTACGGATCCAACGCAAGGGAAAATCCTCCTCCCGTAAAAGCTGAGTTGCACTCTGGATCCGCTGGCACTCCCTTTTGGGGAGATTCAAGCCTATGAAGAGGCGCATCTGACTTTGATTCAATGGTTGAATTAGAGGAGGCTCGTTTTGATACCAGTAACACCCTGATAACTAATGACTTGATCCATTATTTTGGGCGTGAACGGATAAGGTAGGTACCAGTCCTGTGAGGCGTCGAGATATCATGATAAATATCCCGTCCAACAAGAACAGAAATAGACCATGGGTTGTGTTACTTATCAGTGCTCTATAGGATGGCCGGCGCTACTTGGGGGTACTCATCAAAAAATCGTCCGGAGAGTGTGAATGAGGTTAGCTGTTCTTAAGGAAACCTGTTCCACGGAAAACAGAGTCGCGTTGGTTCCCTTAGGTGTTAAAGCTTTGGTGAAGCGGGGACTCACTGTGACTGTCCAATCAGGTGCAGGGGAAACATCTGGAATCTCGGACCTCATCTACCAGGAAGCCGGCGCTGAAATCGCAAGCAACGCCCAGGACACCCTCAAGGATGCGAAAGTTGTTTTGGTTGTTAATCCGCCGCCTTCTAATGCGCTTGACCTGCTTTCTGAGGGCTCGATACTGGTAGGATTTCTTGACCCATTGTCGAATTCTGAGCTAGTAAGTCGACTTGTAGAACTAAATGTTACTGGGATTTCCATGGAACTCGTCCCTCGAATTACAAGGGCCCAATCCATGGATGCCCTCTCCTCACAAGCTACTGTGGCGGGCTATAAGGCAGTTTTACTAGCTGCTAACCACCTTCCAAAATTTCTACCGATGTTTACTACGGCTGCAGGCACGATCCGGCCAGCCAAAGCACTTATACTCGGGGCAGGAGTTGCGGGACTTCAGGCAATTGCCACAGCAAGAAGGTTAGGAGCAGTCGTAGAGGCCTTTGATGTGCGACCAGCTGTAAAAGAACAAGTTGAGAGCCTAGGTGCATCATTCCTTGAATCAGAAGAAGAGGTCACTGCTGAAGGAGAAGGGGGATATGCGAAAGAGCTCACAGAAGACCAGCATCATAAGGAACTTGAACTGATCGGTGATGCACTAGCAGATACGGATATCGTGATCACTACTGCTCAAATTCCTGGCAGAGAAGCCCCGGTCCTCATCACTGAAGATATGGTTAAAACCATGAAATACGGGTCAGTGATCGTTGACCTCGCCTCTGAAAGCGGAGGTAATTGCGAACTGAGCGAGGCTGGAGAAACCGTACTAGCACACGGAGTCCAAATTCTGGGTCCTTCAAATCTACCAACGAGCATCCCAGTACACTCCAGCCAAATGTATTCAAAAAATATTGTCACCCTAATCAGCGAATTTCTTGGGGAAGATGGTGAACTCCAATTGGATTTTGAAAATGATGTGGTAGGACCCTCTACCGTAACACACGGGGGTGAGGTTCGGAATGAACGTGTACAGTCGGCAATGCGATCAAATAGCCTGTGAACCGGGCTAACAACTTCACCTCCCAGGAGAACTAATGGGCGAGTTTGACTTGATGACCGGGCTTTACGTATTCGTGCTAGCCACCCTCGCAGGCCGTGAGGTGATCACAAAGGTCCCGCCGACTCTACATACCCCGCTCATGTCAGGTGCCAACGCGATTTCAGGAATTGCAATCGTAGGAGCAATCATCGTTGCAGCAAAAGCAGAAGGCACGCTTCAGGTGACACTTGGAGTTATTGCCATCGCCATGGCTACAATCAATGTGATCGGTGGATTCATGGTTACCGATCGGATGCTTGCCATGTTCAGGAAGAGGTAGAGGTAATGGAGACCGTTATCCAGCTAACTTATCTGCTTTCCGCGATCCTATTCGTTGTTGGCCTGAAGCGCCTGCAGTCACCTGCGACAGCCCGCAAAGGGAACAGTCTCGCAGCCTTGGCAATGCTTCTCGCTATCATCGCGACAGTCCTTGAGACTCAAATCCTGGACTGGACTTGGATCCTAGTGGGGATCGCCCTAGGTGGAATGATCGGTGGAGCAGCAGCTCGTTCAGTCGAGATGACTGCAATGCCTGAACTCGTGGGCATCTTCAACGCTTTTGGTGGCGGAGCTTCTGCACTCGTGGCAATAGCTGAGTTCCTTGCAACACCTGGGATTGGAGCAAGCACCACAGGAGTAACTATCCTGCTTGGCACCTTAATCGGAAGCGTGACCTTCTCTGGTTCGTTCATCGCGTTCGCAAAATTACAAGGCCTAATGACTGGGAATCCAATCACTTTCCCATTCCAAAATGCGTTCAATGCCCTGTTATTCATAGCTGCTATCTCTCTAGGTGCAGTGACCCTTGGTGTATTCGGATCTGGAGATCCTCAAACACTCTTCTACGTGTTCTGCACCTTCGCTCTCATACTCGGAGTATTGCTTGTGATTCCGATTGGTGGAGCGGATATGCCAGTCGTAATCTCACTACTCAACTCCTACTCTGGCCTAGCAGCCAGTGCTGCCGGCTTCGTGATCGGTAACACCGTCCTAATTATCTCAGGCGCGCTTGTTGGCGCCTCTGGACTAATCCTCACACAACTCATGTGTAAGGGGATGAATAGGTCTCTGGCCAACGTCGCCTTCGGTGGCTTTGGTGGAAGTGCGGGCGTTGATCGATCTGAGATTGGTCAAGGGCCAGTGCAGAGTGCTGACGCGGAAGGGGTAGCAGCTGAACTAGGATATGTTAATTCGGTCGTGGTGGTGCCCGGATATGGACTAGCTGTGGCACAGTCTCAACATGAACTGCGGAAGGTGGGGGATCTACTAGAGGAACGCGGAGTTGACGTAAAATATGCGATCCATCCCGTCGCTGGTCGTATGCCAGGTCACATGAACGTTCTGCTCGCAGAAGCAGACGTGAGCTATGATAAGCTCTACGATCTCGATGAGATCAATGACGATTTTGGGAATACTGATGCAGTGTTGGTTGTTGGAGCAAATGACGTCGTGAATCCTGCTGCGAGAGATCCACAATCTGTCATTACTGGAATGCCGATCTTGGATGTTGATCGGGCAAGAAGAGTCATCGTAATGAAACGCAGTCTTTCACCGGGCTTTGCTGGTATCGACAACGACCTCTTCTACATGGATAACACGCTTATGTTTTTTGGTGATGCGAAAGAATCCATGGCGGAACTAGTGCGTGAAGTGAGAGAGCTGGCCTAAGTAAATTTTCTCTAGCCACACCGAAGGTCTAGGGCACAGAGAAATCAATCAAAGCATTTCAGGAAGGAACACCATCTTCGTATGCGGCCGCTTCCTGAAGTAGTTCCCACAAACGCTGCACATGCAGATGTGTCGTCTTGAGATTTCCGATTGAAACCCTAAGGCATGTTCGACCACGAACTACGGTATGGGTTATGAAGGCTTCACCACTCTTATTAACACGGTCCATAATCCGATGATTGGCATCGTCCAGCGCAGTGGCATCCAATTTCTCAGAGATAAATCGAAACGCCACAAGAGATAAAGGGGCCGGTGCAACACGCTCCCATTCGGGCGCAGCATCAACCCAAGATGCTAACGATTGTGCTAACTGCACATGATTGCGCAATCGGTCAATGATTCCCTGCTGACCAAAATAACGTAGCACAAACCAAAGCTTGATCGCCCGAAATCGGCGCCCTAGTGCTACACCGTAGTCCATCAAGCTCCGACCCGCTTCTATTTCTGGGGTTTTCAGGTATTCCGGAACAATCGAAAAAGCACGCTTCAATACCTCAGGACGACGACAGTATAGGAGCGAACAATCCACGGGAGTAAATAACCACTTATGTGGGTTGACTACGATCGAGTCAGCAATTTCCCAACCGTTAAAGAGCTTACGGAGTTCAGGGATGATTGCAGCCGGCCCCCCGTAGGCCGCATCCACATGAAACCATAAGCCAAATTCTTGAGCCAACTCGGCGATTTCACCTACAGGGTCGATTGCGGTCGTTGATGTCGTCCCTAATGTCGCTACCACAGCCACCGGTTTTAGTCCCGATGCAATATCTTCTTGAATCACAGATCTTAGGGTGGATGAACACATACTGAATTCCTCGTCAGTCCTGATCGTTTGGTATCCAGATCGTCCGAATCCCAGAGCCAAGGCAGCCTTTTCTATTGAAGAGTGAGCTTCCTCAGATGCATAGATGCGACCAGGAGCCTGCTGGAACATCCCCTCATTCCGCACCTCTGGATACGCCACTTCTCGGGCAGCTGCAAGTGCGTGCAGAGAGGAAGAAGAAGCTGTATCGTTGATGGTTCCATCGAATGAAGAAGGCAGCCCGAGTAGTTGCCGAAGCCAGTCAACTGTCAATTCTTCCAATTCCGTACCGGATGGCGAGCTTCGCCAAACCATCGCGTTCACATTCAGAGCAGCGGCAAGCATCTCACCTAGAATCCCCGGCCCCGATCCAGTCATAGCGAAGTAACCGAAGAAAGAGGGATGATTCCAGTGGGTCAGGCCGGGTACTATCACGTCCCGGAAGTCGCTTAAGGCATCAGTAAGCGACTCACCCTGCACAGGAGGGGTTGCTGGCAAGACTGACCGAATATCTCCTGGCTGGACACTGGGTAGCACCGGTAACGATCCGACACCTTCCAGATAATCAGCAATCCAATCCGCTACTTCGTGAGCGAGTGCCCTGAATTCCTCTACAGGGATATCTGTGCCCAAATCAGTTGAAACAGGAGACATCATAGCATAAGAGGCAACAGAGTAGCCAAGTTAGAGGATCGAATAGGTCTAGCACCAAAACTTTGAAGACGGCCGGTTTCGGAGGTCAGCCAACCTCCGTATCTGAAGTTCCCGTCCAAAGACTAAGAAAAACTGAGACAGTCGTACCTTGTCCAGTAGCACTATCTACTTCAACTGTTCCTCCCCAAGACTCCACAATTCGTTTTACGATAGGCAGGCCCAGGCCGGCACCTGTGGAGCGCGTCGAGAACTGTGGTTCGAAAATCCTTGGAAGCAACTCTTTAGGGATTCCAGTACCGTCATCTACAACCGCAAGCACAACCCGGCCATTTATCTGGTTACCTAAGATTCGCACTATACCACCCTCTGTGACCGCAACCCGAGCATTCTCAAGAAGGTTGATCAAAACTTCCTTCAATTCAGATGCACGAGCTCGGATTGGTGGAAGATCTAGGGCTATTTCTTGTTCAAACAGAGCTGTGGTAGAAGACCCTCCTCCGTAAAGAGCCATAACGTCATTGACAATTTCATGCAGATAAACCTGGCCAACCGGGATCTCATCTTCTCCCCCCGGTGCGCCATACTTAGAGAAACTCTGCGCAATTCCCGCTAGCCGTTCAATCTCACCTAATATGGCATCCACATTCTTGACGAGTATATCGTCGAAATCTGCACGGCTGTCTTCCCTGGCTCTTCTTATGTGTTGGATGCTGAGCTTGATCGGGGTAAGAGGGTTCTTGACTTCGTGGGCAACCTGCCGAGCCATCTCACCCCAAGCCAACACTCGCTCTGTCTCTAACTCATCTGTTATATCGTCCATAGCCACTACCACCCCACGTCCCCCACTGGTGGTACCTAAGCGTCTCGCGCGAACTCTCACGCGGCTTTCTTCTACTTGAATCTCAGTATCGGCCTCAGTTGCAGAACCTTGGAAGAAGTTATTGAACCAAATGGAAAGATCCTCTGCGAATGGACCTTTTCCTGGTAGAGGCTGTCCCACGACAACCTTAGAACCAAAGAGATGCTCAGCTCTTGGGTTGACCAAGGTCACTCGTCCATCCTGATCCAAGGCCACCATCCCCACGGCAGCTTCTTCCATGATCGCCTGGGTACGGCGCGATGTTCGTACCAATTGGTGCCGAGCACGGCGCACCCTATTAACCATTCGATTAAAGGCTCTGAATACTGCTCCGAACTCATCCTTTCTCTCATTCGGGAGTCTTAAGTCCAGATTTCCTGAACCAACACCTTCGGACGCAACCTGCAGTGCACGGATAGGGCTCGTGAGTGCTCGGCCCGCCATCCAGGCAAGTATTAGTGAGAGTGCAGCACCCACTAACATCACAAAGCCAAGAAGTTCGATCAGATCCATCCTCTGGATCGCAGTAGCCCCAGCGCTCAGCGGCACTTGAGCACCGAGTATATCTCCGTCCGGGAGTCGTCTATATGCAGTGACGTACGTTAGCCGTCCCAATGATGTCTCGGTAAATTCCCGAACTCCCTCTCGCCCATCTAGCAAATAATTCTGTGTGAATGGCATCCAACCCTCATAAAGGCCCAACTCCACCAACTCTGCTACGCCACCTCCACCGCGGAGTTCACCATTGCGATACTCTAGAAGCTCCGCTCCAACTTGAGTTGCAAGCCGTTCCATGCGACTACCGGGACCTGGATCAAGCGAGAGATACCAACCAGCGGCATCCTCTACGACTCTCTCGGCAACTACTCGAGCCGACGTACTAGATGCTTGAGTAAGGGTCCTGTATGCCAGGGTACCAAAAAGCGCGTTCGCCAACGCGAAGAATCCAAATAGCGCTAGTGTTACTCGGGCACGAAAGGAAATCACTAGCCCTGAGATCCTAGTCTCCGATGGGACTACATTAAGCAGCAGCCCTCGACCAAGAACCCAAAACGCTGAGAATACCAAAAGGTTGAGCACTAACAGTAGGGATCCTCGTGCGCTTGCAAGAAGCGATCCCGGAAGACTAATACGAATATGTGCATGGTAGTTCGCATTACTGAATGCAATCGCCATCTCCCCCTGCCACCCAGAGGTCGTCCGCTGCCAGATAAGAGAGTCACTACCCAGTGGGTCACTAGAAAGAATAGGAATCAGTGTAATCGGATCTGTCTCCGATGGCAGACCACCTCGCACCAGGGAGGCGAGAGGAGAGCGAGCACCCTCAGGAGGCAGCGGCGGTGCGATAGCTGTCAGAACTTGTCCACTGGTCAAAGGAAGGGCCATCACGTATCGGGCGTCATCACGATGCGGTCGAAGCATCCTGAATTCTCCTGACTCCTGAGCCTCACGGACTGTTACAGCTAGGTCGTCCGAAGGATCGCCGTCGATTCCAATCCTCAGTTCCTGACTATTCTCGCCCGCCTCGTCCCACATCGTCAGCCGCAAAGCAAACAATTCCTCCGCCAGACCACTCGCCCGCCAAGCCTGGTAAAGAACATCAACGTCACCCCTTCCCGAACCCACAAGAGAATCTGCTAAGGAACCGAGTCGAACTAATCCATACTCAAGATCGGGATCTTCAATGGCTGCAGCTTCGACGAGCTGAAGACCACCCGCAGTCATTCTCGCATTCACATGGTCAAGCAATGCATTGGGGACAGCAGCAGTGGTTGCAATCACGATTGCAAGTAACCAACCAACTATGGGCCGATGCTCATCGGACCACGCTGTCATCGCCACTGCCGCTGTAGCAGTGGGAATTGCCCACAATGCGATCCACCCCACAGGTAGGAATGCTCCGTTCAGCACTAAAGTGCCACCTACGGCTCCCAGCATAACAGCCAAGGCCACTGTTACCAGCGTCCAACTCTTATGAGCACTTCTATGGGACCGTGTCAACCAGAGTACAGAGGCCACGATCAATCCAAGCATTGCGGCCAATGCCATTTCATAAACGATCCACTCAAAACGATCTGAGCCCAAAGAGAGTGGCTGTAGCCCTGATCTCACCCAAACAATTACAAACGGAAATAGAAGTGCCGCAGATAGTGCCGCAGCCCATACTGGCATAGCGACCTTAGGACGCGGCAGAACAGCGAATCCAGTGAAACCTGCGATAGCGAGGAGCGCCAGTCGTCCAAGAGATATCTTCAACACACTTGGCCACAGGGGAAGAGCAAAAAGAGTCCCTTCGAAGATCCTCTCTAACCCGGCTATCTCTTGAAGAGGAAGTAAGGCTAGAAGGAAAAGAAGCCCCCCAGCTGCAACAACACCCGCTGATCGCTTTGGCACACCTTCAACTGCAAGAAGTAGCCATGCTACAAGTAACCCACTGGATACAAGCCATCGCCAACGGGCTAAAACTTGTTCAGCGCGACCCACTGCGTCAGGTCGCTCAATTAGAACCTCGAACAGTCTCTCTTGATCTGGAAGTAAAAGAGGTACTAGGCCCTCTGAATTCGTTGTATCCCCTGGATTGATGCGAATGCTTTCACCCGTAAGTTCTAGGAAATCAGACCCGAAATCTCCTAAGCGAGCCCCTATTTCTAACGGTAAATCAGTTCGCATGAGCTGTGCAGCTACTGCTACTCCACCGTCCGGTACCAGTGCAGTTACATACAGATAGCCGAAGAGCGGTAGATCAACATAGGCGTAGCGTTCCTGCCCAGCTTGAACCTCTTCGGGCACCTTGCCGCGGTGCATGCCATCCCATATGCGAAGCCTTCCATCCGAATCATAAAGAGCCAGTGCTGAGACTCCGTGCTGCATACGAATGTCCTGTATTGTCGGGACATCTTCCAGCCGCTCGAATTCAGTTATTCCGCGAGCCAGTTGATCCGCAGCAGCTTCGCTCGAGCTCAAGCGAGCTTGAAGTTGATCTCGGAGTTGTTCGCCAACCTCCGCCTCTCTTGCTGACCAAAGTGTATTCCAATTTGCTGATAGGTCACGCCCCTCGAGGTCTGCAAAGGTTCCCGTAAGAATCCCAACGACTAGGATTATCGATGCGCTAAACCAGATTACACCTCGTTCGCGTACCCCTCCCAAAAACCCTAAGACGATACTGAGTGCGGCAAACCCCAACAGGAGGCTACTTGGAGAAGCAACCCACAGGGACAGAGACACCAGAGTGATCCAGGGGCCAATCCAGCCTAATGTCTGACGCATACTACGCCACTCGGTAAATAGACGGTTCACTTCAGATCAATAGTGTGCCGCAGCACGTACTGCACCTTTGGCTCAGAATCATCCTTCTCTCCGTTTGCACAAGTCATTAGGGAACCATCAGACGGTGTGCTACTCCCGATAACTGTCACTGCTTGTTACAGATTTTCCTTCTACTGAGATCCTCTCACACGTTTTATAGAATTTATGAGCACTAACTTCTCTAATGATATCAATACTTGCGAATGCTATCATAAATCACATAAGGCTTATTACTGTGAACGCTATCCAACCCAAGGTGTATACCACGGATGAATCTGCTCTTGCACATTGCCCACTCCTTCTTCTTGGGTCTCTATATCACGAGCTTCGCTCTCGTTGTACCGCTGGGGTTATACGCTCAAAGTGTGGTCGTCGACCAGGGAACATTTGGTCTGAGTATTCACGGTGAAAAAATTGGCACAGAAGACTTCATTATTCGACGAGCAGGGCTTGGTAATGAAGCTGCTTTCATTTCACGCGGAGTGGTTGTTCGTGCACTGAACGGCACTTCAGAAGAGTTTACGACCCTCTTGAGGGTAACCGCGACCGAAGGCACCGCAGCTGGTTACGAATTCAAGTCATCTAGACCAGCACCAATTGAGATTATGCTCAATATCTCCGGTCCCAGGTACTTTTCTAGATTTATATCTGGAGAAGGTCAAGAAGAGAGAGAGTTTCGGGCAGAGCGTGGCACCCGGATCGTAGAACACCAGGTAGCTCATCATCTTTATTTTCTAGGAAATGTGCTAAATGACTCTATCGTTCATGTGATCGAACCATTGTCCCGCACTGATAGACAGTTCTTGGTTTCGGCACAGCAGGACGAAGAAATCCGTCTTGGTCGTAACCGTGTTGTAGCTCGACGGGTTATGTTTACGAGTGCTGACGGGAACCGGATCGTTTGGTTCGACAGACAAGGCCGTGTACTAAGGGTAGAAATCCCGAGAATCGGATATCTCGCCGTGCGTGAAGATCTCGTTGGTTGATTTTAGCTACCCCCTAACAACATTCATCTCAGATCAAGTGTCTCTTTAGGGGCATCCTTTTATCAACCGAATGCAGGATAGATCCAATAGGACCGGTAAGAGAATGACGGTCACTAAACTCTCAACTCTGAACAGCAAGCCTAACTAGATCATTAAACAAGAAATGACAAGCCATCCTAAAATAGTTCGTGACCAAACTGGAAGCAGACCAGCCCTCAGCAATATGACCATTCCAAAAATGTCGGCGAAGAAAAATCCCAGTGCGACTTCACTTTCGAATACTAAAATTTCTCTATCTGTACTAGCTCTAATCCTTATCGGTGTCACCACACCCCTCTGTGCTCAACAAGTATCAGCCAGATCTGTGTCACTCGCTGAAGCACTCGATATAGCAAGGGAAAACAACCCCAGTTTCCTGCAGTCAAGAAACGACGAGTCACTCTCAGATTGGGATGTGCGACAAGCTTATGCGGCCCTGTTACCCAGCGCCTCAGCTGGTTCTGGTATCTCATGGCAAGGACCTGGTGAGCAGCAATTCGGAAGCTTGACACTCGGAGATCTGGGCTTTGGAGACCAACCCTCATACTACTTCTCCAATTACAATATTGGCCTCAACTACTCAATCGATTGGAGAACGATCAAGGGACCAGCACAGGCGAAAGCACAGAGGGGTGTCACGCTTGCACAGATTGATCTCGCCGAAGCGAGTCTAGTCTCAACCGTAACCAATTCTTACGTAGAGATGCTCCGACAACAGGAGGCTCTGAGATTAGCTGAACAACAACTTGAGAACAGCCAGTTCAACCTCCGACTGGCCCAAGGCCAGCTAGAAGTGGGCTCAGTAACACCAATAGATGTTGGACAAGCTGAGGTCCAAGTTGGTCGTTCTGAAGTCGTAGTGCTTCGGACCCGTAACTCTTTGTCTACAAGTAAGATGAGGCTCCTTCAGCAGTTAGGCTTAGGAGTCAATGAAGACATCACGTTGTCAACTGATTTCACACTTTCAGAGCCTACCTGGAATCTTGAAACTTTGACAGCCATGTCGCTTGATCGAAACCCAACACTTCGCTCAAGACGAAGGTCTAAGGAAGTAGCAGACATCGGAATAAGCTCGGCGCGCTCTTCCTATTTTCCATCCCTATCCATCTCAACCGGATGGAGTGGGTTCACTCGAGAGGCTAGCAACACAGACTTCCAGATAGCACAGGCCCGTGCTCAGGTCGCTTCATCTGTAGCTCAGTGTGTGCAAACCAATAATCTGTACTCGCGCCTCGCCGATCCTCTTCCGCCGTTTGATTGCTCCCGATTTGCATTCACAGATGAACAGAGGCAGGGGATCCTCAATTCAAATAGAGCATTCCCGTTCAACTTCCAGGGCTCTCCACCTAGTGTCTCTCTTCGCCTTCAAATCCCGATTTTCCAAGGTCTCAGTCGAGAACGGAACCTGCAGGCAGCACGCCTTCAAAGAGATGATATGGTGCAGCAGATACGGGAACAGGAGTTAGCACTAGAGGCGGATCTATCGATTGGTATCGCCAATGTCCAAACAGCTTACGAGAGTGCTCTCTTGGAGGAACGCAACCGAGAGTTAGCTGATCAACAGCTAACTCTCGCACGTGAACGCTATCAGTTGGGAGCAATCACCTTCGTTGAACTCGTAGACGCGCAAACCTTACTGGCTCAGGCAGAAAGGGACCGGATAGCAGCGGTCTTCGCTTATCATGACGCAGTGACTAGTCTCGAAGTACTTGTTGGAACATCCCTTCGAAACTGAAACCTACCAAACCAAAGAAGAACGATCTAACAAGAGATATGAAAAAACGAACTAAGGTTGTCATCGGGATTATCGGCATCATCTTGTTAACGTCTGCCGCAGCATTCCAGACGATGTTTCGAGGTGACCGAGGAGTCGATGTTCGTATCGAGGAAACCCAAAGACGTGACCTTGTTGAGGTCGTAACAGCAAGTGGGAATATCAGGCCTCGACGAACAGTCAATATTAGTTCTGATGTTTCTGCTAGAGTTGCAGAGCTATTAGTTGATGAAGGCCAGGACGTCCAACAGGGACAAGTGCTGCTTCGCTTAGAGCCGGATCAATACGAAGCATCGCTATCACGTACCCAAGCATCTCTCGCTCAAGCACAAGCGCAGCAAACTCAACAAGAGGCGAATCTCCTACGTACACAGCGCGACCTAGATCGCCTGCTGGCTCTACGGTCCCGCGATTCTATATTGGTGAGTCGTCAACAGATCGATGATGCACGCACTAATCTAGATGTCTCAGAAGCAACTCTTGCCTCAGCAAGACATGGAGTGTCACAGGCTCAGGCTGCGGTTGAGGAAGCTGCCGAACAGGTCTCGAAGACAATCTTCATCGCGCCCATGGATGGTAGGGTAACAAGACTGAACGTTGAAGAAGGGGAGACCGTTATCATCGGTACGATGAACAACCCGGGCTCACTTGTACTTACAATCTCTGATCTTTCTGTAATTGAAGTTGTTGTCCAGGTAGACGAAACTGATGTCCCTCAGATTTCGTTAGGTGACAGTGCCACAATTCGGATTGATGCCTTCTCTAACGAGTATTTCTCCGGCCGGGTCACAGAAATCGGTAACTCAGCAATCAACCCTCCATCTCAGCAATCAGCGGGTCAGCAGGCTGCGATCGACTTTGAAGTTGTGATCACACTAGATGAGACGGGTACATCCCTACGACCAGACTTGTCCGCTACAGCTGACATCGTCACCGAAATACGTAGAAGTGTTCTTTCAGTTCCAATCATCGCAGTGACGGTTAGAGAGACTGAATCTTCAGAGAATCAATCTGCCGATCTTAATCAATCAACTGACAGGACTGCTCCGGGATCCGGTGATTCCTCTCAAGGAGAAGATTACTCTCCGGATGAGGAAGGCGTCTTCACTGTCGTTGATGGCACTGTCACGTTCACCCCCATAAAACTGGGTATCGCCGGTCAGGAATATTTTGAGGTCCTTGCTGGTATTGATGTTGGAGACAACTTGGTCGCAGGTCCTTACCAGATGATCCGCCAACTACAAGACGGGGATCTAGTAAGGAATGTGGATGATGAAAGCACCGGCGGCTTCCAGTTCAGCATCGGTGGTGGTGGTGGTGGTGGTGGTGGTGGCAGCGGGTTTAGGATCAGAATTGGTGGATCTGATTGATGCTGACTGAAGTTTCACTAGCAGGCTGAAGGATTAGATGCAGGTCTGGGAAGGCGTCATCCTCGCCATGCAACAGCTTCGATCCGAGAAGCTGAAAAGCTTTTTTAGCCTTATAGGTGTGATCCTTGGGGTAATGTTCTTGATCGTAGTTGTGACGATCATCGAGGGCCTAGATCGTTATGTACGTGAAGAAGTTACCTCACAGGTATTCGGCGTAAGTACCGTCACACTTCGCCGCTGGCCCGAAGTTGATATCAATAGCGACGAGGAGCGGTGGCGTCGTCGGATGCGAGCACCCCGGCTTCGCTACGAGGATGCAGAAGCGATCCGTGCCAGACTCACGATCCCAGCACGAATCGCAATCCAGAGCAGCTCCGGTGGAACGGCAGTTGCAGATAATGGTCGCACTGCCACCGGAGTTCAGCTGATCGGAGCATCCCCCGAGGTGTTTCCCATCCGCAACCTCAAGATTGACCGTGGTCGAGCTTTCACGGAACAAGAAGCTGCAGCCGGAACTCCAGTCCTCGTATTGGGTTTTGAAACTTCTGAAGTCCTTTTCGAAGACCTTGATCCAATCGGACATACAGTCCGTTTGAGGGGGTTCCCCTACAGGGTGATCGGTGTACTCGAAGAGCGGGGCTCACTGTTCGGAATGTCACTCGACAACTTTGCAGTCGCTCCTCACCAATCACCGATTCAAGCTGTACTCAACCCTCCCGGTATTGTGGATGAAGTAATTATCCAGACCGTCAACCCGGATCGCCTTCTTGAGGCTCAAATGGAGGCAGAGGGTATCATGAGGACCAGGCGCCTGTTAAGGCCCTCGGAAGCAAATAACTTTGCTTTGGAAACTGCGGACGATGCCATAAGCTTTTGGGATAATATTTCCCGTATACTCTTTACGGCATTGCCAGGTCTCGTGGCCATATCTTTGGTGGTTGGTGGGATCGTTATCATGAATATCATGCTGGTCTCTGTGATGGAGCGTACCCGGGAGATCGGAGTGCGAAAGGCACTGGGAGCGCGGCGCCGAGATATCCTGGCGCAAGTCCTCATCGAATCGGCAACTCTCTCCACAATGGGTGCGATTCTCGGAGTCCTCGCAGGCATCGGAATCGCCACACTCGTAGCATCGCTCTCACCGATGCCTGCCGCAGTCAGCGCCAAGTGGATAGCGCTTGGAGTTGCTCTCGGTATGAGCGTGGGCATCGTAGCTGGAGTATACCCAGCTTCTCAGGCTTCTAAGCTAGATCCTGTGGATGCACTCCGGTATGAATAAGCCCAAGCCGCAAGAGGGAGCATCGAGATTGGCCGCACTTAATGAGGGCCTCAGGATAGCCTTTGAGGCGATACGTACCAACACTATTCGTTCGATGCTCACAATTCTTGGTGTCGCAGTCGGTGTATCGGTTGTCGTAGCTCTAGCCGCTGTCATTACCGGGATCCGGACTAGTGTTATGGAAGCGTTCGAGGCTAGCGGCCCCAATAATTTTATGGTTACCCGCTTTGATTTCACAGCGGTGCGAATTTCGGATGTAGGCAATGGTCGGCCTCCATGGTGGAACAAGCCTGAGATTGAGCCTGAAGAAGCTCGTGCCCTAATGAATCTTCCAACGGTCGATGAAGCCCTATACACATTTCAATTTTCCACCGACATGTCCTTTGAGGGCCACCAGGTACGTGGTGTACAGTCGACGGGGTACTCCTCCGGATGGCCAAAATACACGCTTGGCGACTTCATCGCCGGGAGGGACTTCACTCCTGCGGAGGTTGACCAAAACCGATCCGTGGTTGTCCTGTCCTCTGAATTGGCTACAGAACTTTTTGGCCAACGTGATCCAATCGGAAGACGCGTCCGAATGCTCAACCGGTGGCGCGGAACACAAGAGCCGTTTTCAGTAGTTGGCATATTTGAGAACGAACCCAATGTTTTTAGCGATGCGGTTGAGCACTGGGCCATCTTCCCGTGGACAGCCGCCAACAGGAGGTTGCGTCAATCAACCTCTCAAGCACAAATCATGATTGTGCCAATAGATTCCGTTTCCATGGAACGTGCTCAGGATGAGGTGATCGCAACAATCAGAGGAATGAGAGGACTCGGGCCTAGGGACGAGAATAATTTCGCTGTGCTCGGTTCTGCTCAAATCCTTGATCTCTTTAATCAACTGACTGCAGTCTTCTTCTTGGTGATGTTTGCACTTTCGTCAGCTGGCCTGCTTGTGGGTGGAGTGGGAGTTATTGGGATCATGCTCATAAGTGTTACAGAACGAACCAGAGAAATTGGTGTCCGAAAGGCCGTTGGAGCGACCAGAAGGGAGATCCTCTGGCAATTCCTTGTTGAGGCATCAGCCTTAACAGCTATGGGTGCCGGTGTAGGTATGCTCATGGGTTGGGGACTCGCAACTGGTATCGCTACCTGGACTCCACTCCCAGCTAAGATTCCGGTGTGGGCTGTCGGGACGGCGCTCGGTATGGCATCACTCACGGGCATGCTCTTCGGTCTCCTGCCAGCAATCCGTGCGAGCCGCCTAGAGCCAGTTGCTGCCCTCCGTTTCGAATGACTGAAAACGGCGAGATACAAGCGTTGCGAAAGCCACTTGACGTACTCGCAGTCATGGCACATCCAGATGATGCAGAACTCCTCTGTGGAGGTACGCTCATCAAGAGTACTCGCCAAACTCACCGGGTTGGGGTTATTGACCTCACAGCGGGTGAAATGGGAAGCTCCGGATCAGCTGCTATTCGAGGTACGGAGGCGGGCCACGCCGCGGAAATCATGGGGCTTGTAGAACGGCGGTGCTTAGGTCTACCAGACACAGCACTTGAGAACGACCGGGAGTCCCGTCATCTCCTAGTTGAACATCTACGAGCCCTTCGGCCTACAACTGTGATCACTCATTGGCCTGTTGGCCGCCACCCTGACCACCGTATTGCAGCCGAACTCGTTAGAGATGCTTGTTTTCTAAGTGCTCTCAAGAAGCTCGATATTGAAGCAGAACCGTTTCGACCAATGAAACTGGTCTACGCAACCGCATTTCGTGAAGACGCATCCCCTCCAGATTTTGTGGTGGATATAACAGACCACATAGACAGGAAACTTGAGGCGGTAGCTGCATATAGTTCCCAGTTTGATGGAGCAACAAAGGGTGGAGAAGTTTTACCAGGAGGGGAACGTCCATTGATAGAGCAAATCCGTATGCAACTAGCCCATTACGGATCGCTTATCCGCGTACCATACGGTGAACCCTTCCGAATCTCAGAGGCACTCGAAGTAGAGGATATTACAAAGCTGGGCGTATCAACTTTTTAGATGCCTGTCTTTACTTTTGTTCTATATCCTACAAACAACCTCGAGAACGATACGACGCCATGATGGCACGTCTGCGCCACCCACTCGCAGAACTCTAGCCTCGGCCACGCCCCCGCTGAGCATCCATCTCCATAGCCAACATCCAATCTCATCTGGGAGGTGCCCAATTGGATCCCCAGAGTCGAGATGCACCCAAACTTCCGGTTTACTTTGTACGGGGGGATCAGCAATGAGTTGGAGCATATCTCCATCCCTAACTGCATCGATATGCTGGTCACGTCCGGCAAAAATGGTACCATGAACGGTAGACCGGAAACATGTCGGACGTCCGGCAGGAAATGGTGGTGCAATCCGCATATTCAATGCTAGCCAGTTAAGGAGTAGGGCCCGGACCGGGGGGCGGTTAACTTACGGATCACGTCCGCTGTAGCAACACAAAACTGGAGTCGAGTACGATCTTATGAAGGCGGTTTACCTCGACCATGCCGCAACGACCCCCATCCGAAATGAGGTTCGCGAGGCAATGGAACCATACCTCTCTGAATCCTTCGGGAACCCTTCAAGTCTTCATAGGTGGGGGCGAGAAGCATCTGCAGCTCTTGAGAACGCAAGGGCTACCGTAGCTGAAACACTCAGCGTAAGCCCCCAAGAAATTTACTTCACCCGTGGAGGAACTGAGTCCGATAATCTTGCAGTTCTTGGCTGCTGCAGGTTCATGAAAGCTCACAAAAAGCAGCTGACATTAGTAGTGAGTGCAATCGAACACAGTGCAGTTCTAGATCCAGCTAAACTCGTTAGAGAGTGGCAGGGGGTAGAGCTGGTTACACTCCCAGTTTCACAAGACGGAGTACTCGACCAGGAACTTCTGAAGTTGGCACTGGAGTCTGGACCTACGGTCGTTTCACTACTGTGGGTGAATAACGAGACAGGACTGGTCTTTCCGATTGCTGAAATATCAGGCCTAGTCAACGAACTGGGTGGCACTATGCACACGGATGCTGTCCAAGCCGTGGGGAAGATACCGGTACACGTCAAAGAGACTTCGATTCACCTACTTACAGCCTCGGGGCACAAGATATACGGCCCAAAAGGTACAGGGATACTTTTCGTTCGTTCAGGTGTGGATTTAGTCCCACTCATACACGGTGGCGGACAGGAACAAGCACTCCGCCCTGGCACTGAAGATGTTGCGGGTGCGGTAGGCTTCGCTTGCTCTTTACAGCTGGCGATTGAAGAACAGCAACAATCGTGCAAAAAACTTACAGAGCTCCGATCTGTGCTTGAGAGACGTCTTCTAGAACTTATCCCTGGACTAAGCATCAACCTGCAAGATGCAGAACGGGCATCACATATCTCAAGTATTGCTATCGATGACGTTGATCGAGAAGATCTACTCGCTGCGCTTGACCTCGAAGGTATAGCAGCATCTGGTGGCTCAGCCTGTGAGAGTGGAAGTACACAGACCAGTCATGTGATCACAGCCTTATATGGCGAGGAACATTCTGCCGCGACCGTTCGATTTTCACTCGGCATAGAGACCACTGAGCAAGACATTGAACAGACCATACTCAAGTTCACTAGTATCGTTACACGACTCCGGAAGCTGGGGGTAGCATCGTGAGCAGGATTCTAATGGCTATGTCCGGTGGAGTAGACTCATCTGTGGCGGCAGCACTTCTTGTAGAACAGGGCCACGATGTCGTAGGTGTCACGATGAAAACCTTCTGTTACTCAGAGACTCCTGATCATTCTAAAACATGCTGTGGACTCGATGGAATAAGTGACGCCAAACGAGTCACCGCCGCACTTGGGATTCCGCACTACGTTTTCGATGTCGAAGAAGCATTTGATCGTGATGTGATTGATGACTTCGTAACCCAATACGCTGAAGGGAGAACGCCAAACCCGTGCGTGCGATGTAACGGGTACACCAAGTTTCGAGATCTTTTGTCTCGAGGTCGCTCCCTTGGTTGTGATCTCATTGCATCCGGCCACTACGTGCAGATCGAGCACACCCACTCCCAATCAAGGATCCTGAGAGGTCAGGACAAACAAAAAGATCAATCCTATTTCCTATGGGCGCTTCCGGACGAGATGCTAAAGAGCTTGTTATTCCCTATTGGCAGCCTCACGAAAGAACAAGTGCGCGAGCATGCTCATACCCAAGGACTGGTGAATGCAAACAAGCCCGAGTCACAAGAGATCTGTTTCGTTCCGACAGGTAATTATCGAGATCTCCTTCGAGAGCGCCTAGGAAAAGTGCACCCCGCTCTACAGCCCGGATATCTAGTACGTAGATCTGGAGAGATCGTAGGAGAACATAATGGCTATGCCGGCTTCACGATTGGCCAGAGAAAAGGACTTGGCGGAGGATCTTCGGAACCCATGTTCGTCCTGAGCATTAATCCGGACACCAAAGAGGTCATCGTCGGCACTCGTGCTGAACTTTTTGATGACATTGTGATTATCAGTGGACTCAACTGGCTGGGAGGACCCATCGAGGATGGTGCAACAGCCTTAGTGCAGTTGAGATATCGAGCTCCAGCTGTACCGGCGCTAGTGAGTCGTGAGGAAGATCAAGTTATTCTAAAACTCCAAGAAGCTCAGCCAGCAGTAACACCTGGCCAATCAGCCGTACTCTTTGATCAAGAAAATCGGTGCTTAATAGGCGGGGGTACAATTGCAAGTGCTCACTCCAGTGATTAATCCCGCTTTCCCCTAACAGTCGCAAACTCTTCCATCGCCTGCTGCTCTTCCTCTGAAAGTTCTTCAAGCACCTGAACTAGCACTTCTACATACTGGTCACCTAAGACACCCTCCTTTTCGACCCCCTGATCCCTTATCCTGAATTTCGTACCTGACTTGGTGCCTTCTGGGATCTTGAGTATCACTTTTTGTCCGGATACTGTTTGGACTTTGATCTTTGTCCCTAGTGTTGCCTGCACAATATTTATCGGTACCACTACGTGAACATCGAGGCCCTGCCTCTTGAAGAAACGATGCGGCTCCACCTTGAAGGTGATAATCAAGTTGCCACGTTTTCCTCCACCGTGACCCTTCACTCCTTGGCCAGAAAGTTGAACTCTAGCACCTGTATCGACCCCACGAGGAACTCTCACCTGAAGCTTGCGTTGCTGTCGGAGAGCCCCCTGACCTGCGCAGGAACCACAAGGCACTCCTGAGATTCTCCCTCGACTAAAGCAGGCTGGACAAGGACGTTTTACGGCAAACCCACCCTGACCAAATGAAATGTCCCCGGTCCCACCGCACTCCGGACACCTCTGGCTCTCTGTTCCCGGTTTTGCACCGTTTCCACCACATGTCACACAGTCCTCTGTGAAAGAAACATCGAACGAGACTTTTCCTCCATGTACCGCCGTAAGAAATGGTATCTCAAGGACATATTCTAGGTTTCTGCCACTCTCTCTTCGTCTATTCTGAGTCCCAGAAGAAGCTCTTTTTCCAAGATCGAAAAGTGAGCTAAACAAGTCGGAGAAGTTCCCAAAGCCACCCTCTAGATCCTCGAAAGAAAAAACCTGATGACCTCCCTGAGGCGGACGATTGGAATACCTAGTACCTCCCATACTGAAAGCATCCCCAGAGCGCATCTGGTCATACTGGCTGCGTTTTGTAGGATCACTCAGGACAGAATAGGCTTCACCTACTTTCTTGAACTGTTCAGCAGCCTTCTTGTCACCCCGGTTGGCGTCTGGATGGTACTCCTTAGCCAGCTTCCGGTAAGCCTTCTTTATCGTTTCGTCACCCGCTTTCTCGTTGACTCCGAGAATCTGGTAAAAATCCTTCCTGGCAGGCGCCATCTACCCCCGACCTTACTAGCCGTGCTTGCGGACGCTCACCCGAGCTGGTCGGACGAGGATTCCCTTTAGCAAGCAGCCCTTCTGAAATACCTGGGCTACCGTGTCATCTTCCTCTGCACTCTCAGCCGGAACGCGCATGATCGCTTCCATTCGCTCGGGATCGAAAGAGTCACCAAGTGGATCAATGATCTCAGCTCCTGAGTCCTGGAGGGCACCAAGAAATTTTTTCTCAACAAGATTGATTCCCTCCATGACCCCTTCGACAGTCACGGCATCCACTTCCAGCTGAGCAACTCGATTTAGATCATCAAGAATGTCGAGGAATGAACAAAGGATGTCGGCCTGCGCTCTAGACCAGGACTCTAACCGCTCCTGCTCGTTGCGCCGTTTGAAGTTGTTGAACTCAGCAGCAAGTCTTAAGTGTCGATCCTTTAGATCCTCGAAATCTTCAAGGACTTGGTTGAGTTGCTGGACCTCTTCTTCTGCAATCTCATCGGCATCTGTAATTTCTTCGGCCGGACCGAGATCCTCTTCCTGTGATATTCCTTCCGTCATCATCGTACCTTATGGATCGGGGTTCTATAATTTATAATGGACCCTGCTATCCGTTCAGTGTTGGGGGCCGAATTCTCAGAGAGTTCGTAGCAGCATTGCGAGCGCGGCCTGAGCTGCTCTTTCCCTTACAGCATCACGATCTCCCAAGAAGTCGACCGAACGTGTCATCTTCCCACCATTACTTACAACGGCAAACCACACCCTTCCTACTGGTTTATCCTTTGTTCCCCCACCTGGGCCTGCAACACCTGTCACGGATAATCCCACGTCTGAATCCAGGCGTTTAGAAACCCCCAAGGCCATCTGAAGAGCGACAACCTCTGAGACTGCACCAAATCGGGACAAGTCCTGCTGACTCACATCAAGAGCAGAAATCTTAACCGAGTCATCATATGCGATGACTCCACCAGCGAAGGAAGCAGACGCACCCGGATAGTCCGTTAAGCGCTTAGTGACCAGGCCACCAGTACAACTCTCTGCCACTGCTAACATCAAACCCCGATCTTTTAGGGTGTCTGATACTGATTCGACAATGTCGCCACCGTTGGCATGGTAGCGCCAACGTGCAATCCGAGCATCTAATTCCTGCTCAGCCTGATCAATTAAAGCCTCCGCTTTCCCCGTTGAGACTGCCCGAGCCGTTATCCTAAGATCCACACCCCTCAGATCCGGTAGATACGCGAGTGAGACCTCTCTCATTGCACGCGCGAAAGTAGTGTTTGAGTTGATCGCATCTTCAATTATTTCTGCTAGGCGTGACTCTGGAACTCCTGTGGTGTGAAGCATCCTATGATGGACTGGTGCTATTTTATCCCCAAGCCATTCTTCCAGCAGCTTGCTTAAATCACCAAGAAAAATTCCACGCAGCTCCCGTGGTACACCCGGTAACATTACCACTAGTGTCGAGCCTTCTTCGAAAGCCAGCCCTGGTGCGGTTCCATTTGGGTTATCGAGCACTATTGCTCCCTCGGGCACTTCAACTTGAGAAAGATTTGTCTCAGGAAACTCCCGGTAGCCGCGTGAATGAAACCGGGCTTTAAGATCAGAGAGAAGCCTTTCATTTCGGTGGAGTGGGCGGTCAAACAAGTCCGCTACCGCATTTCTCGTGATATCGTCTTGGGTCGGACCTAGGCCACCAGAAATAAGCACAAGATCGGTAGAGCGGGTTGCCGTCTGCACCACCTCCTGGATACTGATTCGGTTATCTCCGACCGTGTATCCACGAGAAACTACGATGCCCCTTTCCGCCAGTGCACGGCCCAGCCAAGCAGCGTTGGTATTGATAGTCTCACCAAATAAGAGTTCATCCCCAACACTAACAAGTACTGCGCGTGCAAGTTGACTGGTCATGTTACACGCTCCCAGAAGGTTGCGACAAATCTAGGAGAATCCTAGCTCTTGGAACGCACCAAAGACCGATAGGACCACAGATACTCCATCATAGAGTAAATCGTCATTAGAATAGCTAGAGGGAGTGTGATACCACTCCATACTAGAAAAAATCCTTCAGACCAGGCCCAACCAACTCCATCCCAGGCTTGAGCTTTTGCAAGGATACTTAGCGGATACCATAAAAGTAGTCCGCCTGCAAATAGAAACTGCAAAAGTGCCTTTCGTTTCCCTGATTTTCCAGCTGCTATGATGATTCCTTGTCTAGCCCCATAGGTCCGAAAAATCGTAATTAAGGCCTCTCGACCAAAGATGATAAACAGCACCCAACCTGAAAGTGCCCCCCAAAAAGGGATGTGTTCAGATTCAAAGCCCCTATTGGAGACGATAAAGATCGGAACGAATGTCGATACAAGCAGAATTTTGTCAGCAATAGGGTCAAGTAATTTCCCTAGGTCGGTAACGAGATCATAACGTCGAGCAATATAGCCATCCAAAGCATCAGACAGAGCCGCTAATAGAAAAATCACAAAAGCTAAAAATCTCCAACCCAAATCCTCCGATTGCACAGCAAAGAAAACAACCGGGCACGCTGCTATCCGCGAGAGCGTGATAACCAGGGGTAGGGTGAGGAGGTTTTTCGGCAAGGGGCCTCCCCCTGTGCAGTGAATGACTAGAGCGGCCGGAAATTCGGCTCCACCGCGGGATGAGGCAAGATCACTTCCCTTACACTGTTTCCAGCTTGGGCTGCGCGATCAATTCCGCCACCTCTTCTTCCATACGCTCCACGATTGATACGGCTCTTTCACGGAGAAGACCGTTAGGCTCCCACGCAATGAAGTCCCTAAGTAAGTTGACCATATCCACTGACGCTGGTGCACTTGATATATGACCTAAGGCAGCTAAGCGACGGAGCCTGCTCCCACTAAATAGATCTCTCTGCCGACGGGTAATCTGATCACGAATAACTAGTGCAGTTAACGCGCCAAAACCCGCTGCAACAAGCACTATAATACCTGCTCTCCGAATTTTCTTGTTCACGACTCCATCTCTATTCTCCCTGCCAGCGCCTGGGCAATCGTATTTCCATCTATATACTCCAAATCACCACCCACCGGAATACCTCGAGCCAAACGAGTCACGCTAGGGCCTAGAGGCCGGATCTCATGTTCCAAATACACAGCAGTGGCCTCACCCTCAACACTCGCATTTGTAGCTAATATAACTTCCTTAATTTCACCGTTAGAAGACTGGATCCTTTGTAATAGGCCACCGACATTCAACTCGTCCGGCCCCACACCGTCTAGCGGTGAGAGTCTACCACCTAGGACATGGAAAAGACCCCTGTATTGGCCGGTTCGCTCAATCGAACCAACTTCATATGCTTCTTCGACTACGCAGATTGTGGAACGATCGCGTCTTGTGTCTGAGCATACTTGGCAACGATCCTCTTCCGAAAAATTCCCGCAAACATCGCAGGGGCGAATCTTTTCAGCTAGTTCAACAACCAGCTTAGATAGCCTCTGAATATCATGCTTGGACCCCTTCATAAGGTGGTGAACAAGACGTAATGCCGTTTTCGGTCCGATGCCCGGAAGTCGAGCTAGTTCGCTGCTGAGGTGATCGATAACCGACATGGCCCAGTGCCCTTTCCAGACCAGATCAGAAGAGTTTTGGTAGACCTGGAATATTCATCGGAAAGCCTCCGGCGGCCTTCTTCATCTTGCGTTGGTATACAGACCGAGCTTTGTCTTGAGCGTCGCCCAATGCTCCCAAGACGAGATCCTCTAGCATCTCCACGTCACTCGGGTCTACACAAGTAGGATCAATTTTCACCAGTTTCACCGAACCCTTCCCATCTACTGTCACCTTTACCATCCCTCCACCTGAAGAAGAGGATATTCTTTCTTGGTCGAGAGAGTCTTGGAGACTTTTCATTTTTTCCTGCATTTGCTGACCTAGCTGCATCAGCTGCTTAAGATTATCCATGTGTTCTAGAAAGGATTGAGGGGCTAGCTGGCATCTCTTTAGTCCATCAACTCGAGATCAAGCTCTTCTACAGCTCTGCCAAGGCGGGGTTCCTGTTGCAATAACTCTCTCAAGGTATCCTCGCGCACTGATTTTTCAGTAATACGCTCAGTATCCAAAGGCTCTGTTGTGATATCAGCGATAACTATATCTGGAGCCTGTTTAAGGTAGGCCCCAACCCCTTTACAGATCTCTAACATGACCCCGGGTTCCTTGAGTTTTCTAGCCCCAGGGCCCGGTAAGATAGTTACCTCAAGTCTACCATCTGACAATTCTCTTACTGTTGCTGATCTCAAGAACCCGCTCAACCCAAGGGGAATATTATTTCCTGATTCCAGCCACCTCGTCCAACCTTCCTGAACATCATCTGAAAGGATCAACCCATCCGAGGAACTCTCAGTTGATCCATGTTGAGTATGTTTTTGTGATTCTATATCCAGCTCAGGAACATCACTCGCTGCTCCTTTATCGATCTGCTCTGACTTTCCTGAATCCCCTCCACCTTCAATAGGGTTTCCTGCACCACCTGCCGATGGAGGAACTCCCCCAAGAGCCTTGATCAACTCCTCTAAGGCAACAGTTCTGTCCATGTAGCTCAAACGCAGCAAGAGCATTTCAATCAACACTCGAGGATTCGAACTACGTCTCAGACTGCCTTGACCCTCAAGCTCAGCGACAACACTAAGCATTCGAACGATGTCTTCCGGTTCAAAACGAACTGATTGCTCTAGAAGTTGATCCCGAAGAGTACCTGGTAGGCGGACCTCCGTGTCAGGCGCTAAACGCAGACGAAGGAGGGTACGTAAAATATCAAGGAGACCGTGATAGAATTCGACTAGGTCATACCCCTCGTTAGCTAATTTTTCAATTAAAATAAATACTTCCGAGTGCTTACTCTCTGAAAAAATGTCCAAGAGTTCGAGGTATCGCTCCTCTTCGACGAGACCCATCACCTTCCTCACCGATTCAGTTTCGACCTTACCCCCAGTGAGTGACATGACCTGATCTAAGAGCGAGAGAGCATCGCGCATCCCGCCATCAGCCTTACGTGCAATCAGTCGGAGTGCCTCGTCCGTAGCCTCAGAACCCTCTTGATCCACAACGGCAACTAATCGTGATAGAATATGATCTACTCCTATACGTCTGAAGTCGAAGCGCTGGCAACGTGAGAGAATAGGAGAAGCCGACTGTTCTATCTTCTGAGGTTCGGTCGTTGCAAAAATAAAAACCACACTCGCTGGAGGCTCCTCAAGTATCTTGAGCAGGGCATTCCATGCCTCTCGAGTGAGCATGTGAGCCTCATCGACGATGTATACCTTGAAGCGCCCTTCCGCAGAAGGAGCATACATCGCCCGCTCTCGGAGATCGCGTGCGTCATCTACACCGCGGTTTGATGCCGCGTCAATTTCCACGACATCGAGAGCAGTGTGACCACCCCAAATCCGCGTACAATTATCACAGGCACCACAAGGTTCACCGTCATCACTCCGTTTCGAGCAATTCAAGGCCATAGCAAGAACTCGCGCCAGCGTAGTCTTGCCCACTCCCCGAGGTCCACAGAACAAGTACGCATGCCCTACCCGGCCACCAGATACAGCCCGTCGGAGTGTTTCTGACACATGCTCCTGAGTCGTTACGTCCGCAAATGATTTCGGACGATATTTTCTGGCTAAGGCATTGTAAGACAATAGTTTATACTTATGATAGAGTCGTTGTTGTTAGAGTTAGTCTGAGTTTTCCCAGTCCTTAGAGAAGAAATAAGAGTAATTCCCCTAAGGGACCCAAAATACCGACTGCTGAGCTTACCATTAGTGCCTTCCGGCACACCAACAACATTTCCGACGTTTTAACCGATAGAAGCTATTTCAAGAGTAGTGCTATACCTCACCTCGTCAACCAAAGGAGAGTTACTGGAGGCTGGGTGTGAATTCCCGTCCTATCGCATGCGCGATCACCCTTACTTCATCCACTAACTTTGCGAACTGATCCGGATAAAGGGATTGTGCTCCATCTGACATCGCTCTAGGAGGATCATGATGAACTTCTACAATAAGCCCATCAGCACCGGCTGCCACCGCAGCCCTACCCATTGGGGTGACCTTGGAACGAATCCCGGTCCCGTGGCTTGGGTCTGCGATTATAGGTAAGTGGGAAAGAGATCTTACAACTGGAATCGCTGCCAAGTCGAAGAGGTTCCGCGTGTGAGTGTCAAAGCTACGTATCCCTCGTTCGCATAAAATTACGTCAGGATTCCCTTCAGCCAGAATGTACTCTGCAGCAAGAAGCAATTCGTCAATCGTGGCTGACATTCCGCGCTTCAAAAGAACGGGTTTCCCCGCCCTGCCCGCTCTACGAAGAAGTGCATAATTTTGCATGTTCCGTGCACCGATTTGAACAATGTCAGCGTATTGAGCAACCAGATCTACTCCATCCGGATCCAGGGCCTCCGTCACGACCGCAAGCCCTGTCTCTTCTCTGGCACGCGCCAGGAACTCGAGGCCCTGTAACCCAAGTCCCTGAAAAGAGTAGGGTGAACTGCGTGGTTTGAATGCACCTCCACGCAGAACTGTCGCACCAATATCTTTGACCCTGTGAGCTATGTCTAAGATCTCACGTTCATTTTCCACTGAGCACGGGCCAGCCATTAGGACCAGTTCCAAACCACCAATCTTAGTTCCGTTCGGGAGAGATATTATGGTATCCTCATCCTGCCATTCCCTAGAAACTTGTTTATAGGGGTGGGTAACAGGAATGAGTTCGAGCACGCCTTCGAGACCCGCAAGTCTATCTGAAGAAATCCCGCCATCGTTTCCTATGATTCCTATGGCAGTGCGCTGTCCTCCTGGTATGGGCGTAGCATCGTAGCCCATATCCTTGACTACTCCCACAACCGCATGGATCTGTTCAGCAGACGCATTGTTTTTCATCACGATTAGCATGGGAGTTATTCCCCTCTGTGTTCTTCAGAACTCTAGGGTGTGAGGCGCAGTTCTTAACGAAACCTTGGTCTCGGATTCTTGAACCCGAAAGGTCGGACAATAACCTCCAGGCTCAATCTGCCCACCAGACTTGATTCTACAATTAACACCGCTGATCCAAATACACCCACAAGGTCATATAGCAGGAAGTAAACGTGTATACCCTGAATCGGCTATGGCTTGGAAGAAGCTTCCGCATTCTGTAGAGCATCTTCCAGCTTAACACCCACAACTGTGCTAATCCCTGGCTCTTCCATAGTTACGCCATAAATCCAGTCAGCAGCTTCGATGGTACGGGGATTGTGCGTGATCACTACGAACTGACTCTCCGCCTTAAAGTCCTCCAGTAGTTTGATAAACCGACCAATATTGTTTTCATCAAGAGGAGCGTCTACTTCATCCAAAACACAGAACGGACTCGGTTTAACAAGGTAGATTCCGAAAAGAAGTGAGAGGGCAGTCAATGCGCGCTCTCCTCCAGAAAGCAGATCTATTCGTTGTGTCCGTTTTCCCCTTGGAGATGCGTGGATTTCGATCGGCGATTCCAGTGGGTCATCTGTTACCTGAAGCCAGATGTCTGCCTCGCCACCCTCAAATAATCTCAGAAACGTTTTTCGGAAGTGTTCACGAATCTCGGTAAAAGTGGACATAAAGAGATCCGTAGCAGTTGTGTTAATCTCACGGATTGCCGAACGGAGATCATCACGAGCTTCGAAAAGATCATCTCTCTGCTCAGCCAAAAACTGGAGGCGCTCACTCTCTTCTTCATGCTCTTCCACTGCAAGCATGTTCACCGGGCCTAATCTCTCTAGCTTTAGCACGATTTCCTTGAGTTCTGCCTCAAGTTCATCCTGATCACCTTCGATTACCTCGGCTTCCTCAAGGAGAGCATCTAGCGACCGTCCCCACTCGGTCTCCAATCGCTCTCGAATGCGACTTATGCGACCATCGAGTTCTTGATGCTCCAACTCTAATGTATGCCGACGATCTGAAGCCGCACGTTCAGCTGTCCGTGCCTCTCGAAGGTGTTTCTCAGATATGCCGAGGGCTTCCTCTAACCCCTGAAGGATATTGTCCTTGTCCCTGACTTCACGCTCAGCAGCGCTACGTTCATCAAATAAACGCTCTGTGGCAGCATCACCTTCCGATCTAATCTCTCGGGCCTCTGCCTGCTCCTTCCTCAACTGACCTTCCTCTTCATCTAGAGCAAGAACACGGTCTTCAGCCTGGTCACGCGCTTGACCAATTGTCTCGTGACGCTCGTTTAAGCGTGCCACGTCTCCTTCTAGATGAGCAACATCTACGGCCAAAGCAGCTTCTTCAGATCGGGCGTGCTCCCATTCATTTTGAGCTAACTGAAGAATTTCTTTTGCTTCCTCACGTTGTTGGCTGAGGCCTTCCTCTTGTTCTAATAGAATACCCCGATCAGATCGTGCTTCCTGAGCTCTTTCGAGCACTCGTGCACGTGTCGAGTTAGTAGCTCCTATTTCGCGAGCAAGATCATCCTGTAGACGGTTCATCCGACCTTGCTCACCTGATCGTATTTCTCCCTCAGCTCTCATTTTGTGAAGAGCGTCCTCTGTCTCATGCATTTCTAGTCTAGAGGCAACCACCAGTTTTTCAGCATCTATAAGTTTGCGTTCTTGAGCCTCACGTGTCTTGCACGCCGATTCTTCCTCTAGCAACTGGAGATCAAGTTCCTCCCTTATCCTCAGCAGTTCTTCCTTACGTTCTAGTATTCCTGAGCCACCGGAAGGATTACCAATTCGCACCACGCCATTAGAGGTCGTAAAGGATGTACCTTCGACCCCTTGAGGAATCTGAACGCCATTAAGAAGTGCCTTCACCCAAGGTGCTCCCGCACCACTAGTGTTGATTTGTGAGAGAAGCCCTTTGCTTTGTCCAATGCTAGATTCTGGAACCGTGTCCAATGGCAGGACTATCAGACCTCCTCCACCTTTCCAGCGTTCGTTGAACCACTGGAGAATACTGTCGACCGTAGCACCTTCATTCACGACAATAGCCCGTGCGAATGTACCCAAGTGGGACTCAAGAGAAGGGGTTATTCTAGCAGACGCCTCGATATAGTCTGCTAAAGTTCCTAATACGCCTGGAATCCCTGAATCGAGCACAGCTTGCACGACAGGTTCAATGCCTTCCCGGTCACGTTCAAGTAACTCTAGAGCAGACAGACGAGCCTTAAGTTCTATCACAAGATCGGTAGATATGCGTTCTACCTGACGGGCATCATCCAACTCCCTCCGAACTATCGAGACATCAGAGATTTTCTGCTCTACACGAGCTGTAACAACCTCTAGATCCTTTAAGGCTTCTTCGAGCCTTCCCTCAAATAAATCACTTTGTGCCTGGAGTTCTGAGAATGTTTCATCTGTAGAGTCCAACTCTTTAGAAACTCGAGTCAACCTTTTCCCTAATTCATCAGCCTGGGCCTCGGAAGCTTCAACATCACCCTCTAATTGAGCTCCTCGACGCACCAGATCACGTTCTTCCGCCTCTAGTTTCTCAAGATTTTGTCGAGCAACAGACATGTCATCATGAAGTGTTTCAACTCTAGTTTTCCGATCACCTGCGAGTGTTTGAATCTCTTCAAGCTCCTCAAGTGCCCGAGTCCGCTTCCCCGTCAAGCCTCGCTCGTCACGTTCAAGCGCTTCAGCCTGAAGCCGTGCTTCAGCACGTTCCTCATCAATTTGTGCCAAACGGCGACCTGCATAAGCTGCCCGCTCATCTGCAACAGCAAGATCCCGCTCCCAACGGACTAGCTGTTCTCTGACCTTCTCAAGAGTCGTGGCTGCCTTTGTGCGTTCCTTCTCGGCCTCAATTTCCCGTAGCCGCATAGACTCGTACTCAGCCTCCGCAGTATGAAGTTGCACAACGGTATGCTCACTAGATCTGGTATCTGTATCCAACGACTCTTGTACCCCTGTTAAACGCTCTCGCAAGAGATCTAATTGACCACGGACAACAGCAACTTCTACATCTAATCTGCGCTGCCGATACTTGAGATAACGTTCAGCTTTCCCCTTTTGCCGAGCTAAGGAACGCACTTTAGTCTGCACTTCAGAGATAACATCCTCGAGCCGCTGGACATCTACTTCAGCTCTCTCAAGCCTGCGAGTTGCAGCTTTTCGGCGATCCTTATACTTACCAACACCAGCCGCTTCTTCAAACAAAGCACGCCGCTCCTCAGCACGATCCGAAAGAATCGCGTCGATCATTCGATTTTCTATGATCGAGTATGCATTTGCACCAAGTCCTGTGTCCCTGCAAAGGTCAAGGACATCGCGCAAACGACATGCAGACCTGTTAATCGAGTACTCACTACCACCATCCCTGAAGACTTCTCTCCCAACCTCTACTTCTTCAAATGGGATAGGTAGTACTCCGTCCTCATTGGCAACCGTAAGAGATACGGATCCACGATTCACTGGGCGTCGCGCAACGGTCCCTTGAAAGATTACCTCTTCCATCTTAGCGCCCCGGATCGCGGTCGGGCGCTGTTCACCCAAAACCCAACGGATCGCATCACTGATATTCGATTTGCCACATCCGTTCGGGCCTACCACGGCGGTAATACCATCATGGAACTCAATGGCCGTTGAGTCCGCAAAGGACTTGAACCCATGAACTCGAAGTGAACGAAGCTTCATTCAGTATCTTGTAGAAGTTTTCAACAGATGCGGACTACAGATACAACTGGGATAAAGCCTTACTGGGCACAAAATATTCACTGTGTCTTGAAGGCACAGAAGGTGCAGCCCTTTTGTACCTAATACCAAAGCCACAACTGGATCATACGGGAGCACAAGACACTTCAGATAAGACCGCAATCCCAACGCCGCGAGGCTTAAAAAGTTAGAGCCACAGGTGCATCTTGCAAACCCCAGAACATTTGAAAAGCACCAGTATCTTTAGCTCTCAGATACTCGAAAGCGTACTTGTTAATTTATCCGACTGATGCACTACGATTCGTTAGAGACGTCCCAACGAGGCGCATCACCCCAAAGGTCCTCAAGCTGATAAAATATCCGTGCCTCAGGATGCAATACATGGACGACAAAGTCGATGTAGTCTAACAAAACCCAACGGCCTCCTCGTATCCCTTCAATATGGCCTGGGCGGACACCCTCTACCTTTAGTTCATCAACCACGTGTTCCGCTATCGCCCTGACCTGCACATCTGAAGTTCCACTAACCAAGACAAAGAAATCTGTAGCTGTAGAGATTCCCCTGAGATCAAGCACAACGAGTTCGTGTGCCTTAAGCTCAAGCGCTAGGTCAAGAGCTCGGGTGACATCGGTAGGAAAGTCCACTGCTAAGACTTCCAAAGTCTTCGGCAGGTTGCGGCGGACATAGCCACTCTAATACCAAGACCTACTCACGCTCAATATGCACCTCTACATGAGCTTGAACCTCTCCATGGAGATTAAGTGGGACCTCCCACACACCTAGCATTTTGATCGGCTCATCTAACAAAATTGCTCGCCGGTTGAGCTCAAAATCCATACCGGATTCATTGATGCGATCGGCGATGTCAGCGGTAGTAACTGACCCGAACAATTTCCCGTCATCTCCAGCACGTGCATAGAAGGTGATAGGAGAAATATCTTCAAGCTGGGAAGCTCTTCGACCTGCTTCGAGGAAGTCGCGTTTGGACCGCTCTTCTGACTGAGCCTGCTCTTGTTCAAGCTTCTCTATGTTCGCTTGGGTTGCAGTATACGCTAGCCCCTGAGGAATCAAATAATTCCTTCCGTATCCAGGCTTAACCTTTATCACCTCTCCAGCCTCACCAAGGTTCTCGACAGATTGTTTTAAGATCAGCTTCATCATTCCTCCAGAGGGTCTAGCGCGCAGCTAACTGTTCCGAGCGCTTCCGAAAATCTAAATAGATATCCGCAATTCCGATTAGAATCGCACCGCCCAGTACTATCGGAGGAACGATAACCAAACCGAAAATCGTCATAGCGTAACCAAGAACTGAGAATCCCCCAGTTATGAATACGATGACAGCCGCACCACGCACGGCACAGAGTGCAGCGATGAACACTACTGCATTAGATCCTACACGCTGCAGTGGTTCACTCCATCGAGTGAATAGCAAGAAAAGCCCGACTACAAAGATCCAGATAAGATGATCATTAAAACGAAAGCTCTTAACCGATCCAAGTACTTCTTCACTCCTTCCAGAAAATAAAGTGAATAACCACCAAGAAAGGAGAAGTGCACTCATCGAAGCGAGAGCAGTCAAGGCTGGAAATATCAGAACCTGCACCTCCGCAGTCTGATAAAGGGCCGAAATAAAAGCAGGAGTCAACCATTCACTACCACCAAGGGCAATAACTTGGGCAACCGTAGCTCTGACCCGGTCGGATATTACCCAATCCACAACATTCCAGGCACCGGGAATCAAGGTCATCAATATTACCAGAACCATTAAAGCCCCAAAGACAGCTTCAAGAGCACGATCTGAGATCTTCATTCCTGGACGAACTATAGACAGCCCCACAAAGCTACCTCCCAGTAATAAGGCCCATCCACGCTCTAGGTACCACATCCCATCATATGGGCCAATCATCACAATGAGCATAGCTATCAGCGTGGCACTTAAAATCGCATACCTGTGAGGCAGGTTAGTCGCTACGAGTACAAGGAATGGGACTGCCACCAACACTGATGGCCTGGCTGTAGACGTTAAAAGCACGAGCACAAACAGCACACCAGCACGCAGCCAGTCACTTTTCCGGAAGACTGATGCCCTCCGTGTCAGATCTGGCATAAAGTCAGGCTATCCCTGGTGGCTACGTGTGTAAGGCAACAAAGCCAGATAGCGTGCACGCTTCACTGCTCGTCCTAATTGCCTCTGGAACGCAGCAGTCACTTTTGTCGTGCGCTTGGGCAAAATCTTCCCCTGTTCAGTAACGAAATTGGAAAGGGTTCCCACATCCTTGTAGTTCAAGGCAATAATTGGAGGTCCTTCCATACGTTGGCGGCGCCCCCGTGGACCCGTAAACTCTGGGGGGCCAGATACTCGATGCTCAGATTCAGTATCTTCACCATCTTCCTCTTCACCTAGACCAGGTTCAGCATCGGTCGGAGGCTCTTGCTGATCATCTCCATCTTCATTTTCGTCTTCATCTTTGATTCTCTTTGGCCGAGGCTCTCCCATTATAGAGTCTCCCCCAGTAGGCTCTCCTTCGTTGAGAACCAAGAGATAGCGGACGATATCATCATCTAGCTTGAGCATCCTTTCATACTCCGGTAACGCTTCCGGTACCGCAGTAAAATGGGTTGCCACGTAATAACCTCTAGACAGCTTATTAATTGGATACGCTAGCTGTCTGGTTCCCCAGTGATCGATTGCCGAAACTTCACCACCCTTGGAGGTTGCCAGCTGGTGAAGGTGATCGAGCTTGGCAGTGATAGCGCTTTCTTCAAGCGCGGGGTCGAGAATGTAAACGACCTCGTAGAGTCGCATGATTTGTTCCCTCGGTCCGTAGGTTTGTAACGGGCCCCGTCGATTCAGCCAATATCATTGCGAGAGCGGCTACCCACGGAGCGGGATGTCTGTTCTTGTAAACATCAGTACTACCTGGAAAACCTAGTTGAATCTTAGTACTCCAGGAAGCATACGAAGCAACAATAAGTTTTCACAGGACGCCTATTAATTTGCTGCTGCCCTCTGAACTGCAGTGATTAGGTGGGGATACCGTGCATAACCCCACTGAGCCTCTTCAACATTTAATCGCTCACGGTTTGTATGTGCAAAGCCCTCCTCTCCGGGAGCGAAACCAATCGTCGGAATCCCGTGAATCCCACAAGACCAGCCCCCATCCGTTGCAAACAACCACGGTCGAACGACAGCCCTTCCCTCACCTCTTTGTAGACCCACAGCACCAGCTGCACTGGTGACAACTGGATGCTCTGGGTCCATCAGAAATCCAGGAGTGAACAGACTCCTCTCTTCTTGGATTCCTGTGTACGTAGTTTGAAGTTCTTTTGCCATCCGCACTTCGTAGGACAACCCCTCGGGTAACAGAGGGATCTGGCCCTTGATCGAGCGCCTGACCCTATCAAGAAGTGAATCATCATCGTCAGATGGCAAAATCCTCCAATCTAAAGCCAAAATAACCTTGTCCGGAATTACATTTCGACTCTCTGGAAGAACATCCACAGTCGTAGCAATCAAACTAGCAGGCCCTAGTACCGGATCAGCCTCTTGGTTTTCACCCAACTCTCTTACTGCGACCAATACATCCCCCAGCAGGTCTAAGGCATTCCTAGCACGATCAGGGGCACTTGCGTGTCCAGCTAACCCAGTGATTACGACTTCAAGCTCTGCACGGCCTCGATGGCCAATACATACATCTCCGTGCGTCGCCTCACCAATGATCACTACTGCCGGATCAACTGTGCCTGACTCTAAGAGATGTTTCATTCCTAGCCCACCACGCTCCTCAAGAACCGTGTGAGCCACGATGACATCACCAGGAGCTTGTCCAATCATTGAGGCTGCTGCATACGTCTGCAGAGCAAGGGGGCCTTTTATATCCATAGAACCACGTCCATGGAGAAAACCATCCCTCACCTCTCCGCTAAACGGGGGCACTTCCCACTCCGAATGATCACCTTCGGCAACGACATCTAGGTGGCAGTTTAGCATGGCAGGAGGTGCATCCCCTGCTCCCACGGCAACACCTATGACATTGCCTGTATTGTCGATGTGAACATCACTCAGACCGAGCACCTCCATTTCCGCCTTGAGCCGAGAGGCAACTTCTCTCTCTTCCCCAGGAAGTCCTGGGATGCTGATCAGCTCACCGGCAAATGCAAGTGCATTCTCAAAACTCGGCTCCTTCGGCATTAGCTGAAGAGTGTTTGGATCACGTCTATGATCCTGGAAAGCGAATCACCCTCTGCATTAAGTCCGTGCACTTCTACAAACCAAGGGGCAAGTACCAGTGACACTACACTCATCAGCTTGATCAAAATATTCAGAGATGGCCCTGAGGTATCCTTGAATGGATCTCCTACGGTATCTCCTACAACGGCAGCCTTGTGAGAATCGGATCCCTTACCACCATATGCTCCACCCTCGATGTATTTCTTTGCATTATCCCAAGCGCCACCGGCATTCGCCATAAAAAGAGCCATAAGTACACCGGTAACTGTAGCGCCCGCCAACAAACCTCCGAGTGCCTCTACTCCTAGTACATAACCAACAAGTACCGGGGCGAGGACCGCTGTTATGCCGGGTAAGATCATTTCCCTTAATGCGGCAGTTGTGGAAATATCTACACATCGAGCCGAATCTGGCTTGGCCGTGCCTTCCATAATCCCCGGAATTTCTCGGAATTGTCGACGAACCTCATCGACCATACCCTGGGCAGCTCGACCTACTGCAGTCATTGTTAATGCTGCAACGAAAAATGGAAGACATCCACCGAGAAAGAGACCAATTACCACCAGTGGATCAAGGATATTGATCCCGCTTTCCTGGAGGCCAACCTTAGATGAGTATGCTGAAAATAGTGCTAGAGCAGTGAGAGCAGCCGACCCAATTGCGAATCCCTTGCCGATAGCGGCTGTTGTATTTCCGATCGCATCGAGTGAGTCTGTAATCTCTCTAGTCTCTGGACCCAGTCCGCTCATCTCGCTAATCCCACCTGCGTTATCTGCGATGGGTCCGTAAGCATCAACTGACATCGTCACACCAACAGTTGCTAGCATACCAACTGCTGCTATCCCGATACCGTATAGACCCGCATAGTTAAAGGCGGTCCAAATCGCAGCGCAAATGAGGAAAACCGGGAAGACCGCTGATTGCATCCCAACAGCTAGCCCGGTGATCAAGTTGGTCGCCGAGCCAGTTTGGCTAGCTTCCGCAATCTTCTTAACCGGACCCTTGCCCGTGTAATACTCTGTGACCATACCAATAGCCACACCTGCTAGAGTTCCTGCTAGGATTGCGATCCAGGGTCCAGAAATGGGGAAAGACTGCCCAGCATCAACGTATGTGATTCCCATGCTCTGGACGACGAAATACATAATTCCCAGAAACAGTGCGCCAGCTATCCACGTCGTTCCATGAAGGGCGTGAGCTGGATTGCGCTTCTCGAGTGTCTTCATCGCGCCGATGCCGACTAGAGATGCCAAGAGACCGACCATCACCGTAAGGATTGGGAGTGCGACCGCAGCAGTTCGATGGCCAGCAAGAGCAGGCACTGTCGCTCCAATCGCGATCGTCGCAACAATTGAACCTACATACGACTCGAAGATATCAGCACCCATCCCGGCAACGTCACCAACATTGTCCCCAACGTTGTCCGCAATCGTGGCCGGATTCCGCGGATCATCCTCCGGGATACCTGCTTCGACTTTTCCGACGAGATCAGCCCCTACATCCGCAGCTTTCGTATATATACCGCCTCCGACTCGAGCGAAAAGCGCGATAGAGCTCGCACCCATAGCAAAGCCTGAGACAATCTCCGCGAAGGTCGCGTACTCACCATCTACTACTGCTCCGGCACCGAAAACCATATAGAGGATGCCAAGTCCCAGGAGTCCAAGGGCTGCGACGGCAAGTCCCATCACTGCCCCACCGAAGAACGCAATGCGCAGGGCCTTGCCCTGACCCTCTTGATTAGCCGCTGCTGAGGTACGTGTGTTCGCACGGGTTGCTGCCTTCATACCAAAAAAGCCAGCTGAGACCGAGCTGAGTGCCCCGAAAACATACGCTCCTGCAGGAGTCCACCCGATCGCAAAGCCAAGCATGACTGTCACCACCAATACAAACCCGGCTAGGACTGTGTATTCACGTTTGAGGAAAGCCATCGCCCCATCGTGAATCTGTTCACCTAGATCAATCATAGTCTCGGATCCAGCCGGCTGCTTTTTCAAGTATCGGTAGATAAAGAATGCTATAACCAAGCCGATAAGACCCAGAAGCCATGCCCATTCAGTTACTGCTACAAAGTCAGTCATTGAATCACTCTTATTTTTACCATGATTTGTGAACTATATCTCTTTATTGATTGAAGTGGTTCATTGCAGCCTCAGTTCCCTCTTCAATCCATGCTTCAATCGCGCCTGTCATGATGGGAAGCAGATCTACCACGATGTCCTCGTCCTCCTGGGGCATGCGCGAGAGCACCCAGTCTGCTAAGTCTTGTCCTTCTGGCTTCAAGCCAACTCCAATTCGGAGCCGAGTATATGCGTCGGACTGTAGCACTCCTGTTACTGACTTGAGCCCCTTGTGTCCCCCGGATCCTCCCTCTGGTCGAAACCTCACTCGTCCCACATCAAGTGCAGCATCATCCACAACTACCAGAAGGTCTTCTCCGATCTGAAAAGACTCCATCTCACCCAATCGTAGCAAGGACAGTCCACTGCGGTTCATATACGTTGTGGGCTTTACCAGCTGCACATGCGACTCGCCGACTTCACCCTCAGCGACGAGAGCGCGGCCCTCCTTTTCGAAAGAACCAAAACCCCAATCGTAGGCAAGCCGATCAACAACCCACCACCCTACGTTATGCCTTGTAGCGTCGTGTTCAGGATCGGGATTCCCCAGTCCAACCACAATCTTTACGCACATAGGAATGAACCGATCCTAATCGCCATCTCCCCCAGAATCGTCCGGTGACCCTTCTGCCTCCGCTGCATCATCTTCACTCGGCAGAGCTTCCTCGTCCGGTATCTCACCTTCAAGCAATTCATCCTCTTCAACCACGGCCTCCTCAACAACTTTGGGAATTGCCACTGAACAAATAGTTCGGCCTTCATCAACTGTGATGTCGATGCCTTTTTCAAGCTCTAGATCATAGACGTGGAGGGAATCGTTAATATCGAGTTCAGAAACATCGACCTCGATTAGTTCTGGAATCTTCGATGGGATGCACTTTACTGGAAGTTCGTTCATCACCTGCTCAAGCACACCACCACTATTCTTAACACCGACCGGATCTCCAATCAGACGCAAGGGAACTTCAACATCAACCGCAACACCAGCCTGGATGCGGAGAAAATCCACATGAATAAGCGAAGACTTGAATGGGTGGCTCTGAATCTCACGCACCAAAGTTTGGAATGGTTCACCCACCCCCTCAACCTTGAGATCCACAATTGTATTCTCAGTACTGATCGAATAGAAAAGATTCTCCGCCTCATGTATATCCAGCGATAAATGCATGGTACCCAACTCCCTTCCATACAAGACAGCTGGAACCCGGCCCTCCTGACGCAGCTTTCTTGCTACACCCTTTCCGGTACCTTCTCGTTTTTGTGCTTTCAGCATAGTAGTCATTGTGGACTCTCGTTCTCCTGATTATCGGCCCCCAGGGCTATCCTGGGGCCCTTTCCCTCAGTTTTCCTTCGGAATCTCAAAGAGTTTGCTTACAGATTCGTTCGAGTGCACGTGGTGAATTGCCTTAGAGAGCAAGTCAGCTACGGAAAGAATCTCTAGCCTGTCAGACCGCTTTTCATCTGGAACATGAATCGTATTGGTCACGATCATCTGCTCCAAGGGCGAGTTGGCAAGCCTACTCGGTGCCTCCCCGGAAAGAATCGGATGGGTTGCCGCCGCATAAACTGTCTTAGCACCACGGTCCTTGAGTGCTTCGACGGCATTAGCCAGCGAACCTCCTGTATCAACCATGTCATCAACGATCAGACAAGTCCGATCCTGAACATCACCAACAATGTTTAATACCTCAGACATATTTGCCTTCGGCCTACGTTTATCGATAATCGCCAAGGTCGCCCCAAGACGACGGGCAAAACCCCTTGCCATTTTTGCCGCTCCGACATCAGGGGCTATAACTACGAGATCCTCGAGTGCGAGATCCCTGAAGTACTTTGTCACAACCGGTGCTGCGTAAAGGTGATCAACGGGAATATCAAAGAACCCTTGGATCTGATGCTGATGGAAATCAATTGAGATAACCCGATCAGCTCCAGCTGCTACAATAAGGTTCGCAGCGAGCTTAGCACCAATCGAGACCCTCGGTTGGTCTTTCCTATCCTGACGACCATATCCGAAATACGGGATAACCGCTGTGACTCGAGCTGCCGAAGCCCTTTTAGCAGCGTCTAACAGAAGACATAACTCCATGAAGTTGTTCGCAGGAGCTGAAGTGGGTTGGATGATGAAAACGTCCCGCCCACGAGCATTGTGGTCTATCCGAACAAAGATTTCACCGTCCGAAAAATCTTTGATCGTCGCTCCTTCTGGCGATTCTCCAAGCTTTTCAGCTATCTCACGTGCTAACGAAACATTGGCGCGTCCACTAAGCAGCAGAAGCGGCCCATGCCTGTAAGTGTCTTCCATTTGACCGAAGCTAGAATCTGAATCCCTATAGCTATCATTTGATAGCATGCAACGTTAGAAAAACCACTATGAGTGGTCAACGCTAAGAGTGTAATGGATGTTTAACTTTGGTCCTACATCTGACCAAAAGATAGAAAACTTTCTTAACGCTCTTTGACGCTAAAAACTCGAGTGCTAACTGCGTCTGCCCGCCCCACCGTCTTCAAAACCAGACGAACTTCGTACTTGCCCGCCTTGAGGTTTGGCAAATCTAGATTTAAGTAGTGAAATAATGGGCCTGGGCTTTGCGGTCCAAGTTCCTCCCAAGAGAGCCGGAGCGGTCTTGGGGGTTTTGTGATCCGGAGAAACTCCCCGATCTGGCGGAGCACTCCCCGATTTATCTGACTTACTGAGACTTCGAAAAGCAGAGTCTCCGATCTAAATCCAAGGCCGGCGACCTCCCAGGCAATAGCAAACGTTTGACCTGTTAGGATTTCTGCTCGTTTGAGTGCCAGAGGAAGCGATGCCTCAAGAACTTCAGGCTCCTCGGAAGAAGGTCGCAACATCAGGATGTCAGAAAGCGATGCCACATCCTCCGGTACTGGCAGACTTTCAAGCCCCATCCTTAGGCGCCCAGCTCGACGCTTACTCGGACTCCACATTTCAGCCGAAAGCACATAACTCCCCGACGGCACCTCAAGTGAGAGTGCACTCTCTACATCGCCCATTCTTTGAGCACTCTTGATCCGTGCTCCTTCTTGTGGCACTAGAAAGATTCCAGCACGATCCAGCATCCCATCCTGGGCACCCGGATCTAGCCAAGGTATCGGATGGTCATGGTCCACATGCCGAGTCGTATCATCTGGAAGAAAGTGAGTTCCCACTACAACTACTCGACTACCTCGGGGGAACAATGCGACTTGACCTTCCATTGGAAGAAAGACAGGTGCATATGCTGGCGCATATAAAGAACGAGGCCGTTCCACATCTGCCCGCAAATCTTCTGGTGCTGCACGGCTTGGGGTATTCAGCACTTTACCAGGAGGCATATAGTCCCTTCCCTCCGGATGTTTGTGACCAATCACATGTTCGACGGTAGTGAATCCTGTATCAGAAGTCCTATCCCACCCTAATTCCCAACCGTGTCGGATCGTCAGTTCATCAAGGTCCTTACCCCAACTAATTCGGTAGGGGTTCTTTGCCTCCTCACGGATCGTTGCAACAGTCCAGCGCGCATAGTGTGAAGTTTTTCGGTCATTACCCTCGACTAGATATAGCGGATCCGCTAGTAACCAGAGGCGTTCGAGAACAGTATCCAGGGATTCAGAAGATAAGTTTTCTGCTTCCTTTAGCGCATTTTGACCGTCGTCATCCATAATCCAACGCGGTACCCGCCACCTAAGTGACTGCCCACTATCCATTCGGTCTATTGCTATCGAAAATGCTCGATCGGCCTCGACATACCTTTCCAGTCCATGTAGAGAAAATCCTACTAAAGCTGCACACCACCACGGCTCTACAGTCCCACATGAACGAGCTGTCTCAAGCGCTTCTTCCCAACGCCGAGCTTCAGAAAGGTACCAGACTCGCTGCCCCAGCAACCATCCGTCACCTGGAAGAAGTACCTGTATTGAGTCCAATAAGACCAGCAACTCCTCTCTAAGTTCTTCAACTTGGACTGATTCGGGACGCGGGTACCAATCCCCTTCATCGTACCAAGAACAAAAACGCCCAACTCGCTCATCACAAACATCATTGACCGAGCCAAGTATGAGAGGAAAGTGACGAATTCTCTGTCGCTCAAAACGAGCTTGGGCTGCCCGGGCAATCCCCTGAATATCCGATGAATCAATAACAGCAGCTACCGTATCAATTTCACGGTATACGCTCTGTGCCATGTTGACCTGAGGAGAGGTAGCACAAATCAATAGAAGTGTGCCGAGTCCCCTGGCATACAGATGTCTCCTCGACTTCACCAATATCTCGGCTCGTTTTACTGCGGCTAGAAGTACTGCAATTGGCCCGGGTGGATTCGAACCACCACCGCCGGTTCCAAAGACCGGTGTCCTGCCATTAGACCACGGGCCATCATAATCATCCTACCGGAAGCTAGGCCCTAGGTTCAAGGCTTCGCGGACATTGGTGTAATCAGTTGATAGCTCTCCAATGTCCGTGTTACAAGACAAGGCCAACCAAGCTCTTCCGTAAGCTCATGTGCATCGGATTCAACGTCACCGCCATTCCTAGTGATTGCAAAGCAAGCACCGCCACTCCCGGAAAGCAAAACGAGCGGGTAACCTTTCTGCCTCAGGGCACCAAGAGAACATCGGACTTCGGGGTACAAGTCAGCAATCGTGACCTCGAAATCATTGTGTGCTGAAGAAATAACCGTATCCCAACCCCCTCTCGCGCTAACAAGACCTGGGCTAGTGTGGTGCTCATAATCATCCGACGACCTCCCGAGCATCCCATAAGCATCACGCGTTGACACGTGCACAGGTGGAAGCACGAGGAGGAGAGTGTGCCCGGGTAGGGCCTGGATGGGCTCAAGTATCTCCCCTCGTCCACGGGCTATCGCAGTGGTGCTGTCACTCAAAAAAAATGGGACATCTGACCCTATATTGGATGCGATTTTACTTAAGGACTCGCTATCCAGAAGACTCTCGGTAAGGTAGTCCAACCCGCGAAGCACGGCCGCAGCGTCGGATGACCCACCTCCAAGGCCAGCCCCAGCAGGGATGTGCTTTGCTAAGCTCACATGGATTCCCTCATGCAAACCAGCTGCCTCTCGATAAGCAGAGGCCGCACGGTATGCGAGATTCTCCTTTACGGGCCCTACTTCCAAACCTGTAACTTCAAGGCTTATCTGTCCGAGGTCGTTTAACTCAATCAGTACGTCGTCACAGTAATCAATGGCCTGAAAGAGAGTCTCCAGTTCATGGAACCCATCTGAGCGACGACGTAAAACCCTTAAGAACAGATTCACCTTCGCAGGAGCCGAAAGGGATACAGTTTGATTCAATGCTCCTCCGTGAAATCCTCATTTCCATTTGTGTCTGGATTCAAGGACCTAGCCTGACCAAGGGAGAGACCGAGTGCCCAAGTGTAATACAGGCCAATAATTGTGATCGGGATCCAACCTCCAAAGTGATATCCGAAAGCGAATGCTAGGGAGTCGGCACTTTCTACACCGTAAACTGTGCCAATAGCAAAGTCTGAGCCCGCATGAAATGTACCGAAGAATCCCGGAGCGGCAGGAAGAGCAACTGCAAAAGCAACGACGCCTGCAGTGAAGATTGCTGAGATAAAACCAGTGTCTATTCCAAATGCCAGCATACCCAACCAAAAAGAGAGAGCATGCCAGGTCCAGAAGGCTAGTGTCCAAGTAAAACCAAGCAGCAAGAGTTTCACATCTCTCATGATCTTGAGCGAGCTGATAAATGACTCGAGGATCTCGACTGAAGCCGCTCCGACTCTTGGGCTTACTAGCTGACCACACCGCTCAACAATGTTAAGCACTAAGCGTGGCGCTGCTACGATTAGACAGAGTACTGATGTCACTACTATCACGATCAGTACAGCCAACCTGAGAAGCCCAGCCCCCCAACCTTCTGAAAGCACCTCCATCGAAGGAAATCCAGAGGTATACACCGGAATGATCAGAAATAGTAGGAGAACCACACCGTCCATGAAGCGTTCAACAACGAGTGACCCAAAAGCCGCACTCGCAGAAACAGGTTCTAGGCGGCTGAAGGCATACGCCCTAGCAAGATCTCCCACTCTAGCTGGGAGAAGGTTATTGGCCATGAATGCGATTGAGACACTCGCGAACCTTGATCGGAGTGCTGTATCCGCCTTGACGGGTGTCAGGAGGATATTCCACCGAAGGGCGCGAATGAAGTAGCCAAAGGTTCCAACACTGATTGAGGCACTCAGAAGCCAGAAATTAGCCTGTGTGATGTTGGCGATGATGTCCGTTAGCGATTCGCCTCGGAGTACCCACCAGAGAAGGAGAACAGTGACTAGGGCACCTACGAGGGCCATGCCCCATTGTCTTTTCATCCCTTTGACCGCGCCCGTCTCAAAATTTCGCTCATCTCACGAACAGCGTTTTCCATCCCAACCAGCACCGCCCGGGCAATTACACTGTGTCCTATATTTAACTCCTCAATCTCTTGTATCTGTGCTACCGGACTTACGTTTTCGTAGGTAAGCCCGTGTCCGGCGTGAACTGCGAGTGCAAGCTCCTGGGCAAGGGTAGCCGCACCAGCCAGTCTTTCGATCTGCGCCTCCTCTGGCTTCCCTCTCCAAGAGTTGGCGTATTCACCAGTGTGCAGTTCAATAGCATCTGCTCCTAACTCAGCCGAATATCGTATCGACTCCTCATCCGGATCGACGAAAAGCGCAGTCCTTATCGCACTCTTTCCTAGACTACGTATCGCCCCACCGATCTCCTCTCGTTTCGAATCACTAGAAAGGTCTAGACCACCTTCGGTAGTCACCTCCTCTCGGTTTTCGGGCACGAGTGTCACTTGCATAGGTCTGAGTTCGTGTGCTAGCTCAAGAATATCAGAAGCAACAGCAAGCTCGAGATTTACTCCTGTCCGAACAATTTGCATCAAAAGTCGGAGATCTCGATCCTGGATATGTCGTCGGTCTTCACGTAAATGGACTGTGATTCCGTCGACACCAGCTAGTTCAGCGAGCACGGCTGCCCTTACGGGATCCGGTTCATCGGTGCGCCGTGCCTGACGCACAGTAGCCACGTGGTCTACGTTCAGATAGAAGCGCATTTTTCCAATCGAAGCCTCACATCTAGCTCCTTTATGATAGGTCCATATTCGAAGACTATACCTACTACTTTGCTAAGTGTCCTTACACAGGATGCCCAGAATCTAATATTTAAAAGCACACAGCTAGTAATCTATTCAAGACAGATGTCTGGACACCCCTTAAGTCTTCCGAGAAATGCGGGTGAGACCCGTGCGGTAATCGAAACCGTCATATTCTCATCCACTCGATTAAGAATCTCGGCCTCTTCATAGATTCTTGAGATCATCCGTCCATTCGACACCGGGATGTGGGCTACAACCTCGACCAACTTAGCCCGAATCCTAGCACCAAGTGTCTCTCTAAGTGCTATCAACGTGCTCTTATCTCTAGCAGATACAAAAACCGCAGGAGTAGGTTCGATGGTCCGAATCCGTCTACGAAGCATTTCTTCTTCCGCATGAGTGATAAGATCAACCTTGTTGAAAACAAGAACCTTACTGGCCTTTGCTAGGCCAAGTTCAGATAGTACACCCATCACCACATCATACTGATCCTCCCAATCTTCCCTAGAAGCATCAATCACATGCAGTAGAACATTGGCTTCTTTCGCCTCTTCCAGTGTGGAATGAAATGAAGCCACCAGGTGATGTGGAAGCTTTCGGATGAAACCCACCGTGTCCGTGATTAGCGCCTGATAGCCCTGACCCAGATCGACGGTACGGGTCGCCGAGTCGAGTGTTGCAAAAAGACGATCTTCGATAAACAGGTCCGAACCCGACAAAGAGCCCAAAAGAGAAGATTTACCAGCGTTTGTATAACCGACCAACACTGCCTGGAAGCTTCCTTCTCTCTGCTGACGCTGAACCTCTCGAGCCCTCGCAACCTGGCGAAGCTTTGATCTTAGGATAGAAATACGCTTCCGTATAAGTCTACGATCAGTCTCGAGCTGAGTCTCTCCGGGACCCCTAAGCCCGATACCACCCCGAATGCGTGAGAGGTGAATCCACATCCGTCGAAGGCGAGGCAGAAGATATTCAAGTTGTGCTAACTCAACCTGCATTCGAGCTTCACTCGAACGCGCTCTTGTAGCGAAAATATCTAGGATCAATTCAGAGCGATCCATAACGCGGACGCCAAGAACATCTTCGAGATTCTTGCCCTGAGCCGGTGTGAGTTCGTCGTCAAAGATTACCAGGTTCCCTTCCTGATCAAAAACGAGCTCTTTGAGTTCTGTCACCTTACCCTCACCCAGGTAAACTCTCGGATTAGGCTTATTGATGCGTTGAGTTAAACATCCTACAACCTTGCCTCCAGCCGTGTCTGTTAAACGTGCGAGTTCCTCTAGATGATCTTCTATGAGAGCAGGATTGACGGCTTGACGGGGTGGTGTCCCAACCAGGATTGCCCTATCCACGGGCGTGCGCATGTCGATGAGCTGAGTCGGTATCCCACTACCCTCCAGACATCTGTATTAGGGGGATCTGTTGCTCAGTCATGAATAACTCGAAAGGCTTGTGTTTGAACGATGTCAATCTACTCATTTGGTCGAGATGTGTGAGTTCATTTTCTACTAACCATCTGAACTGGTCTCAACACGGGCCTCGAGAACCTCTCGTTCATTCTGGGTTGGGTCTGTGAGAACGAAATCCAGTAGGTCTTGAAGTATTCGAGTAAAAGCCGGACTTGGGCGGAGCCCCATGCGAATGAGGTCATTGCCATCAATGGCTAGATCAGAGATGCTCAATGGCACACCAGTCGCTCGTATTAAGCGAGCACGACGCCATGACTGTACAACCTCTGCTGGCGTCTTCTTTAGAGAAGGATGAGCTTTCGCTCGTGCCAGTTCTAGACGAGCCAGAGCATTAAGTTGTTCCGGGCTATTTGAACTGAGCCAGCGTCTTATGGCTTCATCATCCTCATCTAGCCCCGGAAGAAGACTAGCTGAGGATCGCTCAGATATTTCATCAGTCTGGGCATTTGAGAATCGAAGTCGAACAAGGATTCCTAAGATCTTTTCGGGATCGAGCAAATGAAGGAGCTGGGCCAGCCTTAGAAAGGCGTTACCCGGAGGCAGTTCATCAATTGATGCAAGCGTAAACTCCCATGGATTCAGGGCAACTGAGCGGTCTGTTGTACTAAGTTGCTCAAGTTCCGGATAAAGTGCACCCAAGGCTCCTGACTTTTTGTAAAGGCTCAGGGTTCTTGAGGGAATACGGTGCTGATACAAAGCCTTCAGAAGTTCGTCCCGAACCCTCTCGCACGAGAGAACTCCCAAGTGTTCTATACCGTCACATAGTGCCTTCCATGAAGCCTCATCAATGTTGAGATCAAAGCGCCCTGCGAATCGAAAGGCCCGAAGAATTCTGAGGTAGTCTTCCGCAAATCTTTTCTGAGGAACACCGACAGTCTTGAGAACACCCGCTTCAAGATCCTTGAGCCCACCAAAGGGATCGAGAAGTTTCTGGTCGGTAGGATGCCACGCGAGAGCGTTTATCGTGAAATCTCTCCGGGCCAGGTCTTCCTCTATTGTATCGGCGAAAGTTACTACTGCATGTCTTCCATCAGTTTCGACATCCCTGCGAAAAGTCGTAACCTCAAATAAAGTCCCATCCCGAGCGAGAACTCCCACAGTACCGTGTTCGATCCCTATCGGGACAGTCCTCTTGAATAGCTCTTCTATTTCTCGAGGCCGGGCCTGTGTGGCGAGGTCCCAGTCACCCGCATAGTGACCAGACAGAATATCCCTAACTGCCCCCCCTACCGCCCAGGTATCGTGACCCGCTTTCTGGAGCGTATCAGTAATCCAGTGGACTGCTGGAGGAGGCGAAAGCTGGACCGTGCTCATCCCACTAGGACAGCACCTCCATTTACGTTCAGAACTTCCCCGGTGATATGGCGTGCAAGCTCTGAACAAAGAAATAGTATCGGACCAGCGACATCTTCAGGTGTCGCAATCCTGCCCAGCGGAATTGATCGAGAGATCAGCTCTCGCCCCGCCCCCTCGAAGGCTGATGACGACATCTCGGTATCAATCCAACCTGGTGCCAAGCAATTCACTGTAATATCTCGCGAAGCGAGCTCAATACAGAAGCTTTTGACAAGAGATATCATCGCTCCTTTGGTCGAAGCATAGTCAGCATGAAATGCTTCACCACGTTGGCCAGCTGTACTTCCGACAAGAACCAATCGCCCATGATCCCGAAGACGCTGAGCAGCCGCACGACAGGTATAGAACACAGAGTGCAGATTAGCGCCTAATGTCTTCTGCCATTGCTCGTTAGACATTTCTGCAATACTCGCTTCTTTGTTTGGCCATATCCCATGGTTCCCAACAAAAATGTCTAAGCCATCGAATTCTGTATCCACTCGTTCGAAGAGGCTCTCTACATCCCTAGGATCAGAGAGATCACCCATCTCAGCCCATGCAGAGACCCCGATTTCGTGAAGTGCATCCAATGTTTCTTGCGCTTGCTCAGAACGGCTGTGATATCCAATCCCTACATTCGCTCCAGCGCTAGCCAATAGAAGGGCTGTAGCTCGGCCTACTCCCCGTGATCCACCAGTGACGAGAGCATTCTTACCTGTGAGGTCAATTTGCATCTTAGGGTTTCTCACTAATCAGTTGGCTCACTTCTATCTCATAACCAATAGCATAGTAGTATCGAATCCTTGATTAACACTATCTGATAGTGACCTTTCAAGAACTCGCAGCCGAATCCTGCATAATCAATCCCAAGACTAAGTCAGGATCTTCAGTATCAAGCGCTAATCCACAGGCATAGGTAAGTAATGCATCTGCGGTAAGAAGTTGAAAAGCACTATTTCGCACGCGCCCTGGCGACAATCGCGCTTGGCCTAGAGCATCGCAGGCGATTTTCGTGAGGCCGGAAGCAGACACAGCAGTAACTCCCGACGCATCAATCCAAGATCCCAACTCTAACGGGGATACTGCGCGTCGTTGGCTAATCCATGTCTTTAGGTCACTCACCCCTCAGCCTCTCGGAGAAAAGCCTTAACGGTGTTGGCACCAGACTCCAAGGCTTCATCAATTTTCGTGATGTCTTCCACACCCGCTTGAGCGATATGGGCCTTACCCCCACCCCTTCCTCCTACAAATCCGGACACTTCCCGAATCAATGCATCTGCGCGTACACCCCTTGAGATCAGATTCTCACTCACAAACGCAAATAGCACATGCTTTTCGTTAGGCATCTCAGCCGCCAGTACTGCGACTCCGGAGGTGCCAGACTCAAGAAATCGGTCACCCCACTTTCGTGCATCATCTGCATTCCGAGCACGAATACGGACACCCCGATAGGGTGCAGTGTCTCCTCCTCCGAGATCAATCACATCAGAAGTGACATCTGTTTCAGTGCTCCCTCCCCCCGACCTTAATTGATCGAGGAGGCTCTCAAGTTCAGCGGTATCAGACAGAAGTTGCTCTGCTCGATGCCTTACCCCATCCGGTCGCGTTTTCAGTACTGCTGAGACCTCTTCCAGAGCAGTCTCACGTCCCTTTAGGAAGGTAAACGCTGCTCGCCCAGTAAGTCCTTCAACGCGTCTTACTCCTGCTGAGACTCCTGACTGACTAACGAACCTGAATAGACCAATCTCAGCAGTTTGGCTCGCATGCGTGCCCCCACAAAGTTCCATACTGACGCCGGCTATACTCACAACTCGAACCTGTTCGGGATATTTTTCTCCAAAAAGAGCCATCGCCCCGTCCTCAACAGCAGTTGCATAGGAGCGGTGGTCAATTTCAACCGGATGATTAGCCCAGATCCCTTCATTAACAATCAATTCTACCTGTTCTAGTTCATCGGTACCCAATGGGCCCGTGTGTGCAAAGTCAAAGCGGAGCCGATCAGGAGCGACCAGGGAACCGCGCTGGACAACATGGTCGCCCAGCACCTCTCGCAAGGCCGAGTGCAGGAGATGAGTCGCGGTATGGTTCCTCACTGTGTCTCGCCGAACATGATCGGTCACCTGAGCTTCAACTGAAAGCTTCTCGCCTCCATCGGGGAATACACCCTCGATTGAGCCAAATACTGCGGTTTGTCCCATTACATCAGCTACCTCTTGAACATCTAGCTTCCAGACATCACCAGAAACAACACCCACATCTGATACCTGACCACCACTTTCAAGATAGAAGGGGCTTTCACGCAGTATGAGGCCGACTACGTCATCCTTAACACGATACGCAAGAACCTCAGTTCTTATATGGATTTGTTGGTAACCGACAAATGTCTGCTCTTGGTCGACAATCTGCATCCAGCCATCTGTGATATCACCCGCCCTGAAAACCTCTTTGGCCTCTTCACGGTCTGCGCGTGACCTGGCTCGCTGTTTAGCTAATTCCTCTTCGAAGCCGACTTTATCAACGGCATACTCTCTTTCTTTAGCCATGATTTCAGTCAAATCGATCGGGAAACCAAAAGTGTCATAGAGCTTAAAAGCGTCATCCCCAGCTATTGTACCTCCCCCCTCTGATATGAGTTCGTTAAACCGGGTCATGCCACCTTCGATGGTCAAAAGAAAACGTTCTTCCTCCGCCTGAGTTGTTTTAAGCAGATGATCGCGTCTATGGATCAGATCAGGGAAAGTGTCGCCCATACTATCGATGACTGCAGCGACTACACCCGTGAGGGTTGGCTCTCGTTGTCCAAGTAGCCAAGCATGCCGCATCGCTCTCCTTAGGATACGACGCAACACATACCCACGACCTTCATTGCCTGGAAAAACACCATCACAAAGAAGAAAGGCAACTGCACGGGAGTGGTCTGCCAGAACCCGATAGCTAACAGCATCGTCAGCCTCAGCGTCGTAAGCTCTCCCCACTAGTTCACCGACACGATCAAGCATTGGGCGAAAAAGGTCAGTATGGTACACTGAACCCACATCTTGAAGTACCGAAGCGAGCCGCTCCAGTCCTAACCCGGTGTCAACAGATGCGGCAGGAAGTTCGGTGAGGCTACCATCTTCAGCCCGATCGTACTGCATGAAAACAAGATTCCATAACTCGCTGATCTTCCCAGAATCATTGAGCTCGACAAACTCCTCTGTGTCCGTCACAGAGGTCCGGTCTTCTCTCAAGTCGTAGTGCAACTCTGAGCAGGGGCCACACGGTCCGGTGTCAGCCATCTGCCAGAAATTATCCTTGTCACCCAAGCGATGTACCCGTTCCGCTGGAAGTCCCACCTCGGTTGTCCACAGTTCTGCCGCTTGATCATCCGTATGATGGACCGTCGCATAGAAACGTTCGGGATCAAGCCCATAAACTCCTGTTAACAGATCCCAAGCGAAACGAATCGCGTCTTTCTTGAAGTAGTCCCCGAAAGAGAAATTACCGAGCATCTCGAAGAATGTGAGATGACGAGTAGTACGTCCGACCTCCTCAAGGTCATTGTGCTTACCACCGGCACGAACACACTTCTGGGATGTGACTGCTCGTCTGAACGACACCTCTTCCTGACCCAAGAATACGCGCTTGAACTGCACCATGCCCGCATTAGTGAACAACAGTGTGGGATCGTCCTCCGGTACAAGCGAAGAACTCTGTCTTCGAGAGTGACCTTGTTCCTCGAAGAATTTGAGAAATTGCTCCCGGATCTCGGCGGTCGTCATGGCGTCACATTAAGGGAAAACTACATTTATTAATGCCAAACTACTAACGATAACGGGTGACGCAGTGTGTAAGGAGTACCCGATAGTATGAAATCACGAGAGCCGAAAGACCGAAGGCCAAAAGCTTACGTTCGCTCCAACTGCTAAGAAAGTCAGCCGGCAACTTCCTCCCCAAGCATTTCTGAAACCAAGTCATCACCTTCTTCAAGCTCTTCTTGATTCTCACGATCCAGCCCTAAAGCAGTACGTAGCTGCGATTCAATCTCTTCGGCGATATCCGGGTTCTCCACTAAGAAAATCTTCGAATTTTCCTTTCCCTGACCCATGCGCAGATCCCCGTAGGAGAACCATGAGCCTGATTTCTCAACAATTTCGTGGTCGACTCCGAGATCGATGAGTAGTGCGGTATGGCTGACCCCTTCGTTGTATTGGATATCGAATTCAGCTTGCTTGAATGGAGGGGCACATTTGTTCTTTACCACCTTTACGCGTGTCCGGTTACCGATCACATCCTGCCCGTCCTTGATTGCACCAATGCGGCGTATATCGAGCCTGAGTGAGGCATAAAACTTGAGCGCTCGCCCTCCTGAAGTCGTCTCTGGACTACCGAACATGACGCCCACCTTAACACGTATCTGGTTCGTAAAAATCACCGCAGTATTAGAACGATTTACAGCACCTGTGAGCTTTCGGAGCGCTTGGCTCATGAGTCTTGCCTGAAGTCCAACATGGGTGTCGCCCATCTCACCCTCAATCTCTGCTCTTGGAACGAGCGCTGCTACAGAATCAATGACCACGACATCAATTGCATTGCTACGAATTAGCACTTCTGCAATCTCAAGCGCTTGTTCCCCGGTGTCCGGTTGTGAGACTAAGAGGTTGTCTACATCGACACCAAGCTTGCGGGCATATGTCACATCCAAGGCGTGCTCAGCATCTACAAAAGCTGCTATACCACCAAGGCGTTGAGCATTTGCGATCACTTGAAGACAGAGCGTTGTCTTACCTGAGGATTCCGGACCATAGATCTCGCTGATTCGACCTCGCGGGATTCCTCCTATGCCGATTGCAGCATCCAAATTGATCGCGCCAGTAGGGATGGCCTCGATACTATTTGCAAATGAATCTTCTCCCATTCGCATGATTGCGCCCTTACCGTAAGAACGCTCGATCTGTGTGATCGCAGTATCTAAAGCCTTCTGGTTCTGGGTTGCCTTCTTCTTCACGTCTTGGTCAGTCATTTGAGCCGCAGCCATGTGTTCTCCGTCTTCGTGAGACCCCACTTCTAAGGGGTTCGACACCCAAAATATAATACCCGAAGATAAAACGAAAGTGCATCTTTGCCCTTAGGTCACTCACCCGAAAGAGGAGTGACCAGAAAACCGTTGCAATATCATGGTATACATCGAATTTTCGTCGTTCTCGATGATTGTATAGAGTTTCTTTGGGAGGACTCTGAATAGAGCGGAGCAGTACATGGCCCTCCTGGAAACATATGCAAGTCACAATCTAGTTACTCATCAATTTTTCTTTACGATAAAAATACGTCTGCCATACCCCTGGCCTAACTGCCACGTAAAAAGTCTCAAACGGCCGATCCGCATTTCTCGGCGTGAAAAGACCCACCCCTAGATGCTGCCCCACTCGCATGATCTGCTCACAATCGACTGGACCTTCACCTACCATTTTCTCGTAGATCCGATCCTCAAAGGAGATTGGATCACCTCGAACAAACCACTGAGTAGTTCCGGCATAGGTTCCCGCGAAATCAAGAACTGGCTGGAGGGTGTTCAGTGGGATCCTGTCAGGACCAATCAGTGTGTCACCCTCAGGGGTCAAGCGAAGCTGCACAGTTTCACCTGTGGATAGGCAAAGATTGACCAACGACCCCTCATCAGCGGGAGGGAGAGTGGCAACCTCAATACGAACTGTGTCTGGTGGTGGAGCAGGAAGCACCACCGTATCTGGTGTAAGCCTTTCCATAAGAGTTGGGCGGTTAAGACCCGGCTTGCCTCTGACTCTCAGAGCTACCGAGCCTAAAACAGCTAGTTTCGGTTTCCAATACTCTGAGTGATGACCTCCCGACGGCTCAGAATAGTTCACCGCAAGGTAGTGTGCCCCAATCCGGATTCCTGCTACATCGAACTGAGCTCCCAAATTGACATCGAAACCGTCGTATTCACTCATGAAAGTCAGTACTGAGCTATTCCCAACCCCAATATGGACTGCTGAGCCGAAAAACCAGCCCTCTGAGTCTATGGAACGGTAGAACTCAAGTTCATCTCCATCCTTGAACATGCCCGAGCCATAACCACCCGTGAATGTAAGATCGTGCTCTGGGAGGGCACTCTGATCGAAACCTGGAATGTGGACAGTCGCGACACCGTATAGGCTTAATTGAGTATGCACGTCTTCAATGCCCACGTAGGACTTACGGAATCGCTTGTCGGGTACCCCCAGTCTAGTGGGCTGATATATGACGTCATCTTCGAAATTCGGCGCGGTTACATACCTGCCGCCAAAAGCCAATCCCAATCCTTGGCTCTGTGGTCTTAGTAACTGCGCACGGCCGAAGACTCCCCACATATTTCCGCCTAAATCACGCTCATTGAAAGACTGTAGAGTCGTACCAATCTCCACACGATCAAACAGGCCCAAAGTGACAGAAGCATCAGAAGAGAAATGTTTGATGGGGGGACCAAAACCGGTCTCATTACCGCTCACATCAATCTCAATCGTACGACTGAGATCCATGAAGAATCCCGAGTAAGTCCCTGTAATCATCATGTGGGGGAGAACGCTAGCAATCGGAATGTTTATAAGTCCAGATCCATACCGTTGTGTGCTAGGCATCGTTGTAGTCTGGGCCTTTAGCAGCACAGCTGAGCATAGTAACCAAAAGAACATTACTGATGACAAATAATGAATCCGTCTCGATGAGATATTCATGCGAGTATATACACAGGCTCTAGGAAGTTCTTGGAACAGGGGTATATGAAGCGTCATCGTTACGGCTAGACAAAATGATGAAGAATTTACTTCTGACTTCATCACTCCTCACCACTAGCCCGAATAAAGTCACAGCAGATTCAAGCCTTTTCAGCTGCCGATCTTCTTCTCGATCTCCGAGAGGCGCCGGCCAATCGAAACAACCCAAAAAAAGACTATTCCGATCGCAATCGCGTACGCGATAAAAACATGCCAGTAGGGGCGACCAAGACCCTGGGCCGCAAGCTGTGCACCAGGAAGCTCTGAGGTCTCCTGGGCAAAGAGTGTGATCGTACAAACCAGGAAGGTGATTCCCGTGACTAGACCGCAAAGAATTTGGTTACGATTCATAGTAATTATACTGATGCATGACGGGAGCGAGTATCGAGTTCAGACCGAAGATTCTCAAGTGAATACCGGAGGAGGAACAATCCCAAGAAAAGAACAGTGAAAGCTCCTAAGCTCATTAAGAGTGTAGTGAGCATGTCACCGGGGAGAGTCGGTCCTTCTGGTTTAATTACCACAGGCGCTGGGTGCAGTGATCGAAACCAGATAACGCTGAGGTGAATGAAAGGGATATCAAGAGCACCAACGATCGCGACCACCGCAGCGTGGCGTTTGCCCTTCTCTGGATTTTCGGTCGAACTTCTGACCAAGAAGTAGCCCAGAAAAATGAACCACAGCAGCAGTGTTAGCGTAAGGCGCGGCTCCCAAGTCCAATAAGTACCCCAAGCGATCTTGCCCCAGAGAGGCCCAGTAGTGAGCATGATTGTTGCAAAAACCATCCCTCCTTCAGCCGCAGAAACGGCAGCTCGGTCAAGCCGTTCATCGCGAAGCCAGAGGTACATCCCACTGAAGAGTGCAGCTAAGCCGAACGCAAGAAAGGATGTCCATGCAGCCGGAACATGGACATAGAAAATCCTTTGGGCGATACCTTGGGTGACTTCAGTTGACACCCAAAAGAAAGACATCCAATAGACCACCCCAAGCCATACGAGTCCTATCATAGCCAGCATGGTTCCAGCTAGTAGGATTTTCTTAGTTGACATCAATCCTCCACCACGAAGCGGAAGAGCCAAGAGCCTAAGAAAAAGGCCGTTAAAGCGAACGCCGCAAGCATCCTTATACTGCCCTCGGCCTCTGTTACCGGCCTGCCGGCAAGGAATTGGCTGGTGGCACCTGTACCATAAATGACTACCGGCGCAAGTAATGGAAAAATGAGGACCGGAAGAAGTGTATCTCCCATACGGGTCCCAGTTGATACAGCAGTAAACAAAGTGCCAAGAGCCACAAAGGCCAGTACGCCCAGAGCGATCACCAGTGTAAGCATTCCAAAACTGCCACCCACTTCAAGTCCGAAAAAAAATATAAAGACACCCACGACCAGCAGAGCCATGATATAAAGAAACACAAAGTTAGCTAAAGCTTTAGCGATAAAAATCGCATCCTTCGGTACCGGACTCATTAATATCCCCTGGAAAGCACCATCTTCCGCCTCTAGATGAAAGGTGCGCCCGACTCCAAGTAGGCCAGCAAACATAATAGTCATCCAGACAAGGCCTGAAGCAATATCTTCAGGAGAAACACGGGCCCAGTCAGTAGCGTAATTGAAAAGAATTGCCACCAACACCACGAAAGCACCCATCGCGATAAGGCGCTCTCGGGTACGAAACTCTACAAGCAGGTCCTTCCAGAGGATTGTCCTGATCTGCTTGAGGTAGTTCCTCATTCTTCTCCCTCTATTACACCGTAGTAGAACTGACCGAAGTCACCCTCGATTTCAGCGCGCTTTCCCTGCCATACAAAGCGACCACGATTCATGATGGCGGCCGTTGTTGCTAACGCCAGGCCCTCAGTCAAGTTATGCGTAACCATTACAATAGTCCGTTGACCATCTTTAAGGTCTGAGAGCACGCCTTGGAGCACTATGGCTGCCGATGGATCGAGTCCGGTATAGGGTTCGTCAAGAAGAACAATATCAGGATCGTGGAGGAGGGCTCGGGCAAGAGCAAGTCGTTGTTTCATACCATGGGATAAATCACGGACCAGTGATCCGGCACGGTCTTGGAGGCCCAGATGCTGAAGTTTGTGATTTACCACATCGTCCAGATCTGAGAGGCCAAAAAGTTGCCCGTAGAACCGGAGATTTTCCTCAGCGCTAAGGTGACCGTACAGGAAGCCTTGGTGAGAGAGAACGCCGATTCTGTGTCGCCACTCGACTTCTCCGAAGTCAAGTGTCTCACCTCGAAGCCATACTTGGCCACGGTTGGGTCTAAGAGCCCCTGCTAGAAGAGCCAACAAGGATGTCTTACCAGCACCATTTGGGCCAAAGATGGTGAGGAACTCACCCCTTGCCAGTGATAAATCTATCCCGTCAACCGCAGTAACAGTCCCGTATTCGCGCACCAGGCCCTGAGCTTGCAGCAAGGGCTCACTCGAAGACCTCTTGTCAACTTCTAGGTGGGCAGGAACGGATACGGAGGTCAGCCGACCGCCCCAATCTTGAGTTGCTGACCACACTCCGAACAGAAGTGGCTCCCGTCGTCATTACCAAAACCACAGGATACGCACATCAGTCCCGAGCGGAGTGCGGCACGGATCTTAGTTATCTCAGCTTCGACATCGTCATCAAGAAAATGTGGCTCACTGCCCTCTGCATCAGCCTCAAGAGCCTCCAGAGCCTCGGCTGTGAGGTCTGCTTTCAACGAGAGGTAATCCTTTTCGTCCAGTTTACCAGCAAGGAAGTCATATTCCACATCACGGAGTGCAAGTAGCGCGACTCTCTTACGGGCCTCGGTATCAGTCAATTCGTCTTCGGCCCTATCGAGAGAAGCATGCAGTCCACTCAGTATAGGCTGAAGAATGAAAAGTGTGACCGCAGCCGCAACTAGAGCCCCTCCCAGGAACACAGTGCTCATAGGGAGTTCGGCAACACCGGACCAGTCAATGGATTACCTCGCTACTCCCGCAATCGCTGGGGCACCTGTTGTTACAGCTTCTAGCTCTGGGCGGCTACTTCTCCTGCGTCGGTCTACACTTGGCCACAGTGCGATCACAGTACCCAGGGCGAGAATCAATCCACCAGCCCAGATCCATAGCACAAACGGCTTAACTAGAACTTGCAGGTCGATACCCTGCGCACTGGAGTTGGCTGAGAGCGCCCCATCCACATCATCCATCGCTGACAGAATCAGGTACAGATCCTCCCTTACTGTCGAGCGGATCCCAACCTCAGTCATGAGTTGATCGCTTGTTACGTATTGGCGCTTCTCAGTCGTGAGTATGCCCTTTGCAACCCCGTCTTGCTCTACTGACACCGTAGCGATCGCTTGCCATAGAAGGTTGCGTTGGCCCCTACCCAAAGAGACAGAAAGGCCCTCATAAGTAAGCGTGTAAATATGGCCGAAAGGAGAAGTGATATTGATCTGGTCCCCCGGCAACACATGTTGGCGCTCATCCACATTGTATGCAGCACCCGCGAAGGCAAAGTAGATCATCACGATTCCTACATGAACGATGTAGCCACCCCACCGCCGCCGGTTTCTAGTCACTAGATGAAAGAGTGCGACCGCGAAACCTTCCCCTTCAATACGCGCTCTGGCTCGGGTTCCCTTCCAAAACTCCGTCGCAATAACCGTCAGAACGAAGGCACAGACACTCCAGGTCACAAGCGCTAACCCATGCCGTGCTCCCGCAATCCAGAGAGCTATAGCGACAAAACACCCTACCATGATCGGAATCTGGAAATTCTTCTGGAGGTTCCGTTTTGTTGCCCGACGCCATGCTATCACAGGCCCAATACCCGCTAATGCGAGAAGTACTAGCCCAATTGGGAAATTGACTTTCTCGAAAAAGGGCGGACCCACACTTACCTGTTGTCCAGTTACGCCTTCTGCGACAAGCGGGAAGATCGTGCCCCAGAAGACGGCGAAAGCGGCACCCAGGAGGATCAGGTTGTTAAATAGAAAAGCCGATTCTCGAGAGAGAAATGACTGTATGCTATTCTCACTCTGAAGCTTGGGTAGGCGGTAGATGATCAACAGGATACAAGCCAAAAGCACCACACCCATAAAACTCAGGAAGATGTAGGCGATCTTAAGTTCTTGAGCAAACGAATGAACTGACTCGATAAGACCTGATCTAGTTAAGAAAGTAGCAAAAATCGTGAGGAGGAATGTCAGGAGTACAAGCGACATATTCCAAACCTTCAGCATTCCACGGTTTTCTTGGATCTGTATGGAGTGGAGAAATGCTGTTGCTGTCAGCCAGGGCAGAAGTGAAGCGTTCTCAACCGGATCCCAAAACCAGTACCCCCCCCATCCGAGCTCTTCGTAGGCCCAGCGCATACCGAAGATGATTCCAACTGCGAGGAACAACCATGAGAGGAGGATCCATCTGCGAGTAAGTTCGATCCAGCGGGCATCCAAACGACCATTAAGTAACGCAGCGACTGCAAAAGCAAACGGGATCGTGAATGCTGTGAAGCCAAGATAGAGGGTAGGTGGATGAATCGTCATCCAGTAGTTCTGGAGCTGTGGGTTTAATCCCTGACCGTTTGCAGGGGTGAATGCCAGCTGCTCGAACGGATTGACGTCCGCGAAAAGCAATACAACGAGAAAAAACGTCAGGATCGTCTGCAAAACACCAGCGACGTATGGCATGAATTCTCGATTCTTTTTCCTGTTAAGGAAAACACATAGAGTCGAGAAGAACGCTAGGATTACAGCCCAGAAGAGCAATGAGCCACGCTGTCCAGCCCATAGCCCAGTAACTTTATAGAAGAATTCCATCTCTCGATTTGAGTACGAAGCAATGTACCAGTACTCAAATTTGTCACCTAAGAAAGCACTCACTATACCGAGAGATGCGAGTACTAGTAGAAAGAAGACCGCGTAGATACTGCGCTCTGCACTCAGAACATAGTCACCCCTCTGCGTGCGACCGCCCACGTAGCCAAGCAGCATGCCCCATACGGAGATCGGCAACGCAATCCAGAGGGCGTATTCCCCAAGAATCGTCACGTGACTCGCTCCCTGTTAGAGAGCCCGTTCAACCGGCCAGATCCTCCGGAGCGGCCTCGTATCGGCTTCCGCATTTCGTCAAGAGTGTTTCAGCCTCAAAAACACCATCTCCACGAAGGCTTCCTTCAAGGACAACCTCCGCATCGTCTGTAAAGGTATCCGGAAGTGCATCTCGAAATTCGACTGGGAAGGTCACGGATTCATCTGCGAGATCACGTACCACGAATGTGTGAAGCAGTTCTCCATCAACGCGTTGGTAAGTACCCGGAAGAACTTGGCCACTAACCTTTACCCCTACCTCATAGAAAGTGCGATCACTCTCAACTTTCTCCATGAGTTCGACGGGAGTCAGGTAGTAGACCATCGTCTCGCTAACACCAGTCCATATCAAGTAGGAGACGACCGCAGCCACGCTTACGAGCCCAACCGTGAAACGATTCATAGTCCCCTCCTCAAACTGGTTCCTTCCCGAAGGCTTCGAATCTAGCCAAACTCCCCTACTTGGGACCAGTCCGAAGGCTCTCCTAATCTTCAAACCCTCAGAAACACTAGAGATTGAAAAAATCTTCAAGGACGTCTTCGTCAGCTTCCTCGGAATACCTGAGCCTGTTCGAGAGCCCATCGTGCTGCTTCAACGGGATTCTCAAGTACCGGTAAACCCAATCCCTTGGCGGGTGGAGTACCGAGTGTTCCTACTGAAAGACCGATTTTTGAAGCTAGAGCAATCTCAGAGAGTGTTCCCCACTCACCGCCAACCGAGATAACAGCTTCTGCCCCCTGGACTACCAACGCATTACGCGCTTCCCCCATACCAGTGGCGAGTGGGATACCAATCCATGGGTTTGCTGACTTCGGGTCAGACCCTGGAAGAATACCAATGACTAGCCCGCCGGCTTCGGTTGCACCCTGAGCTACGGCCTTCATCACACCTCCTCTGCCTCCACACACTACTAGGGCTCTTAACTCAGCAAGTTGCCTTCCCAAATCTTGTGCTAAATCACACTCGACTTTTGAGGCCTGAGCACCTCCGACTACTGCAATACGGAATGGAGGCTCAACCTTCCGAACCGACATCATTAGTCACCAGCCCACTGAATGGCGGCACGGACAGCCCGATCCCACTCCGTCTTAAGTCCTTTTCGGTCAGTTTCCGACATTCTTGGCTCACATTGGGTTCCCGGTCCCTGAGCTGAAAGAAAGTCATCAGCATCCGACCAAATACCCGCTGCAAGCCCCGCGAGACCAGCTGCTCCCAAGGCGGTGGTTTCTACGATTTCGGGTCGATTTAGACGAATCCCGAGGACGTCTGCCTGGAACTGTATGAGCCAATCGTTCAGAGCTGCGCCACCATCTACTCGCAATTCCTGGGTCTCAAGAGCCGCTTCTTCCTCCATCGTCCGGAGAACATCCATTGTCCCATATGCCATGGCCTCCAAAGATGCTCTCACAATATGCTCTCTTTGGGTTCCACGAGTGAGCCCTACGAGCATTCCACGTGCGTCAGGCACCCAATGGGGAGCCCCGAGCCCTACGAAAGCAGGCACAAAATAGACGCCAGAATTGTCTTCTACCGATTTCGCCATAGCCTCAGACTGCTCTGCTGTTTCCAGAAGCCCTAGCCCGTCCCGAAGCCACTGGATAGCGGCACCTGCAATGAAGACCGAACCCTCAAGTGCATAGGCCAAACCACCTTTTTTGTTGCAGGCAGCCGTTGTGAGCAGGCCACGAGTGGATGGCACTGCTTTGTCCCCTGTATTCAAGAGCAAAAAAGCACCTGTGCCGTATGTGTTTTTGGCCAGACCTGGGGACCAACATCCCTGACCAAACAGTGCTGCCTGCTGATCTCCTGCTACACCGGTAATCGGTGCTTCAATACCCAAATGGATACCCGAAGCTATGCCAAAATTACCAGAGCTAGGGAGCACTTCCGGTAGTAAACTTCTGGGCACACCCAATAGGTCTAGGAGCCACGGATCCCATTCACCTTCTGTAAGGTGGAAAAGCAAGGTCCTCGATGCGTTCGTTGGGTCAGTCGCGTGAACTGTTCCGTCCGTGAGGCGTGCCAGAATCCAGCTATCAACTGTACCAACAGCGAGTTCGCCAGATTCTGCACGAGAGCGCAGATCAGAATCCTGGCCTAAAATCCATTGAATCTTCGTGCCTGAGAAATAAGGGTCGAGTACTAACCCTGTGCGAGCTCTTACCTCATTCTCATGACCTGAATTCTTAAGTTGTCGGCACAGATCACTTGTTCTTCGGTCCTGCCAAACAATAGCTCGATGGACGGGATCGAGAGTCTCTCGATCCCAGAGCACCACGGTCTCCCTTTGATTTGTTATCCCAACCGCAGAAATATCTGCTTCAGATGCTTGATCAATCGCTGCACGTGCAACACGGACAGTAGTACTCCAGATTTCTAATGCATCGTGTTCGACCCATCCTGACTGCGGAAAATATTGGGTAAATTCAGAGTACGCTCGACCTAGAATCCTCCCGTCCTGCCCGATGACTAGGCAGGTCGTACCGGTTGTCCCCTGGTCTATCGCCAAGACAGAAGAGACGCTCATATAGGCTCCAGTCGTTGGCTGATTTCAGCTCTAGTTAGGTTGAGAAAGGCCGCCGAACTCGTACTGCCAACCAGACCGTAAGAGCAAATCCAGAAAGGTTCCGATGGGGAAGCCTACAACGGTATAATAGTCTCCATCGATGCCAGCCACCAACGCGGCTCCCAACCCTTGAATTGCGTAAGCGCCTGCTTTATCCATCGGCTCACCACTCATCACATAATGGCGAGCCTCAGTTTCATCAAAGCTCCGCAGATGAACTTCGGCACTGGATACGGCACTAACTGTTCCTTCTCGTCCTGAAATCGCGAGCCCAGTCAGAACTAGGTGCTTACGCCCGGCTAGAGAAAGGAGCATATCAACTGCCCTGTCTTCATCCTCAGGCTTACCAAGCAATCTGTCTTCGCTAACCACGATCGTATCCCCTCCGATCACTAGAGCATCCGGTTCTGTCTCGGCAACTGCTTCTGCTTTACAGCGTGCGAGACGTTCCACGTAAGCTTCAGGAGATTCTCCTTCTATGTAGGACTCATCAATTGCCGGTGACCGCACATCAGGATCAAGTCGGAGTTGGCGAAGAACATCCAATCGACGCGGGGAATTGGATGCCAGGATGAGTCGCATCATGCTTATCGCTGAAACCCTATCCTTAACGCTCAAGCAAAATTGTGACTGGCCCTTGATTCACAAGCTTCACATCCATCACTGCTCCAAATTCTCCGGTTTCTACCCTCCCCGGGACCCTATCACTGAGCATGGCCACAAAGTTCTCGTACAGAGGTATCGCAATCTCTGGAGGTGCCGCATCGATAAAGCTGGGCCTCCGTCCCTTTCTGACATCTCCGTATAGCGTGAATTGGCTTACCACAAGAAGCCCTCCTCCGACATCATTCAGTGAGCGGTTCATCTTTCCCTCAGCATCTGGAAAGACCCGCAGTCCAACAACCTTATCCGCCATCCAGGTTGCTTCTATTTCTCCATCACTCGCCTTGAAGCCAACTAAAAGAACAAAGCCCGTGCCAATTTCACCGACAGATCGCCCATCGACGGTAACCTCTGCCGACGACACCCGCTGGAGAACAACTTTCAAAAGCCAGCTACTCCACCGTGACCGACTTAGCAAGATTTCTAGGTTGGTCGACATCCGCACCTCTGATCATTGCCATGTGGTAGGCTAGGAGTTGGAGGGGCACTGTAGTCAGAATAGGTTGAAGAAGAGCTATGGTTTGAGGAACGCGGATTATATGGTCAACCTTACCATCAAGCTCAGAGGCCTCATCGGTCACAACGGCGATAATCCTACCGCGCCGAGCTTTCACCTCTTCGATGCTCGAAACAACCTTTTGGTAAACCGCATCGCGAGGTGCTAATACCACAACCGGCATATCTTCGTCGATTAGTGCAATCGGACCGTGCTTCATCTCTGCAGCAGGATACCCCTCTGCGTGGATATAACTTACTTCCTTCAGTTTGAGTGCGCCTTCCAATGCCACCGGAAACTGGAGTCCACGCCCTAGATAAAGAAAGTTTCTTGCATCAGCATATGCTTCGGCTAAGCTACGAATCTGCGAATCAAGCTCTAGTACCTTCTCGACCTGATCCGGAAGCTCTTTGAGCGCCCGCACAATCCCTCCACCTTGCACAACAGAGAGGTGTCGGCGTCGACCGATATTTAGTGTAACAAGCGCTAACGCAACCAGTTGACTTGTGAATGCCTTAGTTGAGGCAACGCCAATCTCTGGGCCTGCATGCAAGTAGATACCGTAATCGGTTTCCCGAGCAATCGTTGACCCAACGACATTAACAACACCCATCGTGGAGATGCCCCGATGTTTCGCTTCCCGAAGCGCTGCCAAGGTATCCGCAGTCTCTCCAGATTGGCTGATAGCAAGCACAAGAGTGCCATCTTCAAGCACTGGGTTCCGGTACCTAAATTCAGATGCGTACTCAACCTCTACGGGTATACGGGCAAGTTCTTCAATCATGTACTCACCCAGGAGAGCCGCATGCCAACTTGTACCACAAGCTGTGATCACAACGCGCCTTACACGGCTTAGATTAGGTTGGTGATGGGCTATGCCACCGAGCCGAGAGTCCCCATCCTCTTCCATCAGTCGGCCGCGCATCACATCACGCAGCGAGGAAGGTTGTTCAAAGATCTCCTTGAGCATGAAGTGCTCGTATCCGCCTTTCTCAATCGCTTCAAGGTCCCAGGTAACCTCGTGTGTCGTCCGGCTTACCTGTGCACCATGAATGTCTTTGATGCGGTAGCCATCCATATCGAGGACTGCGTAATCACCATCGTCTAGATACACTACATCCCTAGTCAACGCGATCACGGCAGCAGCATCAGAGCCAGCCAACGTCTCGCCGTTCTTGCCAACTCCAATTAGCAAGGGACTACCGTTCCTCGCTATGACAATTTTCCCAGGGTCACGGGAAGAAACCACGGCAATACCATATGCGCCCTCTACCCGCCTTAGTGCAGCTGCAACAACATCCTCAAGCGGCTCTCCTTCAACCCAGAGACGATCGATCAGATGGACGACTGCTTCAGTGTCTGTCTCTGAAGTGAAGACGTATCCTATTGCTGAAAGTTGTGTTCTAATGTCGTTGGCATTCTCAATGATCCCGTTGTGGACGAGTGCAATATCGCCCTGACTAGAAGTATGGGGGTGAGCATTTGGTTGATTAGGAGCCCCATGTGTTGCCCAACGAGTATGTGCAATCCCGCACGTACCGGACGGAGAGTCTTCCTGAACTGCTTGCTCAAGCGATGAGAGTTTTCCTGACCGTTTTACGACCTGGACACCACTACCGTTCAGAAGCGCGATCCCGGCAGAATCATATCCCCGGTACTCGAGTCTTTTCAGACCTTGCAGCAGAATCGGTCCGGCCTCTTCGGGGCCGACATAACCTACGATTCCGCACATGAATTAAGTCCTCCGTAAGATTCTTATACTATATACGAAGGCTTACGCTTCGCCTTCAAGCAACCCTAACACATGGTCAAGCAGGGCTTTAGCTCTACCTTCGTCTGGAGCTTCTACGATGAGACGAACTACCGGTTCCGTTCCAGACGGGCGCAGGTGCAGCCACGTTGAGCGATCTCTCCAGCTCAAGCGCAGGCCATCCGCACGGTCAACTATGGCATCATCTAGATCACTCTCTAGGACCTCGTAAGCTTGAGGTAATGCTTCTCGTGGGAATCCAATCTTCTCCTTAACAATGGCGTATGACGGCCATCGGGCCGCAGCAACTGACGGAGGGCCATCAACATCGATCAGCGCCTGGAGAATTAAGGCGGCGGCCAAAGGGGCATCCCTTGTGTGATGAAGTGCCGGTAGAATCACACCACCGTTACCCTCACCTCCGACAACTGCTCCCTCAATCATCATTTGTTGGGCTACGTTGATTTCACCAACCGGTGCTCGTGTTAAGGGTACGGAAAAGCTATCAGCTACATCGTCGAGAACCTGGCTGGTTGATAGGTTTGTAACCACCGGTCCAGGATTCCTCACAAGTACTACCGAAGCAGCAAATGCAAGAGTCAAGTCCTCTCCCATGGCCTTCCCAGTTTCATCTACCAAAGAGAGACGATCGGCATCTGGATCAATAGCAAAGCCCACTTCCGAACCCGTGTCCCGAACAAGTTCACAGAGCTCAGTGAGATTGGCAGCGGTGGGCTCTGGATCTCTAGGGAATCTGCCATCAGGATTCATACCTATAGCTTCTACTGTGCACCCAAGCTCAGAGAGTAGTTCTGCCATCGCTGGTCCCCCGACGCCATTCACACAATCAAGTGCGACTCGGATGCCTCGGCGTTTTATGGCTTCTACATCGACTTCCGGAAGAGCTAGAATCCCACTCAGATGCCTCTGCCAAGCTTCACGATCTTCAATGACAGGTTCAATAAGATCCCAAGAAGCTCGCTGCACGTCTTCTTTATTAAGAAACTGATGAAAATGCTCTGATTGCTCTTTCGCGAGAAAAACCCCTTCTCCTGTAACTAGTTTCAGTGCATTCCAGTCAGCTGGGTTATGACTCGCAGTAATCACGATCCCGCCAGATGCTTGAGCCTGTTCAACAGCCAACATGAGGGTGGGAGTAGGAACTTTCCCTAAGTCGACTACCCTAGCTCCGATCGACTGGAGGCCCGAGATCACCGCTCTACTGAACATTGGGCCAGAGACTCGCGAATCACGGCCAATGTAAATCGGACCGCCCGCACCCTCCGTTTTCATAAATGCCCCGAATGCTGCGGCAATTTGCGCCATGAGTTCTGGCGTCAACGGATTCCCGACGCGGCCACGCACACCAGAAACACTGACCATCAGGTTTTGTGGTAGGGTAATTGGCATTTGGATTCTTAAATAGGCTGGCCAACAAGCTTGCAGGCGTCCTGCAATCAGGCTAAAAAGTTCACGCATAGAGCGCGATAACGTCAACGGATGCGATTTTACAATTGCCTAGCAATAGCCAACCCAGTGGCTAGATTGGGCGCCGTCCGAACCCGTTCACTAATAGGAAGCATTATATGAGCACAGAGCCTCGTGAAGACCTTGGCTTCGGGACTCAGGCAGTCCACGCTGGCGTATCCCCTGAGCCCATCACCGGGGCTATCATGACCCCGATTTTCCAGACTGCTACGTACGTTCAGAATGCAGTCGGTGAGCCCAATAAGGGTAATTACGACTATGGCAGAACTGCCAATCCAACACGAGAAGCACTAGAAGCAAGTATCGCAGTTTTGGAGAATGGATCCTCCGGGGTCGCCTTCTCATCAGGCCTAGCAGCCATCGAGGCAATCGTAAAAAGGCTTTCGGCCGGCGACCATGTCATTAGTGAGGAAAACACATACGGTGGGACGACGAGGCTCTTTACCAAGATCATGAGCCGGCTAGGGCTCACGTTTACATTCCTTGATACAAGTGATCCATCTGAGGTGGCTAATGCGATACGAGATGAGACGAAACTCATCCATCTGGAAACGCCTACAAACCCCCTCATGCGAGTCAGTGATATCCCCACCCTCTCAAGCCTCGCGCACGATGCAGGCGCACTGCTTTCAGTGGATAATACATTCGCATCACCGTTCAACCAGCGTCCTCTGGAGCTTGGTGCTGACTTCACAGTTCACTCCTCTACGAAATATCTCAATGGTCATTCTGATGTCATCGGTGGTCTGATTGCACTCCGTGATCCTGAACTGACAGAGGAGTTGCTCTTCATCCGAAAATCATCTGGTGCGGTTCCGGGACCAATGGACTGTTGGCTAACCCTACGTGGCATCAAGACTCTTTATGTTCGAATGCGTCAACACAATGCGAACGGGCTAGCAATAGCAACGTATCTAGAGAATCATCCAGCTGTTGATCGGGTCTATTATCCAGGCTTAGAGTCTCATCCACAGCACGCGCTCGCAGTCGAACAGATGGATGGATTTACCGGGATGGTTTCGGTTGACGTTGGAACTCTCGAACGAGCAAGGGCGCTCACAGAACATCTTAGTATTTTTGCGCTTGCCGAAAGCTTAGGTGGGGTAGAGTCACTGATAAGCGTACCAGCGCTAATGACGCATGCCTCCGTGCCTGAGGACCGTCGATCAGCAATGGGTATAAACCCCGGCTTCGTGAGACTCTCTGTGGGAATTGAAGAAGAGGCCGACCTCATTAGAGATCTAGAGGGCGTGCTGGGCTAGTAAAGAGAATAATATTTGCTAGAGTAACCCAAATCGTCATAGCCTTTTTATTCGGCCTCTCACAATAACTTCCCAACTCAAGCTCACTGGCTGGCCCCTTTCCATTTTTCCTCGTGATCGTACACTCCGCCATATGCGTATTCTGATTGTAGGAAATGGTGGGCGAGAGCACGCCCTACTCTGGAAGCTTCGTCGCGATGCACCGGCTGCATCCTTTTTTGCAACCCATCCCAATGGAGGAATGGTCTCCGATTGTGAGGGCGTACAGATCGAACCCACTGACACAGAAGGCCTGTCTCGTTGGGCCACATCCAATCGGATTGACTTAACCATCGTAGGGCCTGAGGCCCCTTTGGCAGCAGGCATAGTGGACCATTTCGAGAAAGCTGGCTTGCCGATCTTCGGCCCACACGCTAGCGCGGCGCGTATCGAGTCGAGTAAAGCATACTCTAAAGAACTGATGCGGAACGCAGGCATCCCTACAGCTCAACATAGAACGTTCACGGATCTCTCTGCTGCTGAAGCATGGATCCTAAGGCAGGGGGCACCAATCGTAGTGAAGGCCTCGGGGCTCGCATCTGGAAAAGGAGCAGTAGTCTGTACCACTGAACAAGAGGCACTCAGTGCGGTTAGATCAATGCTCGGGGATTGCATTTTTGGTGAAGCTGGCCAAGAAGTTGTTATCGAAGACTTCCTCGAAGGTGAGGAACTATCAGTATTCGCCGTCACAGACGGTGAACGGTCAGTAATCCTTCAGCCATCGCAAGACCATAAGCGTGTTGGTGAAGGTGACACGGGACCTAACACTGGGGGAATGGGAGCTTATGCTCCGGTCTCCATCGCGACACCTGAACTGATGGCCGAAGTAAGCTCCAAGATAATTCAACCTACGCTACGGGCATTGGCGGAAGACGAATCACCTTTCCAAGGCCTTCTTTATGCCGGTCTAATAAAGACGGAAAGTGGTCTTCAGGTGATTGAGTTCAATTGTCGGTTTGGTGATCCCGAAACCCAAGTGGTCCTTCCACTAATGCAGGACTCCCTGCTAGAGCTCATCGCCACCGTAGCAGAGGGTGGCAGGTTACAACCTGGTGTGGCAGCCGCACGGCCTGATGCAGCAGTCACAACAGTGGTAGCGTCTGGAGGCTACCCCAGCAGTTACGAAAAGAGGAAGGAGATCACTGTACCAAAGCAACTCGAATCTGAGAACTGCATAGTATTCCACGCAGGAACGACGCGTCGGGAAGGCCAGCTCTTAACTTCAGGAGGACGTGTTCTAGCGGTCACAGCCCTGGCACCCAGTATCAGCGAAGCAGCTAAGGCCAGTGCGGATGCAGCAGGACAGATTGAGTTCGAAGGAGCTTTTCACCGAAGCGATATTGGATGGCGCGAACAGTCACGTCAGAATCACTAAGAATCTTGATGACCACTCGAGCACTCTCGACCACAGATGGGAAAGTAGTGGCAGAAATCGTATCCAGGCTATTCGGAATAGCAGTAAGCACAGAGTAAGCGTATGCCTGAGCTTCCAGAAGCTGAGACTATTGTTCGGGGACTTCGAACCACAATCGTCGGAGAATCAATACGTCGTGTTGAGGTGCTGCACTTAGACATTCTGCGACAGACGAAAGCGATTTTCTCTAAGAGAGTGCGTCTTCGAAGAATCAATGGGATTGAGCGTCGAGGTAAAAACATACTTCTAGTGCTAAACGGAGGCTGGGTCATCAAGGTGAACCTCGGTATGACGGGTCGCCTTTTACCTTTTTCTAGGCCGCCACGTGGCACAGAACGCCCTAGTCACCCAGCAGTTCGGATCCGTTTCTTGAGCGGTGCGCTTCTTGTATTCGATGATACCCGTCGCTTCGGTAGCGTAGAAGCTCTCTCAGGTACAGAGTGGAATGAGTGGTCTAATCTAATGGGCCCGGAACCCCTAGGTCCCACATATCAAGTATCCCGTCTAATTAGTGGCTTAAAGAGTTCTTCCTCACCAATCCGGTCATGGCTACTCGACCAAAAGCGGATTGCAGGGGTTGGAAACATCTACGCAAACGAGGCGCTCTACCTCGCTGGGATACATCCCCAAAGGCAATCCCGCACTGTGACCAGAAATGAAGTAAAGGCACTATATCGGTCACTAAGAAGTGTTCTCGCGGATGCAATCAAGGCAGGCGGAACCACAATCCAGGATTATCGAAACACCGATGGAGACAAAGGAGAGTATGCTGGACAGTTGAGTATCTACGGCAGAGAGGGCAAACCGTGCTACGGGTGTAATTCTGAGGTACAGCGTGTCGTATTCAGCAACCGTTCTGCATTCTATTGTCCGTCGTGCCAACCCTTTCGGAGAAACAAATGAGGGTGATTGGAGGAATCAGCGTCATTCTCTTCGCACTCCTTACTAGCTTCCTGTCACTCGAAGCCCAACAGACGCCGGGAGAGATTCTACCGGTGCGACAAATCACCCTCGATAACGGTATGCGCCTGGTCATCCTTAAAAGGCCTGGTCCTCCGACCATCTCTTTCACAGTTCAATTCAATGTGGGCGGCGTGAACGAGCGACTAGGAACCACAGGTATTGCCCATCTCCTTGAACATATGCTTTTCAAGGGTACAACCAGTGTAGGCACAAAAAATCTTGAGGCTGAACTTGAGCTATATCCATGGATGGACAGCGCACACGACTCTCTAGTTGAAGTGCGAGCAAGTGGTGATAGCGTTCGTGCATTAGAGCTGTCAGAGCGCATAGCTCAACTCGAAGACAGTGCTGCAGTCTTTATTGAAAGTAACGAGTTTGATCATATCCTGACTCGGGCAGGAGCTCGGGGGTTGAATGCTACGACAACAAACGAGTCCACTGTCTATTTCGTAGACCTTCCAGCGAACCGAGCGGAATTATGGTTCGCACTGGAAGCCGATCGGATGGTAAATCCTGTATTCCGGGAATTCTATTCCGAGCGTGACGTCGTGGCGGAGGAACGTCGGATGAGAGTTGAAATGAATCCGGTAGGCGCGCTCACAGAAACTCACCTGGCAAGCGCATTCAGTGTGCACCCGTATGGAGTGCCCGTAGTGGGATATATGGCCGATCTTCAAGTAATGAGCCGACAGAATGTGGAACGTTACTACCGGCTCTATTACGGTCCAAACAACGCAATCGTTGGTATTGTTGGGGACCTCGATCCTGACCAGATCGAAGCGTGGGCCAGAGAGTATTTCGCCCCGATACCAAAGGCTGAGCTCCCCCCGGCTGTGACGGCTGTGGAACCACCGCAAGAAGTAGAACGGAGAACAGAGTTGGAGTTCGATGCCCAGCCCCAGCTCCAAATCAGTTGGCACGTCCCGGCCGGAACCGATCCAGACGCACCTTCTTTGGCAATTCTAAGCTCAATATTGACCGGAGGAAGGACATCTCGGCTCTACCGACGTCTTGTTCTTGAGAGTCGTGTCGCAACCTCTGTGTTTTCTTCACTAGGACCAGGCATGCGATATCCACAACTCTTACAGATATCCGCCACACCTAGGGCTCCACACACCACAATGCAAATTGAAGAACTGATCTACGAGGAGCTAGAACTGTTGATACAAGAGGGGCCTAGTGATAATGAACTAGAACGAGTTCGAAACCAGATCTCAGCCGGCACGGTTCGCCGTATACAGTCAAATATCGGGCTCGCTTTTCAGCTAGTAGAGTCGGTTGCCTTGTTTAACGATTGGCGTGAGACCTTCCGCTATTCAAATAAACTGCGAGCCGTAACTGCAGATGATGTTATACGGATAGCCGAAACCTATTTGAACCAAAGTAATCGAACGGTGACAACACTAGTAAAGACAGAGTACCCAGGGTGAGATATCCAGTGGTTAGCAGCATCCTTCCCTTGATCCTAGTAATGATGCTCACGTCTCAATCTGCCTCTGCCCAGGCGGTCGTCCGCCAACATCGTGCAGAAGAGATCGGATTCCCGGATTTAGAGTTTGAGCCTCCCACAGTTGAGGAGCATGAGGTAGCAGGAGTGACTGTGCTCTTACTTGAGGATCGTACTCTCCCGTTAGCTACCATCTATGTCCGGCTCAACGGTGGCTATGGATTATTTAGTAGAGATATGTATGCCGCAGCTTCAGCTCTACCGTCCCTCATTCGTTTCGGGGGTACTGAGAACCTTGCACCAGACTCAGTTGATAAGGTCTTGGAGTACTATGCCATCCAAACCTCATTCGGAAGCGGTGGCGACGCAGTCACAGCCACTGCCAATGCCCTAGTTCAACACTTCCCCGTCGCCATGGACCTCCTCGGAACGCTCCTTACAGAGCCAGCCTTTGACTCAAACGAGGTAGAAGTCTGGAGAGGGCGACAAATCGAAAGTGTTCTCAGAAGAACAGATGACCCGGTTCGACTTGCATACTCTGAGTTTAACCGTCTTCTCTATGGAGATCACTCGATTGGCTGGGAAATGAATGAAGCTGATCTAGAACCTAGAGATTTATCCCGGGAGAAGCTGCTGGAGGTACATAGTCGCATTGTTTGTCGTGACAACCTAATCCTTGGGCTGGCCGGAGATATTAACTGGTCGGAAGTTGAGCCCTTGGTAGAAGAACTGGTCGACCGGATCAACCCCTGCTCTGTAGCTCTACCCGAGTCGCCCATCCCGACAATCAGGGATGAGCCAGGAATCTATTTGATTGAGAAAAATGTGGATCAAAGCGTGATCGTTATGGCGCATGCAACCGATTTGAATCTATCTGATGACCCAAATTATTTTTCGGCTACGATTGGAAACTCAATCTTGGGCGGGGGAGGCTTCTCAAGCCGTATCCTGTCTAGAATCCGGACAGAGGAGGGTTTTGCCTACTCAGCAGCTTCTCTGTGGACAATACCCCGTCGTTATCCTGGCCTTCTTGGCGCGGTGACGAGCACCAGCCCCGAGAATGCTGTTCCTGCCATCAAGGCAATCCTTGAGACAATGCAGGGGCTAATAGATTCGCCGCCCCAATCCTCAGAAGTGACCACAGCAGTCGACGCAGTTGTGAATGGCTTTGTCTTCAACTTTGAGACCTCGAGCCAAATCTTGTCACGTATGATGTTCTATTTGAGCACAGACCTCCCGAGAGATTGGCTCGAACGATATTTGGCTGGAGTTCAGGGTGTGAGCGTGAGTTCTGTACACCGTGTTTTTTCCGAGCACATGCAACCAGAAGAAATGATGGTACTAATCGTCGGAGATTCAGAGCGTATGGGACAAGAATTACTTGCGACCTTGGGCCCGGTAACAATCATGCGTGAAGGAGAATTTCACTAAGAAACAAAATAACTCAGAGTGCTCTTTCTTCTAGGCTCTACCCCAATGGATCGCGGCGATCCCACCAGTGAGCAGAGTCCAACCCACATCCGAGAAACCGACTTTCTTGAACTGCAGGCCAAGTTCGTCTGGAGGTGGAAATCCCTCCACAGACTCGGGAAGGTACTGGTATGCCCACGGATGTCCTGAAATAATGCGACCTATCAAAGGCAGTATACGACGGAAATACAGGAGGTAGGCCGCACGCACCAGAGAATTAGGAGGTAAAGTGAACTCTAGTACCACCAGAGCTCTGCCCTTCTTAAGAACACGATGAAGCTCGCTTAGCCCCTGGTCCAAATCAGCGAGATTTCGCACACCAAATCCAACCATAGCACCATCGAAACTGTCATCCAGAAAGGGTAATACTAGGGAATTCCCACATACCGGTCTTATCGGCTCGCCAACTATCTTTTCAGCACCCCGCACCATCATGGGAGAAGCAAAGTCTGTAGCGATTACTTGTCCACAGAAGTCTTTGCGATCACTAAGTTCGAGGGCAAGATCAAAGGTACCAGTGCAGGCATCCAAAAACCTTCCAGATGGCTCTGTCTCCCACCCTAATCGATCCACTGCTAGACGACGCCATACCCGATCTATATTGAGGCTCAATAGACGGTTCAGTAGGTCGTACCGTGGAGCGATCTCCGAGAATATTTGCTTGACTTGCTTGTCTCGATCGAGACCATCCTCGGGCACATATTGCGGAGAAGATTTCATGAAACGGGAAATCGTTAGGACTTAAATCTTTACTGGCTATCTAGGACAGCAAGTCGCTCGTCAACCGCATGCATCAGTGATGATAAGGCCTCACCAGTCCTCGAGTCTGGAGAAGAGACGACTGTGGGAACCCCTTTGTCACCAGCCTCACGAACCTGCGGATCCAGTGGGATCTTACCTAAAAATGGCACATCCATTTCCTCCGCAAGTGCGGACCCTCCACCAGAACCGAAGACGTCAATGACCTCTTCACAATGCGGGCAGGCCAGGCCACTCATGTTCTCTACAATACCCAAGACCCGAGTGTTAACCCTCTCAAACATCTTCACCCCACGGCGAACATCACCAGTGGAAACATCTTGGGGAGTAGTCACCATAACAGCGCCACTGAGTTCAATCGTCTGAACTAAGGAGAGTTGGGCATCTCCGGTGCCCGGAGGCATGTCCACAACCATTACATCCAGAGGGCCCCACTCAACCTGTTCTAGGAACTGTTTTAGGATTCCCGAAATCAATGGACCCCGCATGATAGCCGGCTGTTCCTTGTCCAGAAGGAACCCCAGACTCATTAGTCTCACACCGTGCGCCTCCAGGGGCTCAATAAGTTCGTTGCCCTTTCCACCGGTAACGTTAGGTCGCTGGTTCACACCGAACATTAAAGGAATGTTGGGTCCATAAATATCAGCATCCAATAGACCAACCGAACGTCCAGACCTTGAGAATGAAGAGGCTAAGTTGGCCGCCACCATTGACTTACCAACCCCACCCTTTCCAGAGCTAATAGCAATAACCTGTTTGACCGATGAGAGAATACCCGGCTGAGGTGTCGGAGCCGGTACAGAACCAGGCTGGAGCCCTCCCTGACGCCCAGTCTCTCCTGCAGGTGTCATTTGTGGTAATTGGACATCAATCTTGACTTCAGATACTCCTTCAACAGCCTCACAAGCTAAACGTGCAGTTTTCACTAAATCGGTAGGATCATCCGGACGAAGAAGAAATTGAAAGCGGACAATACCATCCGGATCAGTTTCCAGTCCCTGAACGTGACCTCCAGCCACAAGGTCCCGGTTCGTTCCCGGATGCTTGATGCGTGACAGTTCAGACATCACCGCGCGCCGTAATTCGTCAGAATTCATTATTTATAGTTGAGGTTGGAAGGCCCTCTCTAAATTGCGATCCTGTGGGTTTTGTTGTGGAATCCCAAGAGATCACTCAAGAGCCTAGTTCCGGACCGGACTTCTTAACTTCCCCGAGAGTTCACAGCTCAAGAGTTTAATCGACATAAAAGATAGCATGGAGCTTCTATCATTACAGGGCTGAGTTTAGTTGCGTTCGCCCGTGATGAGGCTAAGATAGTTTTGAGCTACCTAACTGTGCTCGGTCACTCTTCTAGGTAGGATAACGTCTTGTTCATCTGCCCTTTTTTTATTGGGCGCGCTGTTAATGAATATGGCGGATTACCTGCCCCAAAAATCCACTCGTCAACCCAAATGACCTTAATGAATGGTGCCCCCCCAATACCTCCGCCTGTAAACGAACCCATACTTACGTATGCCCCAGGGACACTTGAGCGCGCAGAACTCAAAATAGAATTAGAGGCTCAGTCGGCCACTGTAGTTGATATCCCCCTGGTGATCGGCGGTGAGGAGATTAGGACTGGAAATACAAGCAACATCGTGATGCCCCATTTACATAGTCACATTCTCGGAACCTTCCACAAAGCGGGGAAAGAAGAGATTGGCCAGGCAGTATCGGCAGCAGCCGAAGCTCACCACGAATGGTCCACAACCCGCTGGGAAGATAGGGCAGGAGTTTTCCTGCGAGCAGCAGACCTTCTAGCAGGTCCGTGGCGCCAGAAACTGAACGCTGCAACCATGCTCGGACAAAGCAAAACTGCCTTTCAAGCAGAGATCGACTCAGCATGTGAGATCGTCGACTTTTTTCGGTTCGCAGCCCACTTCACAGAGCGTATCTACGGGATGCAACCGCTTTCGGAACGTGGTGTTTGGAACCGCGCAGAATATCGGGCTCTAGAAGGATTCATATATGCCGTTACGCCGTTCAACTTCACCGCGATCGGTGCGAATCTGAGTGGCACGCCAGCGATGATGGGGAACACGGTAGTTTGGAAGCCCGGCCGCACTTCGATGCTATCTAATTATTACGTGCTGAAACTTCTAGAAGAAGCTGGTCTACCGGCTGGTGTTATCAATTTTGTTGCAGGAGATGCGGGATTGATTACGTCTGAATTGCTTACTCATAAGGAATTCGCAGGAGTCCATTTCACAGGGTCGACAGCGGTCTTCAATAGCTTCTGGAAAACGATCGGTGGAAATATCGGAGAATACCGATCATACCCTCGAATAGTCGGGGAAACAGGAGGGAAGGACTTCATTGTCGTACACCCAAGTGCGGAGGTTCTTCCAGTAAAAACTGCAATCATCAGAGGAGCTTTTGAGTACCAAGGACAGAAGTGTAGCGCTGCCTCTCGGGCTTATGTGCCACGAAGCCTGTGGAAGGATCTGGAAGGACCTCTTATAGAGGAGACAGAGTCTCTTACAATGGGTGACCCTAGAGACTTTACGAACTTCATGAATGCCGTGATCGACCAAAAAGCATATGACAAGATTACTCGATATATAGACGAAGCAAGAAAATCGAATGAAGCTGAAGTGATTGCCGGTGGTACCTACGATGATTCGGAAGGTTGGTTCATACGGCCAACAATCATCCGGGCCGATAAGCCAGATTATATCTCGATGTGTGATGAAATCTTCGGTCCAGTAATGTCAATCTTTGTATACGATGACGGGGATTGGGCAGAAACTCTTCGGTTAGTGGATTCAACATCTCCATATGCATTGACTGGAGCTGTGTTCGCGAAGGACATCAGGGCAATTCGAGAAGCGCTTGATACATTGAAAAACTCAGCTGGAAACTTCTACATCAATGACAAACCAACGGGTGCGGTGGTGGGCCAGCAGCCATTCGGGGGCGGTAGAGCCTCTGGAACAAATGATAAGGCGGGATCAATGATGAATTTACTTAGATGGGTGAGTGCCCGCTCTATAAAGGAAACTTTTGTTCCGGCAGTAGACTACAGATATCCGTTCATGGATGAAGAG
>MDTE01003789.1_pt1 | contig 83538 bp, 74 predicted proteins | sample 811231 | NCBI WGS metagenome assembly MDTE01 (sample SAMN05326651, study PRJNA326480) | marine metagenome | isolation source: seawater | place: Indian Ocean: Red Sea | collected 2010 | reverse complement strand
GGATCAATGATGAATTTACTTAGATGGGTGAGTGCCCGCTCTATAAAGGAAACTTTTGTTCCGGCAGTAGACTACAGATATCCGTTCATGGATGAAGAGTAGGAATTGTTCTGCGGATACCATTACTACACCTTCGGCAAATAACCATCGCTCTAATAAGAACACTCAAGGCAAACAGTGGCTTATAGTCTGATCGCCTCGAGAGCTTGAGCGAAATCAGTTATCAAGTCTTCAATCGCTTCAATGCCAACACTGATCCGCACAAAACCATCGGGTATTCCCCCAGCATCCCGTTCTGCGGCAGTCAACCCTGTGTGTGAGGTGTAGCGAGGCTGTGAGACAAGCGTTTCAACCCCACCAAGGCTTGGAGCGGCGGTCACTAACTTTAGCTCACCCATGAAGTGGTCCGCCGCAGCTCCACCTCCCTCAAGTATAATGCTGACCATCCCACCCCAACCGAGCATTAGTTCTGATGCCAACACGTGGTCAGGGTGTGTATCAAGCCCAGGATAGATGACCGTCTGAATTCCAGCTTGTTCGCTCAGCCAAGTTGCTAGTGAGAGAGCATTCTCATTATGACGGGTCATCCTTGCATCCAATGTTCGGATTCCTCTGTCGAGAAGCCAAGCCGCATGCGGATCAAGCGCTGGTCCATAGAGGCGAGACATTCGGGTGACTTGATCAATGACATCCTCTGTACCAGCAACTGCACCAGCTATCAAGTCAGAGTGGCCACTCAAGTACTTAGTGGCACTGTGGATCACAACATCAATGCCTGAATCAGATGGCCGGAAGTTCACCGGACAACCAAACGTAGCATCACAAGTCAACGTAATGCCCTTCTCTCGTGCTAGCTGTGCTATGGGTCGAGGATCGAAGAAACGCAACGTCGGGTTTGTTGGTAATTCGATATGGATAATGCGAGTCTCAGGGCGGAGGGCTTCTCGCCAACTCTGATCTAGGTCTGGGTCGACAAAGGTTGTCTCTATTCCCCGCCGTGGTAGCTCGTCTAGAAGTAGAGACCGAGTCGCGCCATACAGGTGGGTCGATGCTACGATGTGATCACCGGCCTCTGTTAGAGCCAGGAATACCATAGCTGTAGCAGCCATTCCACTGCCCAGCGCAATTCCTGATTCCGTTCCCTCAAGGGCCGCAATTTTTTGCCCGACTTCGAGCTGATTTGGGTTGTTACCGTACCGGGTATATAAGAGGTCTCCATCTTCGGGCTTCGTCCAGTGAAATGTCGCACTCTGAACGATTGGTGACACCACTGGGTTACCGGGGGTTCTCCCCTCGGATGATCTACCATGTATACCTACGGTAGCTGCTCGGTTAGGCCTGTCTCGATTCTCTTTATCCGACATACTGGGTTTCCCGAATCCTGATTCTAGAGGGTATCATCGACAAGTTGACTAAGTGCATGATACTGCCCGGATATTGAACTTTGAAATACGATCCGACGTTTCTGGAGCCGTTGCAGTACATCATCCAAACTAGGTTCTGGAAACACTCGCTCAAAATCTTCGCGAACGAGTGGTCCTTCCGTCTCTAGAAGTTGCCATACTCTAGCATCATAAGCCTCAATCACACCCAAGAGTTCACGAACACCAGTATCACTTTCGGCAACAGCTACCAGTTCCTGTCGCTCCAGAACGACCTGAATCTGATCACGATGGGATTCACCGACTCCGCGAAACATAAAAAATGCCTCAGGGCTATCGGGTCCAAGATATCCCTGGAGAAGCTTGGCTATCACTTCGTCTGCGCAAGAGAAATCCAGGATCGTAACGTCAGACAAGTCAATAACAGAAAGGGACTGTGCTCCAGAACCAGCCATCTGAGCCTCAATCGCCAATCGAACAGCACGTCCCGTTGGTCGAGTAACGAGATGAGAGTGCAGGGAGGTTACCGTCTTACTAACCAGCACCCCAACATCGATCGTTACTGGGGTCAAATCCATCATTTAACGGCTGGTAAAATGATGCTAATTTGGGCTCCGGGAAACGACTTAAGACCATCAACGACTGGGTCAGTAATGTCCCACTCTGGAACTTGAGCAATTCGGGCGGTACCACTCCGGATAGTAATCGAGCCGTCCCACCGCTGGACTTGACGCCTAATTTGTTGAATACCCTGCCCTCGGCCCGAATCAGGGAAACGCGTAAGTCCATGAAGAAATGCGGCCTCCAAAGCCGTAGAATCCCCCCATCGATCTCCGTAACGTGCTGAGTGCTCATCATTAAGCGAATCGCGGAAGCCTCGGCCTATATCCATCACACTGATCACGACAACGTAACGCCCTAAACGCTTGGTCCAATTGTACGCCTGCACGGCAACCCAGCCCGGGCCTTCCGCGTGTTCTACTATATTCTGGCAAACTTCGGAAAGAATCACTGAAAATTGAACAACTGACGTTGCCGGATAACCCAGCCTCGAAGCTAGCACATGCCCAGCTCGTTTCTGAACCTCATCAATAACTGTATGTACGTCTGCATTGGCAGTTATCGATGTGATCTCCAGGAGTACATCTGACAACCTAGATACTCGTTTCGGCACCCGACCCAATAGATCGAAAATTCCGTTAGCTTGGCGGAAGAAGCCCATCCGGCTGAGGTAACCAAGCACATCCGAGTTATCCGGAAGCTGGAGTCTAGGATTTCCACCTTGTTTCTTGAGTTCAGCGCCTGCTGCGAGCAGTGCAACCATACCATTGGGATCTATCCAACGAACATGACGCGCATCGAAAAGCATGCGCTCGATCCCCATCTGGCCTGCCGTATCGAGAACTTGGTCAACAGCCTGGTGGTCAAGCTCGGTTGGAACTGAGAAAACGTTCACTCAGTCTCCTCAAAATGAGAGAGCTTACCCTCTAAATGATTAAATAGGTTCCGTGCCCCTAGCTGACCGACATTCTGAGAAGCAAGCTCATTCGCTTTCGAAATAACATCCTCGAGAGCATCACCGTCCAAAAGACGCGCCAAAGCAGTAGCACCCCAAACATCACCACAGCCAGTGGGGTCCCCCTTAGAGGGAGGTTTTGAAAGAGGAACCCTACCACTAGAAGCGACCGTTGCTGCAGAAAAGTCAATCAGGCTGTTCCAGTGACTATTAAAACTAGCAGTAGTAAAGAATTGAGCCCCCTGACTTCCTAGCGTGATAGCGATCAATCTTGGCTTCATCCCGAGCTGGTCAAATGCGATGTCAGATAAATCACCCTTGCATCCCACTAGGGTAGATTCAACCTCATTCATCTGCACCACATCAAAACACTGGAACCAATCTTCCCAAGCATTCAAGTGAGTGGGAGCCCGGGTGCCACCTTTGGCCGTACTCAGAAAAAGCGAGTGGAGATCAGCATAAATCGGTCCAGAAAAGTTATCGTGAAGAGCTTGTGCAGTTTCTAACTCCATCTCAAAACCAGAAACAAAATTCACGTACAAAGCGTCACAGATATCGACTAACGGATCTAATTCATCCCAAGTCCAGCCCGGGACCCCTCCAGTGAGCCGTTCAGTGCGGGATCCGTCCCGACTATATGAGAGTTCCACGCGATTGTTCTCTTCAGGGACAATTATCACGCAGGACTGATCAACACGCGGGATCTCTTTTAGGAGCGTGACGGCGGCCTCTGAAAGATCTTGGCCGATTTTCAGTATAGGGAGAATCTTCCAGCTGTTGGGAAGTGAAGCACTCAGAGCTGAAATCGCATAACTAATGCCACCCCATTCTTCTATCGGATCACCACTGGGACCCGTTCTCAAGAACCGATCCCAAACTAGAGCACCGATCACCCCGAGGGTTCGTTGCTCACTCACAATTGTCCGGGCATTTCTGATATGAAGATTCCCGCGGCCCCAATAATCCCTGCAGTCTCAGGAAGTTGGCCGGGAACAATCTTACATGCCTCAAATGCAGACTTGAATGAACGCTGCTTGACTTCTTCACGAATGGCCCCGAACAGATAGTCACCTGCACCCACAACCCCACCGACAACGACCACTACATCTGGATTCAGAGTATTGATGAGGTTAGCGATGCCGATGCCAAGAAACTTGGCGGTCTCTAGTATGATCTCATGCGCATACTGATCACCAAGTTGCAGAGCTTCGTAGACAAGAGCTGCAGAAATCTGGTTTATGTTGCCATTCACCAATTCAGTGAGAACAGATTGCGAACCTGCTCTTAGGCCCTCTATTGCCCGCAACGCTATGCTAGAGCCTGAAGCATAAGCTTCTAAGCAACCATAGTTACCGCAGGAACAGCGGCGGCCGTTCAAGTCAATTGTTGTATGGCCCACCTCCCCAGCGCTCCCAGAAGCCCCTCTCATGATCCTACCACCGAGCATTACGCCTCCCCCAACTCCTGTTCCGACCGTGATGCCGACCAAATGCTCAACACCCTGTCCCGCACCTCGCCACCATTCCGCATATGTCGCACAGTTGGCGTCATTATCGAGTACGGTTGGAAGTTGAAGCGCGTTGGCGATCTTTCGGCTGATTGGATAATCGACCCAACCCAAGTTAGGGGTTGTGCGAACTAATCCACTTGTCCGATCAATTGAGCCAGGACAACCAATACCTACGCCTAGAACTTGGTCAGTCACCGCCCCTCCCTCGCTTACTACATCTTCTATCGCATCCGTTACCATGCGACCAATCTCATCAACGGTCGCATCTGGACCTCTTTCTGACGGAGTACTCTGTGACCGCAAACCACAAGGCTCCCCACCCTCTACAGATACTAGACCAACGACAAGGTTGGTACCGCCAATATCTACACCAACAACCCAGGGCCCACTCAAGTCAATCATCTCCAAGGCTGAGCACAGCTAAGAAAGCCTCCTGCGGAATCTCTACAGTCCCGACCTGCTTCATGCGCTTTTTTCCTTCTTTTTGACGCTCAAGCAGTTTTCGCTTGCGTGTGATATCTCCGCCATAGCACTTAGCTGTCACATTTTTTCGAACTGCCTTCACATTCGTCCGCGCAATAACGTTGTTTCCCATCGTTGCCTGCAACGCTACAGGAAACTGCTGCCGCGGAATCAACTCCTTAAGCTTCCTGACTAAGTCACGACCATAGAGATAAGCTTTGTCCTCATGGATAATCACGCTGAATGCATCAACTGGGTCTCCGTTAACAAGGATATCTAGTCGGACAAGTGCTCCGGAGCGCATTTCCAAAAACTCATAGTCCAGTGCTGCATATCCACGGGTCGAACTTTTTAATCGGTCATAGAAGTCAAGCACGATCTCCGAAAGCGGCAACTCAAAGTCGAGTTCAACGCGCTGTGGATCGAGATAACTCATGTCCCGGAATATGCCACGTCGGTCATGACAGAGTTTCTGTACATTGCCTATGTATTCCGAAGGGCAAAGAATCCGCGCGAGTACGATCGGCTCAGCTATTGTAGTCACACTTCCTGGGTCCGGAAGCGCTGTCGGGCTCTCTACATGTAGTTCAGTTCCATCAGTGAGCAGAACATGATATTCGACGTTAGGAACAGTCGTAATCATGTCCACACTAAATTCCCGTTCTAAGCGTTCTTGTATGATCTCCATATGGAGCAACCCCAAGAAGCCACATCTAAAACCGAAGCCGAGAGCCGTGGAAGTTTCGGGCTCGTATTGTAGGCTAGCATCGTTCATCTGAAGTCTTTCAAGTGCATCACGGAGATCTTCGTAGTCGTCAGTATCTGTCGGATAGAGACCGGCAAATACCATAGGTCGTGCTTCTTGATAGCCGGGCAAAAGCTCCGACGAAGGGTTGTCCGCATCAAGGATCGTGTCACCAACACGGGTGTCACCAACTGCCTTGATAGCGGCTACGACATAACCAACCTCTCCGGGGGTCAAAGCCGTAGCAGGAATCCTGCCCAATCGCATCGAACCCACCTCGGTAACCTCGTAACTCGCATCGACGTTCCCAAACGTAATCTTCATTCCGGCCTTTAGAGTGCCGTCCACGACCCGCACAGATGGAACTGCTCCTAAGTACTTGTCATAGTAGGAATCAAAGATGAGAGCCCTAAGGGGAGCCTCAGCATCACCCAACGGTTCAGGGATTCTTTCTACTACAGCCTCAAGAACTTCTTCGATCCCCGTGCCTTCCTTAGCACTGGTCAGGAGGACCGTTTCCGGGGATACACCTAAGAGATCAGCTACCTCGTCGCGCCTACGCTCGGGTTCCGCACCGGGCAAATCTATCTTGTTGACTACGGGAATGATCTCCAAGTCCGCATCAAGGGCAAGAAAGAGATTAGAGAGCGTCTGGGCCTGGGCACCCTGCGTTGCGTCAACGACTAGGATAGCTCCCTCACATGCTGCCAAAGAACGAGATACCTCATAGGTAAAGTCCACATGACCCGGCGTATCTATGAGGTTGAACTCATACTCTTTTCCGTCCTGAGCCTGATAGCTCATACGTACCGCATGCAGCTTGATGGTAATCCCCCGCTCACGCTCAAGCTCGTTATCGTCGAGCACCTGTGCGCGCATTTCTCGAGGATCAAGTGTATGAGTCCCCTCAAGAAGCCTGTCCGCTAAGGTGGATTTACCGTGGTCAATATGAGCCACGATGCAGAAGTTACGGATGTGATTGGTATGCACGAATCAGTGGTTTTCCAGGTGATGTAGACGATGTAGAGGAAAAGGTAACGAATGAGTTAGTGTGGAGCTTCGATACATATCTCTCGGACAAGATTTCTTATGTAACTCTAGAGACTATAGAACCCGTTGAGCACACTTGATCAGACCAGTAGGTTCCGAGGCTCTGATGAACACTTCACATACCGCTTCGAATGCCTCTCGTCCAGATTTGTTGGACGCAGCAACGCTCTCGCAACTCGGTGGGATCGAGTTGATTGCTCGGGAGGTTGTGGAAGGCTTCTTAATGGGCCTACACCGCTCCCCACATAGAGGTTTTTCAGCCGAGTTCGCTGAACTCCGTGCTTATCAGGCAGGTGACGATCTCAGGTACATCGACTGGCGAATGTTCGGCCGTTCTGACCGCTATTATGTGAAGCAGTTTGAGGAAGAGACAAACCTCAGAGCCCATCTCTTGGTCGATGTCAGCGAATCAATGGGTTGGAGTTCCGACCCTGGTGTGCTTCCGTCGAAGTTGTGGTATGCAAAGCACCTAGCAGCTTCACTCGCACTCATTCTCCTGAGGCAGGGCGACTCTGTGGGGATGGCAGCTTTTCACGATGTAGTAGTAGAAAGGGTTCGTGCCAGAGGTGGCCGTCGACAGTGGACAGAGCTCACACACCACCTGGCAGCGCTCGAAGCTTCAGAAGGCACATCTGCGGAACGGGCTATTCGGGACCTCGCGGTCCGGCTCAAACGAAGGGGTCTTGTAATCTTGCTCTCTGACCTTCTCGTCAGACCTGAAGAAACACTCACAGCTTTGAAGTTTCTGAGACATCATGGGCACGAAGTGCTTGTCTTTCACCTTTTGGATCCAGGGGAACGAGAACTCCCACCAGTTTCTGAGGCCCGGTTCTTTGATCCAGAGACAAATGATGAACTCTTGGTAAGCATCCCTGATATACGAATCGAATACCGAGCCGCCGTGGCAGATGCTCTTGAAGAATGGCGTGACAATCTGCGTCCGCACGGTATTGATTACCATGTTCTTGAAACCGACCAACCATTATCTAACGCCCTGAGGACGTACCTCCGCAAGCGCGAACGACTAGGGTGAACTTGGCGTCGGGAGCACAGTAATGGGATTTCTTAATCCTCTATTCTTATTTGCTGGCCTCGCAATCGGGGTTCCGGTATTCCTCCATCTATTTCACCGTCAAAAGACACGTCGACTGAGTTTTCCAGCACTTCGCTACCTCGAGAGGACAGAGCGTGAGCACGCTAGGGAAATACGGATTCGCCAACTGCTCCTTCTCTTAATCCGTATTATGATTTTGCTTTTTCTGGTTGGAGCTGGGGCTCGTCTTTTTATTGAAGGTCGGGGCTCGTCTCACCCTCCAACCGCAGTCGTGCTCATAGTTGATAACTCCATGAGCAGTGCTCTTATCTATGGGGAGTCTAGGGTTCTAGACGAACTGAAAGAGATCGCAGTGACCACGCTCGAAGCCTCGTCGGCTGAAGATCAATTCTGGGTACTCAGAGCTGGAGAGCCTTGGCTGCCGTCTTTCCCGGGAGGCGCTAGCGAAGCCCGCGCAATAGTAGAGGATATAGAAACCAGTGACGCACGAGGCGATCTCGCTGGCTCTCTAGAGCGTGCTGCAGGGATCCTTCGCACCGCACCTTTTGAACACCGTGAGATCCACCTGATTTCTGATTTACAGGCTTCTGCATTTCCGGCTCGTGGTGAAAGTCCAGCAGGTGATATACCAGTAGTAGTTTGGTCCTCTAGAGAAAATCTGGTGCAAAATCGAGCGATCACTCGAGTCTCGGTCGGAGGTGGCCTCCCACCATTAGAGGGAGACAAGACAGAGATAACCGTATATGCACTCGAGAACCCTAACGATACTACACCTTTATCGATTCGCTTGATTGTCAATGAACAGATACGAGGGGTGACTCAGGTGCCCCCTGGTTCTGCTAGTGCAACTACGCTGGCTGCGAATGCTAGTGGCTGGATTCGGGGTTATGTCGACGCAGATCCAGATGCACTTAGGACAGACGACCGTCGATACTTTGCTTATCGCTCCCGTCCTGCTCCCAGAGTAGCAACCACTGGTGATATCGGATTGTTTGCAGCGGAAGCAATCTCCGTCCTTGAATCAGCGGACCGCTTGAGATCTGTCTCCCCTAGGGAAGCAGAAGTATTGATCACAGGGATGGGCGTAAGCTTAGATATCCTCCCATTAGGTGCGTCGGTGCTTGTTACACCACCCGCTGACCCCACTCTACTTCCTGGATTAAATCGTCGTCTTGCAAACGAAGGGATCCCCTGGAGATACAGTGCTCGTCCTAGAACGGGATCTGCAATATTAGAAGGCCGTGATCTACCTAACCCCTTAGAAAATATTCGGGTCGAACGCTGGTACGATCTCGAACTGTCTAACGATTTAGAAACACCATCTCGAACCTTGGCGGAAGTATCAAACGATCCCTGGGCAATACAAGGCACGGACCTCCGTGGACGACACTATCTTCTGGTCGCTTCTGCTCTGGATGTCTCATCTACAAGCTTGCCAGTGTCAACAGGGATGGTCCGGTTCATAGATTGGGTAGTGAATGAATGGACCGGAACTGGTGTGGGTCAGACCGACTATGAAGCTGGCGATGAGTTGTCAGCCCCACGAGGGGCTACACATGTGCGCTTTCCGTATGGAGAAGAGTTTGAGATCGATGGCACACGTGTGGTACGTGGGACAAATGAGGTGGGTTTCTACGATTTCTTGAATTCTGATACCCTAATCGACGTGGTAGCCCTGAATTCTCCGATTACCGAGTCCAGACTCGAAAAGCTGAGTCCAGAAGACATTCTTGCACACATTGGTGAACGTGCTAGGCCAGTAAGTGATAGGACGGAGTGGTCACGAGAGGTGTTTGGGCAACGCCAAGGTCCAGAGTTGTGGTGGCCATTAATTCTGGTGACCATCCTACTCTTAGTTATCGAGTCACTGGTTGCGTCCGCTGGGCAAATTGACACAGGAGTAACTCGATCAACTAAGACCTCGTCAAACCCCGCTCTTGATGCGTAGTTCTAATCCGATCCTCACAACGATCGGAACCTGCCCCACCATCCTTGAGTTGGCACAGAGGCCCCCTTCTCCTGGTACGCAAAAACAGCTTGGAGGGGTTCACGGTTCCCTTGGGCCTCTCTCGCTAGCAACCCTGAATGAACGCTGGCCCAAGCAGGTATTCGTCGCATTAGTCCGAACCCCTTCCGACGCTATTTCTGTGGAGACTGACCTCGATTTAGTAGTCACCACTCCTGATACCTGCCATTCCTATCCTCAGAAAGAAGCACTTCCATACGAGGACTCCCAACCACAATTGGAAATTGATGGCCTACGTGTTGAAGCCATCGAAGCACTTTTCTCAGGCCGCACTCAGATCTTAGTGACTACCCCGAGGGCCCTACAGGAACGTGCTGAGATTCCATCACAATTAGCGGGATTGCGTCGAACAATCCGAGTTGGAGAACAAGCCAGCTTCTCGGCAATCCGGAGTTTCCTAGAGGATAAGGGCTTCATCCAGATGCCTCTGGTTGAGGAGGTCGGCCAATTCGCAGTTCGTGGTGGGATCTTAGACGTGTTTTCAATTGCCACCGGAGAACCCGTACGTATTGAGTTCTGGGGTGACGAGGTCGCTTCGATAAGAAGCTTCAATATCTCTGATCAGCGTTCAACGCACGAACAAGAAGAGACTCACATTTTACCTGTAACCTTCGAGCGCCCGAATGAAGACACAGATGAAAGCGTATCAAGATCTCTCCTCGAATTATTGCCGGCAGATGTGCTAATCGCCCAGATCGGTGACTGGAGTATTGAGGATGAGGCAGCTAAAACCTGGACACGGGTAACGACACTACACGAAGACCTAATCCAATCTGGAGAAACTCCGTCTTTGCCAGAAACGCTCTTCCTGCACCCGAAAGAGTTCTCCCAAAGCCTGGAGAAATTTGCTCATCTCCATCTCAGTGTCGAAAGCAATTCCAGCACAGCACTTGAGTCTAAACCACCTCCAGAGATCGATCGAGATATGGGACGCCTGGAGGCATACCTAAGGGAGGGAGAAGCCCAGGGTCAGGAAACACTCTTGCTCTGTGACAATAACGGACAACTTCAGAGACTAGAGGAGATTCTTGGGGGAGTTTCGCGAATCCCTTCTAATACAACCCTAGGCATTGGATCTCTATCCAGTGGGTTTGAGCTGACCTGCGGTGAAAAAAGACTCCGAATCCTAAATGACCATGAAATCTTCCGGCGTACGAAACGTCTTCGACGAAGCAGGCGCTTCCGGGGCTCAGTCGCACTAGAGAATTTGGCTCAGATCAAACCAGGAGACTACCTGGTTCACATGGATCATGGTGTAGGCCGCTTCATGGGACTTGAACTTCTAGAAATTCCAGGACAGGAATTAGAGGCGCTAGCCATCGAATATGCGGGAGGGGAAGTTCTTAGACTTCCTGTCTATCGCCTTGACTTAATTGAGCGTTGGGTTGGTGAGTCAGAAGACTCTAAGCCACCATCTGTCCACCGTATCGGTGGGAAACGCTGGAAAACAGTGCGCAATAAGACCGAGAGCGCTCTTGAAGAAATGATGGTCAAGCTCCTAGAACTCTACGCACGACGCGAATCTGCAAACGGTTTTCGCTTTTCAGAAGACACACAATGGCAGACAGAGATGGAATCCTCATTCCTTTACGAGGACACTCCCGATCAGGAAAAAGCGACAATCCATGTGAAGCGGGATATGGAGTCCCATCGTCCCATGGACCGACTTATTTGCGGAGATGTGGGATATGGTAAAACAGAGGTTGCCGTGCGGGCTGCTTTCAAGGCAGTTCAAGATGGCAAACAAGTGGCTGTATTGGCTCCCACTACGATACTTGTTGAACAACACAGGCACACGTTTGCAGAACGATTAGCGGACTACCCAGTGAAGGTTGGCGCTCTGAGTCGGTTCAGGTCCTCCAAGGAGCAAAAGGAGATACTTCTGGGACTTGCCAGCGGTCAGGTCGATATCGTAGTCGGGACTCACCGACTGTTATCTAAAGACGTTGACTTCAGTGATCTCGGTCTCCTCATCATCGATGAAGAACAACGATTCGGTGTAAGTCATAAGGAGCGTTTGAAGGGGTTGAGGGCCTCGATTGATATCTTATCGTTGTCTGCTACCCCAATCCCAAGAACGCTGCATTTATCACTCTCGGGTATCCGCGACCTTTCGCTCATCCAGACTCCACCTCGGGATCGCGTCTCGATTATGACTAGCGTAGTCGGGTGGACTGACCAACTAATTACAGAGGCGCTGCACCGTGAGTTAGACCGTGGGGGCCAAGCCTTCTTCCTCCACAACAGGGTAGAAACAATCTACACGACAGCCGAGGAACTACAGGCCCTTATCCCTGAAGCCAAAATCGGAGTGGCTCACGGTCAAATGAGTGGCGGTGAGCTCGATAAAGTGATGCGTTCCTTTGTAGAAGGTGCACTTGATGTACTCGTATGCTCATCAATCATTGAGAATGGGTTAGACGTTCAAAATGCCAACACGTTGATCGTTGACAGAGCTGACAGATTCGGACTTTCCCAACTCTACCAAATCCGTGGACGGGTCGGTCGATCCGATCGCCGGGCATACTGTTACCTTCTGATTCCTGATGAGCTCAGCACAGAGGCGCGAAAGCGATTGACTGTCCTTGAGCACTATACAGAATTGGGCTCTGGATATTCTATAGCGCTACGTGATTTAGAATTAAGAGGCGCAGGAAACCTACTTGGAGCCGAGCAGTCAGGCTTTGCCCAAAAGGTTGGTCTTGATACCTATATGCGGCTGCTAAAGAAGACGATTAAGCGGATCCAGAACGGTAATGAGCAGGAGGAATGGCCGGAACCTGACGTGTCACTAGATGGACCTGCATATTTACCGGAAGGGTATATTTCCGACTCGGCACAGAAGCTTCATTTTTACCGCAGACTCTCAAGAGCAGGAGGTCAGACTGAAATTGAAGCCATTCGAATTGAATTGGCAGATCGATTCGGGTCACCACCAGCCGAAACTGCACGTCTTCTAGATGCTAGCGTCTTGCGTATCTTAGGGCGCAGTATTGGAGTGGAGCGCGTTATAGTGAGTAAGAATTCAGCCCGAGTGAGTTTTCGTGAAGGGATTGTTCCGAGAATGGCTGTACTGGAGGGCCCTATGAGGCAACGGCAGGCCGAACTCGAGGTACACCGAATCACACCGCTTTCACTCTCGCTTTACCAGGCGGGAGCAGATCCGATTCTCGAAACAGTCACGCTGGCCCTGGCAGCACTGAGTTCTGCACACTCGGCTGCTGCATGACGCTACAGACACAGGAGAACCGGTGAGGCAAGTCTTATTGATACAGAAGCGGTGGACAGAGAGGGTATTTGCTTTACTGCTCATTGTGACAACTGGATGCACCGAACCTGAGTCAGAGGACGGCGTTGTTGCGCGCGTAGGAGACTATGACCTCTCTGTCGAAGAAGTAGTGAATCTTTTGATTAATGAAGAGCGTTTGCCAGCGCAGACTTCAGTAATCCAGCAGGTTGCAGAGCTCTGGATTGACTATACGCTGCTGGGTGATGCGGTTGCGGAGGATACAACACTGGCTTTTCTCGACTTCGAGGAACTATTACGCCAGCAAGTAAACCAAGTAATGATACTTCAACTCCGTGACTCGGTGATCCAGGTTGATACAGCGATCTCTGATTTAGAGTTAGAGGAAATCTACGCTGCTGAGGATCCGGGACTTGAGATCCGCGCTAGCCATATACTCCTACAGTACCCACCTCAAGCTACCCTCATTCAACAAGATTCTGTGCGAGCTGAGATCTTGGCTATCCGAAATCGAATCGAAGCTGGGGAGCTCTTCAGCACATTGGCGACTCAATACAGCCAGGATCGTGGATCAGGAGCGGTCGGGGGTGATCTTGGATTCTTCGGGCGAGGGGAAATGGTTCCACCCTTTGAGGAAGCCGTCCTCTCCCTGTCTCCGGGTGAAATGACGGGTCCGGTAGAAACTCAATTCGGCGTCCATCTAATACGGCTTGAACAGTTGAGGACCCAAGATTTTGAGGAAGTTGTAGCGGGTCTCCGGAATCGTGTTCAGACTCAGCGATTCCTTCAGGCTGAATCGACGTTTGTAGCAAGTATTCAAGAAGGTGCGGAGCCTCAACCAACTGAAGACGCTTATGTCGTAGTGCGCGAGATTGCCAACAATCCGGGGACCAGACTCTCAGGACGGGCTGGACGACGCCCCATATTCGAGTACTCGGATGGTGAACTCACGGTAATGGAAGTTCAGCTCGTTCTGCAGGCTCAGACTCCAGAGTTCCAAGATCAAGTTGTCTCAGGGACGGATGAGCAGCTAAATCAGTTCCTGCTAAGCCTTGTACAGCGTGAACTTCTTGTGGCTGAGGCCAGGGCATCCGGACTTGAACCTGAGCGGGAGGTTCTGGACTCCATGGCTATTGGGGCTCGTAACCAACTCCGTTCTGCAGCTCGGGCCCTTCGCTTCATCGAACTTGATAGAGCACCTGGTGAGCCTACAGAACAGGCTCTCTCACGTGCCGTATTAGAGGCGATAGCCAATGTCTTAACTGGGGCTACAGAAGTGATTGATCTTGGGGCCATCGGGATTCAATTAGAGCAACGTACATCCCCGTATATATCAGACCGAGGAATCGGTCAGGCTATACTTCGTCTCGGACAACTTCGTGCAAATCGGAGCGCATCTATCGTAGAAGAAGGAACAGAAGTGCCGGATCTTGTTCCGGATACACTGAACTAATGAGGAGAAGAGTTCAGATGTCCGGACCTTCCAACAGTGTGATGGGTTACGACGAATCATGTATAGAAAACTAATAGCCTTCTCGATCGGGCTAATGATCAGTCCTGAGCTCATGACGGCTCAAGTTCTGAGTGAGGATGATGTGGTTGACCGAGTCATGGCGATCGTTGGCGACTCAATCATACTGCAAACTGAGGTCCAAGAAGAGCTTCAAAGGATGGCCATGTCTGGAGGGATCACGTTACCAGACCCGGGCCCAGAACTCGACCAGATGATGAGCCAGGTGCTCGACCAGATAGTCAACAGGACTCTGGTATTACAAGAAGCCGCACGTGATACCCTGATTCGGATCGAAGAATCAGAGATCGAGGATCGAGTTACTTCTAGAATCAATGAAGTTACCCAGCAATTCGGAGGACAGTCAGGGCTACAACAGGCACTTGAAGCAGATGGGCTTAACCTTGCTGAATACCGTGACCTACTCAGAACGCAAGTTCGGCAAGAACAAACGCAGCAACTTTTTCTGCAGCGGAGCCTTCAGGGCGCCCCGACAATTGAGCTGTCTGAGGATGACCTACTTGAGTCATTTCAGGAAGCCCGAGGGCAACTACAGCAACGTCCTAAGATTATCACATTCACTCAAGTCGTACTAAAACCAACCCCCTCAGAGATGGCAGAGCAATCTGCTCGCTCAGAAGCGGATTCGGTACTTGGAGAGATCCGGAGTGGTGGGGATTTTGAGGAACTCGCTCAAGTTCACTCGGACGATATCGGCAGTGCTGAGCTTGGAGGAGATCTCGGCTGGTTCAGGCGTGGTGCAATGGTTGCTGAATTCGACGATGCTGCTTTTTCGATGATGGACGGACAGGTAAGTGATATCGTCGAAACAGAATTCGGATACCACATCATTAAGATCGAGCGCTCTCGAGGAGGAGAGAAAAGAGGCCGCCACATCCTTGTCATGCCAGAAATGACTGAGGCAGATATCCAGACAGCCCGGGATACAGCATCTATGGTATTGGAGCAAGTGAAAAACGGAGAGCCCATGGAGTTATTATTTGCACGATACTCCGATGAGCAGGCCCCGGATACGGTTCCTGTACCATTCGACCAAATAGATGAATTGCCACCTGGATACGGGGTGATCGCAACCGCAGTAGCCAATGAAGTGCTCGGACCAATCGAGTATCAAACTGCTAGGGGAGATGTCAGGCTTGCAGTCGTAAAGGTGGAAGAAGTCCGTGAAGCAGGAGCCTACACATTTGAGGATCTGCGTGGACAAGTAGCAGCACAACTTCAGGAACAAAGACAGTATGCTAGAATCCTGGAAGAGCTACGGGCTAAAACCCACATTGAGATCCGAAATTAAGCTTCAGGACACGTGTATCCTCATATCGCTATAACTCTCGGCGATCCGCAAGGCATTGGTGCTGAGGTCGCCTTTCGATCGGTTCGTGATCTCAAAACTGAACTAAGCCACCTCTCAATAACATTTCTAGGTTCAGAAGAGGCCCGCGGGCATGTACCATCAGAGCATGAATTCATAGCGGTCGGTAAGTGGAACGGAACTCCGAAGGGTGCTGGACAAGTTGCAGCACTGGCAATTGAGCAAGCAGTCACAGGAGTACAAAAAGGACTCTTTCACACAATAGTCACTGCCCCTGTACATAAACCTTCACTGCGGTCTGCAGGATGGGATGTACCAGGACAAACTGAGATGCTCCAGAAGCTCACTGGTTCTAACCCAGTAGGAATGCTGATGGCAGCAGAAATGACTGACCAGGCTAGCCCCCTCAGAGTATTGCTGGCGACAACACATCATCCTCTTCGGGAAGCCATAAACCTCCTTAGTGAAGAGTTACTTCTGGAACAGATCGTACTCCTCTCCGAAGCCTTGCGGAGCGATTGGGGTATCGCTGCCCCAAAAATCGCGATCTGTGGGCTTAATCCTCACGCGTCAGATGATGGCCTCTTCGGAGATGAAGAAGCCATCATCTTCAGTCCCGCGATCAAGCGGGCCACGGAGATGGGCACCAATGTTGTCGGACCCTTCCCAGCGGACACTGTGTTCCACCGCGCCCTCACCGGGAACTTTGATGCCGTTGTTGCACCATATCACGATGTCGGTATGGCTGCGTTTAAAACTGCTGCTTTCGGAAGTGGGGTTAACGTAACGCTCGGTCTTCCCTTTGTGAGAACATCACCTGATCACGGGACTGCTTTTGATATCGCAGGAACTCGCTCGGCGGATGCCACCTCAATGGTGGAAGCTGTGAGACTGGCCATCCGGCTTACACAGAATCGTTTCAGCAAAAGTTCTTTGCATGACTGATTTTTCTCTTCAAACTCTTGTAGTTCGAATGCTTCTTTCTCTAAATCAGCTCTCGATCAAGCTTACAAAGGTCTACAGAGCGGATCCGTACTTTGGGCATTCAGTCAACATGGCAGTCATATTGTGTCGCTGAATCACAGAATGAACTTCCTAGTCGCCGTAATTGCACTCACAAGTACTTCCTGCACGATGATTGGATCCTCAGAGCTTGAAACTCCTTCACCTGAGATTACAGATAATCGCCCGGAGTCAGGCGAAGTCGGCACAGATGACGCAGTTGCAAGTCTAGAAGATCGACGCCGAGAACTGGAACTACCCACAAGCTCAGAACTCTCCATGTCAATTGGAGATGCGGGGAGTCTTGAGTGGCCACTAGATGGTGATCTCATTTATCGGTTCGGGCAAGAACAACGTCCCAATGGACTAGTGCTGAATTGGAATGGTGTAGGGATCGCCGGGTTGCCTGGAAGCCCAGTACGTGCTGCTAGGAATGGGCTTATCGTTCTAGCGGGACCATTTGAGGGATACGGGCCAAGTGTCGTACTGAGTCATGGAGACGGATTCTACTCCCTTTACCTATATCTCGAAGAAATCAGAGTCGCTGAAGGCCGCAGTATCGATGTGGGTCATGTGATTGGGACAGTGGGAGGTGCAGACACTGCACAAGGACCGCACATTGAGTTCCAAGTTCGTGCTCCCATCGATGGAGGAGTGCCAGAAGCGCAAGACCCACTAGAGTGGCTCAAGCCCAGAGCCGGCGGATGAGCCTGCACCCCGTCGTTGGACACGAAGACCTTCTTTCTTCCATGGCTCGGGCTCATGGGCGAACATCCCTTCCCTCTTCACTTCTGCTCCACGGACCGCGCGGTGTAGGAAAGCAAAGAGTTGCTTTATGGATAGCGCAACTCACGACCTGTGAGAGACCAGCAGCCGAAGGTCCCTGCGAGAAGTGCGGAGCTTGCCGGATGGCTGTGAAACTCGAGCATCCTGATGTTCACTGGTACTTTCCTCTTGCACGTCCGAAAGGGGTAGCTGGCGATCGTTTGGTCTCTGCCCTCGAGGATGCTCGTATGCAGGGACTTGAGGATCTTAGGGCAAAGCCACTTTATGCGAGTCACACCGCTGATGTCAGAGGGCTATATTTCGGCATTACCCGGACCATTCGACGACAAGCGCATCTTCGTCCGAATATGGCAGCGGGCCAGGTCTTTATTATCGGAAATGCGGAGCTACTCGTTCCTCAAGAGGCGAGTCCTGAAGCTGCCAACGCTCTCCTTAAGCTATTAGAAGAACCGCCAGGGACATCGCGTTTCATCCTTACCTCTAGTGAACCTGGAAGACTCCTGCCAACAATTCTTTCACGAACTGTCGCACTGCATGTTGCTCCTCTAAGTACCGATTCGATTGATAATTTCCTCAACGAACACACAGACGCCGACCGGGAAATAACCAAATGGGCCTGCAAACTTTCGCGGGGGTCAATCGGTAGAGCACTCGGATTTCTGCCTGATGGTGAGGAAGAAGGGCCCTTAGAATCCTTGAGGCGCCAAGCACTCGCATTGATTGAAGTAGCCGTAGTTCAAGATCCAGGACAAGGCTATGAGCTATCCCTGAGTTATCCATCAGCGGGAGCTCGAGCTTTGATTCCGCTATGTGCATTTATCGAAGAATGGCTTCGAGATTTGGGTGCGATCGTCTCTGGTGCAGGAGATCGGGTGTTCAACTTTGATAAGCACTCGTACCTACAAGAGCTAATAGCTAGAACATCGATTCGTGGGCCCGATATTGTTCTGGCCTTGACCGAAGTCGAACAAGCGCGAGAGCTTGCGCGGGGCAACGTCAATCCCCAACTCATCGTTAACGGCCTCGTCAGAAATCTCAGACGTCGGCTTATCGCTACTTAGTATAGGCTCGGAGGGTTATGAAGGATTCAGAAGGACTAACACACATCGACAACGAGGGCCGACCTCGAATGGTTGATGTCTCAGAGAAGGAACAAACTGCAAGACACGCGGTTGCGACCGGAAGAATTATCACTTCTTCGGATACGCTAGAGCGCATTATGACCGGTAGCTTAGAAAAAGGCAGTGTCGTGCAGGTCGCTGAACTTGCTGGGATCATGGGTGGCAAGAAGACCCACGACCTTATTCCACTATGTCATCAGCTAAACAGTACGAACATAACCATGAGGCTTGAAGCAGATCCGGATCTTCCAGGAATCGTTGCACAAGCTGAAGCAACCGTTACAGGCCAGACAGGAGTTGAGATGGAGGCACTAACCGCGGTTAGCATCGCTCTGCTAACTGTTTACGATATGGCTAAATCTATAGACCGCGGTATGCGTATCGAGGGCATTCGCCTCTTATCTAAGAAGGGCGGCCGTTCAGGAAGCTGGGCCAGTATTGGGTAGACTTAACTACCGGGCTTAGAGTCCCGTTTTAAGCCTGCCGAGACCGGAACTGTGATCATCGCACCGATCCTTAGATAACGAGGTCTTACACTGGGATTTGCAGCTCTCAAGTCCGACACAGAAACACGATAGAGAACAGCTATATGGCTGAGTGTTTCTCCGGAAGCCACAGCGTGTTCCACGAAACTGACTCGCTCATCGACAGGGATCAAAGCATAGTTTCTTGAGAACACCTCCCCCTTCCCTTTAGGGACCCTCACCGAAACCTCCCTCAGAGGAGGAGTCATTCCTCTCACATACTGGGGGTTGAGTCGAGAGATTTCTGTATCAGCACTTTCTGAGGCTTTCGCTATCACATCAAGGGTGGTCGCATCTGGAACTGATACCCAGTCAAAACTGAAAGGATCTTGTGCTGGAACAGTATACCCATGGGAAGTCGGGTTCCCGGCAACGACTATGGCCCCGAAGAGCTTAGGAAGAAATTCCCTTGTTTCCCTAGGCAGATAACTACGTAGTTCCCAGTAGAGACCGTCAGTACGTGGTTCAAGAGGTGCGCGCCGGACAAGCAATCGTCTCACACGGCCGGGTCCTGAATTGTATGCCGCTAAGGCAAGGAACCAGGAATCGAACTCCTCATAGAGTTGTCCTAAATACACCGATGCTGCCTCGGTTGATTTGAGTGGATCGCGTCTCTCATCCACTAGTGCTGTCACCTCCATCCCCATGTCCTTCGCAGTCGGGGCCATAAACTGCCAAAGACCAACCGCGTTCGCTCGGCTAACAGCAACAGGGCTATATCCGCTCTCAATCACCGGCAGATACCGAAGAGATGGCGGAAGACCATGCGAAGCCAGTGTAGAATCCACAGTCCCCTCAAACCACGTCATGCGCCGCAGGTAGTCGGGAAACCAGCTTGATGCAGATGTGGTCCAATAATCCACCCACTCTTGCACCTCTTCCATAAAACTGGAATCACGGAGCATGGGCGTAGCCAAAAGATCATCGACAGGAAGATCTTCCAGGCTTGGAGGGATTAGGGGGCGTCTTAGGGGCAGTGCCTCTAGTTCTGAGTTCTCGGATAGCAGACTTGGAGCCTCCACAGGAGCAGGAGGACGCAGTGGAGATGAGCCATCAGCGCACCCCGCGAATGCCCCAAGAAGTAGGTACCCCATGAGTACAGTTCGGGGCTTCGATCTAGGTTTCATAGATGGAAGCTATTGGAACAAAAGAGTATGAGGATGGGACTATCGCAGGGTTGTAAATCTTGGCAGTCAGGAAAAAGGGCCATACCTGCGACTACGACAAAAACTGCAAAAATGGTTAACAGCAGTCGCAATCCGAGCACTCACAACAACAGCAGGTACATGAACAGCTGTCACACTTACAGCAGTCACATTTCTGTGGGCAATCACAACTCATGCTTACCTCTCTTGTTTATACGCTAGCAGAACATTTGGGATCAACTTCTACCCAAACCTTACTCCCATCCTATTTGTTTAAAGAAGTGATGAGGATTCCAGACTTTCGTTAAATGCTTGATTTTGTCTCCAGAAAATTCCAACGCATAGACATAGTCAACTGTCCCTTTTAGGCCTGTAGGCGGTGGCCCACCCTCACCTGTGTGTGTGCCTGAAAATAGAGCAAAAAACGAGACATGCTTATTCTCTTCATCGACTGTAAGCGATTTAATTTCATAATCACAATCCGGCATAAGCCCGCAAACTCCTTGCATCCAATCAGCATAAGCTTGGATAGTGGTTACCTCCATTAAGGGCTCTGCATGTGAAGAAAAAGATGCGTCCTCTAAACAGTATTCTTTACAGCCATCCCAACCTTTACCGATTTCGCAGGCTTCAAAAAAACTACTAGCTATTCCCTTCATATCAGACATAATTTCCTCGTAATAATTGATGACACCTAACTATACCCCGTGGTCCTGGTACCAGAAAGGCATGCTGTCCACCCCACTCCTTTCAGTGGTGCTCCTGCATAAGTTGCGGATATTCTAAGGTCAGGGGCATTCTTGGACATGAAGAGAACCCTTGTACTCGCTCTCGCTCTGATATAGCGATCAGACACGGCGAACCAATCCCACAGAGCACCTCGAAGATCTGGGTGATAACTAATTGAATAATATTTCGCGAAGGAATTTTCTAAGCACCGCCGGACTGGCAATCGCTAGTGCCGCCCTCCCACCCCTAGCATACAGTGCGGAAATGAGCCACCGCGCTCGGATTGAGGCAGCCTTGGCGAACCTCCCAACTGACCGTACCCCGCTGAGCTTTTGGTGGCACTGGGCTAACCAAGATCGTTCGCCTAGACGGCTTGCAGAATTAGCAGTTCGCCTTCAGCAGAGGCTTGATCTGGACTTCGTCAAGTTCTCTCCATACGGCTTGTATTCCGTCGTGGATTGGGGTGTCCAACTAAATGTCCGAGGGGGATCGGATACACCAATTCTCGCGGAAAGCCCGATTCAAAAGCCAGACGACTGGCTTAAGATCACGCCGGTTCGAAGTGACGCTGGTGAATATCTAATTGTACTTGAAGCTCAGCGTATCGCCCTCGAAATGCTTAACGGTGACGTGCCATTTGTGCAGACGGTATTTTCACCACTGACATCAGCATCAAAGATTGCAGGACCCGGCAAGCTGGTGCAGTACATACAGGACTCACCAAGACAAGTACATGCCGCCCTCGAAGCTATTACCGAAACTAGCCGAAGCTTCGTCGAAAGGGTTATCTCTGGTGGGGCTGACGGGGTCTTTTTCGCCAATCAATGGGCGGGTGTCGACCTTCTAACACCGGATCTCTACAACGAGTTTTCCAAACCGTACGACTTACAGATGCTCGAACCACTGAAGGGCAGGACTTGGTTCAATATCTACCACCTGCATGCACATGACATAAACTTCGACGGAGTTCTCGACTACCCAGTAGAAGCTTTCAACTGGCATGATCAAGACTACGGCCCATCCATTGCAGAGATGCGAATGCGCACGGACAAGTGCCTGATCGGTGGGATTACACCCAGCGCAGGTGGTCCATTGGTCACAGGTTCGACAGCTGATGTTGATCGTGAAGTCATGGACGCGATACAGCAATCTGGTGGAACAGGATTCATCCTGGGACCGGGCGAAGTGGTAGACCCGTCATCGAAACCAGAGAACGTTGATCAAATACTTAAGAGCGTTCTATCAGCAGCTTAGTGACACTGCACCGGAGGTATCCATGAAGCGAGTAGACGCACGCATACCCACGCCGCAGGCTCTCCTACACGCGGCCCTAGCATTTGTCTTCACCGCTACCTCCCTCGCCGCACAAACTCAGCTTCGCCTCGACGTCATCCCCGTTCAAGGCAACGTCTACATGCTTCAGACGGCCACGGCCGGCGGGAATGTGGGGGTGCTGCCTGGGCCCGATGGAGTCCTGGTGGTCGACAACCAGGTGCCGAGCCTTAGTGAGAGCGTGGTCCAGGGGGTGCGGCAGATCACCGACGAACCGATCCGCTTCGTGGTCAATACGCACGTGCACGTGGATCATATCGGCGGGAACCAACTGATGGCGGGCATGGGTGTGACAATCATTGCGCAGGAGAACGTTCACCAGCGGATGCTGCGCGAGCTCCGCATCCCCCGCGGGGGTGGGCGCTTCATGCCGCAGCCGCCTGAGAGCGCCCGGCCCGTCATTACGTTCGACAAGAGGGCTATCTTTAGGATGAACAGTGAGGAGGTGCAGGTCTTCCACGTCCCGCCTGCGCACACCGACGGGGACAGTTTTATCTACTTCGTCGATTCGGATGTTCTCCACATGGGCGACGTCTTCCGGACCAATATGTACCCGATCGTTGACGTGTATAACGGCGGCACGGTTGCCGGCATGATCAAGGCGATGCAAATCGCTGTGGACCTGGCGGGCCCCAACACAAAAGTGATTCCCGGCCACGGTTTCGGCTTCACGGATCGGGACGGACTCGTCCAGGTGCTGGACATGCTCACGGACATTCGGGACACGATCCGACAGATGGTCGCCGAGGGCCTGCGGCTCGAGGAGGTGTTGGAAGCCGGGCCCACGGCCCCGTACGACGTGCGGTGGCGTGGGTCCGAGTCGTGGACCGAACAGGACCTGATCCCGATCATCTACAGTGAGGTTGGTGGTGCGGCACCGACAGTGCGTCGGAGAGCAAACAACTAACGCTTGAGGCTCATTGGGTATGCCCTGATCAGCCCTTGATACGCTCCTGAATGGACACCCAATCTTGACAGGGTGATTCACCCCACGAACGGTTATTTCAATCAGGGTTGTACCCTATGTCGTAACCGTAGGAGTGCTACGTCAGCATTTCCAAGGTGCTATACGTTTGGTTGGCCTCTGCTATCAGATGTATATCTATTCTGCTCACCCCTCACGAAAAGGAATCTTGACCATGACCATGTACTTGATCGCCAACATCGAAGTGACTGACGACGCGTGGGTGCCTGGGTATGCGGAGCACGTTCACGAGATCGTGCACAAGCATGGAGGCAAATACCTCTCCCGAAGTGGGAACATCACCACAGTGGAGGGAGAGCCTTCTACTGCCTCGATCATCGCGCTTCTGGCCTTTCCCTCGATGGAGGCGATTGAAGCGTTCGCGAGCGACCCGGCGTACGCCGAATTCGGCACAGCTCGTCAGGCTGGCAGCGTGAGCAACTTTCACGTCATCGACGACTCAGACGCGGCCGGGACTATCCCCTATCTGCCGAAGGGGAAGTAGGGGCATACTGCTGCAAGTCAGCACACATTGAGGGTGGATCTATACTCCATAGCACCCAGCCACACTTAGCTACACAACACTTTCTTGCTCAGGGGATTTTTTAGTTTCAGATTGCCTTGGAGTTCCAGCTCTCAAAAAAAAATCTGCAAAATTGTCGACTCACTAGAGAGGAGGTAAGGATGCGTAACATACGAAGTGTCATCTTCGGACTTGGTTTTCTTATTGGTGGTGCGTTTCTAGCGAACTTGTTCGGCGCCGAAGCAGGTGCCCAACAACGGACAGTTGAACGCATTTGGGCAGAAGAAGACTGCCAGAACATAAGTGGTGCCTCAGCTATCTTCCTGTATGTGGTCAGCGAGAATCTTGGGGAAGGAGACAGGCTCAGAAATGAAGGGTATGAGGCAGAGGCAAATGAATCTTATGAGAGTGGATTACGTTTTTCAGAATTGGCTGCAAACTACGCAAGAAATTTTGAAGTTTATTGCAAATAGGTAGGTCCGGAGGGACCCCTGAGGATGCGCCCGTGACGAACTGCGGTGACCGCATGCTGTTCCAAAGCCACGTCGTGCATGACAACATCAACTAGTGACTGGCCATCCATGACGTAAGGGGGGCGACCAGCATTTACCGGTAGCCTCATCACGCGGGCCCAACGCCTCCCGGTCGAATCGATCGGGGGGCGTTGGGCTTCTCCAATATCTACTGCTGTAGTTCATTGGACTCTAGGGTACTACGGTAGCCCCTGAATCTTGAACAACCGTCACAGCTGCTGATACTGCGACAGGATGTGAACTGGCCACAATCGTTGCTGTTCCCGTTCCTACAGACGTTACCGTGATAGAGCTTACGGGTCCTTCTGAGGAGATTGAGGCTACAGACTCATCCGTTGTCATCCACTCAATCATGGCCGACATTGGTGCCCCATTATGGTCTTTCACGGTGGCAACAAGTGAAGCTGTCTGACCTATCGCAGTAAAACTCAGTTCGGCAGGCGACATAGAGATCGACATGGCTACTGGAGTAGTCATGGGGTTATCACATGCTACGAGCAGTAGTAGAGCTGTCAGTCGGATTCGCCGCATGCTCTACATGCGATAGTTCGGATAGAAATTTGTAAGTCCTTTATTTACAATCACTTTACATCCCAGATTCAGAGGTTGCTCCGATTGCAGCTAGTCCCGCGCGCACTGCTTGAGCATCCTCCGAACCCCGCGCACCGCTGGCAGCCATAGCACCTACAAATTCACCATCCACAAATATTGGCAGTCCGCCTTCATAGTGTATGCCCCCGGGAATACTGTCGACTGTTCCAGCAGCGAGTGCTTCCCCGTAGGCTCCCGACGTTCCGCCGGTCGTTATGACCACGTGGACTTTTCTCATGACTATGTCAGTCGTCCTCGGGGAAGCTCCGTCCATTCTTCTCAGGTACAACGGGGCTCCCTCAGCATCGGCAACGAAGATCGTCAGGTTCCAGCCATTCGCCCGAGCCTCAATCTCTGCGGCATCAACTGCTGCTTGGGCCTGAGCCATTGTGAGTTGGGCCTCACCTTCCGGAGGCGCGCAACCGAGAAAAGCAGCAAGAGCAATGGCGAGTAAGGGATTACGTATCATGTCTTTAGGCTCACGTGTTGGAGTAGTTGGTTCTTTTGCAGAATGCCTGTCAGAGCATCTGGCGTTTTACCGGGAAAAAGCTAGGAACTAAAGGGATTTAGGCGGTAGCCAATCCATCTACATGTTATAGTTCGGGGCTTCCCTAGTGATAGTAACATCATGAGGATGCGACTCTCTGAGGCTTCCTGGTGTAACCCGGCTAAACTGACCTCTAGAGCGAAGTTCATCAAGAGAAGCAGCACCGCAGTAGCCCATCCCGCTCCTGAGACCGCCAACAAGCTGGTAAAGCGTGTCCGAAATAGGGCCCTTATACGGCACTCTGGCCTCAATACCCTCAGGAACCAGCTTGCTCTGGCTCCCCTGATTTTCCTGGAAGTAACGGTCGGCCGAACCCTCTTCCATCGCTGATAAGGAGCCCATGCCCCTTACGGTTTTGAATCGCCGACCCTCTAGCAGAAAGCTCTCACCTGGAGCTTCGTCCGTGCCAGCGAACATTGAGCCCATCATTACCGACTCTGCTCCAGCCGCAAGAGCCTTTACGATGTCACCTGAGTAACGGATTCCCCCATCTGCAATGATCGGTACTGACCCATCCCCACCATCGACTGCATCCATGATCGCAGTCAGTTGTGGGACACCAACACCAGTCACCACTCGGGTAGTGCAGATGGAACCCGGACCAACACCCACTTTAACGGCATCAACTCCTCGCTCGACCAAAGCCCGAGCCCCTTCTAAGGTTCCGACATTTCCACCTACTAATTGGGTATCTGGAAATCGTTCTCGCACCCGCTCAAGCGCTTCGAGAACACCCTCGGAATGGCCGTGAGCAGTATCGACCACAATCAAGTCTGCTCCAGCTTCCACTAATAAAGCTGCACGTTCAATATCGACCTTTGATGCTCCAACTGCAGCGCCTACCCTAAGGCGTCCATGCTCGTCTTTGCAGGCATTCGGATATTGGCGCCGCTTGAAGATATCCTTAACAGTAATTAGTCCCTGTAGTATTCCATCTTGATCTAGAACCGGAAGCTTCTCGATGCGGTGCTTATGGAGAATCGTTTCCGCCTCGTCAAGCGTAGTCCCTACGGGAACAGTAATGAGGTTGTCAGAAGTCATGACCTTCTCTATAGACTTACTGAGATCAAGCTCAAACTGCAGATCTCGGTTAGTGATAATCCCAACCAGTCGGCCATTATCTTCGACAATGGGAACTCCACTGATTGAAAACTTCGCCATCAGGTCATGAGCATCTTTCAGGCTGCGATCTCTTGTGAGGGTAATCGGGTTTAGGATCATTCCACTCTCAGAACGCTTAACACGATCTACTTCCTCTGCTTGAGCCTCGGGCGAGAGGTTTTTGTGAATAATCCCGACGCCTCCCTCACGCGCCATTTGGATGGCCAATTTCGACTCGGTAACTGTATCCATTGCTGCTGAGAGCAACGGGATCTCAATAGAGATTTCACGTGTCAAACGCGAAGACACATCTGTATCTTTCGGGTGGATTAACGAATGTCCAGGAATCAAGAGAACATCGTCAAATGTGAGGGCCTCTTTCACAATTTGGCCCCGCAGCGGTGCGGCATCAGACATCCCTTATCGACCCCTCCCAATAAGACGCGCCCGCCCCTTGAAGCCCTGAGATAAGAGCGTCATAAGGCGGGCGCGAACCCACTACAGAAAACATGATTGTTACCATAGGAGAGGATATCTGCAGGGCTTCGGAGCGTCAACGGGCTCATCGGATAGTCCTGCAAGTCTAGTTCATTCTGTATGGAACATATTACTGAGGTCGATGGGCAAACTTCTATACACCTGATACTGCCACCTTATAGATCTGCTTATATTTCCATTTTCGGTTCAATAATTCAAAATACTGTTGAACCTATAACCTTAATCTAGACTAGATTCGTTGATGCCTTTCTTGCCCCTGCGTTCAGTAGGAATCCCCAGCGAAACATCAGCTGTCTATTCTGAGTGGCTGGCTTGGTTATCAGAGGAACTGGACTCAGAACAATGTGACCGAAATGAACTCTGCCAGCGTATTCTAACCAACATCTATTTTCCGCATCTAAGTGATGCACAGATTCAAAACGACGATACGCATTTCCTCCCTGTCGCATTGGCTCAGATGAATCCAGAAAATGTTACACTCGAGCCGGAGTACTATCAGGACATCGACCTAGAACGCTATACACCACGCAAGCCACTCCTATGGCTCTGGGAAATGTTCGACCGCAGTTACCTAGGAGAAAATGTGGAGCTCGGCATCCGCTTCAGACGAATCCTTGCCGGTCATATCTTTGGTCGCTGTGGCGCAAACTTCAAGGCATTCCCCCATGTGCGATTGTCGTTTGGCTACAATTTAGACGTTGGGGACAACGTGGTAATCCACCGACATGTGCTTCTCGATGATCGGGGTGGTATTGAGATAGGAGATGGTTCGTCAGTTTCAGATTTTGCAAACGTTTACTCTCATACGCACGATATCGCTGATGGCCGCATCGTAGAGACGCCCAAAACCGTTATCGGACGAGGGGCGCGAATCACCTATCACGCGACAATTCTAGCTGGTGTGCATGTGGCTGATGATTCTATGGTCGGCGCTGGTGCAATACTTACAAAGAGTACTGAGCCGCACTGTGTGTATGCCGGAATTCCAGCTAAGAAAGTCAAAAAGAAGCCTGATCAGGATTCTTCTCAACCTGCTCCGCCCACCCTTGATGCACTAGCAGACGAGATTTAGCACCTCTCAATAAATACCTGGTCTCACATAAAGATCAGAGATCAGGCGTCTCCAGCTTATTCTTCCTCTTCGTACATCGCTTGTAGACGCGCAACCACACTCGGGTCCGCCAAAGTCGTCGTATCTCCCACGGTCTGTCCCTCTGCAATATCTCGCAGTAGACGTCGCATTATTTTCCCTGAACGTGTCTTCGGCAGATCCGCTGTGAAAATCACGATCTCAGGTTTGGCAATCGCGCCGATTTTACGCCCGACATGTTCGCGAACTTCAGACAATAGCTCATCGGCACCTGACTCCCCCTCCTTCAAGGTCACGAACGCTGCGATCGACTGACCTTTGATCTCATGGCTTTTACCAACTACAGCAGCTTCCGCAACGGCTGGATGATCGACGAGGGCACTCTCAACTTCCATCGTACCAATTCGATGACCGGCAACATTTAGAACGTCATCTACTCGTCCAAGAATCCAGAAATAGCCGTCTTCATCTCTCTTTGCGCCATCACCCGGGAAATAGATCCCATCCCACTTAGACCAGTAGGTCTCTCGAAAGCGTTGGTCATCACCCCATATGGTGCGAAGCATAGACGGCCAAGGAGAAGTGATCGCAAGATACCCGGCGCTTGCCACTTCTCCTGCTTCGTTCAAGATCGTCGCTTCAATGCCAGGGAACGGAGAAGTCGCGGTTCCTGGCTTTGTTTCAGTGACCCCCGGCAGCGGTGTGATCATGATCGCCCCTGTCTCTGTTTGCCACCATGTGTCGACAATAGGGCATGAGCTTCCACCGATCTTCTCATGATACCAAACCCATGCTTCTGGATTTATGGGTTCACCAACTGTCCCTAGTAGGCGGAGCTTAGACAGGTCATGCCCTGCCGGCCAATCATCCCCCCAGCGCATAAACGCACGGATCGCTGTTGGCGCTGTGTAGAAAACAGTGACCGCATATTTCTCACAAAGCTCCCAAAAGCGTCCTCGATCAGGCGTGTCTGGAGCGCCCTCATACATGAAGACCCTGGCCCCGTTGGCGAGCGGTCCATAAACGATGTAACTGTGCCCAGTAATCCACCCCACGTCTGCTGTGCACCAGTAGACGTCATCATCTTGTAAATCGAACACAGCCTTGGTGGTAGCAGCCACCTGTGTCAGGTAGCCTCCCGTGGTATGAACTACTCCCTTCGGTTTGCCTGTCGTACCCGACGTATAAAGAATAAATAACACGTCTTCGGCATCCATTTCCTCAGCTGGACAATCAGCCGAACTTTCGGCCATGAGGTCATGGTACCAGTGATCCCTGCCCTCCAGCATTTCTGCATCAACCTTTTCGCTTAATTCACCACCTCGCTGAACTACAACAACGTTCTCTACCGTAGGTGAGCTTAGGAGAGCTTCATCTGCATTAGATTTGAGAGGAACAATGCCACCTCTTCGCCAGCCACCATCTGCGGTGATAAGCACTTTAGCTTGAGCATCATTATTCCGGTCAGCCAGTGATTCTGGGCTAAAGCCCCCGAATACCACGGAATGGATCGCTCCGATCCTAACGCAGGCGAGCATAGCAATCGCTGCCTCCGGGATCATAGGTAAATAAATGGTGACGCGATCCCCACGAGTTACACCCAGATTTTTCAGCGCATTTGAAAAACGACAAACCGCATCATATAACTGAGCATATGTGTAAGTTCTCGTGTCTCCTGGTTCTCCCTCCCAGATAAGAGCGGCTTGATCAGAGCGAGAGCTGTTTAGATGACGGTCTAAACAGTTGTAAGCAACGTTAAGCTTCCCACCCACGAACCATTTTGCATGGGGAGGTTGCCACTCTAGGACAGAATCCCAGCGTCTAAACCAGTCTAGCTGCTCTGCCCACTCCACCCAGTAGGATTCACAGTCCTTATTTGCTCGTTCATAGATATCCGCATCACTAACCACAGCACGAGTCCGAAAATCCTCACTCGGAGAAAAGCGGCGGTCTTCAGTTAGAAGGGCATCAAGCGTACCGGCGTCTTTACTCATCAGAGATCCTTCTTCTGCGGCATGTGGGACAATTCCAGAGCTTTACTGGAAAAGAATCTGCCTAGACCGCCCTCATCAGCAACCCTTGTTGCTTATGGGAGCGAGGCAACCCATAAACCTCATATTTGTGAAACCAATCAAATCGCGCATTGCGTAGTTGACATCATTTCATTAGGACCGATAAAGTATTCCTATGATTCATGAGAATACCGACCTGCAATTACGCCGTGCCCTGAAGTCCAATGGACAGCGGTTTACCGAACAACGGGCCGCCGTATATCGCTACCTCGCTAGCACGGATATTCATCCTACAGCAGATGAAGTATTCTTAGCTGTCCGCACTGATCTGGATGCGATTTCTCTCGCGACAGTGTATAAGAGTCTCGAAACTCTTGTCGGCTGTGGTCTTGCGGTCAAGCTCAACTACAATGATGGCTCAGCTCGTTATGATGGACGAATGGACCCTCATTATCATTCTCGCTGCCTAGCGTGCGAGTGCATAACAGATATCCCCGGAGAGGTTGCCGGCCCGGAAATCCAATCCCTTAGTGGGAAGGCTGCAGGTTTTCAGGTTACCGGGTACAGTTTGGAGTTGACCGGATACTGTACGACCTGCGTCCCCGAAGGTGGACCCGGCCCTATCCGCGCCTGATCCACAAACTACTATGAGCCCCCTGGTCACGGCGTGAAGTCGACGGCGCTGAGATTCTTCCTGGGATTGTCGCTTGCGCTCGTAGTCCTAAAAAGTCAGCCGACCGAAGCACAAGAAATAACCGAGTTGCAGGCAGACCTTTCAGAGATGCTGGATGTCTACAGCTGGAAGGATGCCAGGTGGGGGGTACTAATCGTCTCACTTGACCAGAGTGATACGCTCTTTTCGAAGTCGCCGGATTCTGCTCTGAGTCCAGCATCAAACGTGAAGTTGCTTACCACAGCCGCAGCTCTAAGGATTCTCGGACCTGACTTTCGATTCCAAACATATTTGCTCTCTGATTCCGACATCGCCAATGATGTCCTTCAAGGTGATCTTGTGCTATACGGTACTGGTGACCCTGGAATCTCTGATCTGTTGTTTCAAGAAAGAGAGTATGTTCTTGAACTGCTTGCGGATCAGCTTGAAGACTCCGGTATCAAGACCGTAAGGGGTGATCTAGTGGCTGACGCTTCACACCTTCCGGGGCCCCTTCGCCCTTACTCATGGGACCCCACGGACCTGAACGATCATTTCGCAGCGCCTGTTTCAGCACTCTCGTTCAACGAAAATGTGGTGTCCTTCCGTGTAGCCTCTTCAGGACGTGCAGGATCTAGGCCGGAGGTACATACCATACCGGAGAATGCAGGCCTAGATGTGCGTAACCTAGCCATCACATCTCCCAGAGGAACTAGACCTCATTTGGCAATCTTGCGCGAATACCCTTCGAACCCTATTCGGATCGAAGGAGGCATCGCCCTTGGAGCCAGAGATGCTTGGCGCCAAATGACTGTTTCATCTCCCCCACACTTCACCGCTTCTGTGTTCCGTAACGTACTATTAGAACGGGGGATTCGTATTCTAGGTGATATCCGGGTAGTGAGGTCGCCACAAGAATCTGTACTAACCACGATCACCTCTCCAACTCATCATGAACGATCCCGAGTCCGCATACTAGCAAAACACACTTCGGCTCCGCTCAGCGAATACATCTCTGTGATAAACAAGAGGAGTAACAACCTCTTCGCTGAACTCGTATTCCGGACTATGGGTCGCACACAAGAGGGGTTGGGGAGCCCCGAAGCTGGTGCTCGAGCTGTCTCAGCAGCACTGACTGAAATCGGTGTACAAATGGAAGGAGTGGTTCAACTTGACGGATCTGGTCTTGCAGCTGGGAACCGGACAAGCGCCGGTACTTTCGTCAGCCTTCTACAACGCATGGCAGAAACGGAAACATGGGATCATTACTGGGCTTCTCTGCCACAGGCTGGTACTCGCCGTGAGCTTAGAAGAATGTACCAAACTGCTGCAGCTGGTAATCTGCGTGCAAAAACTGGGACCATCGAAGGAGTCTCAGCACTTAGCGGTATCGTCCGTTCACGTGACGAAGAAAGGCTAGCATTCTCAATCCTGTTGAATGGAACACCCTCTACTACCCGCGCAAAGCGTGTAGAGAACCTCGTGGGAGCACGATTGGCTGAATTCGTGCGCAGTCCCGAACGTGGACCTAATGCCAGAGTTGAGGAAATCGACAAGAAAACAGTACCATCGGGTCAGAGTCCCCAACGGTATCAGATAGTCTCAGGTGACAATCTCTCTGCAATTGCCTATCGCTACGGCCTTACACTAAATGAGATGCTGCGAGCTAACCCAAGGATCGAGCCGAACCGGATTGTAGCAGGACAGTGGCTGACGATCCCACAGCGAGGTGGCGGCAGCTAATCAGGTGCACTCTGGTAGTACATACGATCTCAGAGTCAGGTGCTAGCAGATTCCTGTGCAGCACTCCGACCTGCAGCGGATCGGAGGCGTCTCCGAAGTTCAACGTCTGACATGGTTTGTAGGGTCCTGTAAGCAGTCTTCTCAGTGTTCCAGCGGATATCTTCTAAAGCGACGCTTTGGCCCGAGTCATTCTCGAGTACCATTACATATCGACCCTTATAGTCCGGTCCATCTGCCCTGCTCACGCTGGCTGTCCACTGGTTCCCTTGGTTATCTGCAAACTGTCTCATAATGGCTATTGAATTGGCCTCGGTATCCCGGAAAAAGATCGTAAATGTGGACACTGGAGTTCTTACAAGTACTTTTCTGCGCCACAATCCAAACTAGTGGCTTCGGTTCACCTCCCACAACGGCCCCTATTGGGACCGAGGTATCTAGATGGAGATCCCTAAAAGGGATATCACGACTGACCTAGGACTTCTTTTGATCGTTTTGATCTGGGGGGTCAATTTTTCAGTCCTCAAAGTCCTTTTACTTGAGCTCGATCCCTTAGCACTCAATGCGCTCCGCTTTCCTATGGCGGCCATTGCTCTATGGATCCTAGTCCGCCGGCTCGATGGTGTATCAAAGCCAGACCCAGAAGATTTACGTCGTATCATCACCCTTGGTTTCTTGGGTAATGTTGTGTACCAACTCTGCTTCATTTTTGGTGTCGACTCGACTTTTGCCGGAAATGCGAGCCTACTGCTGGCTACGACTCCAGTTTGGACACTCTTCCTCTCAAGCGTGGCTGGACATGAACGTCCTGGAGGTTGGGCCATGATCGGTGTTGCAGGCACCTTGATAGGAATATTTATGGTGATCATGGGTAGCCGTGATGCCGTAACTCTTGGTAGCTCAACTATGCGTGGAGATTTACTCATCTTGATCGCCTCAGTGCTGTGGGCGATGTACACAGTTGGGGGGCGAAAGCCAGTCACCCGCTATGGGGCACTCCGCGTAACTGCGTGGACTTTATGGGTTGCCACACCAATCATTTTCTTAATGGGCCTTCCAGGCTTAATCAGGACTGACTTAAGGGCAATAACCCCAGAAGCGTGGATAGGTGTTACGTACGCCGGCTTGCTAGGGATTGGGCTCGCCTACCTTCTGTGGTATCGAGCGGTTGAGCGTATCGGCAATAACAAAACAGCAGTGTACTCGAACTTGGTACCCGTAGCCGCACTCATTACTGCTTGGATTTGGCTCGGAGAGGTCCCCACCGGCCTCCAGCTAATAGGAGCAACAGTGATCTTGGCAGGCCTCACGTTAGCGAGGCTATCTCACTCGCCTGAGAGTGAATTTCAGAACGATGAAGCCTAACCACCTGTAGGCACTCTATGCTAAGTTGGATGTCGAAGCTGAAACGATCACAGTTTGGCGGTGTTACAAGAGCGTTCAAGCGTTTTAGTCAGTTGTTAATCAATTCAACCGCGGGAGAGGAGAAAAGCCCCTCCATGCCCATATTTCTCCGCGCGCTCATCTTGGCTCATCTGATATTTCCCTTGCTCATCAAGGGCGAGGGGGAAGCTCAGACAGTACCCTCAGTATACCGATTCTTAGAGCGGGCACAGGAATCAGGCCCGTTCGCTGGCCAAGTAACATTTTCAACCGGACGTTTTGGGTACGGACCCAAAGGCGGCCTCCTCATTGGAGGTCGATATGGTGTGCACGTGAGTGGTCCAGTATCACTGGAAGGAGTTGTCGGAGTCGTTCAAGGCGAACGCGACATCGTGAGTCCAGGCCGAGATGAGGGAGATCGGGTGATCGGCTCTGCAGACATCATGCTGGCGAAAGTTGATGCTAACCTCCGCTTCAGCTTAACGGGCCACCGTGCCTGGCACGGCCTAAGCCCCTCCTTGATCTTGGGTGGTGGAATCGCGTTTGACACAGCTGAACAGGACCCAGTTGAAGAAACCCTCGATGCCGCTGATCGCTTCGAATTGGGTAAGACCTTTGTCGGCTCACTTGGTCTAAGCACTCACTGGTATTTGAGTGATCAATTGGCACTTCGTGGGGACGGGCTCTTTTCTCTATCTAGGCTAGGCACACCCCCTGGGTTCAGTGATTCAGCGCGTGGGTTTGAGGGAGTAGAGAAAGCAGAATGGGTACAAGGACTCAGTTTCTCTATTACAGCACTCTTCCGCTGGTAGTACCTGTCCGGTGAAGAAACAGGAGACTCGTTTCGAAGTTCGCTCAGCAGACTGGCTGACCCTAAATCAAGCTCTAGAAGTAATCCTCTCCTCAACTCAACCACTTTTATCTGAAGAATTACCAGTCCAGCATTGTCTCGGTCGCTCCCTATCTCAAGACCTAGTGGCCCGTGCGACACTTCCTCCTTGGGATAACAGTGCTATGGACGGGTATGCAGTTCGGGGAGAGGAAATTTCAAATGCTGGAACTTCAACCCCTGTTGGATTGTCGGTGACAGGCGTGCTTCATGCAGGAGACCTGCCCGGTTCGAGTGTAGGAGAAGGAGAAGCGATACGGATAATGACTGGTGCTCCAATACCACCAGGAGCTGATTCGGTTATCCGAGTTGAAGACACTGACTCTGAACAGACACCGGGAATAGTGAGTGTCCTCAGCAACCGTGACAAAGGAAGGAACATTCGACCTGCCGGGCAGGATATGAAGCTGGGGGACCAAGTCCTAGCAGCCGGTACCACGGTCACTTCAACGACAGTAGGGTTGCTGGCAGCGCTCGGCATGGAAAACGTTCCGGTGGTGAAGCAGCCTTCTGTCGGCATACTTCCAACTGGCGACGAACTTCGCACACCAGAGAGATATGAGGATGTTCAGCGGGGAGAGGGAATACCAGAGTCGAATGGTCCAATGCTCGCTGCTGCTGTCGCAGGTGCTTCTGCGATTCCTCTTTTGTTAGGGATCGCTTCAGACGATCCGGAAAAGCTCCGGGAACGAATATCTAAAGGCGCTGACGCCGATGTCCTTATCACTATCGGTGGTGCTTCGATGGGAGAGGCGGATCTAGTTAAAACGATCTTAGAGGAATTCGGATTTGAGCAGGACTTCTGGCGAGTCCGTATACGACCTGGAAGCCCCTTCGGGTTCGGACGGCTTCCCCGCGGAGATAGCTATCAAGCGGTCTTCAGCCTCCCAGGAAATCCCACGTCCGCATTTGTTACCTTCGAACTGTTTGTTCGTCCATTCTTGCTGGCAATGGGTGGGCACAAAAAGATCTTCCGACGGAGCCTTCGTTGTGAGGCCGCTGAACCTCTCAAGGGGCCCGGTGAACTCAGCCATTTCCTGCGTGTTCGGCTGGACTCATCCACAGTGCCCCCTAAAGCTTATATCACAGGACCACAGGGTTCCGGTCTTGTGAGCACTCTAGCAGATGCTGACGGGCTCGCCGTGATATCAGAGAACCAAACCGAGATCTCTGAGGGTGGTAGCGTAGATGTGATACTGTTAGCTGATACACCGGGTGCAGAGAGCTACGCTAAGAGTGATTTCGCTACGAAATAGCAGCTCTCTCTGTTAATCTTCGGACTTCAGTGCCTTGATCGTCTCAGTCATGCGAGGGATTACCTCAAAGAGATCCCCGACAATCCCATAATCTGCCATACTGAAGATCGGAGCATCTGGGTCTCGGTTTACTGCTACGATCGTCTGAGAAGTGCGCATACCGGCTAAGTGTTGAACGGCTCCAGAAATTCCAACTGCGATATACAGCTTTGGGGCGACCGTTTTCCCAGTCTGGCCAACTTGTTCCGAATGTGGTCTCCATCCTGCATCTACGACCGCTCTAGATGCGCCAAGTGCTGTGTCTGGACCAATCGCATCCCTCAGTTCCTCAAGCACCCCCCAGTTTTCAGGATCCTTCAGTCCACGCCCCCCTGAGACAACCACCGCAGCTTCAGAGACATCAATCGCACCTTCCGTCACGCCTTTCCGCTCAATTACACGCGCACACCATGCCTCAGGGTCTACGTCAGGGATGAACTTGGATACTTCGATCCCGGAGTTGTAATCACTCACAGGAAACACATTTGGTCGAATGGTGACTATCGCTGGGTCCGCATCGATGGAAAACCTGGCAAATGCCTTCCCTGAGTATACAGGTCTAGTAAACAGAGGCACTCCATCTTGGACTTCCATCCCGGTAACATCTGACCCTAGCGGGACATCAAGTTCCGCAGCCACCCTCGGGGCCAAATCCTTTCCGAGACTGCTTGCCGAGAAAATCAAGGCTCTAAAATTTCCACTTCTAAGATGATTTATAACTATTGGCAAATAGGCTTCTGGGTTGTACTCGGATAGCGCTTCATGCTCCGCAACTGCCACCGCTGTCGCACCAGCGGTGGAGAGTCCTTCGGCCGCAGACGCCAAACCCGGACCACCCAGAACCAAGGCACTAGCTGAGCTACCAATTTCACTAGCTAACTGAGCCGCCACACTGACAACTTCACGGGCTCCGCCACCTATTTGCCCTTCTCGCTGTTCTACGAAAGCGAGGACGTCTGCCATATCAAGTATCTCCTACTTATGTGTTTAGTATTTATTCGAAAAAGCGTTAAAGAGCATTTGCCTCTTCCCTGAGCAGCCGCACAAGTTCATCCACTGCATCAGGACTATCCTGTAGAACGCAACCGGATTCGCGAGTGGTAGGCTCACTGAGCCGTTCAATATGAAGACCCGGCTGACTCACTTCGGCTTCCCGCTCTTCCAGCGGCTTTCGCTTGGCGGCCATGATTCCCTTTAAGGATGCATAGCGCGGTTCATATTCACCCTTGGTAATCGTTAGCACCGCAGGCAAATCAGCTTCGACGACCTCTATACCCCCTTCAATCTCCCTTTGGCATGTAACAACTCCCTCTCCAAACTCGAACGAAGAAACCTCTGTTACACACGGAATACCAAGTAGCGTTGCGACCATCGGTCCGACCTGTTGTTGGTCACTTCCTGCAGCCTTAACTCCAAATAAAATCAGTTGGGCATCTGAATCTCTAAGCTCAGCAGCGAGGGCCTTGGCGGTTCCTAGACCATCCATGTATGAATCAGCCCTGAGGAGTGTTGCCTTATCAGCACCCATAGCTAAGCCATTACGAAGCGTCTCCTGTGCCTCACTCGTAGCAACTGTGAGCAGGCTAACTTCACCGCCCTCCATTTTCTCCTTTACACGCAATCCAGCTTCGATTGCGAACTCGTCGTAAGGGCTGATGATGTATTTGACGCCACCATTGTCGATATCCGTGCCAGTCTCATTAATCCGTATATGGGCTTCAGTATCAGGAACTCTTTTGATACAAACGATAACATTCAATGAATCTATTCCTCCGTTGTTAAGCATCTACTAAAGTGTTGCCCCGAGTAGCCCGAAACACAGTGTTGCGATCGCTCCACCTATCAGCGCGTAGGGTAATTGCGTCCGAACGTGATCTATGTGATCGGTGGCAGCTGCCATCGATGAGATGATCGTAGTGTCACTAATCGGAGAGCAGTGATCTCCAAAAACACCCCCAGAAAGCGTAGCAGCCACAAAAGGTGCGAGTGGAAGGCCAAGAGTCGCCGCCGCTGGTACTGCGATCGGCAACATGATCGCAAATGTGCCCCAACTTGTTCCAGTCGAAAACGCTATACCTCCTGAAACCAAAAAGATGAGAGGTAAATAGATGTAGTTAGGCATGGTACCCGCCGTGACTTGTGCGACATATACACCCGTCCCCAGCATATCGACAACATCTCCTAAGGCGAGTGCCAACAGAAGAATGAGGGCAAGTGGCATAAGCCCTCCGGCACCCTTGAGTCCGATCTTCACAAGTTCTTCTGTGCTAAATGCGCCCTGAACAAGAAGCATGATCCAAGAGAGGCCCAGCGCGAACAAAACTGACCATAGGACACTTGTCGATCCGGATCCGGCCGAAAGGTCCCCTCCCCCAGTGATATACAATCCCAGCGGCATAAATAGAACCATACCGGCTATAGGAACTATCATATTGAACGCATGCGGCTCGACCTTCTCGAGGGGGATCGGAGATAGTATTTCTTCATCGATCATCGGCGTGGAGTCTGGCCAAAGAAGTTCACCACGGAGCGTACGCTCTTCTGCCTTCCTCATAGGTCCGATATCGATACCCCATACAATCACAGCTACGACCACCAGAACTGCAGCAATCGCATAGAAGTTCAGGAGGATTGAATTCAAGAAAACCATCAAAGCATTCTCTACGCCCAATCCCTCAAGGATACCTAGGTTGTAGGCACCCCACGCATTCATTGGGATCAATATGCAGATTGGAGCAGAAGTCGAATCGATAATGTACGCGAGCTTCTCACGGGAACTCTTATACCGGTCAAACAGCGGACGTGCGACCGAACCAGCCACCAAAACTGTGATATTCGACTCGATAAAGATTACCATCCCTGTGAGCCAAGCGAGTAACTGAGATCTCTTAGCAGAGTTGACCCACTTGTTTCTTTCCAAGAAGCGCACAAAGCCTCTCACCCCACCGGACGCCTCAACTGTTGCAATCAGAGCTCCGATGACGAGGGTGAACAGAATCACTTGGGCATCACTACCTAAAACATCAACCGCTCCCTGGATCGAGGCAGCTATTCCCGAAAGAGGATTCCATTCTGAAAGCATTGTCCATGCGAGCCATAAGCCTCCAGCCAACGATAGGTAGACCTGCTTTGTCCAAATCGCGAGCACAATCGCAAGCACAGGAGGTAGAACTGAAGTCCAGTTCGGATCAATCATTCAGGGAGTCCCCCTTAACAGTTAACAGGATGTTTCGACGACAGGCTTGCTTAAGAATCCACTAGGGAAACCCTGGGCTGGGAGCGACCCATCCCACCATGGCTGCTCTCTGGACAACATATCTGACAATCCAATCCCACGTTCACTCACAGTATCAAATAAGAGGTTGTCACTATCTGCGACCACGACCGCCACGGTTTCCAGCTTCCTTCGTGCCATCAGAAGTCCGGCGAGCGTAGTCAGCTTTCCATGCTACAAGCACCTGCTCACCTCGATTACTGGGCAAGGCAGCCTTAACACTCTCTGGGTCATCACGAAGGGTCTGGAAAAGTGCCGGTCCGAACTGCTCGACCAAGGTCTCTGCTGTCTTCTGCCCCACCCCTTTGTACCGATGTGCCAGATACCGCACGATTGCCTGGGGATCCGTCGGTAATCCGATACTCGATGGACTAAAATCTTCACCAGAAAGGGTTGCCGAGTCGGTCTCGGAAGGTATAGATGCTCCAACGGCCTGACCTTCGAACAGCTGCGGCAGGTCTTCCCCCCCGCGTCGGCGAGTTGACCCGCGACGCGGACCCAGACGCAAGCCAGAGTCCGGAGAACTTGAAGGAACTACTTCGACGACTGATGTAGTTTCTTGTTCCACAACCGTCGCATCAAGAGAGATGTCATCAGTTGCCTCACTCTCTGAATGAGAGTCTGGAAGAGATACTTCAAAATTCCCACGCTCAGTCCGATCAGTAGAAATGACGCCATGCTCTGTTGCTTGAACAAGGAAGCGTGAGAATTTCGGAAAGCCGAGCTCAGCCTCATCGAAGTCAGCGTTCTTCTTGAGCATCTTTCGTTTTAAATCGGAGTCCCGCACTGGCTCACGCTCCACAGTACGGAAGTCCTCTAAGACCGAAACAAGGAGTTGATAAGCTTCTTTCAGCGGATCATCCGTGCTTCTAGTACCCTGCGAGCTAGGCTGATCAAGGCTTTTGGCAGAGTTTCGGGGCTTGGGGCTTCTCTGTCTCTGGCCACGATCAGGGGGCCGTTTCTCACCCGCTTCTTCCTGACTCGACCGACCACGGTAAGGAGGTTTGACCTCGTACTGGCCATTCTCCTGCTTCTTTAGCGCAACCAAACCTCTCGAGGATGCCTCGGCTAAGAACTTACTGAACTTACTGAACCCCATTCCCCGCTCATTAAAGAGGGGGTCGAGTTCCTGCATGACCTGTTTGAGGCGATCCGAACGCATGACGTCACCTCGTGACACCATCTTCTTCAGGGCTTCATTAACAAGAATCCATGGATCACGAGCGGCTTGGGTTAATTCAGTGGTCTTGGTCAGCCCAGTCAAACTCGTGTAGGAGTAGTACTCATCACAGTTTTGTACCAGGATGTCCGAACTAGACTCCCGAATCCCCACACCTATGACGTACTTGCCATACTCCTTGAGCTTAAGAACTAAGCTGGAAAAGTCTGAGTCCCCTGTGAGCAGGATATAGGTTCCAATCTCTGGCCTAATAAAGACCAACTCGAGCGCATCAATTGCCATACGAATGTCAGTTGCGTTCTTCTTGTTACTCCCATAAGCGGGAGCAAAGATGAGATCAACTGAGGCCTCTGATAGCGGCACAATATATTGGGGATACCGCCGCCAATCAGCGTAAGCACGTTGGACGCTCACCTTACCCTTGATTACATCTGAATCGAGAAGGGTCTTGAGCTCTTTGGAGAGATCGCTGCGCATACCCATCGTGACATTGTCGAAATCGATGAGCAGTGCGGCATGGATAGAATCTGAGCCTGCTGGGCCCAACCCCCCCTGATGAGGGGCTTTGGTATACGGTGTACTCATTGAGTTTTATCTCGCAAAACTAAATTGTCTTTCCGCGAGACCTCCCCACCCCATTCGCATCGTTGGATCACCAACAGGGTCAGGGAAGCCTTCCGGGAGTACCCACCATGGGTACCGCGCTCCCGTCCGATGAATCAACTCGCCGACTATACAAAGTGGGAGAAATCAACCCATCGCGTCTTGGCCGAATCCGTATCCGGCAGATCGCAATGAAGCGAATGAGATCAGGAGTCTTATTACTTACAAGAATCTCGCAAAACGAGTCCAGAATCTGTTAAGCTATTGCGATCGAACCATCCGCGGAAACGATCCAAGTGCTTCTGGCTTTCTCAGGCAACTCGTCGATCAACTCGACTGCAGCCACCTCTAGTACCGCCGTATAGGACCTTGATTGAGTCCTAACCTCTAGGGGATACCGGCGAAAGCCAAAAGGATAATAACGTTGTCCATCCACCCTACCAAATAGAGTCTCGGATCGCTATAGACTATCTAGTGGTTTTCAAACTAACAGTTATTCGCTTCATATAAGGCTTTTGGGGGCCAGAAGGCTGTAGATAATCTCTCGGACCAAGGATTCGGGAACCTCCCGGCTCCATCCTCCCGCGTCCTCAACCTCCCCGACACGGCGAAGTAAGACATAATGAGGGCGACCTAACCGTGTTTTCTTATCTGAGTTCAGAAAGCTCATGACCACCTCAGGATCGAGTCCAGGAAGCGTCTCGAGGCCAAGGCCAAGATCTTCCAGTCCTGAAGACAAGGCCTTACTCGTGCCACTCTCTGTAACTTCGAGACGTTCACCAAGCTCCGCTTCGATAACCATACCGGCGGCAACTGCAGCACCATGACCAAGGCTATATCTAGATGCTGCCTCAAAAGCATGGCCTAGGGTATGTCCAAAATTTAGGATCTGTCGGTACCCATCTTCTCGCTCATCCTGTGTCACAACCTCTCCCTTAAGTCGAATAGAGTTGGCAACAGCAACTTTCGCAGCCTCAGGATCGGCACTCAGAAGCAGATCCATGTTCGATCGCAAATCATCGTAATATTCAGCATCTAGGATCGCACCGTGCTTCAACGCCTCGACAAGTCCGGCAGAACGTTGATCATCTGGAAGCGTTGCCAGCACATTAGGGTCAGCGATCACACACTTGGGTGGGTAGAACGCTCCAACGAGGTTTTTTCCGGCTCGAGTGTCCACGCCGACCTTCCCACCAATCGCTGCATCAATCATCGCCAGGTAGGTCGTTGGGACCTGTACAAGGGGTACACCTCTTAGGAACGTTGCCGCCACGAACCCCGCTAGATCTCCAGCCACCCCTCCACCCACGGCTATGATGGAGGTATCACGTCCATACCCAGCGTCTAGGAGACCATCAGTAAGCTTCGACCAATTCTTCCTGCTTTTCGAGATTTCACCGGCTGGGAATGAGTACAATTCAGCCTTCTTTCCGCTTGATCTGCACCGTTCCATAACTGCTCTAGCGTACAGAGGACCTACTCGGTCATCAGAAATCACAGCATACCGATAAGACGGTGCGTACTCATCAAGAATATGGGGAAGCTGCTCGAGGAGTCCGGCACCTACGAGTGCCGGATAGCTCTCTCCTGGAGCGCCGATATCAATCTTGATGGTCATATTGGGTAGGATTCAGCCCGGCACCTTAGTGCCGACATAACTGGCCAGGAGCTTCGCTCGCCTGACAATTGAGGTCAAGACTCCTGTACTCGTAATTTGTTCTTGAGTCCTCACCTAGAGGTGAGCTAGCTTGAGGGAGTGGAGGATGCTGGCATCAAGCTTGCACTTCTGTGTTGACGATGTTCTGTCTGCACCTAGGACCGATAAGTGACGGCTCAAGAAAATTCCAAGAAAACACCAAAGGCAGGAGACAAACGCCTATCACGGCTCATGCCACTTTGGAGGCCACGTACCTACCTGCTGGCCGGATCATTCCTTCTAGCCGGTGCATTTGGCGCAGTACGGGGATCCTGGCAGAATATTTGCGCCGGTGATACGTGCCCGTCTATCGCACGAATCCGAACGTTCGAACATGAACAAACAAGCAAACTCCTTGCCCATGATGGTCGGCAAATTGCTGAGATCGGATATGAGCGCAGAACTCCTATTTCACTTCATGCACTGCCCGAGTACATCCCTCAAGCTGTAACAGCGATCGAGGACAAACGCTTCTATCAACATTCAGGCTTTGATCCATTTGGCATTGCTCGCGCGGCTTTCGGAGTCTTGACTTTCCGTAATCTTGGCGGCGGTAGCACGATCACTCAGCAGTTGGCGAGAAATCTCTTCGACGAAATTGGTTTTCAACGGCGCTACGTGCGTAAAATGAAGGAAGTTCGAGTCGCGCTAGACCTTGAAAGAGCCTACACAAAGGACCAAATACTCGAGGCCTATCTTAATGAGATCTATATGGGACGCGGCTACGGATTCCAGAATGCCGCAAACAATTATCTTGGGAAAAACATAGCCCAGATTAATATTGCGGAGGCAGCACTGCTGGCAGCAATTCTTAATAGGCCTGGGGTTTACGACCCATTTCGCTACCCCGACCGAGCAAAGGCACGTAGAGATCTAGTACTGACACGGATGGCTGCAGAAGGCCACCTAGAGAGAGACGAAGCTGAACGCTGGAAGGAGTTCCCACTGCCTGAGAGTGAGCCAACCGGGAGTGTGACTTCGCTCGCCCCCTATTTCGAGGAGTGGGTAAGACAAATCCTCGATTCTCGTTTCGGAGATGAGATTTACCGGAGTGGACTTCGCGTCTATACAACGCTTGACGTGGAGATGCAGCAAGCAGCAAAAGTGTCGATGGAGGAAGGTTGGAGGGCAATCGAAGCTGATAGCACTCACTTCGAACACCCCTACTACTCTGACTTTGATACGGTCCAAGCGTTCTCCGGATCAACACCGTACTTGCAAGGTGCTTTCGTCGCATTAGATCCCGTTACCGGACACGTAAAAGCAATGGTAGGTGGACGAGATTTTGAGCAGTCGAAGTTTGATCGTGCACGACTCGCTAACCGCCAGGCCGGATCTTCCTTTAAGCCCTTTGTTTATACTGCAGCGATAGCTAGTGGAATTCCTGCTTCACACGTCGTGGTTGATGCACCGGTAGTCTACCCACAGGTCAGTGGTGAGGACTGGCGACCAGCTAATTTTGGCGGAGAGTTCAAAGGCCCAATGACTATGCGAGAAGGGCTCTATACCTCCACCAATATGATCGCGATCAAGGTTGGCTGGGAGGAGGTCGGTATCGAAACTGTTGCTCAAACTGCCCGACGTATGGGGATTCAGACTGAGATCGAACGGTTCCCTTCTACGACCATCGGTGCAGCAGAGGTAATCCCAATACAGATGGCCGAAGCATACTCAACCTTCCCCAACCTTGGAACCAAAGTTCGACCATTCCCTATTCTTCGAGTGGAGGACTCTGAGGGGGTGATAATCTGGGAGCCACAACCGGAGCGTACTCAAGTCCTGGACAGCATGGTGTCACGAATCATGGTTTCAATGCTTGAGGACGTAGTGATACGTGGCACTGGTTACAATGCTATCCGCGTTCGAGGCGGGCTTCCATATCAAGTTCCAGCCGGAGGTAAAACAGGTACTACGAATGATGGGACCGATGTTTGGTTCGCAGGTTTTACTCCAAATCTTCTTGCTACTGTCTGGTTTGGGATGGACGCACCCATCCCGATCTTTTCGCTAGGTCCCGGTAAACGGCAGGCCACTGGAGGTGGGCTGGCAGCACCCGTATGGGCTTCCTTTATGCGACGCGTCTACATGGGTGGGCAGAGTGATGAGGATAACACCGATTATGAACCGCACGGCCCACTACTCCCTATAGAGAGTGGCTGGCCTTTATTGCCGGGTCTTAATGCGGTGCTTGTCGACCGAAGTACTGGGAAACTGGCTTCTCGCTGGTGTGCTGAAGAGGACCGTTATCTCGAATACTACCTCCCTGGGACTGAGCCCACCGAGTTATGCGATCGTTCGAGTCGGCGATTTCGAGGGCTCCGAAAACCATAGGCTCTCTTCGGATTAATCTCTGGCTGGCACCATAATCCCTATAGATCGTGGGGTAAGCCTCTACAAGGCCATCTAAGGCCTCCTACTAGCGACTTCCAATCCATGGGAGGTACGTTCGGCCAGTGGCTATAGGAGAACCGATGGGACCACCAGTCATGACACCGTCTGAGATTACTGTACCGGCGTGTATTTTCAACGCCCTTAGGAACGAGCTGGGAAACATTTCTGGCAAGCGCTCAAGTAGTAAACTGCTCCAAAAGATCGGATATCGGGCGGGAAGTTCGGCTTCTACTATGTTCAAAGAGGGGTTGGATAGCGAAATCTTAGAAACAAGGCAAGCTGTATTCTGGGCTCATCTCTGCGACTTCTTCTCACGGCGAGGTTGGGGTAAGCTAGTGGTCAATTCGGACCACCCCAAATTAGGTTTTCTGACCAGTAACGATTGGGCGGAAGCAATGACCGCTGAGGTGGATCAAAATGCAAGTTGCTGCTTCAGCACAGGGTTTATATCCGGTCTCCTGTCTGAAATAGCAGGAAGCCCTGTAGCGGTACTCGAGACGAAATGTCGGGCACGAGGAGATACGGCCTGTAAGTTCGCTTTCGGTGCTGAACGGGCGGTTCGCGAGCTATTTGGACAACTCCTAGTAGAAGCTGACCCTAATGCGACTTAGAGGATAACACCGCCTGATGAGAGTACTCGGTATCGACTATGGGCTGAGGAGAATCGGTCTCGCGCTTAGTGATCCTACTGAAACAATTGCCACACCCCTCGATACCCTGGTACGCCGTCGAGGTAAGAGGGCCCCGTTATCTAAGATCGAGTCTATCGCAACTGAAAAGGGTGCTAAGCACTTGGTGATCGGGCTTCCTCTTAACCCTGAAGGCAACGAAACAGAATGGTCTGAAGAGGTTCGTGCATTTGGAGTGAAACTATCTAAACGCACAAACCTGCAGGTTTCCTTCGTAGACGAACGAATGACATCTGTACGTGCGGAACGGACAGTAAGATCGATCGGCCTACCCAAGAACAAGAGGGAAAACAAAGCAAGGATTGATGCAGCTGCAGCGCAGTTAATTCTTCAGAATTGGCTCGACCTGAGGAAACACACAAAGTGAAACTTCCACGAGCCAGATTGACTACGAGTAGTATAATCCTCGTGTGTCTTATGTCCTGTGGAACTGATCCCGACAGTCTGTTGGAGGTAACTGTTCCATCAGGTGCAACACTCACTGAGGTAGCAGATACCTTAGTGAACCGAGGCTTGTTAGGAGCACAAGCTCCATTCAAGCTCTACGCCCGCATACGTGGGGATGACCGACGTATCAAGTCTGGGCGTTATGAGTTGCAGAAAGGAAGTCGCTGGAGAGACATCCTTGAGAGGCTGACGAAGGGTGAAGTGATGACCATCCCGATGACAGTACCCGAGGGTTTCCGGCTACTCCAAATTGCACCGCGAATATCTGAAGTTACTGGGGTAACACAAGATTCCGTGCTCTCAGTCATTAACAATTCAGACCAGCTGGCAAGCTTAGAAATCCCTGGGCCAAATGCAGAAGGGTATCTGTTCCCTGATACCTACAGATTCGCTCCCGGCGTGTCAGTAGAATCTGTTCTCAAAGCAATGACTGACCGATACCACTCAACTTGGTCAGAAGCACGCCGAGTCCAACTTGAGGAACTCGACATGACTGAGAACGAGTTGGTAACAATGGCTTCGATCATCCAGGCAGAGGCTCGCCATAATAGTGAAATGCCCAGGATTTCTTCTGTGTACCACAATCGACTGCGCGAAGGGTGGCTGCTCCAAGCCGACCCTACCGTTCTTTTCGCCCTAGGGGGACCACGAAGCCGTCTGCTTTACGCCGCGATCGATTCGGTAGCTGACCATCCGTACAACACCTATTCCCAACCCGGTCTGCCACCAGGCCCAATCTGCTCACCAGGAGATCTGGCTCTGGCTGCAGCGCTTAATCCTGCTCAAGAGGACTTCATGTATTTTGTCGCTCGCCCGGACGGAAGCCATGTCTTTACGCGAACCCTTGCGGAGCATAATCGGGCGAAACTAGCAGCTCAGAGAGAGCGGGATCAGATAGGTTCTAATGGGCACCCTGAACCTAGTCACTAAGCCCGACTCCAACACCTTGCTGAGAAGAGATCTTACGAGCGCGCTCCGCCTCATAGTGATCACCGACCATCATCTAGCGAGACCCCGTAAAGTCGTTGAAATCGTTGAAGCAGCATTGCTTGGCGGTGCTAAAGCAATCCAACTCCGAAATAAGGGTGACACCGCTAATGAACTCCTGAAAACAGGAAAACAATTGCGAGATCTCACACGAGCACACGAAGCACTTCTTTTCGTGAATGATCGGGTAGATATAGCACTCTCCATCGAGGCTGACGGTGTACACCTAGGGCCGCAAGATCCTCCGCTTCAAGACGTACGTAGGATTGTTCCGGATGAGTTCATCATCGGATTTTCTGCAGACAATCCTGATTTAGCTCACTCGGCGGTGGTCGAAGGAGCAAATTATATCGGGTGTGGCACCATTTATCCCACATCGACAAAACCGGATGCCGGCGATGTGATCGGTATGTCAGGACTCAGAAGTGTCATAGACGCTGTTGATGTCCCAGTGATAGCGATCGGTGGGATCACGAACAATCGGATTGCAGAAGTCTTGGCGGTGGGCGCGACAGGGGTAGCAGTCGCCAGTGCAATTATGAGCGCATCGGACGCGATGCAAGCAACCTATTCGATGTGTACCTCGCTAGAGACCCGCTGAGAAGTCAGCGTTCAGGCTAAATTACCTAGATTCCACCAATTCTGAGCAAATCTTCGATTTCAATTGCGTCTACGAAGAAGTCCCCAAGAGATCTTCCAGAATCAGGGGTATGCCAGTCCGATCCCCCACTGGTCAGGAGCCCTTCTTTACTGCACACAGCTTCAAGGCGCGTCACATCCTTTGGGCTGTGAGAAGGCCGATATACTTCGATCCCCTGTAGTCCTGAGCTGATCAATTCAGGAAGTAGTGCATCAAAGATATCCCTCGGAGGGTGGGCCCAAACTGGGATTCCACCCGATGCTACTACCAACTGAACAGCCTCTGTAGCCTCCAGCAGATCTGTCGGGACAAAAAATTGAGATTCATCACCGATAAGGCTATTAAATGCTTCCGGTACGGACGCGGCATGACCTGCTTTTACAAGTGCCTTAGCTAAGTGTGGCCTACCTAATACACCTCTGTCAGGCCCTGCCTCAGCATTAACATCTTCGTAGGTAACCAAGATGCCTGCCTCATTAAGCCTGTTAAGCATCTCACGCATGCGAGTGTCACGTTGTTTCGTTGCGTGGACCCTGTGGCCCAGGAGCACCTCAGATGCTGGGTCGACAAAATATCCAAGAATATGAATACTCCGACCATGATACGTTGAGCTAACTTCGATGGCTGGAATTACTTGGACACGAGCCTCGGAACCAACTACTTCCGCTGCAGAGAAGGATGCAGTCGTGTCATGGTCAGCGATCGCAATCACATCCAAACCGCCAGACGCAGCTCCTTGGACGACAGCTTCGGCATCCCAAGCTCCGTCCGAGGCAGACGTATGGATGTGTAGGTCGACCTTCACTAGAGCTGAAACTCAGATCATTCCACAACGTCTTCTGCAAAAACTATTGCAGAAGCTGGGATCTCCTCAGGGGGTACATCTGCGGCATATTCTGTCAGGACTGTAACCACATCGCTCTCTACCTTGAGTACTCCCGCAGCCACATGGAATGAGTCACTGCCCCCCCCCGGACGATCGAGATTGAGTTCACCTGCGCCTAGCAGCGTCACCAAAGGAGCGTGCCCCGATAAGATACCGAGACGCCCATCCCATGCCGGTGCTACAACCGAAGATGCTTCTCCTTCGAATACTACCCTGTCCGGGGAGACGACCCTTACATCCAATCCCACGAGTTATCCCTCTTCCGCAGCGAGACGCTCACCTTCAGCAACCACACTCTCAATACCGCCCTGCATATAGAACGCCTGCTCTGGAAGATCATCAAACTCACCGTCTGCCATCCTCTCAAATGACTCAATCGTATCGTCCAGCTTCACATATTGTCCCGGGATATTTGTGAAGGTTTCTGCTACGAAGAATGGCTGTGACAGGAAGCGAGCGATACGTCTCGCACGACCCACAATGATCTTGTCTTCTTCAGTCAGTTCGTCCATCCCTAGGATCGCAATAATATCCTGAAGATCCTTGTAACGTTGGAGGATAGCCTGGACATCGGATGCCACCTTATAGTGCCGTTCTCCTACGAACTGAGGGTCCATAATACGCGACGTTGAGTCGAGTGGATCCACCGCCGGATAGATACCTTGTTCCGCGATCGATCGAGACAGAACTGTCTTCGCATCTAAGTGTGTAAATGCAGCAGCTGGGGCAGGATCCGTCAGATCGTCAGCAGGTACGTAGATCGCTTGTACAGATGTGATCGAGCCCTGTGCCGTCGATGTGATCCTCTCCTGTAGCTCGCCCATCTCTGTCCCAAGAGTCGGCTGATACCCTACCGCTGACGGCATGCGTCCGAGTAATGCAGATACTTCTGATCCAGCCTGCGTGAATCTGAAAATATTATCGATAAAAAGAAGAACATCTTGACCTTCTACATCGCGAAAATATTCCGCCATTGTTAGTCCTGAGAGTCCGACACGAAGCCGGGCTCCGGGTGGTTCATTCATCTGACCGTAGACAAGTGAGGTGGAATCCAGTACACCCGACTCCTTCATTTCCAGCCAAAGATCATTGCCCTCTCGCGTGCGCTCACCTACACCGCAGAATACGGACCTCCCTCCATGTTCCATTGCAATGTTGTTGATGAGCTCCATGATGATGACAGTCTTGCCGACGCCTGCACCCCCAAAGAGACCTGTTTTACCTCCCTTCACGTATGGTGCAAGCAGGTCAACGACCTTGATGCCTGTCTCAAAGATTTCGGTTTTCGGCTCTAGTTGATCGAACTTCGGAGCAAGCCGATGGATCGGCCACCGCTCTAGTTCAGCCCCCTCCCCACCAACAGGACCCATCTCATCAACCGGCTCTCCGAGGACATTCAAGATCCGGCCCAGTGCAGGTTCCCCGACTGGGACACTGATCGAAGAGCCTGTGTCCGTCATCTCCATCCCGCGTGTCACACCATCTGTGGAGGACATCGAAACAGCACGAACCTGACCACGACCAATATGCTGCTGTACCTCAGCTACGAGAGAGATTTCCTGACCTGCCTCGTTTGCTGTGGACAAATTCAGCGCATTATAAATTTCTGGTAGGTGCTCCGGGTCAAACTCGACATCTAGGACCGGCCCGATGACCTGCACCACCTTCCCAATGTTGTCTGCCATAGTATCCCTATATCTCTATATCTGAGAAAAGTCTCTATTCCAGGCTTGCAGCGCCGCCAACAATCTCGGCGATCTCCTGGGTGATTTGTGCCTGCCGCGCCCGATTGTACGTGCGCGTTAGGTATTCGAGCATATCATCTGCATTATCCGTTGCACTCTTCATTGCCGTGCGACGGGCTCCCTGCTCTGCGGCCGCGTTCTCCACCATAGCCGTATAGACGGTGTTCCGAATGTATGCTGGGAGAAGTCTCCCTAAAATCATGTCGCCACTCGGTGACAAGATGTACGCATCCGATGAGGATCCTTCACCATCTGGCTTTACGGGAAGAAGATCAAAAGTCCGAGGTGGTGTCGACATTGCTGAGCGAAACTCTGAACTAATCAGATACACCGCGTCGACATCGCCGTCCGTAAAGCGGTCCCGAACCGGACCGACTACTGACTCCGCGTCTTCAATTGATGGATAGTCACCGATGTCTATCCGCTCAGTAAGCATCTTTTCGCCCCGGAAGCGGAAGTAGGCAATCCCTTTCTTCCCAGCTACATGAAGTTCTGTCTCGATACCCTTATCACGTAGGTCTTCGAGCAGGTTCCTTGCGTGCTTGATAAGGTTCGCATTGAAAGCTCCAGCGAGCCCTCTATTCGCCGTAAGCAAGAGAATAGCTGCACGCCTTACCTGATCAGGGCGACGAAGAATGGGATACTTCTCAGAGAACTCTGATGAGTAGAGCCCACCGACAATTTCTTGTAATGCATTTGCATACGGGCGAGCTGCATGTACGCGGTCTGTAGTACGCTTAAGCTTCGACGTCGCTACCAACTCCATAGTGCGCGTAATCTGCCGATTATTCTCCACCGACTTAATTCTTCGCTTGCCCTCACGGGCGCCAGCCATGCCTATCTCTGCCTTCTATCCTTACGCCGATGCAGCCGCAGTGGCTTGCACCTGGCTCCCATGTTCAGCTTGAAAAGCTTCATTGTACTCCTCAATAGCTGACACAAGCTTCGCCTCAAGGTCCTCAGTCAATTCACCTACCTCACTAATTCCATCCAAAACCTCACGATGCATGGTTGAGAGATGTTCATGGAAACCCCGTTCCCAGACTCGAACATCCTCTACATCTACCTCATCCAAATAGCCATTAGTTACCGCGTATATGACCGCTACCTGATTGGCAACAGGCATCGGCTGATACTGCGGTTGCTTCATCATCTCTACAGTTCGTGCACCACGGGCCAATTGCCGCTGTGTGGTGGCATCAAGATCTGAACCGAATTGCGCAAATGCCTCTAACTCCCGGTACTGTGCGAGGTCCAGTCGAAGCCGTCCTGCAACTTTCTTCATGGCCTTGATCTGTGCTGCACCTCCAACTCGAGATACGGATATACCCACATCTACAGCTGGACGAACCCCCGAATAAAATAAGTCTGGTACGAGGAAAATCTGTCCATCTGTGATTGAGATCACATTGGTCGGGATATAAGCAGACACATCCCCTGACTGCGTTTCAATAATGGGTAGCGCCGTAAGCGAGCCTCCCCCGAGATCGTCTGAGAGTTTAGATGCTCTTTCCAAGAGCCGTGAGTGCAGATAGAAGACATCCCCCGGGTATGCTTCACGCCCGGGAGGCCTCCTGAGTATCAAAGAAAGCTGGCGATACGCTTGAGCCTGCTTTGAGAGATCGTCGTACACAACCAGCGTATGCTTGCCTTGCCACATGAAGTGTTCGGCGAGAGCAGTAGCTGAGTACGGCGCGATGTACTGCATCGGCGCCGGATCTGAGGCATTGGAAGTAACAATGATTGTGTAATCCATCGCCCCATGTTCACGGAGTGTTTCCACCACGCTACGCACCTTGCCCGCTCGCTGTCCAACAGCACAGTAGATGCAGATGACACCCGTGTCTTTCTGGTTAATGATTGTATCGATCGCAATCGCAGTCTTTCCCGTTCCCCTGTCTCCGATGATCAATTCGCGTTGTCCTCGACCGATTGGGATCATCGAATCAATCGCCTTGAGTCCAGTTTGTAACGGCTCACCTACGGGTTGTCGCTTCACGATTCCAGGCGCCACAATGTCGATTTGGCGACTCTCCTCAATCCCGTCTATTGGACCCTTTCCGTCTTGTGGTGCACCAAGTGGATCAACGACCCTGCCTAGGTATCCGTGCCCCACCTCCAAGCTCAGCACCTTTCCTGTCCGGCGAACTTGGTCCCCTTCATGGAGCTTCATCCACTCACCCATGATCACTGCACCGATATTATCTTCTTCAAGATTGAGTGCTAAAGCTGTAATCGCTTCACCCGTTTCAGAGGAAGTGATCTCGAGCATCTCTGAAGCCATCGCGTTGGTAAGCCCATAAATTCGGGCGATTCCATCTTTTAGCTCGAGTACCTCACCGATTTCTTCCGCCTGAAGATCCTCTTCATACCGATCAATTTCCTTGAGGAGGACATCTTTAATTTCGCTTGCGCGAAGCTGTGAATCATTGGCCATCTATATGGGATCCTAGTTTGTAGGGCTCGGCCTCAACCTGCTGCTCCGCCGACTTGTTCAGACGGAATGCGAACAGTGAGGAGTCGGCGACGCAAACCCTCGAGTCGCCTTCGCACCGAGCCATCGTAGATCATGTCACCTGTGCGGACTACGAGTCCGCCTAATATTTCCGGCTTGACCCGGATATGTGGTATCGCCTGCCTGCCAAGCATCTTCGATAACCGCTCAGAAACTACACTTGCCGTGGTATCGTCTAGCGGTCGAGCTACAATTACTTCAACGTGCTCTCTACCTAAATGGTCGTCCAAGAGCAAGCTGTACTCCTCGGAAATTTCTCTGAGGAGGGTCTGCCTTCGCTTGTCAATTGTGATCAGAACAAAGTTTATCACCTGTTTTGGTGCTTTATCACGAAAAACCTTTCGAATGACGTCCTTCTTCGTTTCATCATCGATTCGTGGTGTTTCCACAAAGGTCCGGAACCGCGAGTCATCTTCGAGGAGACCTGCTACCATTCGGAGAGCCTCACCATATTCCTGAATGCCCTCGTTGCGGCTTGCAAGTTCGAAAAGGGTCTCCGCGTAGTTCCTCGCGACGGTTTCATCTCTCACGCCTGTGCGCCCCCATCACCCAAATCATTGAGATACCGCTCTATCAACTGTCGGTCTGTCTCTTTATCAAAACTCTCCTGCATCAATTGAGAGGCAGCAGCCAGAGCTAAATCAATTGATTCCCGTCGCAGAGTTTCTAGCGCCCCATCGCGTTCACGTTCAATTTCTGCTAACGCGCGTTCGACAATACCCTGTGCTTCCACGCGTGCTTTCTCTTCCAGTTCTTTACGAACCCGCTCACCAGCCACCTTAGCTTCAGCAAGAATCTCACTTGCTTGCCTGCGTGCATCCGCCATTTGCTCACGGTGCTCTTCCAAGAGTTTTGCAGCTTCAGCATTGAGTTCTGCAGCGCTATCGATAGCTGTCTGGATTCCCTTCTCCCTACCGTCAACAGCATCCACGATCGGGCCCCACGCAAACTTTTTGAGGATGAACAGCAGGCTAACAAATACGATTAGCGTCCAGACACTCAGCCCGGTATTGATGTCATAGAGCCCACCGCCCCCTTCACTCTCATGCTGAGCAGACAGCAGGCTGGGGGCAGCTATCATGAGGGTGAGTACGCAACTTAGTACACGACTGTCTCTCATAGATATCTTCATCATCTTCCAATTTCCTCCCTGACCCTATCGAGTTCTAGCAGAGGACCCGAGAGGATGAGCAAGGAGTGTTCTCCCTTTAGATAAATTTGAAGATGATCGCAATCACGATCCCGAAGAGCGCTGCTCCCTCGACCAAAGAGGCCAGAATGATCGCTGCGGTTTGGATCGTGCCAGCAGCTTCAGGCTGACGAGCAATTCCCTGGGTTGCACCCAAGCCGATCTGGCCGATGCCAATTCCGGCTCCAATAACAGAGAGCCCAGCACCAATTCCTGCACCCAGAAGGGCGAGGCCATTTGGGTCCATCCCTGATGCAGCTTCTTGGAACATAGTAAACATCTTGTGTTGTCCTTTAGGTAATCGTCTTACGGACGGGTTGAATTCACGAGTTGAGGTAGTCCATCAGTGTGCGTGCCGAATAAGTCCAATGAAAACGGCGGAAAGCATTGCAAAAATGAACGCTTGCAGGAATGCCACAAAAACTTCGAGAGCCATTATCGCTATAACAATTAAAACAGAGCCTCCGGCAACAAGCCATTTGGCAGTTCCAATTCCAGCAAACAAAAAGATGAAGCCCAGCAGAGACAGTACTAGAGTGTGTCCGGCCATCATATTCGCAAAAAGCCGAATCATTAGTGCAAAGGGCTTGGTAAGCTTACCAAGAAATTCCACGGGTGTGAGAATCACCATAAGAGCCGCCTGACCAATCGGAGGCAGCCCAGGCGGCGCATAGAAGATCGTCCGCATATAGCCCTTGAAGCCAAGTGTTCTCATCCCGGAAATCTCTACAACGACGAATGTCATGAGCGCCAGCGCACCCGTTACCATGAAGTTACCTGTCGCTGTTGCACCAAACGGCACCAGACCCAGCAAGTTCATGAAGAGAATGAAGAAGAAAAGAGTCAGAATATATCCAGTATAAGCATCTGCACCGTGTCCGATATTTCGACGTACGACTTCATCACGGAAGTAAATGACCAGGGCCTCCATCGCATTGGCGAGGCCACTAGGTGCACGATCAGTATATTTGTCACGCATAGCGCGCCCGATTGGGATGAAAATCACAAGACAAAGAAGGGCGGCCAGGAACATGAATACCACGTGTTTTGTTGGGGACAAATCAATTGTGAGCCCACCAACATGTAGCGGTTCAAAATGCGGAAGGTGAAACACAAAACCGCGCCCCAAGATTTCAAACTCGAGCTCACTACCATCTAAGAGATGGTGCAGAAGCATATACTGGAGATCTGGAGTTCCTTCACTGGAGTGAGCTTGAGCGGACTCCTGTAAGGCCGTGAAGAGAGAGAGGAATTTCATCTATAAAGTCTCTGCATTCTCGGACCTTAAATAAACTGGTTCGATCAGGAGAAGTCCAAAGAAGAATCCAGCAAGTGCCAGTAGCATCGGAGCCAACCCTTCCAAATCGAGGCGAATGGCGACAAAAGCTGCAAGCCCTATCACGACCATCCTGAGGAGGGTACCACCCACCCATACAGCTAGGAATCGATTCCAGTCGGAACGAAAACTGAGCATTGCGGAAAAAGCTATAATCTGGATCGGTAGTGCGATAAGGGCAGCAATCACAAGCCCCCTTCGACCCGCAGGATCAAGGAACGGCATAAGAACTAGCGTGATTAGCGCCACGCCTAGGAGGCCCGTGAACGCATATTTGGTCACGTTACTCACCGGACTCCGTTCTCTCTATTCCTAGGTTCAATCACGATGTGGTAGTAGAGGCTGTAGCCACCTGCACCGGCTCCGACAAACGCGCCCAGAATCATGACGAGCGGTGATGTGCCCACCTTAGAGTCCACCCAAGCACCAATGAGCATGAACAATAAAACTGACAACGTCCATTTCAGACCGTGCCCAAGGTGCTGACCCGAAGCTCGCAAAAGCTCTCGGGAACCTTCCCCCTGTTCGTCTTCTCGCACGGTACTGCGCCCTCATTAGGTAGCGGGAGCGACCTCAAAATAGGGTACATAGCCTATCAGGAGCCGGCATAATTTACCGCTTGTGAAAAAAAGAGCAAGCCGCTTCTCTTCCTAGATCATATGTATAGTTCGCTCTGCTTGACGCCTAGAAAAACACTAGTCTATCTTCGGCGCGGTTTCCCAAGCTCACTGGATTGTACAATCCTTCTATATGGGGTAGGATCTGCTATCCATCGGCTTGGGATCAGGGAGAAAGATGTCCACAACTGAACAAAGCGTGACGGTCCAACGCGACGACCTTGAGTTACTGGAGCGGGTTGTCGAGGTCTCAGAATTAATGAGACAGGAGGTTGCCAAGCGGATCGTCGGCCAAGATGAAGTAATTGACGAGTTGCTCACAGCGCTATTGGCTAATGGACATGCCTTGTTAGTCGGCGTCCCTGGGTTGGCAAAGACACTCTTGGTTCAAACAGTCGCTCAGTCACTTGACCTGGATTTCAGCCGAATACAGTTCACTCCTGACCTAATGCCGACTGACATCACTGGTACAGAAGTGATCGAAGAGGACCGGACTACTGGTCGTCGGGTCTTTCGGTTTGTAAAAGGCCCGATATTTGCCAATGTGGTCCTGGCTGATGAGATCAACCGCACTCCACCTAAAACCCAAGCAGCTCTGTTAGAGGCTATGCAGGAACGAGCAGTAACTGCTGCGGGTGATACGTACTCTCTGGGTAAGCCCTTTTTCGTGCTCGCAACACAAAACCCGATCGAGCAGGAGGGAACCTATCCACTCCCGGAAGCCCAACTAGATCGGTTTATGCTTGAGCTTCCGATCTACTACCCCTCTCGGGATGAAGAGGAAGAGGTCGCAACCAGAACCACAGGTGAAGAGGAAGCGGAAGTCAATCCGATTGTTTCAGCTTCGGATCTCATTGAATTACAGCAACTTGTTCGACGAGTGCCTGCCCCACCTTCCCTAGTTTCGTTCGCAGTTAAACTAGCTCGTTCAACCCGACCCGGACCGGAAGCATTAGATGTAAGTCAAAAATACGTCTCTTGGGGTGCTGGGCCGCGCGCTTCACAGTTCCTGGTGCTTGGTGCTAAAGCACGTGCAGCATCTCGTGGGTCACCTATGCCTTCTTTGGACGACATACGAGCGGTAGCCCCAGCCGTGCTAGCCCATCGCTTGGTTCTGAATTTCCAAGCAGAGGCAGACGGACGGACAACCCGTGGGGTGATTCATGAACTTCTCGAGGAGAGTCGGGATTGGAGTTAGATCAAAGTAACGGAGGTGGCGACCACCCTCCGAGTACCAAACGAAGACCCAATTGGGACAGAATCCGATGACGGGTGCCATCACACTCTCGTTACTCGGGCTTTGCCTACTTCTGTCCGCTACACTCACCGCAGCACAAACTGCAGCGTTCCAGGTTAGTGAATCCAGGATGCGCACACTTAAGAGTGAAGGATTCAAAGGGGCAAAAGCGCTGGCAGAGGTAAGAACAAGGGCAGGCAATGTAGGAGCAAGCGTCCGAATGATTACGGGTGTACTGAATCTTGGGACACTGGGAATTGGTGTTGCTACCGGTATACTGACTTTGGAACGTGGGCCACCAGCAATCGTCGTCATGATCGCCGCGGCGATCGTAATCGTGTTCGCGGATGTATTGCCTCGTTCGATTGCTGCCCGCCATCCCGTAAGACTCGCTCTAGCTTTCGCGTCAGGACTACTCAGCCTGACTCAATGGACACGATTGATATCGGGGCCGGTTTCCAAGCTAGAGGATGCACTCGTTAGAAATAGCGAAGATGAATTGAGCGTGGAGGAGCGAGAACTCAGAGAAATTCAGGAAATCGGTCAAGAAGAAGGTGTTCTTGAAGAGTCAGAAAACCTTCTCGTAGAACGAGCGTTTCGGCTTGATGAGCTAACAACCTGGGATGCGATGGTTCCGCGAGTCGACATCTTCGCCTGGCAAGAGGATCTAAGCCTTTCTGAGATTATTGATGGGCTCCCCGATGTCCCATACAGCCGAGTCCCTGTATACAAGGATTCAGTTGATGACGTGACAGGTATCCTTTATGTACGTGAAGCCTATGAACGTATCAGTCAGGGAATGCATGACCTTAAGCTCCACCAAATTTCAAGGCCTCCTTTTTTCGTCCCTGGATCTCTATCCCTTGCCCAACTGATGAGAGATTTTCAGGCAAAACGCATCCACATGGGCATCGTTGCAGACGAGTTTGGAGGGACAGACGGTCTTGTAACCTTAGAGGACGTGCTTGAAGAGTTGGTCGGTGAAATCCATGATGAAACCGATGTTGAGGAGGAGGAAATTCGCCAAGTTTCCAGTAACCAGATTGAATGCGATGCGGGAGTTGATGTCAGGGACATCAATCAAGCGCTCGGAGTTACCCTCCCGAAGCTGGAGCATCGGTCACTAAATGGCTTGATCCTTGAAGAATTAGGACATGTGCCTTCCGTGGGTGAAGAACTCCGGTGTGATGATGTCCAGATTGAAATCATGCAAGCAACGGAGACTCAGGTTATCAGAGCACAACTAACACGGCTAACTGATCTCCAGAAATCTGATAACAACTGATGGCTATCATCATCCCGTTCAGGGGGAAAAAGCCAAGAATTCACTCCAGCGCATTTCTTGCACCCACAGCTGTGCTTATTGGGGACGTAACAGTGGGTGCTGACGCAAGCGTGTGGTTCGGAGCAGTGCTAAGAGGTGACAATCCCGATTATGGAATTGTCATCGGACCACGGACCAGTGTGCAGGACAACTGCGTCGTTCACGTGGGGACGTGGGGACCAACAGTAATTGGAGAAGATGTAACGGTAGGTCACGGAGCCAAGTTTGAGAGTTGCACAATTGGAGACCGAACCTTAGTGGGTATGAATGCGGTTATTCTGCAGAATGCAGTAGTCGGTTGCGAATGCCTCTTAGCCGCAAATACGGTCGTTCTAGAGGGCTCCAAGGTCCCGGACCGAAGCTTGGTGGCTGGCATCCCTGGACAAGTAAAGAAAACGCTAGACGGGAATGCTGCTTCCTGGATAGACGGAGGTGGAGAACACTATGTCACCCTCTCACGAGAATACCGCGATGCCGGTATTGGGATACCCGAAAAAGATTGACTGCCCGTAATAAGACGGAGGTCAAGCGAAATCATTCGGAGCGTGGGGTCCGTGGGATGATTCAGCCGAGCTCGTCTACGGACAAAGGATCTTTGGAGACCCAGACGCCTTTATGTGACCTGTGCGGTGCACAAATGATTGAACGGCACTGTAAGTTGATCTGTCTCAGTTGCGGCTATCAGCGGGATTGTTCAGACCCTTGATCAAGGCTGCTCTTTAGACCGCGAGACCCATGATATGGGTAAGATACCAGTTCATCATTGTATCACCCCAGAGATATGTGATAGCACCAGCAACGGCGAGGAACACACCGAATGGGATAAGCCGTCTGTACAGTGTAGCTATCGGGCCATAGATGACTAACCCACCCAAAGACCCCAGGAAAGCGGTCTGAGCTACCCCTGAGATACCAACAAATGAGCCCACCATCATCATCATCTTGATATCCCCACCTCCCATCGCCTTATCCAGACCGGCCTCTCCTAGTCGTCCGGGCGAGATTTTCTCTATAATGCGCGTACCAGCTTCAGCGATGAACCAAAGGAAGATGTAGCCGACTAGCGCTCCTCCTACTGCATTAGCCCAACCTATGCCACCTGGTAATAACGACATCCCGAGACCAAGCATCGTTCCTCCAAGTGAAAATTCATCCGGGATGATGTAAAAGCGTGCATCAGAGACCAACACGCCTAGGAGTAGACATAGAAATATACTCCCTCTTAGTGCCTCCCCAGTGAGACCGTGAATCATGAATATTCCCGCACACAGTAGCCCGGATGTCAGCTCAATAACCGGATATTGGATGGGAATTAGCACTGAGCAGTAACGACACTTCCCAGATAAGATCAGCCAGCTCAGAACAGGTATGTTGTCATACCATCTGATGGCCCTGGAGCATTCTTTGCATTGGGAACCCGGAGATATGATCGACTGATTTAGAGGCCATCTAGTTGAGCAGAGATTCAAGAACCACCCGACAGCAAGACCAGAAAGGCCGGCAAGGCCTGGGACTAACCAACCCTCGCCCACTATTTCTGCATCTTGGTTAATTCGTACATAAGGATCGCACCTGCAACCGCAACATTGAGGGAATCGACTTGTCCTGAGATCGGTACCCTCACCATGTGTTCGGCAGCATCCAACACAGCCTGGCGAGGACCCGCCCCCTCATTGGCCAAAACCAGTGCAAACCCTCTATCGTCAGGGGCCACCCTAAGACTTGGAGCTCCTGGATCCGCTACCCAAATCGGCACTCCGGCTTTCGTTATCTCACGCATAGCTTCCTCAGCTCCAGCATGAGCAACCGACAATCGAAAAACTGTACCTGCTGATGCACGCACAGTCTTTGGGGCCCACATGTCGGCGGTCCCGTCCAGTGTGATGACCGCGTCAACTGGGAATGCAGCTGCCGACCGGATGAGTGTACCCACATTTCCAGGGTCTTGAACCCCATCAAGCACCAGGTAGCAGCCACCGATTCGGAGGACATCCGGAAGCTCCACTTGCCTTTCTTTACAGACCATTAGGATACCCTGGGGATGCTTCGTGTCCGCCAAGGGTGCTAATTCTTTGTCACTAACACTCGTAATATCCAGATTCTCCTTTCTGATATGCTCCATTAGTTCAAGTCCTGCAGTTGTGGATTCAATTCTTTCTGATACCACCACAAATCGGACTTCCGCCCCGGCATCGATCGCTTCCTTCACAGCCCGAAGACCCTCGACGAGGACGAGCCCTTCCTTTTTTCTCGACTTCCCAGTTCGTAATCGACCTAGTAGTCGACGCTTCTGCTGGCTCAGATCCACCAGGCCCACCACTTTTCGTAAGCTTGAACTTCAACTGGACGCCCATTTAGCTGATGACGCACTTATCTCCTCCTATTGCACTCACGATTGCTGGAAGTGACAGCGGTGGTGGTGCTGGTATTCAAGGCGATCTCAAAACGTTTTCTGCTTTTGAGGTATACGGTACGAGCGCTGTCACTGCTGTGACAGCCCAAAACACTGTTGGTGTTAGGTCCATTGATGCTATGCCTAGAGCAATCGTAAGAGCACAGATAGATGCGGTGGTGACCGATCTCCGTCCTAATGCCTTGAAGACCGGCATGCTTATGAATGAAGAGATCGTATGCGAAGTTGGTGCAGCGATACGTGAATATGGGCTCACCCGATATATCATGGATCCAGTGATGGTCTCTACGAGCGGAGATAGACTATTGGATTCCGGCGCGGAGAAGTCACTTCTGACAGAACTCCTCCCTCATACAACCCTAATCACTCCCAACCTGGATGAAGCTGCCCTCTTGGTGGGTCAGCCGCTGCAATCAATCGAGGATCTTCAAGCCGCAAGCAGAAATTTGGTTGAGCGTGGTGCGGGAGCTGCGCTCATTAAGGGAGGCCACCTTGAAGGGGAGGCCATTGATATTCTTTGGGATGGATCGGAAGAATGGATCTGGCGACGGCCGAAGATTAACACGACACGAACTCATGGGACCGGCTGCGCGCTCTCTGCTGCAATCACTGCGGGGCTCGCTCATGGTGAAGATCTCAGCGATGCAGTTAACCGAGCGATCGAATTTGTTGTCCGAGCAATTCAAACTGCGCCCCAGCTCGGTAGCGGTACGGCTCCCGTGAATCATTCGGCAGATGCCAATTAAAGTCTAGCACTAACTGCGATAAACAAACTGCTTGAGTATCTGGTCAAAGGATCATCCCCGCGACCGTAGCTGTCATGAATGCGGCAATCGATCCAGCAATCATCGCGCGCAAACCCAATCGGGCTAGATCATGTCTCCGTGAAGGAGCAATACCACCGATCCCTCCTAGTTGCACTCCAATTGACATGAAATTCGCGAAGCCCGATAACGCGTAAATGGTGATAATGATCGACCGCGGTTGCAGACTGTTTTCGCCACCCAGTGTCGCCGCTAATTGCAGGTATGCGTAGAACTCATTCAAAACCGTTTTTTGACCAATCAAAGATCCGACCAAAGGAGCGTCAGCCCAGCTCACACCCATAAGCCATGCGAGTGGAGATAGAAGCCACCCTAGCATTCCCTCGATCGAAAGACCATCGAGTCCTGCAAGACCACCAACCCACCCCACTACACCGTTTGCAAGAGCAACAAGGGCAATGAATGCAAGCAGCATTGCTCCAACATTCAGTGCCATGAAGAGTCCCTCCGACGCTCCTCGCGCTGCGGCATCAATCACATTCACGTCCGAAGATTCGATGCTAGCTTGAAGATTTTCAGATGTCTCCGGCTTACCATCTTCCGGATACATCAGCTTGGCAACGACCAGTGCAGCTGGTGCGGACATGACTGACGCAGCGATAAGATGTCCGGCAATATCCGGAAAGTACGCCATGAGAAGGCCCACATACGCAGCAAGCACACCTCCTGCTACTGTGGCAAAACCGCCAGTCATGACAACCATGAGCTCTGACATTGTCATCTTCTCAACGAACGGCTTGATAAGGAGAGGTGCCTCAGTCTGACCTACGAAGATGTTTCCGGCTGCGCACATCGTTTCAGCACCAGAAGTCCCCATAGTACGCTGCATCACAAATGCTATGCCTCTCACGGCTAGCTGCATGATGCCAAGATGATAGAGGACCGTCATCAGAGATGAGAAAAAGATGATAGTGGGCAAGACATTGAATGCGAAAAATGCCCCTGTGTTGGCTACCTGACCGGGCATCTCCGTGAACTCACCCTGCCCCACAGTCCCAACCCCCACCGGCACGTTGTCATACACTAAGTTACCGAAAATAAAACTGGCGCCATCTACAGTGAAACTGAGAAGGGCAACCATTACGCTATTAATCACATCGAAGAAATCAGCCCCGATATCCGTTCTTAAGATGAAGAACGCAAATAGGACCTGGAGAGAAATACCCCAAATCACGATTCGCCAAGCCACATTCTTTCGGTTAACACTCAGCACCCAGGCAAGAGCTACGAGGAAGGCAAGCCCTAGGATTGATCGTAGACGTTCTATTAGGGGTAAGTTGAGGGATCCCTCCGGAACAGAAATCTGGTTCACGGCCTGGGAAGTTGTCTGCGTCACCGAAGAAGGATAGGGGGCAATCTCTGCTCCCGTACTTTGCCACGCACCCGTCAAGATCAGAGTTGCTGCTGTTATCCATAGGACGGCAACGGCTGGCCCTGGTGGCTTCATTCGGGTGATCATCTTCTCGGATAAGCGTAAACCAGACCCAATATCATTGGAACAATAGTTAACCAACAACAACCAACACAGAGAGATCATGGTTTGCCGTCACGCAATCTCGCACCGCATTCCTTCCCAGTTTTAATCATGCCAGACAACAAAAGGGTGCCATTATGGCAGTTAGCCAGAATAAACCCAGCCAAAGCGGCGTGTAATTACTGAAGTTTTACGGCATAGCTATTGCACGAACAGAACTGAGATAAAAGAACGCCTAACAGCGGATATTGAGGAGAATATGAGTAAAGTCATTGGGATTGATCTAGGTACAACCAATTCTGTCGTCGCAGTTATGGAAGGTGGCGAGCCGGTGGTAATCCCGAACTCAGAAGGTGGGAGGACAACCCCATCTGTGGTGGCATTTACGAAAGAGGGTGAGCGTCTGGTAGGTCAGGTAGCACGACGCCAGGCAATCACAAATCCTGAAAACACGATCTTTTCAATTAAGCGGTTCATGGGCCGAAAGCATGTCGAGGTCTCTGAGGAAGAGAAGCTCGTTCCTTACAAAGTCGGTCCTGACTCTAGCGGCAGGGTGCAGGTCACGATCCCGAATGCAGAAAACGAGACGTTCAGCCCACCCGAAATCAGTGTCATGGTTCTTCAGAAAATGCGACAAACTGCTGAGGACTACCTGGGGACTAAGGTGAACCAAGCTGTCGTAACGGTCCCTGCATACTTCAATGATGATCAACGACAAGCCACGAAGGATGCAGGAAAGATTGCTGGTCTCGAAGTGCTGCGAATTGTTAATGAGCCCACTGCAGCCGCGTTAGCGTACGGTTTGGAGAAGCAATCTGAGGAGAAAATTGCCGTCTTTGATTTGGGTGGGGGTACTTATGATATCTCGATCTTGGAATTGGGTGATGGGGTATTCGAGGTCAAGTCAACAAACGGTGATACGCACCTAGGGGGTGATGATTACGACCAGAGGATCATCACCTGGCTCGTAGATGAGTTCAAGCGTGATCAGGGCATCGACTTGTCTCAAGATCCAATGGCGCTTCAACGGCTTAAGGAAGCTGGAGAGAAAGCGAAAATGGAACTCTCAACGACTATGTCATCAGACATAAATCTTCCATTCATCACAGCAAGCCAAGACGGTCCTAAGCACCTGAACTACACACTTTCAAGAGCTAAATTTGAGCAGCTCGTTGAAGAGCTTAACCAGCGCACGATTGAGCCTATGAAGAAGGCACTAGCGGATGCTGGTCTGACAACAAATGACATCGACGAAGTGATTCTCGTGGGAGGATCAACCCGTATCCCAAAGGTCCAGGAAATCGTCAAGGACTTCTTTGGGAAGGAACCCCACCGGGGTGTAAACCCAGATGAAGTTGTAGCAGTGGGTGCTGCGATACAGGGCGGTATCCTCGCTGGGGAAGTCACAGACGTCCTCCTGCTTGATGTGACACCTTTGTCTCTAGGTATTGAGACGCTCGGAGGGATCCGGACAACCCTGATTGAACGAAACACAACTATTCCAACCAAGAAAGCAGAAGTCTTCTCCACTGCGGAGGATAATCAGACAACAGTCGAGATCCATGTGCTCCAAGGTGAACGGAAAATGGCCATCGATAACAAAACGATAGGCAAGTTCCAACTCACGGGTATTCCACCAGCACCAAGAGGGATGCCTCAAGTGGAAGTCACTTTTGACATTGATGCGAATGGGATCCTGAACGTATCTGCAAAGGATCGTGCTACTGGTAAAGAACAGGAAATACGGATTGAAGCATCGAGTGGGTTATCCGATACCGAGATTGATCGGATGGTTCAGGACGCCGAGGCACATGCTTCGGAAGATGAAGAAAATCGGGACAAGGTGGAGGCTCGTAATCAGCTCGACTCGCTCGTCTACCAGGTGGAAAAAGATTCGGGTGAGTGGGGCGACAAGGTTGATGAAGCGACGAAGAATCGTCTTGAATCGGCACTTGAGCAGGCCAAGGAAGCTCTCAAGGGAGACAACACTGACACACTTAGCACTGCACGGGATGAACTAATGCAGGCATTCAGCACAGCCGGGCAAGAGATGTATCAAGCTCAAGCTTCTGAAGCTGGGGATGAAGAAACAAATCCAGAGGAAGGAAGTACAGGTGAAACCCAGGCTGATACTGATGAAGATGTGGTCGAAGCTGATTATGAAATAGTGGAGGAGGAGGAGAACTGAGCCACAACACCTTACCTTACATGGAATCCATACGGTTTTACAGATAAAGGGCTAGCGGATTCAGAGGTTTCAACATTTTCTAGGGAGATCTGGAAAAGTGAATGGAACTTGGATCTACCTAGGGTCTTTACGTGTAAGTATGCCATCCGGTTTGCTTAGGCGGACCTTGGTAACACTGATGATTGATTTCGGAAGGAGCTAAGATGTACGACCCCCTTCGTGCGAAGGTTAAGGTGGCACTTTATAGCGCTATCGCCTTCCTAGTCGGACTTGCCATTACCAGTGGGCTCGGATGGACAAGTAAGTCCTATGCGATGCCCGTCATCGCTGAGACAGCGCAAATATCCCCGGAAGCAGTCCAGCCGGCACTAGATCTCAGCCAAGCATTCACAAATCTTGCGGATGCGGTGACGCCCGCAGTGGTGCGGATAGAAGCTCGTAGACCCGTGACCGCTACTAACCAAGAAATTCCTGATGCATTCCGGCGCTTCTTTGATTCACCAGAAGGGCAAAACCAGCCTCCATCGCAAGGGCAGGTCGCGGGAGGCAGCGGATTCGTGGTCTCTACGGACGGATATATTCTTACCAACAACCATGTCGTGGAAGGAGCGGACGAGGTTAAGGTCTACTTCCCCGACCGACGATATTTCGATGCAGAAATTATCGGAACTGACCCTTTCACTGATGTAGCTCTTATAAAGGTCAACGCAGGGGAACCTCTTCCAGCACTTTCTTTTGGTAATTCTGACAACGTAAAAGTGGGAGAGTGGGTCCTCGCAATTGGCAACCCTGGATTCGGCAATTCTGCGTCTCTTGATTTCACTGTCACGGCTGGGATCATTAGCGCACGTGGTCGACCGCTGCAGCTCCTTCAGAACGAACTGCGTTCCGACCCGAGATTCGGTGATCAAGCTTCCCGCTGGGCGATTGAAGACTTTCTTCAAACCGATGCGGTTATCAACCCAGGAAATTCAGGTGGACCGATGGTGAACCTCAACGGTCAAGCAGTCGGCATAAACTCTGCAATCGCCTCTACGACTGGAGCCTACCAGGGATACGGATTCGCTATCCCAATCAATCTCGCTCGCCGTGTGATGGAAGATCTGGTTGAATATGGTTCTGTGAAGCGACCAAGAATTGGTGTAGAAATTATCACAGCCACAGCGGAAGACGCTGAGGTATACGGACTACCTTCCGTCTCTGGAATCCTAGTTCAGGCAGTAGACCCGGAAGGACCAGCCAGTGGAAGCCTTGAGCCTGAGGATGTAATCGTAGCTTTGGATGGTAAAGCAGTCGGTTACGTTGCGGAGCTACAGGCACAAATTGCTCAGCGCCGACCTGGTGACCGAGTCAGCCTCACTGTTTATCGGGATGGGGGTCCCATAGACGTGGCCATTCAACTTGATGAGGCTCCCATCAATAGCTCACCCACAAACGTTTCAGAGCGAACAGTCCACTCCGAAGAACGCTTGGGTATCAATGTGGAAGAGCTAGATCAGGAACTGGCAGCTGAATTAAGGTTCTCTGAAGCCGGGGGTGTCGTGCTAACTCAGGTTACACGAGGAAGCCCGGCTCAGCGGAGAGGGGTGGGGCAATATGTGGGGAATAAGTTGATTCAGGTGAACGATTCAGACATCACTATACCCGAAGATGTGCGTGATGCGCTTGATACGGTCGAAGCGGGTGAAATCGTCTCACTCCATTTTGAGAATCGAGATGGAACGGAACGTGTGGTAAATGTTCGCATGCCCAATTAAACGATTACCCTAGCGAAAGAAGCAGGGGCGCCAGAGGCGCCTCTGCTTCTTGCTTTGTGTGAGCTCCTTTACCAGATCATAGAAGTTCTTCCGTTGAACGATTCTCAACACCGGTTTTATCTTGTCTTTCGCCTGCGAAAGTGGCGGAATTGGCAGACGCGCGGGATTTAGGATCCCGTGGCCTTAGGCCGTGGGGGTTCGAGTCCCCCCTTTCGCACTCTGCCACCTAGTGAATTTACGATAGAGACCTATGAGTTTAGACGCTTCCAGCCTTGTGATCTCCCTAGAGGAGAAAGAGAACTGGCGCCGGAGCATGGAGGTTACAGTTCCAGCAGATGTTGTGCGCAAAGAGGAAGCACGTGCTGCTGAGAAGCTTGCCTCTCGTGCACGACTTAAAGGCTTTAGAAAAGGCAAAGTTCCGAGGCAAGTGATCGAATCCAGATTTGGGGGATCATTACGACAGGAAGCTTTGGACAACCTAGTCAGTGAAGCATACAAAAAGGCACTGGCCTTGAAGGAACTCCGTCCAATAAGTGAAGGCGAGATTGAGAACATCAATTATAGACCAGAAGAAGACCTGGTATTCTCAATCGTTTTTGACATTCATCCTGAGATAGAGATCAGCCGTCTGGGGGGATTCGCTGTTGAGCGACCCGTTACTGAAGTCACAGAGGACCACATAGATAAAGTGCTGGACCGGATTAGAGAGCAGAACGGTGCTTGGAAGCCTATAGAAACAGGTCTTCCGGAAGACGGTAATCTCGTCTCCGTAAACATCAGAAGATTAGATGATGATCAATCAGATGAAGGCCGGGAATACGAATTCATCTTAGGCCAAGGAGACGCTCTTCCTGACATTGAAGGAGCGATCAAGAGTCTTGAACTGAATGGGAAAGGAGAGTTTGACATCTCTTTTCCCGATGATTTCCCAGACGAGGACCGCAGAGGAGACCTAGAGCGTATCGAGCTTACGGTTTTGGGCCGCAAGGAATTAGAACTGCCCGAATTAGGGGATGATCTTGCCAAACAGGCTGGTGAATTCGAAACACTAGACGATCTGAAGTCAGGTGTACGAGAGGACCTACAGAAAGAAGCCGGCAATCAGGCTGAAGCGGTAGTGAGGGGTCGTCTACTCGATCTTTTGATTGAGGCTAATCCCTTTGATGTTCCAGTCTCAATGGTAGACCGCTATATAGATGCAGCTGTTGGCGAAGAGTCAAAAAACCTAGAACCTGACAAGCTCAAGGATGTGCAAGATTCAATTCGACCAGAAGCTGAGAAAGCGGTAAAGCGTATTCTTATCTTAGACGAGATCGCCGATACTCAGTCGTTAACGGCAAACGACGATGAAATTGATGCTCAAATCACAGAAATCGCAGAAGCGAATAACACTACAGTAGAAGATGTTTACACGAACCTTCAAAAATCCGGTCGACTCGATATGCTGAAACGAGAGCTCACCGAGAAAAAGATTTTTTCCTTTATAGAGAACCAGTCACAAATCACCGACGGTACAGCAGCCTAACGGCACTGTCAGAGAGAAAAACCATGTCTATATATCCTCCCTATGTGATTGAACGGACCAGCCGAGGCGAGCGCAGTTACGATATTTTTAGTCGTCTACTCATGGACCGAATCATTTTCCTGGGGAGTGGCATCGATGACAATGTGGCCAATATCATCGTGGCTCAACTGCTTTTTCTGGATGCTGAAGACCCGGAGCGTGACATCTTCATGTACATCAACTCCCCAGGAGGCGGAGTTTACTCAGGGATGGCAATCTATGACACAATGCAACACCTGCGCGCGCCCGTTTCAACATTCTGCGTAGGAATGGCAGCTTCAATGGGAGCAGTGCTTTTGTCGGCTGGAGCTAAGGGAAAACGCAGTGCACTGCCAAACTCCCGTATTATGATTCATCAGCCTTCAGGAGGATCTCAGGGCACAGCTGCAGACATAGAGATTGCTGCACAAGAAATCTTGCACATCCGTGAGAAGCTGAACCTTCTGATTGCAAAGCACACAGGGCAACCAGTGGAAACAATCCAGAAAGATGCAGATCGGGATCGTTTCATGAGCCCGCAGGAAGCGGTCGAATATGGGCTCATTGACCAAGTCATAGAAGGTCCAGTTCAAACAGAAACTGTTAAATCCTCGGACTCAGAAAGTAGCGACTGAAGACTCTTTAGAGATCAGATTCTGAGAGGTGCGTAGCCAATGACAAGTGATAAGAACCTTCGCTGCAGTTTCTGCGGCAAAGATAAAGAAACTGTTAAGAAGTTTATCAGTGGGCCAAACGTCTATATCTGTAACGAGTGTATTTCACTCTGTAACGAAATACTAGCTGAAGAGGACGAGCGCGCGACTAGCGAGAAAGCAATCCCTAGCCCAACTCCAGAAGAAATTAAATCTACACTGGACCAATACGTCATAGGTCAGGAAGCTGCGAAGAAATCTTTAGCGGTCTCGGTCTATAATCATTACAAACGAGTAAACCATAATGGTGTACTCGATGAGGTTGAGATCGAGAAAGCAAATATTCTTCTTATTGGACCAACAGGAGTAGGGAAAACATTACTTGCACAAACACTTGCCCGAATGCTCCATGTGCCATTCACCATCGCAGATGCGACGACACTGACTGAAGCAGGTTATGTCGGTGAAGATGTAGAAAACATCCTCGTGCGACTCCTACAAGCAGCTGACTTTAATGTTTCCGACTGTGAGCGGGGGATCGTCTACATTGATGAGATGGACAAAATCGCACGGAAATCTGAGAATCCATCAATTACCCGAGACGTCTCTGGTGAGGGTGTCCAGCAAGCGCTTCTGAAGATACTCGAGGGCACTATAGCATCAGTGCCTCCACAAGGAGGCCGGAAGCATCCGCAACAGGAATATATTCAGGTGGATACACGAAATATCCTGTTTATCTGTGGAGGTGCATTCGATGGACTTGAGAAGATTGTCGAAGCTCGTCTAGGAAAGAGGCAGATTGGCTTCACCGGTGACGAGCTTGAGAAGACAGATGATGATGACATCATGCGTTGGGTCGAGCCAGAGGATTTGCAGCGGTACGGGTTGATCCCAGAATTGGTTGGACGGCTGCCCGTAGGTGTGCACCTGGAAGAACTTGATGCGGAAGCTCTTGAACGCATCCTTGAAGAGCCCAAGAATGCGTTGGTAAAGCAATACCAAAAGATGTTCGAACTTGAAGACGTTGGTCTTACTTTTGATCGAAAGGCGATTAAAGCCATTTCACGCAAGGCATTAGAGAGGGGGACAGGGGCACGGGGTCTCCGCTCAATCATTGAAGGTATTATGAGGGACCTGATGTTTGAGATCCCATCACGGGCAGACGTTAGCGAAGTGGTTATCACTTCGGAATGTGTTGAACAGGGCACAGCTCCGCTTCTATTGCTAAACCCTGAGGAACAAAAGCTAGAAGCGTAGAGTCAGCGCGAACTGTAAATTCATCTGAAGAGCCATTCAGCAGCTGGATCTCCGAGAAAAACATGTCGCCTGGGCGACGCTTATCTGATGCCGAAGGATCCCTTCAAAGCATCTCTGTTGTGAGCGCGATTGAATGTGTACGATAGGCCCCAAGCAAACCCTCTCGCGCACTCGAGCCAAAGAATGGCAAAGCTCATCCGGGCTGAAGATCAAGTTGAGGTACCTAACCGTCTACCGGTAATCGCACTCCGAGACCTCGTCTTCTTCCCCTATTCCGTTCTACCTCTACTAATAGGACGTAGTCGCTCTGTCACAGCCCTTGAGGAAGCAGGTTTAGACAGTGATCTAGTCCTGCTCGTTACCCAACGAGACTCGGCAATCGATGATCCCGGAAGTGGAGATCTATTTCGAATAGGAACAATCGCTCGAATCATCCAGATTACAGCTCTACCGGATGGAACTTCTCGAGTGGTGCTTGAAGGACTCGGACGTGCTCGAATCCTCAGGCTAACAACCAAGACCAAGGCTCTACGAGCCACTATCGAACTACTGACTGATCGCGAAGTAGAATCAGATGGTGAGGTGCTGGAGACTGTCTTATCACTTACTCAGACCGTAGCCAACCTCTACTCAGAATATGCTCAGCTCCACGAGAGAATCCCTGAAGAGCTTTCTGGGATGCTTTCTGCCGAGGGTGACCGTGTTCGATTCATTCACCTGGTTGCCGGACACCTTATCTTGCCGGCTCTGGACAAACAGGAACTGCTGGAAACGATAGATCCGGTCGAGCAATTGGAGATCTTACGCCAATTGCTAACACGTGAACTTGAGATCATGCGTATCGAGGCCAAGCTAGACCGGCAAATTCAACTTCAGCTAAGAGAAGAGAAAACACCTGATCTTGTCCTTGGCCTTGGAGGAATCCGGAAGGACTCATCACAGGAAGACTTAGACGAGTGGAAAGAGATCGGGCAAGCTATTAATGATGCCAACCTTCCTCCTCATGCCCTGGACCTGGCAAACAAGGAATTGGGCCGTCTGAAAAAATTAAACCCCGTTGCTCCAGAAGCAGCTGTCATTCGAACACACCTCGATTGGATTGTCGAGCTCCCCTGGACTGCGCGATCCCAAGACAATTTGTCAGTAGAACACGCCTCCAAAATCCTTGATTCTGATCACTTTGGTTTAATTGAAGTGAAGGAACGGATTCTCGATCACGTTGCGGTGCTGTCCCTAGTAGGTGAGATACGTGGACCAATTCTTTGTCTAATTGGACCTCCGGGGGTAGGTAAAACTTCGCTAGGCCGAAGTATTGCTCTCGCTTTAGGGCGAGAATTCGTAAGAGTAAGCCTCGGTGGTATCAGGGATGAAGCAGAAATTAGAGGACACAGGCGTACTTACGTCGGAGCGTTACCAGGACGAATACTCCAGGGGATGCGCCGAAGCGGCACACTTAATCCAGTTTTTCTGCTTGATGAGGTAGATAAGCTAGCAAGAGACTTCCACGGAGACCCTGGTGCAGCTCTCTTGGAGGTACTGGATCCGGAGCAAAATGCGAACTTCACAGACCATTACCTTGAACTTGATTACGATCTCTCCGACGTCCTCTTCATAGCAACTGCCAACACACTCCAGGACATCCCGGAGCCACTGCGTGACCGCATGGAAGTGATTCGACTTCCAGGCTATCTGGATACCGAGAAACGAGAAATCGCAACGCGCTTCCTTTGGCCAAACCAGATCAAGCGTCACGGACTGAGAGCAGAAGAAATCGAACTATCTCCTGCTGCAGTGCATGATGTGATCGAACGATATACCCGTGAAGCCGGCGTTAGAGAACTCGAGAGGCGGTTATCACGAATTGCTCGGAAACTGGCCCGATCTGTTGCAGATGGCCGGAAGGTTTCCAACCTACTAGAACCTCAAGACCTCAAAGAACTACTTGGCCCTCGACCCTATGCTCCTCCTGATCGGGACGAGAATAGTGACCGGATCGGTATTGCTAACGGCCTTGCTTGGACGGCAGTCGGAGGTGCGGTTCTAGATGTCGAGGTAGCTATAGTCATGGGGACTGGTAACCTCAGACTCACAGGCACTCTCGGCGAGGTCATGCAGGAATCCGCCCACGCTGCAGTCACATACGCACGTTCACGCTCCTCCCTACTTGGCCTCGACCCTCAGTTCCACGAGAAAATTGATGTTCACATCCACATTCCAGAAGGTGCGACTCCTAAAGATGGTCCTTCGGCGGGAATTACAATCGCTGTTGCACTAATCTCAGCTTTGATCGAAAAACCGACACGTGCGGATGTAGCTATGACTGGAGAAATCACCCTCCGAGGTCGCGTCCTATCAGTCGGAGGCATCAAAGAAAAAGCCGTTGCAGCACTTAGGGGAGGCATACGACGAGTGGTGCTTCCTGCTGCAAATGCACCCGATCTCGAACTTCTACCGGATGAGGTTCACGCTGGTGTGACGTTTCAGCTAGTCAATACCATGGACGAAGTTATGGATGCTGTTTTAGTTGAAAGTATCATTGATCAAAGAACGCAGATAACTAATCCTGAGCTCGGGTTTCCGTATTCACACGGATGAAGATTAGAACTGTTGAGTATTCAGGAACACTAGCCAAGCGGGGTGGTGAATTTCCTGACACGCTTCCTCAGATCGCTTTATTGGGTCGCTCGAACGTTGGAAAGTCTTCTTTAATCAATACGCTCCTCAGAAGGACCCGTAGCAAGTTAGCTCACGTATCCGCAACCCCTGGAAAGACAAAAACCATCAATTTTTTTCTTGTAAATGAGCGCTTCTTTCTTGTTGATCTCCCTGGTTATGGCTATGCCCGAGCACCTGAGCATATGCGAAATTCTTGGTTAGAACTAATAGACTGGTACCTAAGAGAAAGTGACTGCCTTAAGGGATTGGTGCACTTAACTGATGCTCGCAGAAAGCCAACAAAGCATGACTTGGAGATGGCATCATACCTTTCTAAGCTAGGTATACCTGCTGTCGCTGTACTCACAAAAATGGACAAGCTAAAGAAAAGCCAGTGTCCTCCTGCTGTCGAACGTGCCTGTGAGGAGCTGGGTTTTGATGAAGATCAGGTGGTCCCCTTCTCTTCAAAAACTGGAGTGGGCCGTAAAGCCCTACTTGAAGCTCTAGACGATCTCTTAACAGAAGCTGAGTAGCTTGAACCTGATGCGTTAATCACTCACTGATAAACATCAAGCAAGGTTTAGATCGGGTTATTCATCTAATTCGTACTTAGAGATCTTCCGGTAGAGAGTCCTCTCCCCAATCCCTAAGAGCTTAGCAGCCTTCCGACGGTTCCCTCCTACCGAAGATAGCACGGCTGAAATCGTATTCCGCTCTACGTCTTCCATAGTCATTCCAGGTCGAAATACGACAGGTGCATTGAAGTCAGAACTTGGCTTCCATCCGGAATCTGAGGCGTGAGATTCGTCGGAGACCTCAATGCCCAGCTGTGAAGGTAAGGCTCCAATTTCTATGTCTGAATCAATTGGTTTATCACTAGATACAGATCCCACTGTACCTAGGACTGTTTCACCGTTAATCGTAAGACCTTCACCGCTCCGGTACGCCTCAAACTCTCTTCTTAAATCATCCATGTCGAGGCGAAGATCTACCAACGTTCGAAATACAAACTCGAGTTCCGGTTTCAGATGCTTTTGGACTTCGCCTGAATGCACAGTTTGATCGACTAAGGCGGGTAGTAGGGCTTGCCCACCGCCTGTTCTGACCTCCTCAGGAATATCTTCGGGTCGTATCACCCGACCTGGAGCTAGAACAACCATAGATTCGACCAGATTCTTGAGCTCTCGGACATTACCTGGCCATGAGTAATTTATGAGAATCTCCATCGCATCTGAGGAGATACCGTGGAAATCTCGATCATGCCGATTAGAAGCTTCTGCTACGAAAGTTTCTACAAGAGTGGGGACATCCGCCTTCCGGTCACGGAGTGCTGGAAGGATTATAGAGAGGACATTTAAGCGGAAATAAAGATCTCTTCGGAATTGACCAAGTGACACCAATCTCCGGAGATCTTGGTTTGTGGCGGCAACGATTCGAACGTCAACCTTGATACTCTGCTCACCCCCAAGTTTATGAAATTCTTGCTGTTCAAGCACCCGGAGGAGTTTGGTCTGCGTTGACAAAGCCATGTCACCGATCTCGTCCAGGAATATTGTCCCACCGTTTGATACTTCAAACAGTCCTCGACGGGAAGCAATCGCACCAGTAAAAGCCCCTTTCTCGTGTCCAAATAGCTCTGATTCCAGAAGTGTATCTGAAAGCGCAGCGACATTGACTGCTATAAAGGGTTCGTGCCGACGTGGTGAGAGCGCGTGAATTCCTCGTGCTACCAACTCTTTTCCTGTCCCCGATTCTCCAGTAACAAGCACGGTAGACTCAACCGGTGCAATCTGTACTACTCGCTCGAGCACTTCGCTCATCGCATCCGTCTCACCAACAATACCAGTTAAACGCTGAAGGCGCCGGCGCTCAATAAGACGGCTCCCAAGAAGAATTACATCACCAATCATTGAAGGACTATCGAACACTTCATCGACATCCTGACTCATCTCTGTGACTAATGGCTGCGAACTGATTATGAAAACAGGTATCTGAAGTTTATCACGGGCCTGAATGACTAGGGTGTTTTCTCCTTGTTCAGCCCCTCCGGTGAGTACTAATAGAACGGCGCCTTCCTCGGCTGATAGCTCTTCATCAGGGGTGACTAAGTCAGTGGAATAACCGGAAGACTTGAAACCATCTCGCAGAAGCCCGGCGGTTGATAGGTCATGGGTTGAAATGAGTACTTGATCGTTATTCACGACACATCTTCCTGCTTGTCGTGGGGCACGCTTTCATTTCTAAGTAGCTCTGCTATATGATCTATCAGAGGTTCGAGCACCGACAGACCATCCCCTACTCCCCCGGGACTCCCAGGGAGGTTCACGATGAGTGTCTGGCCACGGGTTCCACTCATTCCTCGTGAAAGCACTGAAAAAAGTGTGCTCTCTCGACCTACTCTCCGTATCTCCTCGGCTATCCCAGGCGCCTCCCGGTCTATTACCGCACGTGTTGCTTCGGGGGTGACATCACGCATCGTCAGCCCGGTCCCTCCAGTGGTCAGTAGTAGATCGATATCCAATTCATCTGCCCACGAAATCAGTACCCGCGTGATCGCTGAAGTCTCATCAGGGACTACTTCACGTGCTGCCACACGATACTCGTGGGTCGCACACCACTCCGTAATCAGTGATCCGCTACGATCTTCACGATGGCCACTGGCACATCCGTCACTGACGGTTAGGATTCCGATACGCATAGACTATGGTCATCAAAGGCGTTAGCGCCTGATTGAGCTATCTGTATAGAACGGAGGTCGCTGCACACGGCCGTCTGCTAGCCGTCCGCGTACGTCGATTTGAAGAACAGTGTCGATCTTGGCCATTTCCGATGGTACGTAACCCAAAGCAATCCCCACACCAAGCGATGGACTCATGGTACCACTGGTGATCTGGCCCACAGCTTCCCCGTTCGACACGATGGGATACCCAGGCCGTGGGAAAGCCCTTCCTTCTAATTTCATACCAACCAATCGGCGGGCTACTCCATTCTCTTTTTGCTCTATGAGGGCATCCCTGCCCACAAAATCATCTTTATCTAGCTTCGTAATCCATCCGAGTCCGGACTCAAGTGTCGTATGATTTTCGTCTAGATCGTTGCCATATAAGGAATAGCCCATTTCAAGTCGCAATGAATCTCGCGCACCTAATCCTGCTGGTATCAAGCCATCAGAAGAACCAGCACTGAGAAGCGCATCCCACACTTTTGAAGCATCTTCAGCCGCTGTGTAGAGTTCAAAGCCATCCTCTCCGGTATAACCCGTCCCACTAATGACCGCCGGGACGTTGGCAACCTCTCCTTCAGAGAACCGGTAGTACTCTATTGAATTGACATCAGGCTTAGTAAGAGGCTGCAGAATTTCCCTTGCAGCTGGACCTTGAAGCGCTATGAGAGCAGTTCCCTCTGACACATCCTCAAGCTCTACATCAAAAGTGTCTGCGTGCTGCTGAATCCACTTCAGATCCTTTTCCCGATTGGCAGCGTTCACTACCAGCATGAAACGATCAGCAAAACGATAGATCAAGAGATCATCTATAATACCGCCTGATTCGAGACACATGGCAGAGTACTGTGCCTGCCCGACTTCGATTTTCGATGCGTCGTTTACGGTAACATGCTGAACCAGCTCCAAAGCTTGTGGGCCTCGGACGATGAATTCACCCATATGAGAGACATCAAAGAGACCGGCTGTTTCCCTAACTGCGGCATGCTCTGCAATGATTCCAGTCTGGTATTGCACTGGCATTTCAAATCCTGCAAATGGGACAATCTTCCCACCTCCAGCAACATGTCGTTCGTAGAGGGAAGTACGTTTCAATAGACTGTTCATCCCAAGAGCTCCAAGAGAATCGCCTTCTGGACGTGAAGCCGATTTTCGGCCTCGTTAAAGATTCTGGACTGTGTTCCGTCAATCACTGAACTACTCACCTCTTCTCCTCTATGAGCAGGCAAACAGTGCAGAAAAATTGCATCTGGAGTCGCTTGCCCCATTAAAGTGTCATCGACCGAGAAGCCAGAAAATGCTCCCATCCGTTCTCGAGCTTCCTCTTCTTGGCCCATCGAAGCCCACACATCTGTGGTCACAACGTCGGCCTCCTGAACAGCTTCAAGGGGATCTCTTGTAAGGAGAACATCAGCCATTTCTTCGGCACGATTAAGGATCGAAAGGTCGGGATCGTAACCCTCAGGACAGGCCAAGCGAACTGAAAATCCTAGTCGATACGCAGCGTTCAACCAGGAGTTTGCCATGTTGTTTCCGTCACCAATCCAAGCAACAGTTCGCTCTGGATAGTTCGGACCAAATTCCTCAGCAATAGTCTGCAAGTCTGCAACCACCTGACATGGGTGCAATAAATCTGTGAGACCGTTTATTACCGGTACCGAGGAATGCCGAGACAGCTCTTCAACTTCTTCGTGACCAAACGTTCTGATCATGATACCGTCGACGTAGCGCGACAGAACTTTGGCCGTATCGTGAATCGGCTCTCCCCGTCCGATCTGGCTATCACGATCAGAGAGGAAAAGTGCATGGCCACCCAACTGAGTCATGCCGACTTCAAATGAAATCCTGGTCCGAGTTGAACTCTTACGGAAAATCATTGCCAAACTCTTGCCAGTCAGTTGGCTATGGTCCTCGCCCGTTTTCAATCTATGCGCTCGGCTGAGGAGTTCTGTTAACTCATCAGAGCTAAAGTCAGCGATCGACAAGAAGTCTCGCTTATGCATAACGAGGCTCATAAAAGGTTAAAGGATGTAGCGGCTGAGGTCTTCGTTGGTTGCCACCTTTTCGAGTTGCTCTTGTACAAAGGCCTTGTCCACAAAGATCGACTCTGTTCCAGCTTCAGGAAGCTTGAATAGCACATCCTCTAGCAGAGTCGTCATCACAGTTTGTAATCGGCGGGCACCGATATTTTCCATGCGCTCGTTCAGTTGCATCGCTATATGGGCGATCTCAGCTACCCCATCGTCACTGAATTCAATCGATGACCCCTCTGTCTCGATCATAGCCCGGTATTGCTCAAGAAGAGCATTCTTTGGTTCCTTCAGAATGCGAACAAAGTCCTTCTCAACCAGGGTCTTAAGTTCGACTCTGATCGGAAAGCGACCCTGGAGCTCAGGGATCAGGTCCGACGGTTTTGCCACATGGAAGGCACCCGCAGCTATAAAAAGCATATGATCTGTTCGGACCAACCCGTACTTGGTCGTCACGGTTGACCCTTCCACAATCGGTAAGAGGTCCCGCTGCACTCCTTCACGACTGACATCCGGGCCCTGGCCACTGCGCGTGCCTGCGACCTTGTCGATTTCGTCTAGAAAGACGATACCCATCTCTTCCGCCCTGTAGAGGGCTTCATTCACAACCTCATCCATATCAACGAGCTTGTCGAGTTCATCCTGGATAAGAATCCGACGTGCTTCTGCGACCGTGACAACCCTACTCTTTGTGCGCTTGGGCAGCATGTCTTGAAGCATCTCAGTGAAACCATGATCGAGCCCATCACCAGCCCCACCCATGGGGATCATCATCCCCTCTATGTTGGCAGATTGGCTAACCTCAACTTCGATCTCTCGTTCATCTAACTTCCCATCAATGAGAAGCTTCCGAAGCTTTTCGCGAGTACGCTGCCTACGATCTTGGATCCCTTCTCCTTCTTTTTCTGAAACTCCCGCTGGTCCTGCAACAAAAATGTGAGGACCCTCTCCATTGGTTTCTTCTGTCTGATCCGGACTCATGGCGGGTAATAGGAGATCAAGGATTCGATCATCTACACGCTTTTCAGCGACTTCCTGCATCTCATACTCCCGGTTTGCCCGGACGAGATTTACCGAGATATCCACAAGGTCGCGTATCATCGATTCTACATCACGGCCGACATAGCCTACTTCCGTGAATTTAGAGGCTTCTACCTTAAGGAAAGGTGCACCAGCTAGCCGCGCCAAACGTCGAGCAATCTCCGTTTTTCCAACTCCGGTTGTACCTATAAGAATCAGGTTGCTAGGGGCAATCTCCTGCCTCATTTCATCCTCAACCCGCTGCCGACGCCATCGATTTCGGAGTACTATGGCGACTGACTTCTTGGCGTCATCTTGGCCAACAATGTACTTGTCGAGTTCAGTTACGATTTGTCTTGGAGTTAGCTCATCAAGCCACATCGAATCCTTGGATTCGTCTTCCACTGTTGTGGATATGGCTTTGTCTTGGTGCTCAAGCACCTTGCTCGTCATGCTGTTTCTCCTTCGTCAACACCCAGCTCATGTACGACAATCTCACTATTCGTGTAAATACAAATTTCCGATGAAATTTCGAGCGCCCGCTGAACCACACCCTGTGCATCAAGATCAGAGGAATCCTTGAGTGCACGTGCTGCTGCTAAGGCATAGGAGCCACCCGATCCAATAGCTAGAATCCCATCGTCGGGCTCAATAACGTCTCCCGTACCGCTGACTAGAAACAAGTGATCTTTATCGGCCACCGCCAAGAGCGCATCTAGACGACGTAGATACCGGTCCATTCTCCAGTCCTTCGCGAGTTCGACTACTGCCTTAGGCATATTTGCAGGGAAGCGCTCAAGCTTTTCCTCAAGTTTCTCGAACAAAGTGAAAGCGTCTGCTACAGCTCCAGCGAAACCAGCTAAGATCGAACCATCTTTAACCGCCCGGACCTTTCGTGCCCTGCCCTTAACAACTGTATCACCCATGGTGACTTGCCCATCTCCACCCATAGCTATACGCCCATCCTTCCGCACAGCGAGCACGGTAGTGGCATGAACAGACGGAAGAGTCATAGAAGATGTCTCCGGCTAATACGTTATATCAGGCTGTTCCTCATAAATAACGACAAGTCTCAGTACCCGATTTTTCACGAACGGCTAATCTAACTTCAGTAGTGCCAAAATGGCAGACTTGGCTGTAGTCTCTACTTACTTCGAGGGTGGGCGTCCCTATAGACCTTTTGTAAACGCTCTTTAGTTGTGTGCGTATAGATCTGGGTCGTTGAAAGCGACACGTGCCCGAGAAGCTCCTTTACCGCAAGAAGATCGGCACCCGCATCCAATAGATGCGTCGCAAATGAATGGCGTAGTGCATGAGAAGAAAGTCCGTGGGAGCCAGCCGCCACTTCAAAACACTTGGAAACAGAAGCTTGGATTGAGCGTGCTGAAAGCCTACCTCCTCGAGCATTCACAAGGAGTGCATCTTCCACATGGTTCCGTACCTCTCTCCTCCGTGGCTCGTATCGGTCGAGTGCTCGGAGCGCAGATTCTGTTATTGGAACGATCCTCTCCTTACGCCCCTTTCCGACCACCCGAACAAACCTAGATGAGCTGTCGATAGACTTCAGATCCAAACTGTGAAGCTCTTCAAGACGTAAGCCACTACCGTAGAGTAGTTCCAGAATTAGAAGCTCACGTGTGGTCCCAAGTGTGTTTTTTTCTGCGTTTCGCTCAGCCTCTTCAAACACCAGACGAATATCCCCTGCAGACAAATGTCCAGGCAGTCGCTTTTCTGCCTTTGGGGGACGAACGGCACTAGTGGGGTCAATATCAATGCTACCCTCGATATACAGAAAATTGAAAAATGAACGAGCAGCAGAAAGCTTACGAGCAATCGTGCGCTTTGAGAGTCCCATCCTGTCCAGCCAGCCTAAGAATCCTCTTAGTGCGAGCCGGTCGACATCCGAGTCCGACCATTTCCAGTCCGGCCGGCCGAGGTACTCCGTCAAGAAAAGATCCAATTGACCAAGGTCCCGTCGATAAGCTTTCACGGTATTCTTGGATAGTTGACGCTCCATAGCCAAGTGCGTTAGAAACTCCCTTACCTCTCGACGAAGAGTTGCTTCGCTCATTTGGCCCCCGTGTTTACCCAGCGGCGCTATGCACTCGCTCTAGCTCTGTCCATCGCCAGACCATTCTTTTGCATCCATACCAAGAAGTCCTCATTAGCTCGCTGAGCTAGCAATTCTCTCCGCTCACGCTTGGATCGGATACGCTTACTGAGAGGGTCAACCAATCCCCAATTCGAGTTCATAGGCTGAAAATGCTTTGGATCGGCATCTCTTAGATAGCGGAAGAGTCCTCCTAGCATAGTAGTAGGCGGAGGAATCAACGGTTCTTGATCACAAAGAGATCTTCCTAGGTTGATACCTGCGAAAATTCCGCTCGCAGCCGACTCAGTATAACCCTCTACACCAGTTAACTGGCCTGCAAAAATAAGGTCAGTCCGTTGTTTCGATGAGCCACTTGAGGATAAACAGCCAGGAAAATTCAAGTAGCTATTTCTATGGATTGAGCCCCATCTGAGGAATTCAGCATTCGAAAGGCCAGGGATAGTCTTAAAGATCTCGCGCTGTTCCCCGATCTTTAGTCGCGTCTGGAACCCAACCAAGTTCCACATCTGACCTGCCCTGTCCTCACGTCTTAATTGAACCACAGCCCAAGGACGTTTACCTGTTTGTGGATCTGTAAGCCCGATCGGCTTCATTGGACCAAATCTCAATGTATCTATACCTCGTGAGGCCATGACTTCAATCGGGAGACATCCCTCAAAGTATGGAACAGTGTCCCAATCATGCCCTTGGTGTCCCTCACTACCTCTGAGTGCTTCAACAAACGCTAGATACTCCGGCTCAGACATCGGACAATTGAGATAGTCCGCATCTTGATCAAAACGGCCAGCAGCAAAAACTACGTTTTCATCAAGTCCGTCGCGGTGAACAATGGGTGCGATTGCATCAAAGAACGATAACCCACCATCTCCGAGTTCTTGCTGAATGGCCTCAGAAAGAGGATTGGACGTAAGTGGCCCAGTAGCAATTACAGTTGGTCCGCAAGGAAGATCGGTGCATTCTTCTCGTACAATTTCGATTGCAGATTCAGCCTCAATTGCTGCTGTCATCGCCTGCGTAAAAAGAGTTCGGTCAACTGCGAGAGCCGAACCCGCAGGAACACGAGATACATCCGCTGAGCGCAGCAATACCGACCCGAGCATTCTCATTTCTCGCTTAAGCTGCCCATGCGCATTCGCAGGGTCTTCACTCTTGAATGAGTTTGTGCAGACTAACTCACCTAAGCTGTCAGTATGGTGTGCCTCCGTGGACTTCTCGGGACGCATTTCCATCAAACGGACCAGATACCCCTGCCGCGTGAGTTGGAGTGCCGCCTCACAACCGGCGAGTCCCCCACCTATAACGCTTACCTTCACTTCTTACTCCGGCCCCGACCTCTTTTCTTTCCACGACTAGCTTTTTTCTTCTCGAGCAGATCTATCGCTATCTCGAGCGTTACCTCATCTACTTCCATTCCCTTAGGAAGCCCCGCATTTACCTTTTCGTGTTTAATATATGGCCCCCAGCGACCTGAATAGATAAACAGTTCTTGTCCAGTATCAGGATGTTCCCCGAGCTCTTTCAGCGCTTGCGGTTTTCCAGAAGATTTTGCTTCGATAAGGCCAAGCGCTTCCTCTAGGGTTACTGTCCACATCGCGTCAAAGCTCTTCAGGTTTGCGAAGGTCTTCCCGCGACGCACAAAGGGTCCATAACGTCCAAGGCCTGCCGCGACTTCCTCCCCTGTGTTTGGATCTTCACCTACTGTCCGGGGCAATTCCAGAAGCTTGACCGCATACTCTAAGTCGACCTCAGAAGCAGTCATCTTTTCTGGTAAACTGACACGTTTCGGCTTGGTACCTTTCTCTGGCGCCTCAAGTTCAACATATGGACCATAGGGGCCATCTTTT
>MDTE01008643.1_pt1 | contig 83674 bp, 83 predicted proteins | sample 811231 | NCBI WGS metagenome assembly MDTE01 (sample SAMN05326651, study PRJNA326480) | marine metagenome | isolation source: seawater | place: Indian Ocean: Red Sea | collected 2010 | reverse complement strand
CCACCACGTTGATAGGCTGGATGTGGAAGCACAGTAATGTGTGTAGCTGACCAGTACTAATAGCTCAATTGGCTTGATTTATGCACTGAAAAAAATTTTAATTTTACAGGATTAAATGATAGATAAAAAATTGTTATTAGATTTTTCAAAAAAATATTCGTTATTTAATTTTAGTGGCGAAAATTATTATTTTAAAAACAAAAAAAAATTTTATTTCAAAAAAAAAAATTGTGAAATTTGCAAATCTGCTAAAAATAATTTTATTTTCCAAAAAGTTGGCAAAATAAATTTTAATAAAGATTTTTATGGGTATCTTCCAATATCAATATGTTTAAGATGTGGATTAAAATTTTTATCTCCAAGGCCAAATAATTCGTTTTATAGAAGTTTTTTTAAATTAAATTACGGCAAAACTTTTCATGGTAATAAAAAAAAATTTAATAAAAAAAAACTTCAGTCTCAATATGCTAGAGGAGAAAATTTTTTTAAATTTTTCAACAAACTGATCAAATCAAGAAACAAAAAAATTTTAGATCATGGATGTGCAACTGGGGTTACATCGTTGGTGTGGAAAAAAAATGGCTGGGATGTATCTGGTATAGATCCACATTTACCAAGTATTGAGTATGGTAAAAAAGAATATGGTTTAGATTTAAAATGTTGTTATGGAGAAAAAATAGATTTTAAAAGTAATAGTTTTGGAATCGTTATCAGTCTTGGATCACTTGAACACTGTTACGATGTAACTAAAAACTTAAAGGAAATTCACAGAGTTTTGGTTGATAGTGGTTGTATAATAATAAGATTTAGAAAAGAAAAAATCACAGGATCACCTATAGAGTATTTTAATAGCGTTACTTTAAGGTATTTCAAAAAAAAAAATTTAACTTTTTTATTAAAAAAAAACGGTTTTAAAAATATTAGATTTATAGACAAGCCAGTAGAGGGATATGAAACTTTTTCATATGTAGTCGCAAAAAAAAAAAATTTAGAACTAAAAATATCAAACTTCCTAATGAAAAAAACAACATTTTACTTAATGATTTAAAGAGAATATTTTTAGCATATTATTTAAGATGTTTAGAAATAAAAAAACGTAAGTTAGATATTAAAAACGTCAATTTAAAAAAAAAATTATCTTTTATAAATAAAAATAAAATTGCTCTCATGAATATTGGTAAAAAAAAATCAATTGAAAGATATTTTGATGAAACAAAAAAGTTTTTGCTTTTTTTGAGAAGAAATATTGATTAAATAATAAATATTTGTGGTTTTCTAGTTGTCTATAATGATTTAAAATTGAAAATAAATGAATGGCTCTGCTTTTTTTAATCCAAAAAATATTATTAATATTAAAATAATAAATATTTTTAAACCAGAGACATAATCAAAGTTTAATGTGAAAAAGTTTTTATGATTTTTAAAAAAAGAATTAGAATTTTTAAAAATAAAACATATTATAAATGATATGAATAAGATTAATAATCCAAAATAATCATCACTAGAGATTATATTAAAATTAAAATTAAAATTACTATTTACACCCAAAAGAGATAAATAATAATTCTTAGTTATTTCTAAATTTTGTGATCTAAAGGGTACCCAGGCGATAATTACACATAAAAATGTAAGGAATTTATAGAAGATGAGATTAAAGTTAGTATTGTTATTTATATAATTTTTATAAATAAAATTTATATAAATATAAATTCCATGCAAAAAACCCCATAAAATAAAATTCCAGGAAGGTCCATGCCATAATCCTGAAATAGAAAAAGTTATTATTGCAGAAATAAAGATATTAACAAATGTATTATTAATATTTTTAAAATTAAAAAAATTTTTTCTAAATAACCATAAACTTAAGAAATTAAAAAGATATTCATTTATGAATCTAGATAAAGTTATATGCCACTTTTTCCAAAATTCTATTATAGAGCTTGATTTGTATGGCGAGTTAAAATTAAAGGGAAATTTAAATCCAAATATTAAAGCTAGTCCGATAGCCATATCTGAATAAGCACTAAAATCAAAATAAATTTGAAAAGAATAAGCTAATAAACCAATCCATTGTTCAAAAAAATTTATTTGGCTGAATGAGAGTGATGAATCAAAAATAGGTGTTGCTATTTTTTCTAAATTATCAGCTAAAAAATTTTTTTTGAAAATACCTATTATAAAGAGAGAAGAACCTTTGATAAAGTTTTTAATAAAAATTTTTTTTGTTTTTGTAATTTTTTTTAATTGTGGAATAAATTCACTATTTTTTACAATTGGACCTGCTATTAACTGAGGAAAAAAAGTTACAAATAAAAAATAATTATAAAAAGAGTTTTTTTTTATTTTATTATTTCGTAAGTCTGAAAGATATCCAATTTGCTGAAATGTAAAAAAAGAGATTGCCAATGGCAAAGCTATATTTTTACTTTGAATATCAAAGTTGGTTAATAGATTTATATTTTCAATAATAAAATTTGTATATTTAAAGTACGATAAAATTAGTAGATTTCCAAAAATACCAATTATCAAATATTTATTTTTTTTTATATTTTCAGAAATTTTAATACTGATTAAATAATTAAATATAATTGAAGTAATAATCAAAAAAACATATTTCCAATTCCAATATGCATAAAAAAATAGGCTTAAGATCGAAAAACTTAATAAAAAATATTTTGTATTGCGTGATAAAATGAAAAGCACATAAGAAAAAATAGCAATAGGCAAAAAATAAAAAATGAAATTGAAAGAATTAAATAACATTTTATTTATTTAATAAATGGTCAAGAAAATTATTAAATTTTTTTAATTCCAAAATTTTTGCATTAGGGATCTTAATCTTAAATTCCTTTTCTATTTCCATTATTAAACTCATATGTCTCAATGAGTCCCAATTTGGATATACATTAAGTTCTATTTTTTTTATAGAATTCTCTATATTTGATCCAAATACTTTAATAAAAATTTTTTTTAGTTTTTTTTCCACAATTCTGTATTAAATAGTTTTTTTATGAACAAATACTACAAAATTTTGCTTTCATTCTCTATATCGCTTTTAATTTTTTTGATAATCACAATCTTTATATCTACACTTAATTTAAACTATCATTTTATAGATAAGGCAAAAGATAAAAACTATTTACTTTACAAATATCAATTAAAAAAAATTGAAAATTATAAAATTAATAAGTCAAATCTTATTTTTTTAGGTGATAGCTCTTTAGGAAATTCAATTGATAGCAATCTTTTTAACAAATTAAGTGGTTATAAATCAATTAACTTTGCTTTAAATGAAGCATATGGTTTTGCTGGGCAATTAAATTTATTAAGAGATATATTAAAAGTTCACAAACCTAAAAAAATTATTTTGTTTAATTCAATTAATTTTTTAAAAAAAAATACTGAAAATGAGGCATATCATCTAACATCTAGCTCATTTTTTGATATTAAAAATGCTTTTGATAAGATCAGTTTTATTAAATTTTATTATACCTATATTGTAAAATATTTAATTGTTAAATTAGAATTTAACATGACTGATTATCAAAATTTTTATAATCAAAGTATTAGTTTTGATTACATAAAACAAAGTAATAAAAAACCAAAAAAGATTGTAAAACAAATTTCAGGAATACAAAGTAATTTTGAGTCACAACATCATTATTTAAAATTAATTGAAAAACTTTGTAAAAAAGAAAAAATAGAAATAATTCAAATTTATGGTCCAATTTCAGAAAATTTTCTTCAATATGCAAATTTTTTGGTTCTAGAAAATGATAAATTTTACAGTAAATTTGATTATTTATTCAGAATAAAAAAACAAATAACTATTAATGATAATGAAATAGGTGATGATTATATGCATGTAAGGAATGATAAAAAAATTTTTTTTACAGAAAAATTTTATGAAATTCTTAAAGATAAACTTTAAAAAAAAATGAAGAGATATTTCATTTTATTGATATTTTTGATATTAACATTAATTATCTTAATATATTTTCTCGAACTAGATCTAATTGAAATAACAGTTTCTTTACTAAAATTGATTGAGAAAGCTGGTTTAACATATTTTTAATAAAACATGAAATCTACAAAATCAAACAATCTTTTCTGGAAAAAAAAAATAAAATTAATTCATTGGAAAAAAATCCCAAAAAAAGTATTTAGTTCGAGTAATAATTCTTTCAAATGGTTTTCTGATGGAAAGCTTAATGTATGCTATAATTGTTTAGATTTTCATATTGAAAAAGGCATGGGAGATAAAATTGCAGTACATATAGTTTCTCAAGAAAATAATATATTATCTTTAACATTCAAACAATTACTTAAAAGTGTTAAAAAATTTATTTTTTTACTTGAAAAAATTAAATTCGATAAAAAAAAATATATAGCAATTCATGCATCATCTTCTTTAGAATCAGTTATTGCTATGTTAAGTTGTGCAAGATTAGGAATTCCACATGCAGTCTTCTTTGAAGAACTGGAACAAAAATCTATTATTTCACGTTTAAAATTATTTAAACCTGATTTATTAATCACTAGATCAAACAATTTAGAATTTAAGAATAAATTTTCATCTTTAGATAGATATAGAATTTTTAAAAAATTAAAAATAATTTCATTTTCAAATAATCCAATTAAATCAGCTGACTATAAAATAAATTCAAAAGAGCTGATATCCTCTAAAAATTTAAAGCTAAGTGATACGATAAAATATGTTAATTCAAATCACAAACTTTTTACGCTGTTTACCTCTGGTTCAACCGGAATTCCCAAGGGTATAGAACACTCATCTGGAGGGTATTTAATCTATACTAAATATACTTGTATAAAAAAATTTGGCTTACAATCTAAAGATGTGATGTTTACTGCTTCAGATGCTGGTTGGATTAATGGTCATACTTATGCTCTTTATGGACCTTTGTCAGTAGGAGCTACAACAGTTTTAATCGAAAAACCATTTAAATTAATAGATTTATCTTTAATGCAAAAAATTTTAATCAATTGTAAAGTAAATATTTTATATCTTCCAGTAACATTAATTAGATTAGTTAAAGTTGCTTATGGAAATAATAAAATAAAAAAAAATTTTCTAAAAACTTTAGGTTCTATGGGAGAGCCACTTTCAAAGTTTATTGCAGATTGGTATCAAAAATTCTTCTTAAAAAAAAGAAAGAGTATAATTAATACATATTTTCAAACAGAAACAGGAGGAATAGTCTATTCACCTGAACATAATGACAGTAAAAAAAGTATTGAAAATGGATCAGTTGGAAAGTCAATTTCAAAAAATATTTCTATACTAAAAAATAAAAAATCTTTGTTTGAAATTAAAATTAATAATTCATGGCCGGGTTGTATGATTAATGTTTTGAATGGTCTTAAGGTTTATAAAAAGTATTGGGATAATGAAAAAAATTTTAAAATGTTTGATGAAGGTTTTATTAGTAAGAAAAAAAATTTATTTGTTTCAGGCCGAACGGATGATGTTGTTAATGTAAGAGGGCATAGAATTGGGTCAGGAGAAATCGAATCTATATTATTAAAGTTAAATGAAATAAGAGAAGCATGTGTTGTGGCAAAAAAGGATGCTATTCAAGGAAACAAAATCTATATTTTTATTACAATTAATAAAAAAAAATCTGAAAAAAAATTAAATGAAAAAATAAATAAATTGATACATCAAAATTTTGGCACTTTTGCAATACCAGAAAAAATTCTATTTGTTAGTAATTTACCAAAAACTAGAAGTGGAAAAATTCTAAGAAGAGTTCTGAGAGAAATCATTGAGGAAAGAAAAATTGATGATCTAAGTGATACAAGTACGATTTTGGATAAAAGTATTATAAAAGAAATATATGATCATATAAATTCTAAAATTTATGGTAATTGACAATAAAAGTTCTTTAATAATTATATTTTCATTATTTTTTTTATCTATTGAAATTTTTGATGATGATATTTTTAAATTAAATTATCTTATTTATGATTTATTTATAGTTCTATTAGGATATATATTTGGCAATAGTATAAAAAATGAACCTAATTTTAAAAATATAAAAATTTTTTTATCAAACTATTTATCTCAAATTTTAATTGCAGTTTTTTTTTATTTTATTATTTCAATCTTTTTAAAAAGCAATTTGCACCATTCAATTTTGAGAACTGGAGCCCTAGGAACAATTGGTTTATCGAATTTTTATTTGATGAAAAATCAAATAAATAATTTCGGTATGCAATCTTTGACAAATATTTTTTTTAGTACATGGTTTTTGTCAACAATATTACAAAATATTGTTTTTATTTATGTTTTAAAAGTTTTCTTTAAAAAAGAATTATTATTGAAATTTTTTTCAGTTTTATCATTTTTTATTTTTATATCGCTTTACTTATACGAATACACAGTAAATTATTTTTCATTTTTTTCAAAATTTTGGCAATTCTATTTAGGGTACTGGTGCTATCAAAATAAAAAAAAATTAAAGGTTAATGATTTATTATTATTAATTTTATTATTACTATTATTATTTATTCCAAAAAATATTGGATTAATAAATACCCCTTTATTTTCTCTAATTTTGGCTTTTATATTACTCAACCAAAATGATTTTCGATTAACTTTTAATAAAAAAATAAATGAATATTTTGAAAAATATTTTATCTCATTAGTTTTAATTTTACTTCCATTCAATAAAGTTTTTAATTTATATAGTATTCCCTTCGGATTTTTATTTGATCTAATAATTATATTTTTTTGTGTATTGTCTCTTATTTTATTAAGAAATTTTTTTTTAAAAATAATAAATTTAGCATCCTTTAATTACTCATTTTATTCAATAATTTTGTTAAATATAATTTTGAGTACTGTAATGATTGGTTACTCATATAAGAACAAAAGCTTTGATGATTTTTATCAATATTTTTATTCTGAATATGATTTTAAATCATGCAAAATTGATGAATTCAAAAAAAATGTTTCAAAATGTAAATTTATAATAGATCACAGAAATTCATCTTTATATTTTATTGGAAATAGTCATTCTGATATGCTTTTACCAATTATGAATGATCTTAAATTAGATGGCTATCAAATAATTTCTTTATACAAGTCTGGACTTTTTTCAAAATCTTTAACAGAGAATAAAAATTCAATAAATAGCAAAGAAACTATTGAGATAATTGATTTTTTAAAAAGTAACGCTAAAGAAGGTGATAAAGTAATTCTATCATCAAGAATTTTACCCTATTTTGAAAAAGACCTACAAGATTATCCACGTTTATCTTTCTACAAAGGCGAATTAATTACAAAACTAGAGTCATTAAATATCTTTAAAAAAGATTTAATTGACTTTGTAAAACAAATGAAAAAAAAAAAGATCGATGTTATTTACATTTTGCCATTCCCAGAATTTTTTTCAACACCTAACAAATGTTTTTCACCAATTCTTTATAATCTTAAAATTGAATATGAAAAAAAAGAGTGTGAAACTAGCAGTGAATTTCAATATCAAAGAAGAAAAAATTCTTACAACGCAATTATGTCAATTGTAAATAAGTTTGATAATTTTATTACAGTTGATCCAATCAATTTATTTTGTAACGATATAAGGTGTTCTCCATTCATAAATGGTAGATCTTATTTTAGAGATAATGATCATGTGAATTACAACTCTAAATTAATTTTAAAAAAATTACTTAATGAAAGTATTAATAAATAGAAAAAAATTTTGTATATAAAGTTTTAGATAAAGAAATAAAAAACCAAATTAATAATAAAGAAAATAGTAAATTATTTTCGATTAAATTGAATAATATTTATAATCAAAACAAAAAGAACTTTATATAAATTTTGCACATACTTAGTTTAGATTTTATCAGATTAATCAACTTATCTTTTTAAGAGCTGTATCAATTAAATATTAAAAAATTTTTTTTTAAAATTTTTTCAAAGTCATAATGATCTTTAACTATAAAGTTAGCTTTAATATTTGCAAAATCTTTTTTTATATTTTTTATTTTAGAATTAAGTTTTGATTTATTAATTTTTTTATATTCATTTCTAGATAAACCCAATTGAATACCAGTAGAAATTAGACCAACAGTAAGCATTTTAGCATTTTTACCTTCCATTATCCCAGAAATACTATCATCAACTTTCAAACAATTTTTAGGGTTATAAATTTTTAATTTTTTTAAATTTTTAATACACATATCTGGATTTGGTCTCCCTTTTTTAACTTCATCATCACTCACATGTGAGTCAATAGAAATCTTATTTTTATTGAGAAAATCTAAAATAATTTTAGTTATTTTTTTTGGATAACCAGTTGTAATACCAACTTTAATGTTATTATTTTTTAACAATTTAATTACATTTTTGACATTTGGAATTAAATTTAATTTTTTTTTAACTGCATTAAGTAGCTCTTTGTCAAATCTCAAACACATATCAATAAATTCAGTTTGTGTAATTGATCTCTTGTATTTATTTAACCACATTAATCTTATTGATGGTGAATTTAATATTTTTTTAATATGTAATTTTTTTTTTATTCCCATATCTTTCTTAATAATATCATTTGTTATTTTTATTCCTTTAAATTGAAAAATTTTTTTCATTGCGACTATAGTTGCCAGACTTCCAAAATCGATTAATGTTCCAGACAAATCAAATATTACTGCTTTAAGAATTTTATTGTTTTTCATATAAATTAATTATATCACTAAAAATTCAATGAAAAATCTTAATAAAACTAAAATAACTTTTTGTCCAGGCCCCGGAGCAGTTATTCCTGAATGGTTTAATACTCAGAAAGAATATTTCGGAAGAGGTGACAAAGAATATCAAATATTAAAGAAAAAAACTTTAAGCTGGTTAAGAAAAAAAAGTGGTCAAGATCATGTCATTGCAGTTCCAGGGGCAGCTACAACCGCTGCAATTATAGCACTGAACTCCTTTATTGAAGGCAATGTATTAGTAATAAATACAGGATATTATTCAAAAAGATGGTTTGATTATTTAATTAAAACAAAGATAGCAAAAAAAACAGATTTTGTTTCTTATGAAAATTTTTTAAAAGACAAAATTTTTAAACATTATAAATTTATAATTTTTGTTTATGTTGAAACAGCTTCATGTACAAAATTTGATATTAAAAAAGTAAAAAAAAAATGTAAAAAAATTAAAGCAAATTTAATGGTTGATGCAACGGCATCGATAGGATTAGAAAGTAACCATAATTTAGCAGATGTAGTTTTTTTTAGTAGTTGCAAAGGTTTATTTGGTCCAACTGGTTTAGGATTTATAGGTTATAAAAAGTTCTTAAAAATCAATAGATCAAAAGATTTTTTATTTGATTACAAAACTCACAAAGAATCTAAATATACGCTTGGCTATAATTGCATGGCTGCTTTATATTCAATTTCGAAAAAACATAATTTTTATAAAAAAAAAATTTTATTTGCTAAAAATTATTTAAAAAGACATTTAATAAATAAGCATGGACCCCTAATTGGCTCAGGTTTGAATTTAGTATTAAAAAATAAAAATCTTAAAAACACAATTTTTTACATTCCAAGAAAAAATCCTGGCTATGATTTGATATTCTATTTAGGATTAATTAAACTGAGTAATTCTGAAATTAAAAAAATTTTAATTAACAGATTGATTAAAAATAGTTAATCAAATTCTCCTTGACCAATTTTCTAAATCGATAATGTTGAATTGCTTTTTATCTGGCCTTGATAGTGTGTGATGAAAAAATTTTGGACCCTCTGATGCAGGACCAATAAACGTTATATCTTCAAATAATTTATTAGCTTTGTTATAAGGTGATTGATATTTGTTTAAGTTAATAAAAGAGTAATTTAAATTTAAATGTTTATTAAAACTTATCAAATTATTTTTGTGCATATTGTTTAATAGCTTGTCTCCATTAATATTTTCTTTGTATAAATTTGCAATAGCTGAGAAAATATAGTTGATTTTAAGATTTTTATTTTGTTTTTTTATATATAAACTTTTATTCTTTTTAATAATTTTATTATGATCTTTTAAAGTAAAATCAATAACTTTTCTTGAAATTAATTTTTTTATCTTTTTTATCATTTCGACTGATGGACCGTCTGCCAATCTATTGTGGATAGGAAGAATCTTTTTTATATAATTTCTGTACATACATTGATGAGAACAATCATCAAATAAATTAGTTATGTTAGGACGTAAATCTCTCCACAATCCATCACATGCTTTTTTAAATGGACTATTTAGATTTCCTTTATTTGCCTCATTAATATCCCAATTTAAATATTTTATATATTCATTAACAAAATTTTTTTTTTTATTAATGAGAGGATTACAAAAAAAATCAAAAAAAACAAATTTTTTACCAATTATATCTTTTAATATTTCTTTTTTTGAAAACCAATTTTTATAATAAAAATTTTTGTTAAATAAATTATTTACTACCAATTTCCTTAAGTAGTTATCAATTAAATTTTCTTCAATTTTGAAATTAAGTTTTAAGTCAAGTTTTTTATAATTGAGTTCTTTTTGAATAAGTTTATAGAAATTTGAAAATTCATTTTTTTTTAAAAAGTTCTGAAAATAAATCAAATAAAATTCTGCTTTAATAAATGGTAGAAGAGAATTTTCTATGTCAATTTTGTTTTGAAACTTTTTTTTGTTAATTTTACTTTTTAATTTTTTTATAAAATTATAATTCAAAATTATTTCTTTATGTTCGTATTTTTTTGGATTTAATAATTTTTGATTTAAAGGTCTGGCAAATGGAAATAAAAACGTTCTCGAATACGGAAAAATCGTATTATTTTTTTTGTTGACCATTGTGATAATATCTAATGAGGAAACTCCTGTTCCATAAATTATTATGTTTTTTTTATCAAATTTATCCCAGTATAGATTGTTGTCTAAATTTTCTAGGAAATTATATTCAAATGAACAATTAGTATTTTTTACAAGTTTTGATATTTGTTTATTTAAAGTCGAGGAATTTTTGCTTGATATGTAATTACCAGAAACAATTAAAATTTTATCACCATAAAATTTTTTATTATTTGACGTAAGTATTTCAAAATCTGATTTAATTTTTTTAATTGAAATTACTTCTTGAAGGTAAATTTCAATTTCGATGTTTGTATAATCAGCAAATATTTTTAAAATATCAAATAACTTTTGTTGGAGAGCTAATCCAAATATATATCTAGGTGGCCAATCTGTAGATGATATGTTTTTTATATAATTTATTTTACTATTATTTTTCCATTCCATAAAGTTGTAGTCAAACTTTTTAAAATTTTTAGGAAATTTATTAAACGGAAATGAGCCTAAAGATATTTGACCAGCAACTCTATTCAATAAAATATTTTTACTCAGTTTTTTACTGTGAGTTTTTCCACACCCTAATAAACCTGATTTTTCAAAGATTCTTATTTTTTTTCTATCTTGATTTTTGGATTTCAAAATTTTTTTTAATAGAATTTCTAATCCATAAACTGCATTAGGACCACAACCAATAATATTTAGATTTTTAAATTTCATATGTTATAAACTATTTTTAATGAATTTAGATAAATTAACTTATTTTTCATATCTTTCAATAAAACATAATCTTTTGCTTCCTTTAAAAAAATTTATGTCATTTAATGATATCAAAAATTGTGTGATGTCAATGACTTACAAAAAGACTTTTTTCCCATTACCTTTTTTTTTATCTGCTAGTGAAATTGATCTAAATAAAATAAACAATAATAAATTAGACTTATTCTATGAAAAGAAAAAAGTTGGTACCATTCATATAACATCTATATCAATTTTTAAAAAAGCTGAAATTATTAATTTTTTTTCAAAAAAAATAAAAAATTTTAATAGCCATCCTTATTTTGATTATCTTAAAAAATCTAAAGAATTTATAATTGAAACTTCAGAATTTAATAAAAAAATAATGAATAAAAAAAATAAAAAATATTTGGGTTTTGCCACTAGAAACATACCTCATAGAGGACATGAAAAAATTGTTAAACATTTTTCAAAAAAAAATAATATTTTAATACTAGTTACAGAGGATACTTCTAAGAATAAAAAAATTAACTCAGATAAAACAGTTTTTGCTTATAAAATTTTTTTAAAAAAAAATAATCTAACAAAAAAAGTAGATATAATTAAAATCTATTCACCTAGTTTCTTGTTGGGACCCCGTCAAGCAGCAATACATGCAATAATTGGAAAAAACTTAAATTGTAAAAAATTTATTATTGGAAGGGATCATTCAGGTTACAAAGATTTTTATAAAACATTTGATTCATACAAATTTTGTAAAAAAAATGAAAAAAAAATGAATATTAAAATTATTGAAAGTGGAAGCCCAGTTTATTGTAAAAATTGTAAAAAGATTATTTTTAGAAAAAACTGTAAATGTAATAATTTTATTGATATAAGTGCTACATTAATTCGAAAAATAAAAAATAAAAAATTAAAAAAAATATTAACAAATTTTTGATGGAAAAATTTTCTTACGTCGCTTTATCAGCTGATATTCTTAATAAGGGTCATATCAATATAATTAAAACAGCAAGTAAATATGGTAAAGTTATTGTTGGTTTGTTAACCGACAAAGCGATTGCATCCTATAGAAAGCTTCCTTATCTAAACTTCGAGCAAAGAATGATTGTAGTAAAAAATATTAAGTATGTGCACAAAGTAGTTCCACAACATACTCTAGACCATACAGAAAATTTAATTAAATTTAAACCAGACTTTGTTGTTCACGGGGATGATTGGAAAAAAGGTTTTTTAAAAAAAACTAGATCACAAGTATTAAAAGTTTTGAAAAAATGGAATGGGAAATTAATTGAACCAAAGTATACAAGAAATTTACCATCAGAACAAATAAAAGAGAGAATGAAAGACATAGGAGCTGCATCAGATCTTAGAAGATCAAAATTAAGTCGTCTTTTAAATGTTAAACCATTGGTAAGAGTTTTGGAATGTCATAATCCACTAGCTGGTCTGATAGTAGAAAATGTAAATTTAAAAGTTAAAGACAAGATTAAAGAATTTGATTGTATGTGGTCTTCTAGTTTAACAGACTCGGTTTCAAGAGGTATGCCTGACAATCAGTCTGTTGATTATTCCACAAGAATTAATGGTGTAATTGATATCTTTAATGTTACTACAAAACCTATGATATTTGATATAGACAATGGTGGACAAATAGAACATTTGCCAAATGTTGTAAAAAAATTAGAACGCGCAGGAATATCGGCTATTATTATGGAGGATAAAATAGGTTTAAAAAAAAATTCTTTATTTTCAAATCAAAAAGGTACTCAACAAGATAGTATAAAAAATTTTTGTAAAAAAATAAAAAAAGCGAAAAACTCAGTTACTAGTGATGATTTTTTTGTAATTTCGAGAATTGAAAGTTTGATTTTAGGTAAGTCACTAGATGATGCACTAAAAAGAGCCTATGCATATTCTCGAGCAGGAACAGATTGTATAATGATCCATTCTAAAGATAAAAATCCTAAATCAATATTTGAATTTGCAAAGAGATTTATGCAATCTAAATATAAAAGACCCTTAATAGCGGTTCCATCAACGTATTCTAGAACTTATGAGAATGAATTAATAAAAAATGGATTTAGGGTAGTTATTTATGCAAATCAACTTTTAAGATCATCCTATAAATCAATGGTTAAGACTGCAAAAATAATCCTTAAAAATGAAAGATCTTTTGAAACTGAAAAAGATATATGCTCAATTAAAGAAATTTTAGAATTGATTGATTAATATGCTAAGTTCTAAAGATCTAATTAGTTTTTTTAAAAAAAAAAAAATTTCCTTTTTTTCAGGTGTCCCAGATAGTTTACTAAAAAATTTTTTGAATGTTCTTTTTAAAGAAAAAAAAATTGTACACTTAACTGCAGTGAATGAGGGAGCGGCAATTGCTTTAGCTACTGGATACTATCTAGAAACAAAAAAAATACCATTAGTATATCTACAAAACTCAGGTTTAGGAAATGCAATAAATCCTTTGGTTTCAATAACTGATAAAAATGTTTATTCAATACCAATGGTTCTTTTAATTGGCTGGAGAGGGTCACCCGGTTCTAATGATGAGCCACAACATATGACAAAAGGTAAAATTACTAGGAAATTGTTATCAACTTTAAATATCAAAAACATTGTATTAAATTCAAAAAAAGATTTTTTAAAAATATCTTCTTTATTAAATTATTCAAAAAAAAAAAATATTCCTGTAGCAATATTAGTTAAAAAGGGATTATTTAAAGAAGAAAAAAAATCACTAAAAAAAGAATTTAAAAAATCTGTTCAGAGATCGTTATTTATCAAAAATATCTTAAAAATTATAGGAAATAATGATAAAATAGTTTCTACCACAGGTTATACTTCTAGAGAATTACATCAAATCAGAGTTCAGAATAATCACTTTAAAGGTAAAGATTTTTATATGGTAGGAGGAATGGGTCACGCAATGAGTGTTGCATTAGGTTGTTCAATAATCTCTAAAGACAAAATCTTATGTATAGATGGTGATGGATCTCTATTAATGCATATGGGTGCAATTACAACAATAGCAAATTATGCTAAACAAAATTTTAGATATATTTTATTAAACAATAATTCTCACGAGTCAGTTGGGGGACAAAGTACTAATTCTAGAAATATCGATTTTGAGGCATTTTCAAAAAGTGTAGGATTTCAAAATTATTTTATAATAGATAATAAAAAAAATATGAAAAATATTCTATTAAAATTTTTAAAAAATAAAGGTCCAAGTTTTTTAGAGGTAAAAATTAAAATTCAAAGTATGAACAATCTAAAAAGACCTAAAAATTTGTTGAATATAAAAAATTCATTTATGAATTAATTTTTTTTCAATTTTACCTATTAAATTTGAGCTAAGTATATTTAAACTTTTCTTGAAATCATTTTTGATTATAATTTGGTACTTTGGTAGATTAGGTTTGATATGAATTCCAATTATATTTTTTTTATGACCATAAGTTTTTTTTAATCCTAATTTCTTTATTTTTTTTATGTCTGATTGAATTAAGATTGTAATAAGATTTTTGAAATTTTTTTTTAATAATTGATGGTATTTTTTATTTAAACCGACAACAGTAAATATAACATTTATATTTTGTTTAATGATTAATTTTGTAAGTGATAAATATTTTTTAAATACTTTGTATCTACCAATTTTTGAGTAATCGTCTAATTTAAAAATTTTTCTAATATCATCTCCATTTATTAGAATGGAAGTACCATATTTTAGCTCAATCTTTTCTTTTATTTTTCTTGAGATTGTTGTTTTTCCAGACCCTGAATATCCTTCAATCCAAAAAACTATTCCTTTATTTTTCATTAGAAAAGATTAATACAATATTTTTCTTTACTGTTCAATAAATGAACAGTACTATTACCATGGTTAATTATTTTTAAGGAAATGTCAAAAAAAACAAGAATTTTTGGGACTGGAACAATGAGAAGTGGAGGCTCGTTGGTTTCCAATATTTTAGGTTTATCGTCTGAAGTAAAAGTTTTTACTGAAGTAATTTATTTTGCAAGACATGTGTTTAAATCAAATCTTAATTTTAAAAATTCAAAAGTTCTTTTATTTATTGCGAGTGAAATGAGTAATAGGATTTATTATAGAAATGGAATAAATATACCTGCTACAAACTTTTACGTAAATTTTATTAAATATAAATTAAAAAATACTTCAGATTTATATGAAAGAATCTTATTTACTTTTTTAGAGCATTATAAACAAATTAATAAAAAGATAGTTCTTGAATATTCTAATGGAGAATGGAGATTTATTGAAAATTTTTTGAAGTTAAATAAAAGATATAAAGCTTTTCATATTATAAGAGATCCAAGAGCAATAATTTCATCATTTAAAAAAATTACTTTCAGTAAAGGTTATGAGTATTTTTTCCCAATTTTTAATTGGATAGATTCTTATAATTATTATCTTAAATATAAAAAAAAATATAATTCAAAAAGATATCTCTTTATTAAATTTGAAGATATTCATTTAAATCCCGTATCAAGTACAAAAAAAATTCTCTCATTTGCAGATTTAAGATTTAAAAGAAAATATCTTCAAAAAAATTTTTGGAAAAAAAAATTAAACAAAAACCAAGACTACATCAATTTTTCTGCATATACTAAAAAAAAACAATATGCATTTAACAAAAATAGAATTAACAAGTGGCAATCATCTTTGGAGGATTGGGAAATATCATTAATACAAAATCTACTAAGTAAACCAATGGAAAAATTAGATTATTATAAAATTAATTTTAAAAATGATAAAAAGTTATTTTCACAAGGATTAAAAAATATAAAAACTGTTCCAATCTTTAGAGAAAGACTTAATAATATGTTGAAAAAAAATGAAGGTACAAATTTAAAGGTTAATGATCCAAAAGATCCAATAAATTGGTCATCACGATACGATCCTAGAAAAAAGTTTTTTAATGATAAGGAATATAAAATATTTATAAATAATTATAAAAAAATAATGGAATTAAATAAATAGAAAAAATTTGAAGATGAAAAAAAAAATTAAAAAAGTTTTTATAGTACATGCAGTAGATACTGAAGGACCACTTTATGAAAGTCCAAAAGCAACTTTTCAAAGGGCGAAAGAGTTACTCAATTTAAAGATTAAATCTCAAAACACAAAAACATTCGAAAAGTTAAAAAAAGGTATTGGTTACAAAGGTGAATTAAAAAAAAAAATATTAAAAATATTTAATTCTCACCTTATAGAATATAACACAAATTGGAAAATGATAGAGAATATGCTCAAAAAAATTTCTTCAAAAAATTTTAGAAATAAAATTAAAGATGATAGCGGAAAACAATATGTTTTAACGTGGCATTGTGTTGATCACGTTAATTATAAATATAACCCAAGAAAAAGAGAGATTGGTTATGGGAAGATATTTAAATTTTATAAAAATTTTATTAAAAGACATAATTTAAGAGATAAAATTGGTTTTCATTATCATCCTATGTCAACTTACAGAGAAGCTCACAGAAATGCCACTCTTTGGCATAGATCTGAAAATTTGTATCAAATTTTGTGTAGGAGAATTATAGATGAAAAATGGTTTCCTGTTGCTAATAGAGCAGGCTTTCATGTTGAAAGACCTGATAGTCACTTATTTTTAGAGCAATATATTCCGTTTGATTTATCAAATACTAATAAAAGGGAAAAAAAAATAAACGGTAGTGACGCACTTTCAGCCTCGGGTTGGGATTGGAGAAGGGCACCAACTAACTGGGAGTTGTATAATCCCAGTCATGATGATTATCAAATTAAAGGTGATTGTAGGCGAATTATAGGAAGAGTCTTATCAATTAATAATAGAACAGAGTCTATTGATCAAAATGAAGTTAATAAAGCTTTTAAAAGAGCTCAAAACGGAAAAAATACTTTATTAGCAGTGACAAGCCATGATTTTAGAAATATAGAAACAGAAATTCTCGAATTTTATTCATATATAAAGAAAGCAAAATTAAGATATCCTAATGTCAAATTTTACTTTCAAGATACTGTATCGGCTTTTCAAAAAACACTTAATATTAACAATAAAAAAAATAAGTTGAAGCTTAAGATTTCTAAAGTAGGTAAAAATAGTTTTAAAATTAAAGCTGTAAAAGGTAAAGTTTTTGGACCCCAACCGTTTTTAGCTATTAAGTTTAAAAATAATAGATATTTTCATGATAATTTAGATTTTAGCTTAAAGAAGAATGAGTGGTTTTATACATTGGGTCCAGATACTGTGAAACCAGAAGATGTAAAAATAATTGCTGTTGGTGCAGCAGATAATCTAGGAAATTTCAATACTACACAAATCAAAGTTTGATGAAAAATAGATTTATTATAGTTATGTATCACCATGTCAGAAAAAAAAAGGAAAAATTTTTTCCAAAGTTAAATTCTCTAAATTTAAGCAAATTTAAGAAACAGTTAAATTTTTTAGAAAAAAATTATCATATAATGAATTATCAGGATTTAATTGATCTCTTTATAAAAAAAAAAAAATTTAAAAAAAAACTTTGTTTACTTACTTTCGATGATGGTTATTTAAATCACTATACAATTGTTTATCCTGAACTAAAGAAAAGAAATATTCAAGGTTTCTTTTTCCCGCCAGCCAAAGCAATTATAAAAAGAAAATTAATGGACAGTAACAAAGCTCATTTATTACTGGCCTCAAATACATCAATTGAAAAGTTGAATGATGAGTTAAAAATTTTATTTAATAAATTTGAATTAGAAACAAAATTAAATATAACTTATGAAAAATTAGAAAAAAAATACAAAAAACCTTTTGGTTTTGATAATGCTAAAACTATTTTTTTTAAAAGAATGACTCAGCATGTAGTTCCAGAAAAATTTAGAGATAAGATTTTCGATAGACTTTTAAAAAAATTTGTTAAAAGAAAAGAAAAAGAACTTGCAGATAATTTTTATTTTAATACAAGTCAAGCAAAAGAAATGGTTTCAAATGGAATGATATTTGGAAATCACTGTTATAATCATTTATGGTTAGAAAAAAAGAATAAAAAAATTCAATACTTAGAGATCAATAAAGGATTAAAATTTTTAAAATTAATTGGAGCTAAAAATAAAAATTGGTTGATGTGTTATCCTTATGGTTCATATAATGCTCAAACTTTGAATATTTTGAAAAATAAAAAATGTTTTTTGGCTTTTACATCTGTTAATGAGCCCTATAAAATTAGTGTAAAAAATTCTTTAGAAATACCAAGAATAGACTGCAATAATGTTTTTGAATACTAATGAATACAAATAAATTGAGAATATTAGTCACAGGTGGCTTAGGTTATGTTGGAAGCAAACTCTGTCAAAATTTAAAAAAAAAAAATTATAAATTAACAATTATTGACAACTTATTACAAAATAATTTTAATAAAAATATTTTATCTAATAACATTCATTTTTCAAAAATTGATATAAATAATCATAAATCATTGTCAAAATTTTTCAAAAATCGGAAATTTGATATTGTTATCCATTTGGCAGCGATAGTGGGAGATCCAGCGAGTAAAAAATTTCCAAAATTAACTAAAAAAACAAATTTAATTTCATCAAAAAAATTATTTAATTTATGTGTGAAAAATAATGTTAAAAAATTTATTTTTTTCTCCACCTGTAGCAATTATGGACTTTCATCATCAAGTTTACTATTAAATGAAAAATCACCACTCAAACCACTATCTATTTATGCAAGAACCAAAGTTGATTTTGAAAAATATTTGATAAAAGATAAAAACAAAATTACCAAAATTATATTTAGAATTTCTACATTGTTTGGAGTTTCACCAAGAATGAGATATGATTTAACTATAAATGAATTTACAAAGTTACTTTTTCTAAAAAAAAAATTAGATGTTTTTGACTCATTAACTTGGCGACCTTATATTCATCTTGAAGATTTATCAAAAATAGTAAATTATTTCTTAAATCTAAATTTAGGCTTTAAGTCAAAAGTTTTTAATATTGGAGTGAAAAATGCAAATTACACAAAACAAGATATTTGCAAAGAAATAATTAAACAAATGCCAAACAGAAAAAAATATATTTCATATTCAAAAAAGCCTTCAAAAGATAAAAGAAATTATAAGGTAAATTTCAGCAAAATTTCTAAATTTAAAATAAAAAACAGATTTAATTTAAAAAAAGGTATTAAAGAGATAATCAATGATTTAAAAATAAACAAAGATCGTCAAAAGTTTAAAAAAATTTTTTCTAATATTTAATGAATAAGATATCAAAAAAATTACAATTAATTTTAAATAAAAAAAATATTAATCTTCATGAACCAGACCTAGATAACAAAGATTTATTCCACATAAAAAAATGTTTTAAATCTGGAATGATATCTACAGCTGGAGAATACGTGAATAAATTTGAAGATCAGGTAAAAAAAATTACTAAATGCAAATATGTAGTTTCGGTTACAAATGGTACAATTGGTTTATTTATAAGTCTAAAATCATTAAATATAAAAAAAAATGATGAAGTTTTGTTACCTGCTGTATCATTTGTTGCTACTGCAAATGCAATTGCCCATATTGGAGGGATACCACACTTTGTAGATATTGAACATCGTACAATGGGTGTGGATGCATTAAAATTAAATGAATATCTCGAAAAAAATACATATAAAAAAAAAAATACGTATTTTAATAAAAAAACAAAAAGACCTATTAAAGCTATAATACCAGTTCATGTTTTTGGTCATCCGTGTGAAATCGATAAAATTTTAAAGGTCGCAAATAAATTTAAATTAAAAGTTATAGAGGATGCTGCTGAGGCAATGGGAAGTTATTATAAAAAAAAACATGTGGGTAATTATGGAAACTTAGGTGTTTTAAGTTTTAATGGGAATAAGATTGTTACTTGTGGCGGCGGAGGTGCAATAATAATGAATAATAAAAAATTATTTAATAAAATTAAACATTTAACTACAACAGCTAAAGTTCCACACAAATGGAGATATATACATGATGATGTAGGCTATAATTTTAGATTACCAGCAATTAATGCAGCTTTGGGATATTCACAACTATTAAAATTAAAAAAATTGATTAAAAAGAAAACTGAATTATTTCATTTTTATAAAGAAAAATTAAAAAATTTCTCTCAAATAAGAATTATGCCTTCACCCAAAAATTGTCTAAGTAATTTTTGGCTACAAACAATTTTTCTTTCAGAAAAAGATAAAAAACAAAAAAATATAATTATAAAAGACTGTTTCAACATTGGAATTAAGGTTAGACCTTTATGGGATTTAATTTCATCATTTAAGATGTATAAAAATTGTCCTAAAATGAATTTAATAAGTTCAAAAAATGCTTATGAAAGAATAATTAATTTACCTAGTAGTAGTTTTTTAATAAAATGAATGTTAAAAAAAAAATAATTTTATTTGGGGCAGGAGGTCACGCGTTATCTGTAATAGATGTTATTGAAAAAACTAATAAATTTAAGATTTTGTTTTTGATAGATAACTTTGATGGATTTGTTGAAAATTACCAAGTCTACAAAGAAAAAAAAAATTTAGAGTATTACAAAAAATATACAAAAAATGTTTTTATTTCCATTGGTCATATAAAAAATCCCGCTCCTAGAATTAAGCTATTTAAAGAATTGAAAGAAAAAAAATTTATATTTCCTAAAATAATATCACCAAATGCATATGTATCAAAAAGAGCAGAAATTGGAGATGGAACTATTGTTATGCATCATGCCTTAGTGAATTCAAATGTAAAAATTGGAAGTAATTGTATTATAAATTCAAAAGCACTCATTGAACATGGCACTGAAATTGAAAGCAATTGCCATGTTTCAACATCTTCAATTATTAATGGTGATTGTAAAATTAAAAAAAATAGCTTTATAGGAAGTAATTCAGTCGTTATACAAAAAACAAAGATTAAACAAAACTCAATTATTGGTGCAGGAAAAATAATTAAATACTCTAAACTTTAAGAAGAAAATTAAATGAAAAAAACATTAATTATTGCCGAAGCAGGTGTCAATCATTGTGGAAAAATAAATTTAGCTAAAAAAATGGTTGATGCAGCAAAAAAATTTGGGGCAGATTTTATTAAATTTCAATCATTTAATCCTGATTATTTATCAACACCAAATGCTCGACTTACAGGTTATCAAAAAAAAATACAAATTATACCAATCAAAACAAAATGTTAAAAAAATTATTTTTGTCTCAAGCAGAAACAATACAAATAAATAACTATTGTAAAAAAAAAAAAATTGGATTTTTATCTACAGCATTTGATTTACCAAGTGCAAAGTTTCTTCTAAAATTAAAAATGAACTACGCCAAAATTCCTTCTGGTGAGATTACAAATTTACCACTAATTAAATTTTTAGCTCAAAATTTTAAGAAAATAATTTTATCTACAGGGATGTCCGAAATTAACGAAATTGATTGGGCTTTAAAATTATTAACTAAATACGGAGTAAAAAAAAAAAATATCATTTTACTACATTGTACCTCATCTTACCCTGCGCCTTTAAATGAACTTAATTTAAATGCAATAAAATATCTTAAAGATAAATTTAAAATAAAGCTAGGATACTCAGATCATTCATTGAGTACTCTTGTACCGATAATAGCTAACAATTTAGGGGCTGTTTTAATTGAGAAACATTTTACTTTAAACAAAAATTTTAAAGGACCTGATCACAAATCTTCTATTACACCCAAAGAGTTTGCAAAAGTTGTAGAAGGAATAAAATTAGCAAATATTTGTTTAGGAGAGTATAAAAAAAAGTGCACTTCTTCTGAAAAAAAAAAACAAAAATTTAGTGAGAAAATCAATTTATGCTTTTAAGGATATAAAAAAAGGGGAAATATTTACAAAATATAATTTAATAACTTTAAGACCAGATACCGGAATTAGTGCGGTTAATTGGAATAATATTATTGGTAAAAAATCTAAATTTAATTTTTTAAAAAACCAAAAAATTAAGATCAAATGAAAAATATTGGTGTTTTTACATGTGCTAGATCAGACTATGGTATTCTTAAAAAAATTATTAATGAAATAAATATAAATAAAAAATTAAAATTAAATTTATTTGTTTGTGGTTCACATTTGTCTCAATTTTATGGAAACACAATCAATGAAATAAAAAAGGAAATATCAAAGGGTATTATTTTGTGTCCAAATATTAAATTTAAAAATAATGAAATAGATGTAGCTAGTAGTTATGTAAATTTAACAAAGATAATCACAAAAAAGATTAATAAAAAAATTGATTTAATGATTATATTGGGTGATAGGTATGAATTATTACCAATAACGAATCTATGTTTATTATTTGGAATAAAAATAGCACATATTCACGGTGGAGAGACTACAGAAGGCGCTATAGATAATAATATAAGGAATTCAATTTCAATGATGTCAAATTATCATTTTGTTTCAAACCATAAGGCTAAAAATAAATTACTTAATTTTGGAATTAAAAAAAAAATATATTTTTACTTGGATCACCAAGTTTAGAAAATATAAATCAAAATTTGTATTTAAAAAATTACTTAGAAAAAAAATTCAAATTTAAATTTTTAGCAAAAAATGCAATTGTGACTTATCACCCAGAAACTAAAAATATCAAAAATGTAAAAAAAAATTTACAAATTCTATTAGAAAGTATTAATTATTTTTCAGATATTAACTTTATTTTTACAGCTCCTGGCGCAGATGAGAAAAGTAAATTTATCAAAGATAGTATATTTGCTTATGTAAAAAAAAATAAAAATACCTTTTTTTTCGACTCTTTAGGTCACGAAGAGTACTTATCATTTTTAAAAATTTGTGACTTTGTGATCGGAAATTCCTCTTCAGCTATAATTGAAGCTCCTTCATTGAAAACTGTATCTTTAAATATTGGGATTAGACAAAAAGGAAGAGTAAAAGCAAATTCAGTTGTAGATCTACCTTTTGTAAAAAAAAAAATTATAAAAGCTATAGAAAATATTTATAAAAGAAAAACTTTAAATAATAAATTTTTTAAAAACCCTTATGATTTAAATAAAAAACCAAGTATAGAATTAGTAAAACAAATAACAAAAATTTTAAAAAATTAAATAAATGTATGTAAATAAAAAAAGTTTACAAAAAACTATAATAAAGGAAACGTCTACAATTAAAGATTGTGTTAATAGTTTAAATGTATCAGGTTTACAAATTGCCAATGTAGTAAATGATGCGGGAGAATTAATTGGAACTATTACTGATGGAGATATAAGAAGAGGATTATTAAATGGATTAGTTCTTAAATCATCAATAAAAAAAATTTTAAATAAAAATCCCATAACATCTAATACAAAAATTAGTGTAGCTGATGCTGAAAAAATTTTAAAAAGATTTGAAATAATTCATTTACCAATTATAAAAAAAAAGAGAGTTATTGAACTCTATTACAAAGGCTTTTCTAAATCTAAAATAGCAAAAATTGACAATAAGGTAATTATTATGGCGGGTGGATATGGTAAAAGGTTGGGCAAACTTACAAAAAATACCCCTAAAGGCATGCTGAAATTAAATGGTAAACCATTGTTACAACATATAATTGAAGGATTAAAGAGTGAGGGTTTTTATGAAATTTGCATCTCAACTTATTTTAAAAAGGAGAAAATAAAAAAATTTTTTGAAAATGGAAAAAAATTTGGAGTTAAAATAAATTATTTAGAGGAAAAAACTCCAATGGGAACAATAGGAAGTGTTAGTTTGCTTAATAATTTAAAAAAACCATTTTTTGTCATTAATTGTGATGTTATTACAGATTTTAATTTTCAAGAAATGCTGAAATTTCATGTAAGTCATAAAAGTTTTGTAACAATGGCTATAAAAAGTTATGAATTCATGAATCCATATGGTGTAGTAAATTCAAAAAAGAATAAATTTATTGGATTTAGAGAGAAACCTATCATGTATTTTAACATTAACGCTGGAATATATTTATTCAATCCAATAATCATTAAAATTATAAGAAAGAATAAATTAAATTCAATAATTGATCTTTTTAAATATTTAAAAAAACATAAAAAGAAAGTTGTAACTTTTTCGATGTATGAAAACTGGGTAGATTATGGTTTGGATAAAAAAAATCTTAAAGAATGATATAATTAAAAAATAGATTTCGAAATACCTCCATCGACTGGAATAGAAACACCGTTTAAATAACTTGAGTTATTTGAAGCAAGAAAAAGCACAGTTTGAATAAATTCATTTGGTTCTGCTATATTACCTACAGGAACCTGTCTTGATAATTTTTTTAACTGATTATTTATCTGATTTTTTTTGGATTGTTTTTTTATTAAATTCATTAATCTATCTGTTAAACAACCACCGGTTAAAATAGTATTTACTGTTATACCTGTATTTTCTACTTCTAATGATAATGTCTTGGCGAATGATGAAATAGCTGCTCTTGTAACATTTGATAATATCATCCTTTTTGAAGGTTCCTTTGCTGTAAGAGATGTTAAATTAACAATTCTACCCCATTTTTTAGATTTCATACCTGGAATAACATTTTTACTAAATTTTAAGGCACTAAAAAAATTAATATTCATTGCTTTGGACCAATCTTTATCTGATGTTTTTAATATTAGTTTTGGAGGAGGGCCTCCAGAATTATTAATTAAAATATCAATTTTGTTATTAAAAAATTTTTCAATTTTTTTTACTATAAGCTTTTCATTGCCTAATTGATTAAGGTCGTGTTTGAAAACCAAAAATTTTCTTTGAATAATAAAATTTTTAAATTTTTTTGATAAATTATTTAAATTTTTATTATTTCTGCTACAAGTAGCGACGTTTGCGCCTAATTTCAAAAAAGATTTTGTTAATTCAAAACCAATACCTTTTGTCCCTGCTGTAATTAAAACAGTTTTTCCCCGAAAGTTAAAATTTATATTATTCATAAAGTCATAATATTTTGATTTATTTTCAATACAATATTTTTTATTTCATTCACTTTAATTGCGTGTTTATCATCTGGAAACTTTTGTTTGTCATTATTTAATTTGACATAAAAAAAAATTGTTTTTGGAAAAAAAAATATGCTGTTGGGAATGGTATTAGTAAAATTACTGTGGTTACCATAAGAGATTTGCAATTTTAAGCTTTTTCGCAGTTTCTCAATATAACTTAAATTTATTTCTAAATTGTTTTTTTTTAAATTTGTATGAATTATATTTAATTTTTTAGAATTATTTTTTTTTAAATTTTTTTTAATCTTGATTAAAGATTTTTCAAATCCTGTTGATAAATATATTTCATTAATTTTTTCTTTAATACAATGATTAATTAATTTTGTATTTGAAAAATCTTTAGATAAGATTTTAACAAAATCAATTTTTTTCTTAAGTTTCGTAATTATTTCAGTATTGTCAGATGCAATACCAACAAATCTAAATTTTTTTTTTGATGCATCTATAAATTTAAAAATTGTTTTATCATCTAAATAATATTTTCTAAATTTACCATTATAAAATTTTTTGGTTAATAATTGTAATGTAATACCATCAACATAATTTTTAGAAATTTTATTTAAATAATGGAATAAAAATTTTTTCTGTCCAAGATAATTTAAACCAATCTCAGCAATTAGTAATGGCTTATAATTTTTCATCAAAATAATTTATCGTTCATTTATTGAACAGTAAAGATAAATATTATAATATAATCATATATAATTAAAAAATCATAAATTTATTAGAATGTATAAATTTTATAAAAATAAAAACTTTGGTTTGATTATTATATCTAGTCTTAAATCTAAAAGATTAAAGAATAAAGCAATTTTAAAGATTAACTCAAAAAACTCATTAACAGAGTATTTAATAGATAAAATGAAATTTTATTTTAAGAATACTAAAATAATTTTGGCTACATCAAAAAGAAAAAAAGATAAAAAATTGATCCAATTAGCTCAAAAAAAAGAAATTAATTTTTTTGCTGGAAATTATATAGATGTATTAAATCGAATTTATAATGCGTCTAAGGAATATAAATTGAACAATATATTAGTATGTAGTGGAGATAATCCACTAATTGATTTAGAAAAAATGAAAATATTAATTCAATTTCATTTAAAAAAAAATAATGATTTTTCAAGTTACAAAAATATGCCGTTAGGCAGTTATGGTTGGGTTTTAAAAGTTAAAAGCTTAAAGAAAATAATTAAACAAAAAAAAATAAGAGATACTGAAATATGGGGAAATTTTTTTTTAGAAAATAAATCATTAAAATGCAAATTTTTAAATTACAAAACTAAGAAAAAATTTTTATTCTATAAAAGATTAACTATTGATACTTCAAAAGATTTATTATTAGTTAGAAAAATATTAAAAATCGCAAAGAAAAAATACCCCAACCTCAATGATATTGAAAAAATCCTTTATTCAAATCAAAATCTACTTAAAATTAATAATAATATTATTCAGAGAATTGGTCCCAAAAATGTTTACTAAAAAATACTCCCAGAATGAATACCCACTTTATAAATATGATAAAAGAAAAAAAAAATTATTAAGACATGTTGTTGATGAAATAATAAAAAAAGTAACTGAAAAAAGAATTAATCAAATTTTAAAATATGATTTAGTAAAACAATTACTAGTGAATAATAATCAAAATTTAATAAATTTATTTTTAAGGTATCATATTAGAGAAAAAATTTATAATAAAGTCTGTCATAATGTAATCTCATCTTATCTAAATAAAAATACAAAAGTAGATAATAAAAAATTATTTAAAATTGGTCTCAATGATTATTTTAAATCTCTCTATACTTTGATAAGATTATGTTATTTTTTTATAAAACCTTTTTTTATAAAAAGAAAAAAAATCCAAAATTATGATATAATTATTCAGTACATATATAGTAATCATGTCAAATCGAAAAAAGATTTTCCACTTTTAGATAAAATCAACAAGAAAATAAAAACTGCATATCTGATTTCTAATGAAATTCCTGCTGGGACAGGATTAGATAATATAAAAAAACTCAAGAAAAATTATATAACGAAATATAAAATAAATTTTTTAAAATCAAATAATATAGATATTTCAAAAATTTCAAAAAAAACGTTAACAAGTTTATATTTTTTATTAAAAAAATGGATTACAAATCCATACTTATGTTCCCTTTTTTTTGAATTTTTAATTGAGTATGAGTATTATAGAAATTTATTCAAAACTACAGGTGCTAAAGTTTATGTTCATTCACTAACTTATGAAAAAAATATAGCTCCAATTAGGCAAGCATTGGAGGATTGTGGAGGAAAAAATATTGCATTTCAAAGATCATATTTTGATAGTGTCAGCACTTCATATCTTCAACAACCTGATGAAATTTTATTTTCTTGGGGTAGAAATATTGAAAATAATTTGGATAAAAAATGTAACAATATCAAAAGTATAATTACAACATATCCCAATTATTTATTCTCTAAAACAAAGAAAATAAAAAAAAATAAGAATTTTTATGTAATTTCTTTTTTTGACACCACAATTCATGATGGAGGTTTTATCTCTCCTAATGATTACAATAAATACCTAGAAATTGTTTTGAAAAAAGTTTTACAAAAAAACAATATTTTTTTAATTATGAAGTATAAATATAGTTTTACCAATGAAACTATATCAGAGTCAAATATAGAAATAATTAAAAAATTAAAATTCCAAGGCCGATGTAAAGAATATAATAATGCATATGTAAATAATTCTTCTATTATTAGATCAAGTGATTTAGTTCTTTCAATTAATACAATCTCCATTGCATCTGAAGCATTATTTCATAAAGTTGACTCATTAAGTTTTTGTAACAATGGATATAATGATGTATTTTTGAGAAAATTAAACACGATATTTCCTTTTGCTTATAAAAATTTAAATAAAATTGAAGAAATTTTAGAAAATAAAATTGAAAAGAATTTTCAAATAAACAGAGTCAACAAGCTTCATAAATATTTTTTTAAAAAAGATTTGTATCCAAAAGACCCAAAAAAGTTTATAGAAAGTATATTAAGGAATTAATTATGATTATTAAGCTTAAAGTATTTTTAAGAAATATTATAAGAAAAATATCTCTTCATTTTCTTTATGAAAAAATTTCTCTCAATTATATTCAAAAAAAAAAAATTGGAAAATATTTAATTGATAAAGCTTTTGAAGATAAAGCAAAATATATACCTCTTAAAAAAGATTATTTTCAAGAATGTTTAGAGTATATGAAAAAATTTCAAAATTCTATATTTCTTGAATTTGGGGTTGGAGATGGTGGTTCAGCAAGAATTATAAGTGAATTTTTTTCTGAAAAACAAATTTATGGTTTTGATAGTTTTGAGGGTTTTAAAGATGAACCTGCAAAAAATTCATTTTGGGAATCTTATCAAAAAGTTTTTAAAGAAAGTAAAACACCCGAGTTACCAAAAAACTATGTTTTAATTAAAGGTTATTTAGAGGAAACATTTGATGCCTTTATAAAAAAAAAAAAATTACATGAAGTAGATACATTACTTATCCATTTTGATATGGATGTTTACGAACCAACTAAATTAATTTTAAATTTTATAAGAAAATCAAAAAAAAAAACTATAATAATGTTTGATGAATTCTATAATTATGAAGAATTTGAAAAACATGAATGGAGAGCTTTTTATGAAGAAATTTTATGTGAGAATATTGAAAACAAGATGTTATTTTACACAGATTGCTCTTCAAAAAATTTTGGTCATTTAAGTAAATTTTGTTTTGAAATAAATTAATTATGTGTGGTTTTTTAGGCGTTCATAATAATGAAAGTATTTCATTAAATACTCTTAAAAGCTCTTTAGATTTATTAATACACAGGGGAAAAGATTCGACTAATATTAAATATATTGAAAGTTTAAAAGTTTTTTTTGGTTTTCAACGTTTGTCAATTCAAGATCTATCTAAAAATGGAAATCAACCAATGACAGATGAAAGTGGTAAAATTCATATTATATTTAATGGGGAAATTTATAATTTTAAAGAATTAAAAAAAGAATTAAAAAAAGAAGGTCTAAAATTTTTTAATCAAAGTGACACCGAGGTTATTCTTAAAGGTTATAAATTTTGGGGTATTACAAAACTTTTATCAAAAATACAGGGAATGTTCTCCTTCGGGATATTGGATCAAGTTAAAAAAAAAATATATTTAGCTCGTGATAAATTTGGAATGAAACCCATGTTTTATTCAAATAAAAAAAATTTTATCTTTTCATCAGAATGCAAGTCTATTTTAAAATTATTAGACACAAATCAATGGGATAAACGCAGTGTTTTAAACCCCATGTTTACCACGTATTTATCACCGGATGAAAAAACATTATTTGAGAATATTAATGAATTAAAACAAGGTCATTATCTAGAGTATTCTATTGACAATAAAAAAATTGATATTTTTGAGTATTATTCTTTAAGAAATTTTATTAACAAGGAATATTACAATGAAATTTCTAGTTTATCTTATAACAAAATTTTAAATTTATATGATCAAAAGTTAAAAGACTCTGTCTCTAAACATTTAATTAGTGATGCACCTTTAGGAATTTTGTTTAGTGCTGGATTAGACTCATCACTTATTGCAAAAATTTCTGAAAAAAATTTTAAAGATAATAAAAAAGAACTATTTTTTTTTAATACTAAAGATCAAGATTATAAATTTTTGTCTTTTGCGAAAGAATTTGCAGATACTAGTAATTATAATCTTAATATAATTTCTGAACAGGATATAAATTTTTTACCAGAGATAATAAATCAACTATATTATTACGAAACTCCTAATAAACCTGAAGGAATAGTTTTGAGCAAAGCATGTAAAGAAGCTTACAAAAAAGGGTTCAAAGTTTTACTGACAGGAGATGCAGCTGATGAACTTTTAGCAGGTTATACAACATTTAATGATTTTTTTACTAGTCAATTGAGCTCAAACAATATTTTTTTGAAATCAATTTTCAAATTGATAAATAAATTTCAACCATTCGATTTATATAAATTTTCTAATATATCTCCTCTTAAAACAGGATATTTTTTGAACCCTTCAAAAATAGGTTTAGCTGAACTACCATTTAATTTACTTTTAAATGGTGAAGATAGACTATCTAATTGGAGGAAAAATATAGAAGCATATGATTTTATAAATGATGAAAATGAAAAAAATAATCAATCGTTCATTCTTGATGGTTTATCGTCACAACTACCTAGATACTTGTTGAGATCAGATAGACTTGGCATGAGAGAGACAGTTGAATTAAGATTACCTTACTTAGATGATGATTTTGTAAAATTGGTATTGAATACTCCTTTAAAATATAAAATTAGATTTTCTTTGCTAAAATCTTCTATACAAACAAAAAGAATTCTTAGAGATTTATCAGTTAAAAATAATGTTCCAAAAAATATTATTGAGCGAAAAAAGTTTGGAACTCCATTTGTTTATACTAAAAAGTTAAATGAATTATGTTCAAAAGTTAATTTTAAACATTGTAGTGATATTTTAAAGATAAAAAATGAAAAAATTAAATATAATCTTTTAAACTCTTTTGATGAAGATATTGATAGGGTACAATATGGCTTTCTTTCTACAGAAATTTTAGGAAGATTGTTTATTGAGGGTAGAACTTGTGATGAAATTGAAAAAGAATTTGTATAAATTATTTAATTGCTAAAAAACCCTCAAAAAATCCATATTTAAATATGGTTAATATATCTTTAAAACCAGCTCTCTTTAATAAATCAATATTACCTTGAGATGAAAAAGGCTCCATAATTCCTTTTAGGGATCTAGATTTATTCACAATTTCCTTATCTGAAAACTTCATATCTTTTTTATAGTCTATATAAATTTGGTTCATAATATCTTGAAATCTTGCATCATTTGCTCTTACTTTTTCCACCATAAAAAAAGCACCACCCCAATTTAAACTTTTAAATATTTTATTTACTAGTTTTTGTCTTTTAGAAACGTGAATAAATTGCATAGTATAAAAAGATGAAATAATACAACTATTATCTAATTTGGTTTGAAAAACAGATTTATTTAAAAATTTGAGATTTTTATAAGAAATTTTTTTTTTTGATTTTTTTATCATATCCTTTTCGTTGTCGATACCAATCAATTTTATATTTTTAAATCTTGCAACATTTTTATGGCGCCTAATTAGTTTTTGAAGGAAAGTACCTGTAGAACAACCAATATCTATAATTTTAGTTTTTTCTTCTAAAAAAAATCACTCAAATATAAATATAAATTATGAGTTTCTTTATACAATGGCACAGATTTATCTATGTGATAATCAAAGTTATCAATCACTGAACCTCTAAATTGCCAATTGGAATTTCTTAAAAAAATTTTTTTATTTTTTTTCATTTTTTTTCATAATAATTTCAAAATAATTTGAACTTGGGGCTCTTTTCTTAATTTTACCATTTACTTTTATATTAGATTGAAGATTTATATGCAAAGGTAATATATCAAAGTAAATTAAGTTAAATTTATTTGATAAGTAATTAAGAATATTGATGCTCGTATCATATGTTTTTTCAAACCATGGTGAGCTGATAAATCTATTACTCATATAAATATGATTAGGTCTATCTTTTTGAATTTTCTTATAGTAGCCATAGAAATTTTCTTTAGTCATTTCACCGAAACTAAAAAAATTTGTGATCAGGTCGATTTTTTTTAGATTGATTAAATTAAATTTCTCAACTGGTAAATAAACAATATCACCATTGCTTATATTATTAATTTTTTTAATCGTTAATTGATCTGGAAGTATATGATCTGTTTTTGGAAATATTTCTTTTAAAAAAAGATAACTTTTACAAAGTTGATAATCAAAATCGACAAGTATAATTTTACAATTCGGAACTTCTTTTTTAAGAATAGATTGTAATCCCCCATAATAAGATCCTATATCAATCCAAGTACTATTAGACTTAAGTAATTTTTTTTTTAAAATACGAGTACTAAAATATAGGTATCTAATCCACCTTAAATTAAAAGATGTTTTTCCTTTAAAAAAAAATGTTTTACACATTGGCGTTAAATGTACTGGATTTTTTTCAGCTAATTTTTTTCCTCCTAATTTATAAATTAAATCCATATCATAAAAAAAAGATTCACTATAATTTCCAGTGTAAAGTTTGCTTGATAATCTTATTAAATAATCTTTTAATGCTGTAAAAAGGCCTTTAATTTTTATGTGTTTGATAGTTATTTGAGGTGGGCATCCTAAATCATCATGTAAATCAGAGTCTCTAAAATTTTTCAAGAAATTATCTAAATCTTCATTTATTAAATTTTTTGTTTTTAAATTTAATCTCGAGTGTTTTTTATCTAATTTTTTATGAAATTTGGTTTTTTTTAAACTTTTACAATTTTTCAAAAAAAACAAAAAATTTTTTTTAATTGATTCCATAACTATATTAATTTATCTATTTTTTGTATTATATTTTTATATTTGCATGATTTAAGTTTTTTTATTTCATCATATATTTGTATATTTTTTATATTTAATTGTTTCTTTATTTTTTTATTATCTAAAGTCATTTCAAATGGTCTTAAAACTCTACTTTTATTAGTTAGAATATTTTTTTTTATATAATTAGTATTTAGATTAAATTTTTTGGCAATCTTTTTTCCAAAATTATATTTAGATATTCGATTATCAGATGTGATATTAAATATTCCTGAAATATTTTTTTTTATAATTATTTCAATTATTTTTGAGAGTGTCCCGACATAAACTGGATTAAAATATACATTGGTAAATAAATTGGATACTATTTTATTTTTGGTATTATCAATTATATGGTCCGAAAAGGATTTTCTATATTTTGTACCCCATCCAAAAAAATTAGTTCTTAAAATAACAAAGTCGTTAAGTTTTTTTTTTATATAATTTTCAGAATTAATCTTTGTTAAACCATAATAATTTCTAGAAAACGTTTTATGAGTTTCCTTTTTAAATTTTATTTTATTAAAAAAAACATTATCTGATGAAATAAAAATCAACTTTTTTTTATTCTTTTTACAATAATCAGTTATAAATTTTGTTGTGTTTTCATTTATTTTTTTCGATAAAAGTTTATTCTTTTGACAAAAATCCATATTTGTAATAGCTGCAGCATGTAATATCACATCAGGATTTATATATTTAAATTTATTTAATACTTTTTTTTTTGAAGTTAAATCTAATGATCTTAATTTAATTCTTTTAGAGGATGACCTGGTCTTATTTGAGAATAAAAATAGTTTAAATTTCTTTCTGTTTATAAAAAAAAAATTTATTCCAAAGAGACCTGATCCACCTGTTACAATAACTTTTTTTTTTAATTTCATAGATCAGGAATCATTTGAATCATAAGAACTATTCTTTCACCGTATTTCATTATTCCACCCCTGTGATAACAATTGGAAGAGTCAAATATATTAGTTGTTCCGAACGGCCCATCAAATGAGTGAATTTTGTAATTAGAAAAATTCCTATTAAAAAAAATTTCCTCAATTTTTTCGGTCTTATTTGAAATAATTTTATGTTTTTTTGAATATTTGAAAATATTTTTAGAATTTTTTTTATCTACTATTTCTGTTGCACCAGTATCAATACTTATTTCATTTAGATTAATGAATATTTTTATTTGTTTAATTGTCAAACCATCTGTATGAAATAGCTGACTTCCTTCAAGTTTTGAATTATTTTCGTTGTTGAATTTTGAAGTCATAAAAAAATATTTAGTTTTAATAGATTTAAAACCTAGGTATTCTTTTGAAATTTCAAAAAAATTATTTTTTTTAGAAAAATTATTTAATATTAAAATGGTATCCTCATCATCAATTTTATTCTGAGTAAGATATTTTTTCTTTGGATTAATTACTTTTTTATTTTTATATTTTTCAAATATTTTTGTTTTTATTTCTTCTAAACTTTTTAAGTCTAAATTTTCAATTTTATAAAACCCATAATCTCTTATGTTTTTGGCTATAATGTTTTGTTTTTTAAAAAATCTTTTATTTTTAAAAAATTTGAATGGCGAGTTTACAAAATAATAAAAATTGTAAAAAAAATTTGAATAAATTAAGTGATTATAAATATTTTCAAACATTTAATTTTTTTCTATTATTTGCGTTATTTTTTTTACATTAAGCCATTCAGAATTATTATTTGATGAATATGAAAAATCACTTTTGACTTTAAAACCTCCCTTTTTATAACTTAAAATATTTTTTGTTAAGCTGGGTAAAATTTTATAGTATTTATCAAAGTCGTAGGTAAACCTTGAGTCATCTGCACTTATTAATTCTTCATGTATTTTTTCACCGGGTCTGATTCCAATAATTTTATATTTTGCATTAGGGTTTATAGCTTTTGCTATATCAGTAATTAATATTGATGGTATTTTTTTAACAAAAATTTCACCCCCAATCATTTTGTTTAAAGAAAGCCAAACTAATTCAACCGCATCCTCTAAAGATAAAAAAAATCTTGTCATTTTTAAATCTGTTATTGGAAATGCCTCTTTTTTTGACAAACTTTTGAAATATGGAATTATTGAACCTCTGGAACTTATAACGTTTCCATATCTGACAATTGAAAATTTTGTTTTATGGGAAGAATTAAAATTTGCAGATATAAATAATTTATCAGAAGCTAGTTTTGTGGCCCCATACAAATTGATTGGATTACATGCTTTGTCAGTTGATAATGCTATAACTTTTGAAACTTGATTTTTAATTGCAGCATCAATCACATTAATGGCTCCATTTATATTTGTTTTGACACATTCTTCTGGATTACTTTCTGCCGTTGGAATTATTTTTGTTGCTGCGGCATGGAAAATATAATCAACTTTTCTACAACAATGATTTAATCTATCAGTATCTCTAACGTCTCCAATTATAAATTGAATTTTGTTTTTAGACTTTTCTAAATCTTTTGCCATAAACCATTGTTTCATCTCATCTCTTGAATAAACAATAATTTTTTTTGGATTGTATTTTTTTAAAGTAAGTTGAATAAAATTTTTTCCAAAGGACCCAGTACCACCAGTAACTAACAATGTTTTATTATTTAGCATGTTTTTTTTTATCATAATTTAATAATTTGATCACAATATTTCTTTATATTTTCATTGTGAGAAATAATGACTTTCGTAATTCTTATGTTTGAAATTTCATTCAAAATTTTTTCTTCTGTAATTTTATCCAAATTAGATGTAAATTCATCAAGCACAAGTAGTTGTGGATTATGATATAAAGCTCTTGCTAAAGAAAGTCTTTGCATTTGTCCTCCTGATACTCTATTAGCCATATAGCCTAGAGTTTTATTAGAATTTCCATGATATCTCAAAAAATCTTCTAAATTTGTTTGTTTACAAACTTCATTGACTCTATGTAGGTTAATTTTTTTTTCTTCAACTCCAAAAGCGATATTTTTATTTAGAGTATCGTCAGCTAAATATATATCTTGAGATACATAGCCAATTGATTTTTGAAAATTTATTTTATTTAATAAAAACTCCTCATTGTTGATTAAAATTTTACCATTTAAAGGATCAAAAATTCCCATAATTAGGTTTATTAGTGTAGATTTACCTGATCCAGATGCACCAAATATACCTAAAGTTTTATTTTTTTCTATTGTAAAATTTAAATTCTTTAAAATTTTTTCATTTGTATTTTTATATTGAAAATCTACATCTTTAAATTCAATTTTATCTAATAAGAAATTATTATTAATTTTTTCATCTATATTTTTTCTAGGTTTAAGTGTTTTTTTTAAATTTAAGATTAAGTCGATACTCACAATCTTAGATCTAATAGTAGTTAAGGAAGTTGTAATATTGAAAAAAGAGGGTAGTAATTTTATTGAAGCTAAAACTACAAAACTGATCAATGGTATAGAACTGTTAAAATTAGTACCAAAATTTATTACTAGAAAACCTATAAAAATTGTGACAAATAATATACCAAAAAACTCAATAATTAGTTTTGGTAAATGATTTATAAAACTCAGTTTAACTTCCATAATTGATTCTTTTTTATAATTTTCAGTATATATTTTCGTATAGTAGTCTGAGTTTCCTCTAAGAATAATTTGCTTAATAAGTCCAATGCTTTCATTAATTAATTGTATAACTTTTCCCCTTATTTCAATACTTTTCGAAGAAATTTTCTTAATTTTATTTCTAAAAATAAAAATAAAAATTGAACACAGTAATATTAAAAAACTTATAAAAATAATTGTTTTAAAACCATATATAAAAGTAAAAGTTATAAATATTGTTATTACAAAAAAAATTTCTTTAAGTAGAGCTAAAAAATAAACAAAAAAATTACAGGCGTCCCTTAATTCTTTTGTTAAATTTCTTAATATTTGAGCTGGATTATTCTCAAGATAAAAAGCATAACTTGTATTTAGATATTCTTTGAATAAATTGTTAGCGTTATATACTCTTATATTGTTATTAAATAGAGCAGTTACATAAAAAATTATCCCAATTATTAAATTCTTTATGAAAAAAATAAGAATTAAAATTGCACTTATTAATATTATTTGACTTGAATTTTTTATATCAAAATTAAAGTATTGACTTATATTGAATGGTAATTTTTCAATAAATGAAATTTCACCAAGAAGTGCTGCAACATAAATTGATATTACTGAAATTCCTATTACTTCTAGATAAGATGAAAATATTGCTAATAACCCTACAAAAAAAAAATTTATTTTTTGATTTTTATTTAAAAGTTTAAAAGATCTTATCATTTCTATAAAATTTACTAAACCAGTTAATTGTCTTGTCTATTGCTTGATTTGTATTTGTAAATGAAATTTTTTTAACATATTTTTTTAACCTCAAATTTGAACCATGAGTTTTAACAATATCTGCCTTTTGAAGCTTTCTCTTTATGATATTTATTTTTCTAGTTTTGTTTTCAATATAATTAATAATATAAGTAAGTTTAACTGGTTTATTTGAGCAAATATTAATAATTTCAAATTTCTTTTTTATTTTTGAATTAAATAATTTAATTAAATTATCAGTTAAATCACCAATATACGTGAAGTCTCTTGTGTGATTTCCAAAGTTATTAAGATAGAAAATTTTATTATTAAATGCAGAGTCTAGTACCTTAAGCATTACCATATCTGGTCTTCCCCATTCTCCAAATACTGTAAAAAATCTTAGACAAATTATATTTAGATCATAATTTTTTGAATAAATTTCACTAATTGACTCTCCTGTTTTTTTACTAAGTCCATATAAATTTTTTGGATTTATTGGTGTATTTTCTGTTAATGGAAATTTTTTTGAGTCTCCATAAACTGAGGAGGAGGAAGCTGAAAAAATTTTTTTAGGTTTATATTTTTTACAAATTTCCAATAAGTTTACATAGCCTCTAATGTTTGTATCAATATATTTTAAAGGATTATCAAATGAATAACCAACGCCTGCTTGAGCAGCTAAATGAATAACTATATCAGGTTTTTTTTTTGAAAAAATTTTATTCAATTTATTGGAGTTATTTATATCAGATTTATAAAAAATAAAGTTTTTGTATTTTTGTAACTCTCTCAATCTCCTACGTTTTAACTTAACAGAGTAATAATTGTCTAGGTTATCAATACCAATGACTACAAAGCTATCTTTTAATAATTTAATTGTCAGGTTAAAGCCGATAAATCCACACGCTCCAGTAATTAAAAATTTCTTTTTTTGCATTATAATTATAAAATGTACTTTACTGTTCAATAAATGAACATTAAGATATACTATTATGATAAGTAAGCAAGGCCAAATTATAGTAATTTTAATAAAGCAATAATATGATATTAATTTTTTTTTAATTAATTATGAAGCAATTAAAAATTTTAGTGGCTGTAAGAACAAGTTGGCATTTAAGAGATTTTATTGAAAGTAAACTAATTGATGAGCTCAAAAAAAAATTTGAAATAAGTTTTTTCTTTGTTGACTCCAATTTATCGACTGAAAGTGCAATACAAGAATATGATGTTACCAAATATGGAGAAGTTTTTAAATATCCTTTTGACTACGAAAAAAAAACCAATAGTAAAAATATTATTTTCAGAAAATTAAAAACTTTAAAAAAAATTTTTCGTCCTAAAATAAATCATTTTTTATATTTTTTAAATGAAATTCAAAATAAAATTAATTATCAAAAAAAAAAAATTGTATTTGAAAATTATAAAAATGATGGTCCATTATCAGCAAAAATCATAAAATTTCTTATTAAATTTAGATTAGATAAAATAGTTCAAAAAATTTTAACAACATACATACATTTAACTATTCCAAAAATGATACCCAGGGATAAAGATTTTGATCTAATTTTAATTGCTTATAACTCTTTCAATGTTTATGGATACATGGATGACTTGATTAGGGACGCAAAAAAGTTAGAAATCAAAACTTTTGGTTTACAAATAAATCTTGATAATTTAATAGACCGTGTACCCTTAGAAAAAACTGATTTTTTTGGAGTTTGGGGAATGCAAACTTTTACCTGGTGCGTAAGTCATCACAAAATTTCTCCATACAAAATGGCTTTAGTTGGCACTCCTCGTTTGGATATCTTGAAAAAAAAAGATTTAAGTAAAAAAAATGCAAGAGATTATCTAGGTATAGAGAACGATTGTAAGCTTTTACTATTTTGTCCGTCAGTAAGGGAACACGATGAGAGATTCATATTAAAAAAAATTCAAAATTCAATTAACGATAATAAATTTAACTTTAAAATAAAAATTTTATATAAAAATCATATTAATAAACCGAATGAATTTAAAGGTGATTATGAAATTATAAGAGAAATGAAAGATGAGTTTAAAGATATTATTTTTTATTCAATCCTAAAAAAGAATTTCAAATACAAACTTTCAAACCTTGAAGAGTATGCTTATTTTTATGAAGCTTGTGATGCAACAATTTCACCATTTTCGACAATGAGTCTTGAAGGCATGTTGAAAGGTAAACCAGCGTTATTATACGATTATGATATTGATACAAAAAATATTACTAGATTAAAAATGAACTTAATAAGACATAGAATTTATCATTATCCAATGAGATTAAGTCAAGGATCAATTATATGTAATTCAAAAGAGAATATTACAGATGATATTAATAAATTAATTCTTTTAACAGAAGATAATAATACCATAAATATATGTAAACAAACTGCTCATCAATCAATAAATTTTTTTGGCAATAAGACTGCTTCTGAGAGAATTGTAAATTGTATAGAAGATATTTATGAGAAAAATGAATTAGATGGATCCCGCGAAATATATATTTAATTTTTTCTCAAAAAAAAATTTATTGATTTATTTATTAATAAATAAATAAAATTTAAATATTTGTGTTTGAATTGAAACAAATGACCTTCAAGATCATTATCAAATTTAATTTTTTTATTTTTTATAGATTTTTCGCTCTTTTCGATTAAAATAGTTGTTTCTGCTCCTTTAGTTTTTTCCAAGTATAAATCTTTTGGCAAATATCTCTCATTTACTCCACCTAAGATTTGGTAAGATCTATTTAAAGTTATTTTAGATATTTTTGGATATTTTTTCAAAAAACTCAACAGTTCATTAGTATTTATTACTATATATGGAGCCCAATTATTTCCATAATGCTTTTGACAAGATTTTTTATAATTTAATTCTGTTTTTCCCACATCTCTTGTTCTAAGTCTAATTATAAGAAATCTTCCAGTTAAATTTATGAGATTATTTAAAAATCCAAAAGGATCAGTTTGATGTAAAACAGTATCTCGGCTGTAAACAAGATCAAATTTTTTTTTAAATTTTTTATAAAAATTTATATTCGGTAAAGTTTTTAAAAATTTATGTTTTTTATATTTCATTTTACAATATTTTATCATTCCACTTGATAGATCTACTCCAGTATAGCTAAAATTATTGATATTATTATTTAATAAAAATCTAAGAGTAGTGGCTGTGGCACAACCAATATCGATTATCGAAATTCCCCTTTTATTTATTGCATTTATTTTTTTTAAAAGATATCTTTGCTCTTGAAAGTTTCCATAAATCCAATTGAAATAAAAATTCCTAAAGCCTAACCAAAAATTAAATCTTCTATAGTGAGCTTTTTTATTCCAGAAATCATAATGAATATTTTTTTTCACAATATTAAATATAATTAAATTTTTTAAGTTTTTTTTTATTCATCCCCATGTTTATATTTTCTTTCCTAAAAAAATTTTTTATTTTATTTCTATAGTATAAATTCTTGTAATAAATGTTAGTAGAATTTTCTACGTAATTAAGGTCAAAGTAATTTTTTAATTTTAATCTTATGTCTTTTTTTACTACTTTTTTTAGTTTTTTATAAAACCAAAATTTTGATAATTTTTCTGATAAAAGATAAGTTTCATTTGAAACATATTTTTTATTTTTTTTATCTGAAACATGTACTAATTTATTTCTAAGATATTTTTTTTCTTCATTGTAATTTAGATCTAAGTATTTTATTAGATCTTTTTTAAAAATGTTAAAATTAAATTTTAAATCCTCATAATAGAAAACTTTTATATTATTTCTGCCAAAGATTTTATTTAAAATATAAATTCTTTTTTTATAAATAAGATTTTCAAAAAAAAGATTTTTTTCTTTATTATCCAGACAGTCTATAAAATTTTCTAAACTATAGATTTTATACTTTTTTTTTATTTTTAAAAATGATTCTGTAAAAAGACTTAAAAAAAGATCTTCTTGATTTCTCATCAAAAAAAAAATTTTTAGTTCTAAATTTTTAAAATTAAAAAATTTTTTTAAGTTATATAAAGATTTCTCAATATTATTATCCCCGTTATAAAAAATTGAAAAAAAGGACTCTTGAGAAATCAAATTAATTTTTTCTTTTGATAATTTATCAATTATTTTTTTTTTTTTTAAATTTATAACTTTAAAAGTTTTTTTTTGTGTGATCTCTTTAAATAAATTGATAAAGTCTTTATCAAATGGTTTACCAAGGTAATTTATCTTCTTTGACTTAGAGAAGTATTCTCTTTGAAGAAACTTTGTTGCTGTTTTTGGATAACCTAGATGTAAATATAATATCATTGAAATTAGATTATTTTTCTCAAATCTTGTAAATCCTTTTTGAAATTAATATCTATTGATTTTTTTTTACTCATTTCAAAATTACAAATTTTACGATCTAAAAGAAATTTTTTTATATTCTTGATTTTCAGTATTAGAATTGCTGGTCCATTTCTTTGAAAGAGTTGGCCTGAGACTTTGTGTTTTTTATCTTTTTTTAATCTTGAGATAAAATTTTTATCTCCAATCATTGTTTTTTTTAAATTTACAATTTTTTTTGTTCTAAAAGTACTTACTAGACAATCAACTTTATTTTTGTACTTCTCAAATTTTTGACAAGCCATATCTATATCATTAAAAGTTCTTAGTGGAGAAGTTGGTTGCAGAAGAATCAAATATTTGAATTTATTAAACCTTTCTTTTTCAATTATAAGTGTTTTTTTCAATAATTGATGCATGCTAACTTTATCACCAGATAAAAAACTTGGTCTTAAATTATCTATAGTACAATTATATTTTTCTGATATTTTTTTGATTTTGATTGAGTCGGTTGAAATAAAAATATCTTTTATATATTTACTTTTTTTTGCTGCTTTTATGGTAAAATATATAAGGGGTTTTTTCTTAACAATTTTAATATTTTTATCTTTTATTCTTTTTGATCCAGATCTTGCTGGTATAAAAGCTAAATAGCTCATTAGTAATTAATTGTTTTTTGAGTTTGAATCTTTTTTAATTTAAGAATAATTTTTACAATCTTTTTAGCAGCTGTCCCGTCACCATAAATTTTTTCTGACTTTGATTTGCCTTTTTTAATTTGATTAAAAATTTCATTTATTATTTTTTTTTCACTATATTCTTTTATATTTGTAATATTTTTCCCAGATAATCTTTTATTTTGTCGAGAACCTATATTTATTGCTCGTGTTCCAATAAATGAACAATCTCTAACACCAGCCGAGGAATTACCAACTATACATTCTGTAATATCTAATAAAGGTATAAAAACATTGAGTGGCAAATTTTTAATGAATCTAAAATTTTTTGCATAAAAATTATTCTCCCTAAATTGTCTTATTTTTTTAGATATTAAATCAGAACCAGCATCAGGATTAGGCCACAAAGCTAAACATTTAATACCTGTTTTGGTAACTGCTTTAAGTAAAATTTCCATATTTTTAGCATTATTTGAAAAATCAGAGGTCACTGGATGATTACATAAAATTATAAATTTTTCATTTTCATTTATTTTTGCACCTACCCCTTTTTTATTTAATTGACTAAAAATATACTTTTTATTGTAATTTTTTAGTATTTTTTTAATTTCGTCAATCCTTGGACACCCAACATTAAATACAAATTTTGAATTTTCACCTAATTTTATAACTCTTTTTTTTGAGTCATTATTTGAAACAAAGTGTACATGAGATAACTTAGTAATGGCATGTCTGACACTTTCATCAATTGTACCAGTAACTTCGCCTCCCATAGTGTGGGCAACTGGTATGTTCATATAAGTAGCTGCGATAACTGTTGACATTGTTTCATATCTGTCTCCAATTGTTACAACAAGATCTGGATTTAATTTTTCAAAAATATTTGGCAATTCCACTAAACTGACACCCACTGCTTGAGGCATTTCTTTAGTTGTAGATCCATTAATATTTACATTTACTTTATAATCAATTTTGAAACCATCTTTTTTAACTTGATCTTCAATTGAACCAAACTTGTCTGATAAAGCAGAAGCACCGACAACAAGCTGTAATTTAAGTTTTTTATTTTTTTTTATTTCTGAAATTACTGATTTTATACTTGAATAATTTGCTCTAGATAAAATTACTATACATATTTTTTTATTATTCATATTAGATGAGTTAATTTGATTTTTGTATCTTTCTTTATATTGAATTTTGTTTTTTTTCCTAAAATTTTACTTAAATTGTCAGCTCTTATGCCGTCTCCAGGTTTTTTATAATCTAGATGCAAGTTTGATAAAAACGTACCCTTTTTGATATTTTTTTTTGCAACTATACTCTTTTCAAAAATTTTTTTCATTTTTTTGAAAGGTTTAAGATCATTTTTATCAACATTAAACTTCTTAATTTTCCAAATTTCATTAACCATTTTTACTAAAATTTTGAATTCATTTGGTTCCATAGAGTTTTTAGCATCACTCCCATAAAGTTTTTTTGAAAGAGTAAAATGTTTTTCTATAACTTCTGCACCTTCTGAAGCAGCATAGCAAGCAGCACTTAACCCCAATGTATGATCAGAATAACCAATTTTACATTTAAATTTTTTTTTCATTTCTTTAATTACATTTATTCCTGAGGATTCGATTGGGCATGGATATAAAGATGTGCATTGCATTAATGTGAGTTTTTTTTTATTTTTAAAAATACTGTATGCTTTATTAATTTCTTTCCAATTGCTCATACCTGTTGATAAAATTACTTCTTTTTTTGTTTTTTTTATTTTTTTAAGTAAAGGTAAGTTGGTTAATTCTCCTGAGGGAATTTTATATTTTTCGACTTTTAATTTTTCCAATATTTCAACAGCTTTCATGCTAAAAGGTGAGCATAAAAATTCTACATTATTTTTTTTACATTCTTGTTTAATTTTTTTCCATTCATCAAATTTAAAAGCTGTTCTTTTAAAATAATCAAATCTCTTTTCCTTATTGAAATAACCTGGTGAAGGAGCATTTTTTAGTGTTTCTTCTTCAGCTATATGCATTTGAAATTTAACAATATTTACACCACATTTTGCAGCCTCTCTAACAAGTTTTAAAGCCAATTTAAGATCACCATCATGAACTGAGCCAATTTCTGCTATTATCATAAATTTTCAAAATTTATCTTTACTGTTCAATAAGTGAACGTTAAATTATACTATTATGAAAAGTAAGCAAGATCATTTTGAAATTTTAAGAAAAATTCAAAAAAAACCAAGCTCTAATCAAAGAGAAATGGCTCAAGAATTGGGATTTAGTTTAGGAAAGTTAAATTATTGTTTGAAAGCTCTTCAAAAAAAGGGATTAATTAAGATTAAAAATTTTAAAAAAAATCCTCAAAAAGGAAATTATCTTTATATTTTAACTCCAGACGGGATAAAAGAAAAAACAGTTTTAACTATAAATTTTATGAAAAGAAAAATGAAAGAATATGATGAACTTAAATTAGAAATTGAGGAATTAAAAAAGATGAAAGATAATAAAAAGTTGAATTTATATGACGATTGAAAAATTGGATATAAAATTAAAAAGAGTTGTTATGGAAGTTTTTGGGGGGTGTAACTATACTTGCCAAATGTGTCCTCAATCTAACCCAGGAAGAGGTAAAAATTTTACAAGAAAAATGCCTTTAGCAAAGTTTGAAAAAATTTTAGATGAACTGGTTCCAAAATATGGAACACCACAAATAAATTTAGAAGGTAGTGGTGAACCTACAATGGCAAAAGATTTATTTGAGTATGTTAAAATAGTAAAAAAAAGGGGACTTAAATGTTTTATGTACTGTAATGGTGCACGTTTAAATGGTCAATTTATGAAAAAAGTTATAGACGCCGGAATTGATTTTATAAGAATAAGTGTAATAGGTTATAACAGAGATTTATATAAAAAATGGATGAATGTTGACAATTTTGATTTAATTCTTTCAAATTTAAAAGAGATTAAACAGTATATTAAACTTTCTGGAAGCAAATGTAATTTAAGCACATATCATCTAATTACAGATAATTCAAAAATTAAAAGTGAAATTGAAGAATATAAAAAAAATGTAATAAATATTGTTGGTACAAATGCATACATTTGGAAAATGCATAATTGGAGTGGAAATTATGATAATAAAAATCCAAGAGCTCCAACAACTAGAAAAAGTTGTGGAAGACCTTTTGCACCAGAATTAACTGTTAGAGCTGGAGGAGAAAGTGGCAGAACTGGAGCTATCGTTCCTTGTTGTCAAACTTTAGGACCACCGAATGAAGAAAAAAGTATTTTAGGTCATTTAGATACTCAAACTTATGAAGAAGTTTATTATGGAGAAAAGTTTACAAAATTAAGAAATGCCCATGCTTCAAAAAATTTTGATGATATTGAATATTGTAAAAATTGTGATTTTTTATATGACGATCCTGAAGTTTTGGTATGGAGCAATGATAAAACAGCAAAAATTCATCACATGTTAGGAACTGATGATGACTTTATTTTATCTAAATATACTGGTGAAGAGTTAAATAAATAAAAATTTAAATTTATTTTTAACCAAAATGATTTTTGAAAAACAATTTAAAGAAATTTGTAAATTATGTGATGAAGTTTTAATTTCAGATTTTTCAAATAAAGAAATAGTAGCCACATCCTGGCTTCATGTAATAAGAGAACATTCAGAATTTACTAATAGATACAAGATTTTGTTTCAAAATAAAAAAGAGTTTTTTATATTTTTTTTGATAAAAAAAATATTCTATATTTTTTTGAGAATATTTAAGAATTACTTCATTAAAAAAAACAAAATTTCATATATTGGAAATATTGATAAAATTGATATTTTAATTGTTTCTCATTTTTTAAATGTAAATCAAATAGGAAAAGAAGATGACTTTTATTTCGGAAACTTGGCTTCAGAAATTAAAAAATTAGGAAAAAAAGTCGTTATAAGTTTAATAAATCATACTGATAAAAGTACTGAAGTAGTCAAAAATAAATGGAAAATAGATCCAAAAATAAGCAGAATAATTTTTGGTAAAGATATTAATATAAGATATGAATTTAAAATAATTCTAGGTTTATTGAAAAATCTATTGAAAATTCATAAATTAAATAAAAAAAATTATAGTTTTAAAAAAAAAATTTATAATCAATTAAAAAAAGAATTATTCTCAGTAGATACGATTAATAATTTAAAAATTTACTATCAAACAAAAGAATTAATTAAAAAATATAAACCAAAAATAATAATTTTGATTCATGAGGGACATGCTCATGAGAGAATTATATTTAAATCTGCCAGGGAAGTCGACAAAAACATAAAATGCATAGGTTATCAACATGCTTGTATTTTTAAAAATCAACATTCATTAAAGAGACATTTACAAAATGGATATAATCCTGATATCATTTTGACCTCAGGTGAAAAACCAAATAAAATTTTAGAAAATAATTTTGTAAAAAAAAATGTTAAGATTAAAAAATTAGGATCTCATAGATATCTAAAAAAAAAAATTGAAAATTTTTCAAAAAAAGATAATTTTTGCCTTGTTCTTCCAGAAGGTTTGCCTAGAGAGTGTAAATACTTGTTTGATTTAACTTTAGATTACTCAAATAAATTTCAAGATATGAAATTTATTTGGAGACTTCACCCAATTATAACATTTGACTACCTTATTAAAAATAAATTAATACATGCTAAAATACCCAAAAATATCATTTTGTCTGAAAATAGTTTGGAAGATGATATTTTGAATTCAAAATGGGCTTTATATAGAGGTACCACTGCAATTTTCACTGCAGTGGCCAATGGTGTATATCCAATTTATTATAATTACAGAGACACAATTTCAACTGATCCATTGTATGAGATAAATAATAGATCATCTATCAAAAACATACATGACTTGAATAATATTTTTAAAAATCAAAAAGACTTTTTAAAATTTGAAAAATTAAATCAGTCAGCTGATTATTGTGACCAATCATTTGAAAAATATAATCTAAAAACAATAAAAGAGATATTTAATGTCTAAAAAAGTTAGTGTGGTTATTCCAACTTTAGGTGGTTCTCAAATTATTAAAACTTTAAATCAGTTAAATAAAGGGTCATTAAGACCTAATGAAATTATTTTATCAACAACAGGTAAGATTAAATTACAAAATGAAGTTAAAAAAATAAGAAATGTTAAAATAATAAGGTCAAATAAAAAAGGACAGGTCTCTCAAAGAATTAAAGGATTTAAGTTAATTAAAAATAATTATGTATTACAGATAGATGACGATATTTTACTCGAAAAAAACTGTCTAAAAAAATTAGTAAATTTTCTCGCATTAGATAGAAAAAAGAAAGCAGTTTCACCACTTTTAATAACTCAAAATCGAAGTTCAAATTTTGATAAAAAACCAAAAAATTTTTTTTATAAATTTTACCATTTTATTCTTAATGGAAAAAAAAATTTTCAAAGTGGAAAAATTTCAAGGGCAGGGATACCGTATTATTTTGATAATAAAAGAATTAAAGGTTTAATTAATGTAGAATGGTTGTCTGGAGGTTGTATTTTACACAGAAAAGAGAATCTTATTTTGAAAAATTATTTTCCAATATTATCTAAAAAAGCATATTGCGAGGATTTAATTCATTCAGAAGAATTAAAAAAAAAAAAAATTAATCTATATTTAAATACAGAAGCTTTGGCTTATTATAATGATTTTGAGGGTTTTAAATCATTCAGTTTATTAGATTTTTTTAAAAGTATTAAAAGTGATTATATTTGTAGATCATATTTTATAAAAATATCCAAAAAAAGCTTTTTAAGAATGAACTTCTATTACTTAATTTTATTAATGAGATTCTTTTTTACAAAAATATATATTTAAATGAAAAAAATTTTGATTATACATAGCGATCAATTTTTAACTAAAGAAAATCCATTGGGCGGTATCTTTCAATATGATCAAGCAAAATATTTAAGTGAAAATAATTATAATATTGATATTTTATCAGCTGGTCTTTTTTCCCCAAAAAAATTTTTTCAAAAAAAAATAAAATATTTAGGTTTCCAAAAGCTGAAAAAAATAAAAATTTATAGAAGGTATTTAAAAAATATTTATCCTTCAGGAATAAATATTTTTAATAAAAAAATTGCATTAAAAATTTCACAAGTTGGATTAAATCTTTTTGAGGAATATTTAAAAAAAAATTCAAAACCAGATTTAATTCATGCACATGATCTACGTTTTGGATCTTTTATTGCCTATGAGATACATAAAAAATATAAGATTCCATATGTAATAACAGAACATAATTCAGATGTGTTAGAAGATAAATATCCTCTAATTCTTAAATCATTAACACAAAAGGTTATTAATAGTTCAGAGTCAATTTCAACAGTTAGTGAAGGATTAGCCCAAAAGCTAAAAATATTTTTTTCAATTAAAAAAAGAATAAAAATTTTAAATAATGTTTTAGCTAAAAATTTTTTAAATTTAAAGAAAAAGAGATTAAACAAAAAAAACAATTTTTTTACATTTATCTCTGTCACAAGGTTTGATGAAAATAAGAATGTAGAAAATTTAGTTAAATCATTTAAAAAATTAAATAGAGATAAATATAAAAATTTAAAACTTAAAATTATTGGAACAGGTCCTTTATTTAAAAATATTGAGAATATGATTAGGAAATATGGTTTATCAAAAAATATTGTATTATTAGGTTATTTGAATAGAAATAAAATTGCTTATCATTTAGTAAATTCTGATTGTTTTGTTCTAAACAGTAAAGTAGAAACATTTGGTGTGGCAACAATAGAAGCATTAAGTTGTGGCTTACCAGTTATACTTTCTGAAAATCCAGGAAGTTTAGAAATAAAAAAAAAAATTCCTGAGACAATAATTTATAAGCCAAACAGTGCTTTAAAACTAGCAAAAGAAATGAAAAAAATTTTTCTATCTAAAAAAAAAATAAATAAAAAATTTATAATTAAGAAAACTATTTTAATGTTTGGAGTGAAGAATTTTTTAAGACAAATAGAAAATATATATCGCGTATGATCACAATTATCGATTATGAAATTGGGAATATTAAGTCCGTATACAATATGTTAAAAAAATTATCTATAAATTGTCAAGTCTCATCAGATTATGATCTGATTTCTAAATCTAAATCAATAATTTTACCAGGCGTCGGAAATTTTTTGACAGGAATGTCGAAACTCCATGAAAAAAAAATTGATAAAGCAATTTTTAATGCAATTCAAAATGAGTCTAAGTTTCTAGGAATTTGTTTAGGAATGGCTCTCCTTTTTGATCATAGTGAAGAAGATAATTGTGAAGGACTTAAGTTAATTAATGGAAATGTGAAAAAGTTTAATGATAAAAATTTTAAAGTACCACACATGGGCTGGAATCAAGTAAATTTTTCAGAGTCATCAAAACTTAAATTCACAATACAAATGAAAGAAAAAATTAAATTTTATTTTGCTCATTCTTATTATGTTGAATGTTTTGATAAATCTAATTTAGCAGCTAAAACCACGTATACTCATGATTTTTGTTCTATAGTAGAAAAAAAAAATATTTTTGGTGTACAATTTCATCCTGAAAAAAGTCATATTTATGGGATGGAATTATTAAAAAAATTCAATCAACTCACTTAATGCTACAAAAAAGATTAATTCCCTGTCTTTCTTTATTAAACGACTCATTTGTTAAAACAGTAAATTTTAAAAATCCAAAATATATAGGTGATCCAATAAATACGATAAAGATTTTTAATGAAAAATTTGTGGATGAAATAATTATTATTGATATTGGTGCTTCTAAATTAAATCTTAAACCCAATTTCAAACTTTTGTCTGAAATTGCAAGTGAATGTTTTATACCTTTAGGTTATGGTGGAGGCATCAAAACTTTGGATGATGCTTCTAAAATAATAAATATTGGTTTTGAAAAAGTATGTTTACAATCTGGAATTGTCAATAATTTAAAATTGATAAATCAAATTTCAAAAAAATTTGGTTCACAAAGTTGTCAAATTAGTATTGATATCAAAAAAGATTTATTTGGTAGATACCATATATATAACTATTTAAATAATTCATATTACAAAAATTTAAAGATTGAAAATTTTTTGTCTGAATTAATTAACTGTGGAGCGGGCGAAATAATTATTAATGTAGTTAATAATGATGGTAAACAAAATGGGATGGATTTAGATTTAATTAAAAGACTTTCAAAATTATTCTCAATTCCCATTATATTTGTTGGTGGAGTTGGAAAATTAGATCATGTTAAATCTGCATATGATGCGGGTGCCTTAGCTGTTGGAGGAGGGTCCTTTTTTATATTGTATGGTGATCATAGGGCAGTATTAGTCAGCTATCCAAATGAGGAAGATTTTAAAAATTAAATTATGAGCGAAAAAACTTGTAATAGATGTGTAATGAATTCTACAGCTAGTGGAATAGTTTTTTATGAAAATGGTTGTAATTATTGTGAAGATTTTAAAAAAGTATTAAACAAAGATGAAAAAAAAAATGATTTAAATAAATTATTAGATCAAATCAAAAAAAAATCAAAATCAAAATATGATTGTGTTGTAGGTTTATCAGGAGGACTAGATAGCTCATGGACTTTGGTTAAATGTAAGGAATATGGACTCAATCCACTTGCAGTTCATATGGATAATGGTTGGAATTCAGAGTTAGCACAAAATAATATCGAAAATCTTGTAAAAAAATTAAATGTAGATTTATACACACATGTTATTGATTGGTATGAATACAAAGACTTAATGCAATCTATGTTTGATGCACACGTATTAGATGTAGAGATTCTATATGATAATGCAATGTTGGCTGTTAATTATCAATTAGCAAAAAAATATAATACTAAATATATTTTAGCAGGAACAAATTTATCTACAGAAGGTATGAAAATGCCAAAAAATATGAATTGGTTAAAATATGATAAAAAAAATATCTTATCTATTGCAAAAATATTTGGAAAAAAAAAAATAAAAACTTTTCCGATTATAGGAACCAAAGATCTGATTTATTTTCATTTTATAAAAAAAATAAAATGGATTTCTTTTTTAGATTATTTCAACTATGAAAAAAAAGTTGCTTTAAATAATTTAATTTCAAAATTTAATTTTAAACCATATCCTTATAAACATTATGAATCAATTTTTACTAGATTTTATCAAGGTTATATTCTTCCTAAAAAATTTAAAATTGATAAAAGAATATTACATTTTAGTACGCTGATTATGACAAATCAAATGAAGAGAAAAGAAGCATTAAATGAATTAAATAAAATACCATATCCATCAGATGATGAGTTAAAATTAGATAAAGAATATTTTCTAAAAAAAATGAGTTGGAATGAAGATCAATTAAATTATTATTTATCTCAACCTGGCATAGAACATAGTTATTACCCAAGTGAAAAAAAATTTTGGGATTTTTTATTAAAAATATATAAGTTATTTTGATTATGTGTGGTTTTTATGGATTAGTTTCTAGAAGTTTTCATTATTCTCTTGATGAATTAAATAATATATCTCAATCAATTTACCATCGAGGTCCCGATGCAAATGGTTCAATTAAAGAAATTATAGATAAAAAGCATGTGTATTTTAATCACAACCGTTTATCTATAATTGATTTAACTGAAAATGGAACACAGCCATTTAAATCAGAGGATGAAAATTATATTTTAATCTTTAATGGAGAAATTTATAATTTTAAGGAAATTAGAGAAGAATTGATAGATAAAAATATTATATTTAAAACTAAAACTGACACTGAGGTGTTGTTAAAAGCCTGGATTGAGTGGGGTGAAAAAAGTTTGGTTAAATTAAGAGGTATGTTTTCCTTTTCAATATTAGATAAAAAAAAAAATAAAATATTTTTAGTTAGAGATAATTTTGGAATGAAACCTTTGTATTATTATAAAGATGAAGAAAATTTTTTTTTTGCATCAGAAATAATTTGTATATTAAAACTTTTAAAAAAAAAAATAGAGATAAATTTTGATCGATCTTATCAATATTTAATTTACGGTAATCATGATGATACGAATGAAACTTTTTTTAAAAATATTTACCAGTTACGACCTGGAGAATTTTTATCAATAAATTTAAAAGATGATTTAATAAAAAAAAAGATTTGGTGGCAGCCCAATTCAGATTTAGTTAAAAATATTACTTTCGATAAAGCAAAATCAGAAATTAGACAAAAATTTTTAGATAGTGTAAAAATGCATTTAATTTCTGATGTAAAAATTGGGGTTGCTCTTTCGGGAGGTATTGACTCATCTTCAATTACTTGTGCAATTAAACACCTTAATCCTAAAGAAAAAATTGATTTAATAAGTTTTATACCAAAAAATAAAGAAGATGATGAGTCAGCATGGATTGGTAATGTTGAAAAACATTTAAATGAAAATTCTAATAAGGTTTTTCAATCCAAAACTAACATTTCGAATATTATTGATGAACTAATTGAAGCACAAGGAGAACCATTTGGCGATACAACAATACTGGCAGAATATTTAATTTTTAAAGAAGCAAAAAAAATGAATATAAAAGTATTATTAATGGGCCATGGGGGTGATGAAGTTTTTGTAGGTTATGATGGATTTCCTGGGGCAATTATAAAAACTTTAATTAAAAATTTTGAAATTAAAAAGCTTTTAAAATTTTGTTTTAAATGGAAAAAAAATAATAATGCATCTTTTTTTGAATTGTTAAAAAAAATAAGTAACGAGTTTATTGATGGAAAATTAAAGACTTTTTTACTAAATCTTTTAGGTAAAAATAAAAAACCAAATTGGATCAGAAAAGATTTTTTGCAAAAAAAGAATGTTTCATTAGGTTTAAAAGAGAACAAATATTTTATTAAAAATAATAGAAATTTAGCCAACAAACAATTGAGTAATGTTTTTTTTAAAAATTTGCCAGCTATGTTAAGATATGCAGACAGATCTTCGATGAAAAATTCAATAGAATGTAGATTACCTTTTTTAAATAATGATTTATTTTCATACTGTCTTAGTTTACCGGAAAACTATCTAGTTTCAGATGAAGGAAAAACTAAATATATTTTTAGAGAGTCAATGAAAAATTTATTACCTAATGAAATATTTAATAGAAATGACAAAATTGGATATCTTAATAATGATAAATTTATATTTGAAATAATAAAAAAAACAGAAATTACAAATGATTTTGATTTATTTAATTTTGATAAATTAAAAATGTTTTTATCAAGACAAAATGAAACTGATAAAAATATAAATCTTCAAAAATGGAGAATCATAAATTTTCTTAGATGGAAAAATATTTTTAAAGAGTATTTATCTTTATAGATTTTTTCTTAAAAACATTTCTAGTATCAATTATTTTTTTTGCATGATTTTCAATCAGTCTGTAGTTTATATTTGAATGATTGGTAAGTATATATACAAGATCTTGATTTTTTAAATTCTTTAAATTTAATTTTATTGATTTCATTTCATCTTTAAGTTTTCTAGATGAAATTTTTTTAACTATTGGATCATAAAAATTGACTATATGACCACTTTTTTTTAAAATTTTAATAAAATCTAAAGCTGGTGATTCACGAGTATCTCCAACATTTTTTTTGTAAGAAACCCCTATGAGTAATATCTTAAGTTTTTTCCTATTTTTTATTAATGATTGATTGATTATCCATGTGGGCATTTTTCGATTAATATTTCCGGCTAATTCAACAAAGTTTAATTTCATTTTTTTTTTCTTAGCAAGCCAAGATAAGTAATATGGATCTACAGGTATACAGTGACCACCAACACCAGGTCCAGGATAGAATGGTTGGAAACCAAATGGTTTTGTTTTTGCCGCATTAATTATATCAAAAATATTTAATTTTAACTTATGACACAATATTTTCATTTCATTCACTAAAGCAATGTTTACACTTCTAAAAGTATTTTCAAAAATTTTTGTAAATTCTGCAGTCTCAATATTTTTTACCAAAACAATCTTATTTATAATTTTTGAATAAATAATTTTTGTTAATTGAGTACAGTTTTTTGAAATACCAGAACAAATTTTTGGAATATTTTCTATTGTAAATTTTTTATTTGAAGGATCTTCTCTTTCAGGTGAATAACCAACAAAAAAATTTTTACCAATATTAAATTTATTTTTTTTTAATCTATCACTAATAATTTCTCTTGTAGAACCAGGATAAGTTGAACTCTCTAAAATGATAAGTTGACCCTTTTTAAGGTTGGGTAAAATATTTGTAAGAGTATTTTTAATATATGATAGATCAGGTTTTAATGTACTTGTCAAAGGAGTAGGTAAACATAAAATTATTATATCTGTCTCATTTATAAGTTTAAAATTATTTGAAGTTCTAAAATTCCATTTTAAAGCTTTTTTTAAATACTGGTCTGATATATGACTTAAGTAAGATTTACCTTTTTTTAAATCCTTCAATTTTTGTGTATCTTTATCAAATCCAATTACATTAAATTTTTTTTTAAGATATAAAAAAACCAATGGTAGGCCAACATAGCCTAGACCTATAACGCCTATAGTAACTTTTTTGTTATTAATTTTTTTTTTTAATTCATTAAAATAATTCATTGGATACAATTTAAAATTTGATATCTATTGTGATAAATATAAGTTTATAATAATAATGAAAAAATTCGCAATCATTGGTATTTCAGGTTATATAGCAAAAAAACATGTCAAATGCATTAAAGAACTTAATGGGAACCTTATTGCAGCAATGGATTTACATGATAATGTTGGATTTTTAGACTCTTTTTTTCCAAATTGTAAATTTTTTAATAATCAAAAAAAATTTTTTAAATTTGTTAAAAAAGAAAAAGTTGATTTTGTTGTAGTTTGCACTCCAAGCTATAAACACTTTGAACATATATCAATGAGTATTAAATCGTTATGCAATGTTATTGTTGAAAAACCACCATTATTAAAAGATATTCAATTTAATAAAATTAAAAAATTAGAGAAGATTTATAAAAAAAATTGTTTTTGTGTTTTTCAATTAAGGTTTGATAAAAAACTTGCAAATTTAAAAAAACAAATTCAAAAAACTAAAAAAATAAATAAAGTTAAAATTAATTATTTTACATATAGAGGTGATTGGTATTTTAATTCTTGGAAAAATCAAAAAAAATTATCTGGGGGTTTATTGATAAATATAGGCATTCATTTTTTTGATATACTTTTTTGGATTTTTGGAAAATCTAAAAAAATTGTAATTTATAAAAAAAATAAGGAAACTGCTATGGGAACAATTGAACTGGAAAAAGCACAGGTAAAATGGGTTCTATCAGTAAAAAATTTAAATAAAAAAAATAAAAATATCAAAGCCTCTAGATCTATGATTGTAAATAAGAAAAAGTATAACTTTGATAAATTTGATGATTTACATAAAGTAAATTATCAACAAATAATAAAACATCAAAAACATAAAATAGACAACTTTAGATATTTAATAAATACTATGAGTAAAATTTAATAATGAAAAAATTTGTCCATCATACTGCTATACTAGATAAAAATGTAAGAATAGGAAAAAACTCAAAAATATGGCACTGGACTCATTTATCTGAAAATGTGAAAATAGGAGAAAATTGTGTATTAGGGCAAAATGTTTTTATAGGAAAAAACGTAAAAATTTCATCGAATGTCAAAATCCAAAACAATGTTTCTGTTTATGAGGGTGTTGTACTAAAAAAAAATGTCTTTTGTGGACCGAGCGTTGTTTTCACAAATGTAAAATTTCCTAGATCAAAAATTAAAACCAAAAAATATATTAGAACAATTGTTAATGAAGGTGCATCAATAGGTGCTAATTCAACGATTATTTGTGGGGTAAAGTTAGGGAAAAATTCATTAATTGGCGCTGGATCTTTAATAACAAAAAGTGTTCCAAATAATACAATTGTTATTGGAAATCCAGGAAAGGTAGTAGGTTGGATTAGTAATTGTGGCAAGAAGATAAAATATTTTTCAAAAAAATAAATAAATAAAAAAATGTCAAATATTCAAAATAAAATAAAATTTAATGATTTAGATATTTTTAATAAAAAAATAAATAACAATATCCTTAAAATATTAAAAAAAGATTTTGATAAAAATGAATTTATTTTCGGAAAATCTGTAGAAAATTTAGAAAAAGTTCTTAAAAAATTAACTGGAAGTAAATTTGTGTGTACAGTTGGTTCAGGAACTGATGCCATACTATTATGTCTACTAAGTTTAAATTTAAAAAAAGGTGATGAAATTATTATACCAAGTTTTTCATGGCTTTCAGTTGCAGAAATGGTTCTATTATGTGGTTGTAAGCCAGTTTATCTTGATACTTCACTTTCGACATTCAATATTGATGAAAAATTGATAGAAAAAAAGATTACAAAAAAAACAAAAGGAATTATTTCAACTTCTTTATTTGGAAGATCAGCTGATCTATTTTATATAAAAAGGATTTGCAAAAAACACAAATTATTTTTTATAGAAGATGCTGCACAAAATTTTGGATCAATAATAAAAAAAAAAAATTCTTGTAATATAGCTGATATGACCATTACTAGCTTTTTTCCCTCAAAAACATTAGGGAGTTATGGAGATGGAGGAGCTATTTTTACAAATAATAAGAAAATTTTCGAAAAAATTAAAAATTTAAGAAATCATGGTCAACAATCATATTCTATAAGTAAAATGATAGGATTAAACTCTAGAATAGGTACAATTCAAGCAAGTATTTTGTTAGAAAAAATAAAAAAATTAAATTTCAAAATCAAAAATCAAAAAAAAAATTTATATAAAATATCAAAACTTCTTTATTAAAAATAAAATTGAGGGTTTTCCCAAGTATAGAAAACAACATTATGACGATGTTTATGGTCAATTTTCTATTTTAATAAAAAAGAGAAAAGTTTTTATTAAGCATTTAAAAAATAATAAAATCCCTTTCAAGGTATACTATCCATTGCCTTTATATAGGCAGTTTAATCAAAAAAATAATATTTTTTTAAAAAATACAGAATTTTTATGCAAACATATTATTTCGCTACCACACAATGACATGAGTCAAGTTAGATTTAAAATGATATTAAATTTTTTACGTAAAATAATTAAATTCGATAGGAAAATTTTTTTTGAAAAAAATTAAAATCTTATTTATTCAACCAATTGGTCAATTTAGCGGTTCTTTAAAAAGTTTAGAGGAGTATTTAAAAATTTTACCAAAAAATAAATATAATTTTATTTTTCTTACACAGAAAGGTACAGCAAGTCAAAGGCTATCCAAATTCGGTAAAGTTTTTGCATGTAATGGTATTTCAAAATTTGATAATACTGACATAGGGTATTACAGAGGATTTAGATGGCTCATATTATTGAGAGAATTTTTTTATTTGTTTTCTACATTTTTCACTATAAGCGAAATAAAAAAAAAAAACAAAGATATAGATATTATACATGTCAATGAAATAACTGCAGTACCAACAATTTTCATATTAAGATTTTTTTTTAAATTACCGATTATTTTACATGTTAGAACAGTTTTTAAAAAAGATAATTTTTTTGGTAAATTAATAATTAAGTATATCAAAAAATCAGTAAAAAAATTAATAGTTATTGATGATAATGTAAAAAAATCTTTACCAAAAGACCTTAAGACAACAACTGTCAGAAATATTTTTAATAAAGATAAATTAAAAAAAAGTAATTCTATTAAAGATAAAAAATATTTAAATATTGGATATATTGGTAGCTATTTAAAGTATAAAGGTGTTCAAGATTTAATAATTGCTACAAATAATCTTACAAAAAAAGGCTATAAGATACGATTATATCTTGCAGGCGATTATATAAGAAAGCAAAATTTAATTATTAATTTTTTTTTGAAAATTCTAAACTTAGATAATAATATTAATCCAATTGAAAATAAAAAAAATATTTTCAATCTTGGAGTAATAAATAATTTGGAATTTTTTTATAAAAAAATTAATGTTTTATGCTTTCCAAGTTATCTTAACGCCCTTGGAAGACAAGTTTTTGAAGCTGCTTTGTTTGGATTACCAAGTATCGTATGTCTAGACAAAAATTATTCTGATAGTTTTATAAATCACCAAACTGGAATAGCTATTAAGAATCCAGGGTCAATTAATAAATTAGAAAATTCAATAATTTTTTTCTATAAAAATAGAACTTATGTAAAAAAAATGGGCAGACAAGCATTTATTTTAGTAAAAAAAAAATTTGATAAAAAGAAAAATTTAAAAATTCTTGAGAGTATTTATAAAAGCTTAGCTTAGTTATTTCTTAAAATTTGGACTATTCTATCACTTACTACAGAATGACCTAGTTCGTTATAATGAACACCATCATGGAAAAATTTGTCATTATACAGGGTTTTAGTTAAGTCATATAAATATTTATTTAGTTCTTTTTCTAATAAGCTTTTAATTTTTTTATTAATTTTTCTTTTTGAGTCTTTATCATTTTTTTCTATCGAGTATAAAATTATTATTTTTTTTGTTTTGCTTTGGTTTTCTACTTCATTTTTCAAAAGTTCGACAGAGTGTTCAATTAATTCATTTTGATGTTTATTTTTTTTTGTATTATCTTTTTTTGATAAATATTTATTTAAATCATATTTTGTAGAGATAAAACTAATAGCCTCCATTACTGCAGGAAATAATAATTTATTTTCATTTAAATAAAAATGTGCAGTTTGTGAGTCAGCATATTCTCTGTAAAAATCTCCAGGAGCGACAGTGATTATTATAATATCTGCATCATTTATTCTTTCATCAAATCTTAACCTCATTACCATATTAATGACACTATATGCGTTTACACCTGCGTTACCGCAAACAAAATCTTTAATTTTTTCACAAACTAAATGTGAAAATATTTTTTTATCATCTATATAGCTACCTCCGTAAGTAATACTGTCACCAATAAATAAAATTTTATCTTTGCTGGTTGAATTCCAATCCTCTAAACTTCTTAAGCCAACATTATTGATTGTAACTGTTGAAGATTTAAGTCTATTTTTTTTTTGATTTATTTTTGGTGCATAACCATAAATAAAGTCTGAGTCGTAACTAATTGGTTTCCCCAAACCTATTTGTTTTAGATAAAATTCTGTAATAAATAAGCTTATTATTAAAAAAATTGTAAGAAAAAAGAATGTAAATAATTTCACTTAGCTTATCTTTATTATTTTTTTTAAACAGTATATATAAATTTATGGATATATTTAGATTAATATCAATATTTTTTATTATATTAATTATTGTAAAAGTTCTTGAATGTATTGGAAAATTTTTCAGTAATTTAATTAAAATAAAATTATCCTTTAATTCAGAGGTTATTTTTGGTTTTTCAATTTTAAATATTTTTTTTTATTTCTTATATTTTTTTTTAAAGATAGATAATTTTTTTATATTATTATTGTTTATTCCTTTATCATTAATATTTGTATTAAGAAATCCTGGTTTAAGAGATAATAAATACGATTACTTTTTTTTATTTTTAATTTGTTTAGTTTATTTAATTCCAGCTTTCATTTTTAAAGAACAGTTTTATGTATTTCGAGGTAATTATTGGGACTATTTTAATTATCTGTCATCAGCTTCATTATTTAATAAATATAATTATTTGGAAATATTAAATGATAAATTTGATATTATATATCTGTCTTTTCAAAATATAGATAAAATTGTCCAATACAGACCTATAACTAATTTTGTCTTGTCATTATTTTTAAATTTTAAATATTTAGATATCTTTTTAATATCCTATGCTTTTAAAATTTTTTGTATCTGTCTAGTTTTCTTATCATTTAAAGAATTAATTACAAATCTAAAAATAACCGAAAAAAAAAAATATCTTATTTCAACAATTTTTATATTTTCTTTTTGGGTTATTTTTATTTTTGAGATAGAAGCACTTTCTCATTTAGCAAGTATTTCTGTTTTTTTAATTTGTTTAAAGTATTTAGGATTTTTTTTTGAAAGTTTAAAAAACAAAAAAAAAAATTATTTGATTTTTTACGTTATTAATTTGGCAGCTTTATTTATAATATATCCAGAAATATTTTTGATATTTCTTTTTTTGAGTTTAATTTATTTAATTGATAATAAATCAAATTTCAATTTTAATAAAACAACATGGTCAAATATTTTTTTTTCATTAATACTATTTTTATTTTTAGTTTCTCAATCTTATAGAACAAATTTTGAATTTGTGATGATTCAAATCAACCAGGCATTAGACTCAAGTATTAATTGGTGGGGTTATTATGGGGCATATATATTGGGAAGAGATAACCTCGTAATGGATGATGATATTGTAAATTTAATTAAGCATAATATTGGTGTTAATTTAGTTGAGAAACTTGAATTGATCTACTCAATTCATTATGAAAATAATTATAAATTTATTTATCTAAACTTTTTACCTTCTTTGTTTGGGTTATATCATATAACTGTTGGCAAAATTTTAAATTCTTTAGATTACTTATTTTTAATTTTGACATTATTATTGAACATATATTTAATTAAGATTGTAATTCAAAATTTTTCAATTATAAAAAAATACAAATTATACATTTTTTCTTTCATAGTTTTATTTATATTTTTAATTTTAAATAAAAATTTTTGGACAGTGATAAAAATTTATAGTTATCTTTTTCCTTTTTTATTCATTTTTTTTTCAATTTCATTTAATTATAATAAATTAAACAAGTTATATTTGGTTTTATTATTTTCTTTTATATTTTACAAATATTCAATTTTTAATTATGGAATAGGAAAACTAGACTCTTTTCCCTCAATAATAAATAAAACTTATAAAGAAAATGTTGTATGGTCTATAAATGAGGAAAAAATTAAAAAATGTAAAAATGTAAATATTAATATCAGTGAGTATTTTAAAAAAAGTTATGTTATATTAAAATTAAAACACCAAAATATTGAAATAAATTCTAAAAATACTAATAGTTTTTTTTGTGAAATAAATTTTAAAAACAAAATGTTTAAGATAGATACTTATGAATAAATTGTCAGTTATAGTACCTGTATATAATGAAGCAGAAAATATCGAAATTTTCCTTAATAGAACTATCTCTACCTTAGTGAAAATAAACACAGACTATGAGATAATTTTTATTGCTGATCCTAGTAAGGATAAAACTGAGGAATTAATCAAACAACAAATAAATAAAAATAATAAAATTAAATTAATAACTTTTTCAAGGCGCTTTGGTCAACCTGCGGCGACAATGGCCGGTATTCAGAACTGCACAGGAGAAAGATGTGTAATAATTGATTGTGATTTACAGGATCCTCCAGAACTAATCTTAAATATGAACGATAAAATGAATGAAGGTTATGATGTTGTTTTAGCGAGACGAAGATCAAGAAAAGGTGAAACTTTAATAAAAAAATTTATCACTAAAGTTGGTTATGCTTTTATAGAAAAAATAACAGATATACAAATTCCAAAAGACACCGGAGATTTTAGAATTATTTCAAAAAAAATTATTGAAAATTTAAAACAATTTAAAGAACCAAATGCTTTTTTAAGAGGTTTAGTTGCATATATAGGATTTAACCAAACTTTTATAGATTATGATCGTGATGAAAGATCAGGCGGCAACAGTAAGTATAATAGATACTTAGGATCAATAAAGATTGCATTCAATGGTATATTTGGATTTAGCTCAAGACCATTATTTTTAATGGCAGTAATTGGATTTATTTTTGCACTTTTAAGTTTTTTGGTTGGAATTTATTATATAATTATTAAATTAATTGATCCAACAATAACACCTGGCTTATCATCAACTATTTTATTCATTACTTTTTTTTCAGGTTTAAATCTAATTGGACTTGGTTTAATAGGCGAATATGTCGGTAGGATATATGATGAAGTAAAAGATAGGCCAAATTTTATTATTGATAAAAAATATAATTTTGATGAATAAAAAATTAGATAAAAACCAAGTTGAAAAAAAAAATATTGAATTTTTTTCTTCAAATTCTGAATATCAAAAAAATATAGCAACTATAGATACTTATAAAATATTATACTCAGAAATTACAGATTTTATCAAATCAAGTGATAGATTATTAGATATTGGTCATGGAGGTAGTTTTGATTACGATACATCGAAAGTTAAAGAAATAACAGGTTTAGATTTAGATAAAATGATAGATATAAATAATTTACCAAAAAATATAAATCTCATTGAAGGAAGTGTCTTAAATATTCCAAAGAATGTAAAAAATTTTGATACAACTCTAGTTGTGATGTTGTTACATCATTTGGTTGGAAATAATGTTTCAGAAAATCTTGAAAATTTAGATAAATGTTTACAACAAATACGTAAAACTTTAATAAATAATGGTAAATTAATTATTGTTGAGTCGTGTGTGCCAAAGTGGTTTTACTTAATTGAAAAATTACTTTTTAAACCAACTTCATTTCTAATAAAAAAATTTATGAAACATCCTCCAGCTTTTCAATTTACTCAGGAAATATTGGATAAATATTTGAAAAAAAATAATTATAAAAATATTAATTTTAAAAAAGTAAAACAAGGTAAATTTATACTTCAGTATGGAATTAAATTTCCAACTTTTTTAACACCAGTTGAAACAATTATAATTACTGCAACAAAGTAGTTTTTTATGAAAAAGAAAGTTTTGATTACAGGATGTGCAGGATTTATTGGCAGTAATCTTGTTGATTTTTTACTTAAAAAAAATTTTAAAATTGTAGGATTGGATAATCTATCAACTGGAAATATTAAATTTTTAAAACATGCTTTAAAAAATAAGGAATTTAGATTTTATAAAAAAGATTTATTAAGGGATAATATTTCAAGTTATTTCAAAAATATAGAAACTGTCTATCATTTAGCAGCAAATGCCGATGTAAGATTTGGATTAAAACATACCAAAAAAGATATAAATCAAAATATAATTGTTACTCATAAGATACTAGAAGCTATGAGAAAAAATAATGTTAAAAAAATAATGTTTTCATCAACAGGATCTGTATATGGAGAGTCAAATCAAATACCAACCAGAGAAAATGCTCCATTTCCAATTCAAACTTCTCTTTATGGCGCTTCAAAAGTTTCTGCAGAGGGATTAATATCAGCGTATTGTGAGGGATTTGACTTTAAATCTTATATTTTTAGATTTGTATCTATTCTAGGAAAGAGGTACAGCCATGGTCATGTCTTTGATTTTGTTAAAAAATTAAAAAAAAATAATAAAATACTTTACGTTTTGGGTGATGGGAATCAAAGAAAGTCCTACTTAAACATCGATGATTGTATTAATGCAATCCATAAATCAATGAATTATTTTGATGATAAAATTAATATAATAAATCTAGGAACAAATAATTCTCTCACAGTGAAAGAATCAATTAAAATAATTTGTGATATTCTTAAATGTAAGCCAAAGTTATTTTTTAAAGGTGGAAGAAGAGGATGGGTAGGTGATAGTCCTTTAATTTTTTTAGATATAAAAAAATTAAGAAAATCAGGTTGGAAACCGAGTTACACAATAAAACAGTCTATTAAAATTACAACAAAATATTTATTGGACAATCAATGGATACTGAAACGAAAAGTATGAAAATAATTATTTTTGGTGCTGCTGGTACAATTGGAAATTTTCTATCAAAAAAATATTTAAAAAAAAATAATAAACTTTTATTATTTGTCAAAGATCAAAAATCAAAAAAAAAATTAATTAAATTATTAGATTTAAAAAAAAAAAATAATGCAATAGTTGAAATGTTGAATATTACGAAAAAAAATTCTATAAAAAAAAAAATTGATAAATATAGTTTTTTTTTTTAGAGAATCTAGTTTGATAATAAATGCTACTGGTGATTTAGGTGAAATAAAAGAAATATCAAATTTGGATTTAAAAAAATTTGAGAAGACAGTAAATGTAAACTTTCTTTCAAATCTTGTTATTATACAGAAAATATTACAACTTAAAAAAAAAAATAAAAGATTGAGTATTATCCTATTTTCTGGTGGTGGAGTAACAAATTATAGAAAAAATTTTACTGCTTATTCAATTTCAAAATTAGCATTAGTAAAATTAGTAGAAATTGTGTCGAAAGAAATAAAAAATAAATTCATTCAAATAAATGCAATTTCTCCAGGAATTATCCAATCGAAAATGATTGATAAAACTCTTCAAAATAGAAAATTAGTTGAAAAAGAAGAAATAAAAAAAATAAAACTACAAGTTTCTTATTCTTACAAAACTTTAGATAAACTTTATAAAGTAATTAATTTTTTAATTTCTGATAAGGGAAAAAAAATATCTGGAAAATTAATTAGTTCTAAATGGGATAATATTGAGAACTGGAATAGAAAAAAAATAGAAAAGTTACACAAAAGCGAACTCTACTTGATAAGAAGAGTACAATGAAAAATAAAAAAATTTTAAATATTGGTTTAATTGGTTGTGGCGTGGTTGGATTAAGAAGAATTGAAAATTTATCTAATAATTTTAAATTAATTGGTTGCGCTGATATTAAGGTTCCTAAAAAAAAATTTATAAATAAAAAAAAATTATTTATAACCTCTAATTGGAAAAAACTAATAAATTTAAAAAATTTAGATGCAGTCATAATTGCAACAACACATCAACTCCATACTCAGATCATTTTAGAGTGTATTAAAATAGGAATACATGTTTTTGTTGAAAAACCTGGTGGTATATCAGCTATAGAAACAAATAGAATTATTTCATTTTATAAGAAAAAAAAAAATTATTTAAATGTAAGAGTAGGTTTTAATCATCGTTACCATCCAGCTTTTCTTAAAGCTAAAGAATTAATTAATGATAAATTAATCGGTAAAATTTTATATATAAGAGCAGTTTATGGACACGGTGGTAGACTGAATTATGAAAAAGAATGGAGATTTAGAAAAAAGATATCTGGAGGTGGAGAGCTTATTGATAAAGGCTCACATTTGATCGATTTAGCTAGATTTTTTTTAGGAGATTTAGAAATTATTTCATCAAAATTAAAAAATTTTTTTTGGAAAATGAAACTTGAAGATAATTGTTTTTTAAATCTTGAAAACAAAAATGGCTCGATTGCTTTTTTACATGCTTCTTGTACGGAGTGGAAAAATAAATTCCTGTTCGAAATTTTTGGTCAATTTGGAAAAATTGAGATAAATGGATTAGGTAAAAGTTATGGAGAGGAAAGACTAATTATTTATAAAATGTTAAAAAAAATGGGAAAACCATTTAAAAAAGAGTTTAGGTTTAAAAAAAAGGATTATTCTTGGAAAAAAGAACTTGATGAGTTTTATATTGATATCACAAAAAAAAAGTATCAAGTCCAGGATTAATTGATATTTATAAAAACTTAAAAATAATAAACGAAATTTATAATAATAATGATAATAATTAGGAGTCCTCTTAGGATTAGTATTGGAGGAGGAGGCACAGATATACCATCATATTACAAACAAAAAGGTGGTTTTTTTATTTCTGCTGCAATTAATAAATATGTTTTTGTTACTATAACAAAACCTTTTGAAAAGGGTATTTATCTTAAATATTCGCAAATAGAAAAAACAAATAAAGTTAAAAATATTAAACATAGAATAATTCGAGAAGTATTAAAAAATGAAATAAAAAAAAATAAAATTGAGATTACAACATTAACAGATATACCAGCAAAAACGGGATTGGGTTCTTCAGGAAGTTTTTCAACAGCATTAATAAAAGCAATATATACATTTAATGAAAAAAAGATTAACAAGAGAGAACTTGCTGAAAAAGCATGTGATATTGAAATAAATAAATTAAAACTACCAAGCGGAAAACAAGACCAATATATATCTTCTTATGGTGGTATTTCTGAATTTAAAATTAACAAAAAAGGATATGTTAAAGTAAATAAATTAAATATATCAAAAAACACAATATTAAATTTAGAAAAAAATTTATTATTATTTTTTACAGGTTTTTCAAGAAATTCATCATTAATTTTAAATGAACAAAATTCTAAAACTCTTAAAGAAAGTTCAGAGATGATAAGAAATTTAGATTATATCAAAAAATTAGCCTTAAAAATTAAAAAAAGTCTTACCAAGGGAAATTGTGAAGAGTTTGGGAGATTGATGAATGAACATTGGAAAAATAAATTAAAGAGATCCAAGAGAATGTCCAACTCTATTATTGATAACATTTATAATTTTGCTCTAAAAAATGGAGCATTGGGTGGTAAATTAATTGGTGCTGGCGGTGGAGGATTTTTATTATTTTATACTAATAATCCAAATCGTTTAAGGAAAGCAATGAAAAAAAAAAAGATTGAAGAAATTAATTTTAAATTTGATCATGAAGGAGTAAAACAAATCTTTTGAAGAAATATGAAGCAATAATCTTGTGTGGTGGTAAAGGTAATAGGATAAAAAAAATTACAAAAAAAAAACCGAAATGTTTGATAAATTTTAACAACAAACCTTTTTTATTTTATCAATTACGATATTTAAAAAATAATGATGTAAAAAATGTTATTTTATCGGTGAACTACAAAGCTGAACAAATTAAATATTACGTCAAAAATAATATAAACTTTATAAATATAAAAATTGTCAATGATGGTAAAAATTTACTAGGAACAGGTGGAGCTGTGAAAAAATCGATCAAATTTTTAAAGGATTATTTTTATGTAATTTATGGAGACAGTTATCTTAATTTTAAATTAAAAAATTTAAAATCAATTGATAAATATTCTACTATGGCAATTTACAAAAATAAAAATAAATACGATAAAAGCAATGTTGAAATAAATAAATCAAAATTTATAATTTATGACAAATCAAAAAAAATGAAAAATTATAGTTATATTGATTATGGTGTAAGTTATTTAGAAAAAAAAATTTTTAAAAATTATAAGAAAAATAGTAGATTTGATCTATCAAACTTGTTACAAAAAATTTCAAAAAATAAAGGACTCAAAGGATATGTTGTAAAAAAAAGATTTTATGAAATCGGATCTTATAGTGGTATAAATCAATTTAAAAACTTTTTAAAAAAATGAGTTTTATCAAAATTTATAAAAAAAATATTACTGAATCATTATTTAAATTAGATGAAAAAAAAATAAGTCAAACAGTTTTACTTTTAAAAAAATTAAAAAAAGATCAAGGAAGACTTTTTATAATTGGTGTGGGTGGTAGTGCTGGTAATGCATCTCACGCAGTAAACGACTTTAGGAAGCTTTGTGATATAGACGCCTATACCCCTGTTGACAATATTTCAGAAATTACTGCTAAAACTAATGATGAGGGTTTTGATACAATATTTGATAGTTATCTGAGATTATCAAATTTTAGTAAAAAAGACATTTTAATGATATTTTCAGTAGGTGGAGGCAATTTAAAGAGAAATGTTTCAGTAAATTTAATTAAAGCAATTAAATATTCTAAACAAAAAAAAGGGAAAAGTATTTGTATTGTAGGTCGTAAAGATGGATATGCATATAAAAATTCAGATATCAATATTTTAATAAATGTTCCTGATAAAAAATTAGTGACCCCTATAACAGAAACCTTTCAAACATTGTTATGGCATTTTTTCGTTTCACACCCAAAACTTCAAGTCAATAAAACAAAGTGGTAAAAAATAAAAAAGCATTATTTTTCGATAGAGATGGAACTTTAATAAAATCTCAAATTTCAGCAAATAAAAAGCCTATTGGTATAAAAAAATTAAAAGACTGTAAGATTTTTCCATCAGCCAAGAAAATTTTAGAAAAACTAAAAAAAAACTATTTAATATTTATAATAACAAATCAACCTGATGTAGGCAGAAATAAAAATACAAAAAAAAATGTGATAGAAATTCATAAGTTTTTAAAAAAAAAACTTCCTATAAAAAAAATATACACTTGTTATTGTGACAATGATAAATGTAAAAATAGAAAACCAAATTCTGGAATGTTAAGAGAGGCATCAAAAAAATATAAGATTAATCTTTCGAAGAGCTTTGTGATAGGCGATAGGTGGAAGGATATAGAGGCTGGGAAAAAAGTTAATTGTCAAACAATATTTATCAATAGAGGATATAGTGAAAAGCTTTTAAGTAAACCTGATTATTATATTAAAAATTTATCTCAAATTAATGAAATAATTAAATTTTGAATTTAGATTTTTTTCCATCATTATAAAATTGTTTTACAGTTTCAATTGAGTAATTGTTTAATGATAGTTTTTTTGATTTTAGCTTCTTAATAAATTCAGGGCCCATAGTAATAATATGACAACCACATTTTTTTGCTTGATAATAATTAAATACTTCTCTTGTAGATGCCCATAAAATTTTTACATTTTTAAATTTTTCAAAAAGTTTTACAGCTTTTTTTACTATTAATTCTGGGTTTATTCCATTGTCTGCAATTCTTCCACAAAAAATTGATATAATCACAGGAACTTTTTTGTTTATTGAGGATTTAATTTTTATTAATTGGTTTAATGTAAAAACAGCTGTTATATTTATTTGAATACTTTCAGAATTTACTTTTTTAATTACTTGATTTAGTAGTTTACCTTTTGTATTTACGATCGGTATTTTGACATATAAATTTTTATCCCAGTCTTTTATTTTTTTTGCTTGATTGTAAATTTCGTAAGGACTATCAGCAAAAACTTCAACTGATAAAGGTTTTTTTTTAGTAATTTTTAATATTTTCATACATTGTGATTTATAATTTTTAACTCCATTGGCTCTCATAATTGATGGATTGGTTGTAACCCCATCAACACCATAAGAATTTATACATTTTTCAATTGTTTCTATGTTTGCGGTATCACAATATATTTTTATCATTATCTATTTTTATATAAATAATTTAACTTTCGCAATTCTTTTAAATTTTGGTAATTTATTTTTATAAATCTTTTTTTAAAAAAAGTTAGCTTAGAATCATTTGATTTATCAATAAGCACCAAAACATTATTTTCTATACACTCTAAAGTAAAAATTGAATATAAATTTTCCTCTGAAAAAATTGTATATTTTGCTCTTCTTTGAAGCTTGATTAATTTCTTTCTTTTCAAAAAACCATGATTTTTGATATTTGAATTATTCAGTTTGTTTCCTACAATATTAATTTTAAAACCAAGCTCAATCAAATTTTTAATTAAATGAAAAGGAAAAAGCTTTTTCTTGTTTGGATGGTTTCTATAATAAATTAAAAAATCAATATTCTTATTTCTCACTTTTTTTTTTTTAAATTCAAAATTATTTACGATAAAATTGAAAATAGATTTTTTAATTGTTTTTTTATAAAGATATTTTTTTAAAAGATCTGTAGAAAATATAAGATTAAATTTTCTGATAATAATAATTATTTCACTTATTTTATAAAATATTGGAAATAGAAATTTCCTTACAAAACTAGAGTTTTTTGAAAAATTTGCACCTCCAGTTATAGGTCCAATATTCGAATTGGGTGGTAAAAATAAAAATAATATAAAATTCCATAATGGTAAGTAATTAATATAGTAAATTTTTTTCTTATAAAAAAAAAATTTCCAACAATATAATACTCCTAAAAAAGGAAGTATGTATTTATAGTTAATAATTTTATTCAATAATCTATTTCTTATTTTTGGTTTTTTTATTTCTATTAATCTAAATTTTTTTTTTAAACTTTTAAGATAAAATAAAGCCAATTGACCTTCCCCAGAATTTTCTGATTTATCACAAACCCAGTAATGAATTTTTTTATTTTTCAATGATTTTAAAAATAGTTTTTTTATATATATTATTTATATAATTACCTTTTAAATAAAAATAAAAACTTTCAAATAATCTTAAAATTCTTCTAAAAAAATCATTATGCAATCTCCACAAAAATTCAAAATTTTCAAATTTTTTTGGAACTTGTTTTTCTTCACCACTAGCGATTGCGATTGAACCACCAATACAAATAATTTTAAAATTTTTGTTTTTTTTTGCAATCGAGAAAGCAAGCTGTTCTTGTTTGGGTGTTGGTAATGTTATAAAAATAATTTCAGAATTTTTGACAACAATTTTTTTTTTAGCCAGCTCTTTTAATGGGGCATACGGTAATTGAATATGATTTATTTTTAATTTAAATTTCTTTTTTAAAAATTTTTTTGAGCGAGATGTGATATTACCAATTATTTTAATTGATTTGATATTATCATTTAATCTTATTTTATTTAGTAATACTCTTCCTGGTATTTTGTTTAAATTTACAATTTTCTTTATAAAAACTCCATCAGGCCAATTATATAGATTTTTTTGAGGTAAAATATCTCTTTTAGAATAATATCCAAGAAAAGCCAAGTTCATTCCTGATAAAATAAAATTTCTTTTTAAATCAAAATTACTTACAGAATTTAAAATTTTGAAAGTTTTTTTTTCATAATTTTCACTTTGAAAATTAAAGTTAAATAATTTAAAATTTTTATTTAATATATTTTGATCAAAAAATAATAGTTCTCTTATTTTTAAAAAAGCTCTTAATAAAATTCTAAAATATCTTATTTCAAAATTATTATTTTTAATTGATCTTAATATTTCTTTGGTTGTAATCAAATAACTCCTGATGTTTTTATCAGATGCACCGCCTGTTCTCATTCTTACAATTTGATTGTTTAAAATTTTAAATTTGACATTGTGTTTTTTAAATATTCTAAGAAAGAAATCAAAGTCAGATGCAATTTTAAATTCAGTATTATAAAGTCCATATTGGTCATATACTTTTTTTTTTATAAATGACGCCGGATGTGGAGGCATATCTCCATTTAATAAATTTTTCACTCTCAAATTTGAAGCTTCATAAAATCGTTTTATTCTATTGTAATTATTATATGAGAAATAGGTAACATCTCCTAAAAAAACATCATGATTTGGACTCTTTTTAATCTTTTTAACTATTTCCTCAATTATAGTATTTGAATTGAGAATATCATCAGAGTTTAATATCATTATAAAAATACCTTTAGCCTTTTTTATTCCCTCATTCATAGCCTCATAAATTGATGTTTTTTTTTTTAATAAATAATTTTTTTTTTTTATTAGGATTTTTTTTTAAAATTTTAATAGTATTATCTTCTGAACCACCATCAACAAATATGTGTTCTATATTTTTATATGTTTGAGAATTTACTGAGTTGATTGTGTCAGCTATTGTTTTTTCACTGTTAAAGCAAACAGTTAAAATTGATATTTTCATTATTATTTATTGAATGTAAAAATTAATTATATAATAGTTAATATTGATTATGAAAATAAAAAAAGCTTTAATAACCGGTATTACAGGACAGGATGGTTCATATTTAGCTGAATATCTACTTAAGAAAAATTATATAGTTCATGGAATTAAAAGAAAATCCTCATCTTTTAATACACAAAGAATAGATGACATATTTAATGACAGAAAATATAAGAAAAAATTTATTCTTCATTATGGGGATTTAACAGACTCAAATTCAATTAATACCATTATTAAAAAAGTAAACCCTGATGAAATTTATAATCTTGCTGCACAAAGCCACGTAGGAACAAGTTTTCAAATGCCCGAATATACAACAAATGTAAACGCCTTGGGCACATTAAGAATATTAGATGCAATAAAATCTTTGGGCTTAGAGAAAAAAACCAAGTTTTATCAAGCTTCTACATCTGAGCTTTATGGAGAAATTCAAGAAAAAAAACAATCTGAAAAAACTAAATTTTATCCAAAGAGTCCATATGCTTCATCCAAACTATTTTCATATTGGATTACCAAAAATTATAGAGAGTCATATAATATTTTTGCTTCCAATGGCATATTATTTAATCATGAGTCACCAAGAAGAGGAGAAACTTTTGTAACTCGAAAAATTACTATGGGTTTAAGTAAAATTATCCATGGAAAAGAAAAATGTCTACATCTTGGAAATTTATATTCAAAAAGAGATTGGGGGCATGCCAAAGATTATGTTGAAATGTGTTGGAAAATTTTACAACACAGAAAATCAGATGATTTTGTGATTGCCACAGAAAAGCAATATTCAGTAAAATTTTTTATTGAGAGATGCTTTAAATTTTTAGCTATAAAGATTAAATGGTATGGCAAAGGGTTAAATGAAGTTGCAAAAATTGTCTCATTTAATAAAGATGAATATCCCAATCTTTCCAAAAATCAAATTGTGATCAAAGTGAGTAAAAAATATTTCAGACCTAATGAAGTTGATAATTTAATTGGTAATACATCAAAAGCTAAAAGACTATTGAAGTGGAAACCTAAAATTAAAATTGATGATTTAATTGAAGAGATGTTACTATCAGATTTAAAAAATCAATAAAGAATATTTACTATTCAAGTTTTATTTTGAAAAAAAAAATATTAATAGCTGGTCAAGATGGAATGGTAGGTTCTTCAATTTATTCTTTGTTAAAAAAAAAAAATTATAAATTAATTGACTGTCCAAGAAAAAAAATAGATTTTACAGATATAAAAAAAGTTGAAAAATTTTTTCAAATTAATAAACCTGATATTGTTATTAATTGTGCTGGTAGAGTTGGAGGTATTTTAGATAATTCTAAATACCAAGATGAATATCTATTTGTAAACACATTGATAGGTTTAAATCTAATTAATATTAGTCTCAAATATAATGTAAAAAAATTAATAAATTTAGGCTCAGCATGTATTTATCCAAAAAAGAATAAGCAACCAATTAAAGAAGATTATTTATTATCATCATATCTCGAACCTACCAATGAAGGTTATGCTTTAGCAAAAATATCAGTATTAAAATATTGCGAATATGTAAGAAAAAAATTTAATAAAGATTTCATCTCTTTACAACCGGCAAATTTATATGGTGAGGGAGATAATTTTGATTTAAAGTCTAGTCATGTGATACCTGCTTTAGTAAAAAAATTTTTCATAGCTAAAAAAAATAAGATTAAAAAAGTTGAAATATGGGGTAGTGGTAAGGTAAAAAGAGAATTTTTAAACGTGGATGATCTTGCTGAAGCAATAAATTTTTGTTTAAATAGAAAGATACAATATAGCTTTATAAATGTGGGAAGTGGAACACATGTTTCTATTAAAGAACTTGCAGTTTTGATTAAAAAAATTGTTAATTATAAAGGTCAAATTTACTTTAATAGGAAATATCCTGATGGTGTTAAACAAAGAAGACTTGATATTAAAAGAATAACAAAACTTGGTTGGAAAGCTAAAAAAAGTTTAAAAAAAGGACTTAGTGAATATTGTAAATATTTTGAGGAAAAAATATTTCCCAATAATTAATTTTTTGGCAATTTTCTAGCGATATAAATAATTAAGAAATATGAAAATAATACACATATTATAATTTTAAATCTCTGAATTTCTAAATGATTCAAAAGAATTGGTATAATCATAAGTAAATTAATTATGATTATTGTTTGAAAGTGATTAAACTTTTCTAAAAGCAAGTGATGTATATGAGATCTATCAAATGAAAAAGGATTTCTTCTTTTTTTTATTCTTTCAAAAAAAAGTCTAATCATGTCAACGCCAGGTATAATCATGTAAATCAATATTTCGTCACTAAAAGTTATTATATCTGTGTTAAAGAACTTAATAAAAATTACACCAATAATAAATGAAATTAAAAGACTACCATTATCCCCTAAAAAAGATTTATTTGAAAAATTTAATATTTTAAAAAAAAATATAAATATTATTAAAATGAATATTAAGGTAAAATTTTGATTAAGAAAAATAAAATAAATAAATATTATTAATGAATAACTACTTGCCTGAAGATTTATCCCATCGAACATATTGAAGGCATTAATAAAAACGATCAAACTAAATATAGTGAAAAAAAATGAATATTTACCAAGGTTTATATTATTGTTGATGAAGGAAAAGTTTATCTCGTTAATTAAAATTTCTTTATTAAATAATATAAATTGACCGATAATAATAATTAATAATAAAAATTTAATATTCGGTTTAATGTTGAATTTATCATCAAAAAAACCTAATAAAAAAATTAATAAACAAGCAAAAACAAATAAATTTAATTCTTTAAGGTTTTTAAAAAAAAATTCTAATAAAATTAAATCTTGATTAAAGATTAAAAAAAAATAGTAAATAAGTAAATTAAATATTAAAATAATTCCTCCAGCCAAAGCTGTTGGTTTTTTGTGAAATTTTCTTTGTTTGTCAGGCTTATCAATAACAAGTTTAAAGATTGGAATATTGTCAAAATTTAATAGGATAAATAAATTTATAATGAAAATAATTAGTAAAAATTCAAATTGACTCATTTATTAGTTTTTTTAGGCAATAATGTTGTATAACAAAGACAAAACATTAAAAAGTCTATCCCAAATATACCATATGATGTTTCTAAAATTGATCTTAACATTAAAAAAATCAAAATTAAAGCTGATATAATTTTATAATTTAAAATTTTTTTATCCTTATTTTTAATAATGCATTTTAGAGATTGGAACAAAACATTTAAAGAAATATAAATAATCAGTAACACTCCAATTAATCCTGAACTTGCATATGAATAAATCAATAAATTTGATGCAGATTGTTCTATTAAATATCTATCTCCTAAAACACCATTTCCGTAAACTCTTTTTTGATTTTTATTTAAAATTGACTTCCAATCATTCAATCTTCCACTTGTAAAATCAGTATTTGAATGTTTTTTGTATGCCTGAAAATCTCTAAAAATATTTTTTCCTTCTAATATTTCCAATCCATTTATTTTGTTTTTATTTTCAAAAGAATTTTGTATTATTGAAAGAGCAAGAATCAACAAAAAAGGATAGAACAAGAAATTTTTAAATGGCTCAAAAATATACTTCTCATTATATAATTTAAAATAAAAAGTATAAAATAATATATAAATAACAAAAACAAATATCGAAGTCCTAGATGATAATAGTAATATAAGTGCACTTGAATATATAATGATAAGAGAATGTGAGAAATTTTTATTAGTGTTAAAAAAATTGATAATTGCAAAATAAATAAGAATTATCAACGCACTTCTTGATAAACCTGTGGGTCTTGGAATCTCAACCATATCATTCTCCAGGCTTCCCCAAGCACCATACACATTGGTAGAATCTATAATTGAAGAAATAATATATGAACCACCAAAGAAAATAATTAATCCCATCAATATAAAAATACTAATCTTAAAAATAAAATATATCTCTTTGTCAGTCATTAATTCTACAAACAAAAAACATGTAAGAATAACATTGAAAGAGCAAATTAAATAATAAACATTGATTAGAGGATTTTCACTTAAAATTAATGAAAAAAACTGAATTAAAAAAAAAAATAGTAATAAAAAAAATATAAAATATTTTTTTTTAATTTTTTTTATCATAATTATTGAAATAATTAAAAGAAAAATAAAATAAACTAATTGAGCAAATCCTCTTAAGAAATCCATTAATTCAAATAAATTATTTAAATAAAAATTTTCAGATAATAAAAGTTTTTCTGGATTAAAAGATAAAGAAAACCAAATTGATATCCATCCTAAGATTAAAAAAGTTTTAATATATTTTTTATTAATATAAATATTAAATATTTTCATTAATTTTATTTTGACTATTTAATTGATAGTATAAATATAGCCACAGTCCTAATGGGAAATAAAACATTAAATTCATCCAATTATTAAAAAAACTTCCAGAAGGTATAAATGGCATTAAATTGATAATTATACCTAAATTTAAAATATAAAAAGATTTTTTTATTGTTGACAGATTTTTTGTAAATAAAATTTTAATATTTAATAACAATATATATAAAAATATAATTGAAATTATTATTAATCCAAATATCCCAATATCGGAAGCAATTTGAATATAAGTATTATGTGGGTGCGATGAGCATTTTATATCTAGGGATTTTTTTTCTTTAAGGTTCTTACAATATCGGTGATAAGTTTTAATACCAGACCCAGTAATTGGATTTTCCTTAAAAATTTCTATTCCAGATTTTGCAAGCTTTTGATGCTCCTCTGAAATGTAGTATACATTGGAAAAATCTAAGTTATCTATTATAGATTTAAAATTTCCTTCCTTGTCATACACATAATAAAAATCAATAAGATTAAATTGAGCTAAGGTAGCATATACATATTTTGCATATATTCTAGGTTGTGCAAATGATAAAAAAGTGAGAGAAAAAATTACAAATAATAAAATTGTAAGTCTGTTATTTAAAACTTTTAATGAAAAAATAAAAAAAAATAAAAAAAGGAAAAAAGCAACTCTTTCACTTGAAAGAAAAATTAAGATTCCAACTAAAATTATTACTAATAATTTAGAATCTATTTTTTTTAAAATTTTAAAATCTAATAAAATTAAGAGGCTTAAAATTAGTGGTAATATTCTAATTAAAAAACTACCAAGTTTTTTTTCATCATCAAAAAAACTTGTTAGAAAATAAGCAGTTCCAGTATTAACTCTACTATCAGGAAGTGTTAGACCAAAAATTTTTTTTATTTTTAAAAATTCTATTATACTATCTAATGAAATTAGAATTAATAATAATAAGAGTGAAATTAATGTGAGTTTCAAAGTGAAATTAAAATTATAAATTAAGATAAAAAATCCAAGCGATAGTAAAAAATATCTAAAATAAAAAAAAGATGGTAAAAAGGATTTACTTAAATTTGTAGAAAAGATTAAACTTAAAATAATTATTAAATAAAATGAAAAAATTATAAAGATTGGCTTTTTTAAAAACTTTAATGGTCCAGAAAGACTTTTATCATTTATTATCCAGCTTATTGTGATGATAGCAATAATTGAAGCGAAGAGATCAGCTATAAAAATACTTGTTGTTAAAGCTAGAGGCAGAAATAAGAGTAAAGTTAAAGTTATTTTTTGTAAATTATTTATATCCTTGAAAAGATGACTAAAATTTTTCATTATGTTGTAGTTTATACTTTCATTTTATATAAATTATAATATTTATTTAGCCAAATATGAAAAAAATATTAATATGTGGTGCCGGTGGTTTTATTGGAGGTCATTTAGTTTCTTATTTTAAAAAAAAGAGCAATGTTGAAATAATTTGTGCAGATATAAAGCCAAAAAATTTTTGGTTTCAATTATATGAGGATTTGAATAATTATTCTTTAGATTTGAAAGATTACAATCACGCATTAAAAGTTACACAAAATATAGATTATATATTTAATTTTGCATGCAACATGGGGGGAATGGGATTTATTGAGAATAATAAGGCAGAATGTATGTTGTCAGTTTTAGTAAATACTAACTTATTAAGAGCTGCAAAAGAAAATAATTGTGAAAAATATTTTTTTTCTTCAAGCGCCTGTGTCTATAACGCATCAAAGCAAAAAAATTCATTTATATCAGGCTTAAAAGAAACAGATGCTTATCCAGCAGATCCTGAAGATGGATATGGATGGGAAAAATTATTCAGTGAGAGAATGTGTAGACACTTTACAGAGGATTTTGGGCTAGAAACGCGTATAGCAAGATACCATAATATTTATGGTCCACTAGGAACTTTTGATGGTGGAAGAGAAAAAGCACCTGCAGCTTTATGCAGAAAAATAATTCAAGCAAAAAAAAATAATTTAAAGAGTATTGATGTATGGGGTGATGGGGAACAAACTAGAAGTTTTTTATATATTGATGATTGTATAAAAGGAACATTGGATGTTTTTAATCATTCGCAACAAGATATATTTAATATTGGAAGTGAAGAACAAGTCTCAATTAATCAAATGATAGAAATGATAGAAGAAATTGCAGATTTTAAAGTAAATAAAAATTATCAATTAGATAAACCAAAGGGAGTAAGAGGAAGATCAAGTGATAACAGCTATGTAACGAAAAAAATTGGTTGGAAATCTGAAAACACTTTAAAAGAAGGCTTAACAAAAACTTATAAATGGATTGAAGAACAAATAAATTCTGGTTCAAATATTGATAGATTTTGTAGAAGTAAAATAGATAACAAATAAGAGTTTTAAAAATTAGATAATGAAAGCATTATGGCTCGTATCATTTAGGCCAATTGGCAAGTCAAGTTCAATCGACTTAAATCAAAGTATTTTTATTGACTCAATAAAAAAAATTAAATTTGACATAACATTTAGTTTGACTCAATTTGAAGAGAAGAATGTCAAAGAATTTATAGATAATAAAAAAATAAAAAATTTTTATATAAATATTTCAAAAAAAAAATTACCTAACAACAAAAAATATTCAAATAAAATAATGTTAGCTAATGCTTTAAATCAGTTTATAGAAAATGGAAATTTTGAATATTTGATTTATTCAACTGCAGATATAATTGTTCCTAATAACTTATTTGAGGTTCTATCTAAAATTAATAAAAAAGAATTTTGCGCATTAATTTATCCAAATATACATATTACAAATGGAACAAGGACAAATAATTTTTGGCCTCACTATGGTATAGATTTAATTGTATTTAAATTAAAAAAAGAAAATGCTCTAAAATTTAAAAATTCAATAGAAAATTATAATCAGTTTGATTGGGGTATCATTGAGAATTTTTACGTATCAATGAGTGAACTTTTAAATTTAAAAATTTATAATTTATTTAAAGAATGCAAAGTATTGAAGCATGATAACGATCCAAAAACTTTCATTGAAGATAGAAACTGGCAGATTAAATCATGGAAAGAAAATCAAAAATATTTTTTAAATTTTTTAAATGAAAATAAGCTAAGCAAACTATATGCATATGGATCATATTATTACCTTCTTTATAAAATTTTAAATTTTAGAGATCTTAATTTTGCTTTGACTCTTTCTTATATGATTTTTTATCCACTAAATATCTTTAAAAAAATTTTAAATTTAATAACAAAAAATTTTAGATAATATTAGTTAAGCTTTTTTCCAATCATAAAATAATGATTTTGTTTTTTTAAAAAACTACCTTTATAAAATTGATTTTTTATAATTTTAAATTGATGAGTGTTAAAAAATTTTTTACTTAATCTTTTGAAATATTTTAGATTGTCAATGTCCTCAAAGTTCTCTTGAAATGCAATTAAAGAATAATCGTAATTCTTTAAATGGTTGATAAATTTTTTTCTAAATTTAAGTTTTGTTTCAGATAAAGACCAGTTGGCAATGAATAAAGATCTTTTTTGAATTTTATTAATGATATTAAAATTTTGATTATTTAAAAGTTGAAATCTATTGGTCTTTTTAAATCCAACATCAAGTTTATTTTGTTTTAAATAGTAGTATTGAAGTAAATTTACAGGAATAGTATCAAATAATTTAAAAAAAATTTTTTTATTAATTTTTGAAAAAATATTTGCCATGCATCCATAACCACCACCAAATTCAAAGACATATCTAATTTTTTTTAATTCAATATCTGTATTTTTTTTCAACATGGCCAAATGAAATACATGATTTATTCTATTGCCTGAACTTTTGGGGTATAAAAAATATCTAATAGGATCCCCTACATTATTTTCATTTAAAAGTTTTTTAAGGAAAAACCAATCAGAATTTTTTTTAAGATGTTGTAATTCCTTAAAAATGAATAATCTATTGTGAACAAAAAAAATTTTCTGAATAAATTTATTTCTTAAAAATTTGGATAAATCTCTTTTGTTAAGTAATTTGATAATTCTTTTATTAAAATCAATATGAGTTTTTTTTAAACCAGTATTATTAAATTTTATTTTTTCTAATTTTTTATTAATAAAAATATAAATTTTTTTGTCTTCCTTTATTTTGTCATTTTTGTAAAAAAAACTTAAATTTTCTAATATTTTTCTAAATATGTCTTCTATCATTATACAAATTCATAAATAAAATCATAATAATCAAAATATAAAAATAAAGATAATTTAAGCTTGATAATATTAATAAGATTAAAAAAGATAGAATATTTAAATAATATTTTTTTAAAAAAGTGATTTTGTTTTTTAGATTAATTAATCTTATCAATAATAAAATTGTTTCTTTTACTAAAATTAAATATGAAATGTATAAAAGAGATTTATAAGAATTAACAAAGAAAAATAAAAGAAATAAAAAAAAAGGTAAAATGATAAGCTCATAATAAAAATTTCTTTTAGAAGTTTGATCAGCTTCAAATTTGGTGATCAGTATATGAGAATTACTTGAAAATATAGCAACTAAACTAAAAATTTTTGTTAAAATAAGTATATGAGAATTATAATTGGATCCAAGCCATAACTGTAAAAACGTCTCAAAAAAAGGAAATAATAAGAAAATAATTAAAGGTACATAACTTAAAAAAATATTAATAGATTGATTGAAATCTAAATTTTTTTTACCACTAGATAGATAAGGTAATAAATAAGATGAAAAAGCTCGAGATATAATTGTTAATTTTCCAGTAATTTGTTGAGGTATTGAGTATAAGCTTAAGCTTATAGGGCCTAAAAATATAGAGACAACATATTTATCAAACATCTCATAAAATTGAACGAATAAATTAAAAAGTGTAATCCACAATGAATTAATTTTTATATATTTTAATAATATATTTTTTTTTGATTTTTCTACTAATTTTTTATTTATAATAATTGTAAACATTATTATTAAGATTAAAAATTTAATTATAATAGAAATAAGTATTAATTTGTCTAAGTTAATAAAACCGTAATAAATCATCAGTATAGAAGGTAAGCTCAATGACAAACTATAAAATATAAAATTACTTATAGCTAAATTTAAAAAAAGTTTATTTGCTTGATAAATTGCCTCAAAAATTAAATAGATTACTGATATTATTAAACCTATTAAAAAATACTTTTTTGAAAAAGGAATTATCTTATCAAAGAAACTTAATTGGTTTATTAGAAAAAATATTAAAACTAAAATTAAACAAATAAAGAAACAATATTTAAGACCTTCATAAATAATTTGAGATTTATACTTGGGATTTTTATTAATACCTATTACTAGTGTTTTTGCTAGCCCCATATTCAGCAAAAAAGAAATTGATAAAACAAAATGAAAAAATAAATAATTACCATAATTTTCAAAACCTGCAATTTTGATATGAAATGGTATAGAAAGAAGTGACAAAAAAATTGAGAACATACCTGGCAATGAAAGTAAAAATGAATTTTTATATAAGTCTTTATTTATTCTCATTATATCAAATAGATTTTTATTAGTATTATTTTAATAATTTTTAATTAATAATCTGAATATACCTTTTATGTTTCCTAAAACTCTAAGAATATTATTAATTTCAAATATTATCACAAAAAAATTTTTAAATATTAGTAATATAGCACCTATTCCAAATTTAATATTGTTTAATCTAAATTTTTTAACAAAAATAAATCTATTAATTATTTCTTTTTCACCAAATTTAAATTTATTTCTTTTCACTATATTATTACTTGAATATTTTGCTTTTGAATGAATTATCAAATTATTTTTTATAGAATAACTAAAATCAAGATCTTCTAAATAGCTATAAATCCCATAATCCAAATTAAACCTTTTTTTACTAATAATGTTATATTTATAAATAACCGCCTGGGTTGGTAGCCATTCGACCTCAGTATCTTTTTTTAAATTAGTTGCTTTTGTATGCCAACCTGAAATTGTCACTACACCTTTAGAGTAATCGTACACTCCAAGTAATTGAAAAATTTTACTTCTTTTAAATTTCTCTAAAATTTGATTTGTATCTCTTATGATTAAATTAAAACCTATACCTGAGTATTTTTTGTTATTATTTAAAAAATTTCTCATTATTTTTAAACTTTTTCTTTCGAATTTTACATCATCGTCAAGAAACATAACATAATTGGTATTTTTTCTAACTTTATTTAAACCAATATTTCTTTGTAAAGAAATAGAAGGTTTACTCTGAAAGATTTTAATCTTTAAATTTTTATATTTATTTTTTAGTCTCTTAACATCCTTTGCCTTTTTATCTGAAGAGTCCACAATTATTATTTCTCTAAAAAAAAATGAGTTTTTAGACAAATAATTAATCGTTTTTATTAATTTTTGATATCTATTACGAGTTGGAATAACAATACTGATATTTAACTTTTTCAATTTTAACAATCTCAATGATTAAGAATATAAATATTATAAAAAAAATCTAATTAGTACATTTAAATATTAGGTAATATTTAACAGATTGAGTTAATTATATTGTATTTTATTCTTGATTTAAATTATATTTGTCAATATAAAGCATTCGCCTGGTAATTATTGCGAAAGTGTCATACCCGATCCCATTCCGAACTCGGCAGTCAAGCCTTTCAGCGCTGATGGTACTTTGTCTTAAGGCATGGAAGAGTAAGTCGTTGCCAGGCATTAATCTAATGAAAGATTTTATTCTTGTTACTGGTGGTGCAGGTTTTGTCGGATCAAACCTAATTAAATACTTATTAAAAAAAACAAAAAAAAATATTATTAGTTTAGATAATTATTCTAGTGGCTTAGTAATAAATCATATTAAAAATAAAAGAGTTAAATATTTAAGAGGTAGCACTCTAAATATAAATATTATACTTAGAAGATATAAAAAGAATATTAATTCAATTTTTCATTTTGGTGAATTTGCAAGAATTTATCAAAGTTTTAAAAATTTTGATGAATGTTTTGTATCAAATTCAATTGGGAGTAAGGCTGTATTCAAATTCTGTTTAGAAAATAAGATTAGGCTCATTTATTCAGCTACATCAGCTAGTTTAGGCAATAATGGTAAAGATAAAAATTTATCCCCATATGCTTTTACAAAATCAAAAAATTTAGAGTTATTAGAGAATTTAAAAAAATGGTTTAATTTCAAATATGAAGTTATTTATTTTTATAATGTTTATGGTCCAGGACAAATCTCAACTGGACCTATGGCTACTGTGATAGGTATTTTTGAAAATCATTATAAAAGAAATAAGCCACTACCTGTGGTTAAGCCAGGAACTCAAACGAGAAGATTTACACATGTAGATGATACAGTTGAAATCTGTTATGAAGCATGGAAAAAGAATAAGTGTGCTCATTATTCAATTTCTCACAAGAAAGCATATTCTATTGAAAATGTAGCAAAAATGTTTAGTAGAAAATTAATAT